>Ga0187781_10000182_pt1 | contig 43489 bp, 47 predicted proteins | sample 0715_SJ02_MP02_2_FD_132447 | JGI IMG/M metagenome (GOLD analysis project Ga0187781, IMG submission 132447) | Tropical peat soil microbial communities from peatlands in Department of Meta, Colombia - 0715_SJ02_MP02_20_MG | ecosystem: Environmental > Terrestrial > Soil > Wetlands > Peat | place... | reverse complement strand
CGATCGGTGGCGAACGGACGAACGCGACGTTCTGGCGCGTCACGGACCGCTACGGAAATCCGGCTCCCGGTGCCCCGCTGGTCGTTCAGTTCCTCTCCGCCGGCGTGGCGATCGATCGGTCGGTGATCGCCGAGGCACTTCCGGGCGGGGGGTCCGGCGTCTGGATCAACTACACCCTGCCGGGCCCGGGCACATCGGTCCGAGTCCTCGACCTCGCAGGGGAGATCCTCCTCGGACCGGTGAGTTGGCCGATGCCCGCCACCCCTTCCGCGGCGGCGCTCTCCCTGACGGTCCTCGCCGGAGCCGGGGCGACCGGCGTCGCCGGCGCATTCCTCTCGGCCGTTCCGCGCCGACGCGCCCGTCGCGTCCTCGTGGACGACGAGGAGAACGCCGCGCGGAAGCTCGCCGAAGGCCGCGCGGCGGTGGTGGAGATCCTCCGTTCGGCCGGGGCCGCCTCCCGGCGGACCGTCGAAGAGCTCTGGGACCTTCCGCCGGCTCCGCCGGACCTCCCGGAGTGGATCGCCTCCCTCGTCGCGGACGGCACCCTTTCCGAACGGCGGACGGACGGGGACGGGATCGAGTATTCACTTTCCCCCGAGCCGCCGGTCCCTGGACGAGTGACCGTCGACCCGGATGCGATCGACCGGGCGATCGCCCGCCGCGATGCCGCAGTCCGAGACGACGAACCCCCGTCGCCCTAGGACGGATCGCGACCGACGAGGTCGTAGTACCGGTACGCGGCCTCGCCGGCGGCGAAGCAGTACCGAACGGTCGTGAACCCGCCCTTGAGCTCGGCGGCTGCCTCCCGCACCTCCTCGGTCGACCGGCCCCGGTGGAGGAGGTCGTCGAAGAGGCCGGCGATGCGGCCCATCTCCCGCTCGCCCATCCCGACGCGCGTCACCTCGGGGGACCCGAGCCGGATCCCGCCGGGATGCCTCGGGCTCCTGTCACCGGGGAGGAGGTTCTTGTTCGAGATGATCCCGGCGTCCGCGAGGCGCCGGGCGACCGCCTCGCCCCCGCCCTCCTTCTCCACGCGGACCGCGATCGTGTGGGAGCGGGTGAAGCCGAGGTCGGGCGCCAGGACGTCGAACCCGCGCTCGTGAAGCGCCCGGCCGAGAGCCTGGGCGTTCGCGACGGTTTGGCGCGCATATTCCCGACCGAACTCGAGATGCTCGGCCAGGCTGACCGCGAGCGCCGCCATCTCGTTCAGGTGGTGGTTGCTCGTGACGCCCGGGAACGCCCCGCCCTGGAGCTTCTTCACGAGTTCGGGATCCTCCGTCTCCCCGAGGAGGATTCCGTGCTGGGGACCCGGGAGGGTCTTGTGGGTCGACGCGCTCATGACGGCGCACCCCTCGTGGAGCGGGTCCTGGAACTCGCCGCCGGCGATCAGCCCGAGGACGTGCGCCCCGTCGTACCACCCGCGCGCCCCGATCTCCTCGAGCGTCGGGCGAAGCTCCTCGAGCGGCATCGGGAAGAGGAACAGCGACAGGCCGAAGAGGCAGACCTTCGGCCGGACGGCGCGCAGGATCTCGCGCGTCCGGCTCACGTCGACGGTCATCCGCTCCGGGTCCCACGCGTAGTAGACCGGCTTGACCCCCCGGAGACCGAACGCCCCGAACCCCGCGCTCGAGATGTGCGCACCGTCCGCGAGCCGGCTCGTTCCGACGAGGTCGCCCGGCTCGGTGAGCGCTTTCAGCATGGCGAGGTTCGCGACGGTCCCCGAGATCGGACGAACGTCGGCGAACGAGCACCGGAAGAGGCGGCGCGCGAGGTCGAGGCACAGGTTCTCCACCTCATCGACCTGCTCGTTCCCTTCGTAGTACCGCTCTCCCGGGAGCCCCTCGGCATACCGGGAGTGGAAGTCGCTGATCAGGAGCTCCTTCGCGTAGGGAGAGAGCAGGTTCTCGCTCGCGATCAACGGGATCGAGCGCTCGAACCGAAGGGTGTGGCGACGCGCGAGCTCCCGAACCTGGGCCACCGCCCGGGCCATTTCTCCTGGAGGGGGAGGGGCTGCATGGGGTGCCCCCCCCACCCCCCCGTTTCCACTGGAACTTGGGCGATCCTCCTTCACGGGCATCGTGGACCCTCGGGACCGTGGTTCCGGTCTTGGGCCGACACCCCGTCGAGCCCATATATGGAACGTGGCCGTCCGAGGCGTCCGATGCCCTCGGCCCCTTCCTCCCCGATCCGGTCCTGGCCGGTCCGGCGGCGGTTCTACGTCCCGTACCACGACCTCGACGTTCTGAACCACCTGAACCACGCGGCGTACTTTCCGTACATGGAGACCCTTCGGTGTGACTATTACCTCCCGCTCCTCGGACCTCCCCGCGACCCGACCCGGATCGACATCATCATCGCCGAGGCGACGTGTCGCTACCTCGCCCCGGTTCCGTACGGTGCCGAGCTCGTGGGTGAGATCGCCCCCGCCGCTCCTCTCGGGCGCACGAGCTTCACGTTGCTCTACCGGTTCACCCTCGACGGCACCGAGACGGTTACCGCACGGGGCCGGACCGTGGTCGTTTGCTACGACTACGCGAGCGGAGCGAAGCAGGAGATCCCCGCGGATCGTCGTGCCATCCTGGAGCGGGACTCCGTCGATCCGACCTCCGAAGGCTGGTAGGCGACCGGGTTCCACTGGAAATGGGGGGGTGGGGGAGCTCGAGCGAAACTGCCTAGGGGTGGCTCAATAGTGGCGCGTCCGATCGGCTCGGGGCAAGGCCGGCCAAGGGACCGGCTCTACGGCTCCCGAATCATTCGGAACCGTTTCGACGCGGTAGAACACCCCGGTGCCTTTCAGGGCGTCGTGGACCTTGAGAAGCTTCCCCCGGAACTCCTCCTCGGTCGTCCAGTCAAACATGAGGTCGTGGGGGCCGCGGATGAACGATAGGCCGGTCCCTTCCCGTACCCGGTCCCGGACCTCGGTCGGAGCGAGACTGTCCGGTGCGAAGTACAGATCGATGTAGCTGCGCATAGGCGGTGCGGCAGAGACATCACGCGAGGAACGGATACTTAAATTCGACGGGAAGGCCGGACCCCCCTCGGAAGGCGAGAGGGCGGGTCCGTCGCAGGAACGGGCGCCGTCGGCACCCACGTGGATCGGTCGTCGGGAAACGACCGCCGGGTGCTAGGCCAGCAGGATTGCCGTTCGGACGGGAAGCACGGAGGCCCCGCACGCTCCTCAGCCCCGTCGCCCCGCCAGCGTCAACGGGTCACGGTAAGGCTGCTCCCGTCAGGACCTGACCCGGTGTCCGTGATGGATAACCGCTAGGGCACTCCTCCGAGTGCTCGTCGCGGTGCCCGCGGCCCAGCGGAACAGAGCGTCGACGAAGCTATGCGAGACGCGCCTCCCGCTCGAACGTCGCTCCTGCCTGTCACCCCCGCTAAGGACGGTTTCGGTGTGTAAGGGGACGCCCAACCCCCCGGTCCAGCCTAGCGGTAGGACGACCCCCGCGGAGGTACATAGAGCTTGGTGCGGCGGCATCGAAGCGTCCGGGTGAGGGCGCGGTCCGTCCGGGGGGCCCGTTCGTCTTCGATGTCCCGCGTTCCCGATCTAAATCCGGTCCGCAGTGCCGCAAGGTTCCGGAGCCGGGAGGGGGCCACGGCCGGCGACCTCACATCCGGCGCCCTGCGTCGCGCGGCGCGACGTTCGGAGACCCCGGCCGTTCTCCGGCGGTCCGCGGTGGGGAGCCGGGGTCGTCCTCCGTGGGCCGAACCCTCCCGCTCAGGGCGACCAGCAGGATCAGCACCACTCCGAGCAGGGCGAGAAGCAGGCCGAGCACCCCAGGCCCCGGAAGGTCGAAGCCGATCACGACCAGCGCGAGACCCGAGAGAATTCCGGCCCAGCGCAGAAATCGGGTCCCGACCCCGGGTCGCATCGCGGTCCTCCCCCGGAGAAGACGCGCGATCCGCGGTTAAGAGATTGGCCCGGTCGTGGCGCCGGCCCCGTCCGTTCGGGGGGAACGGCCCCCCGGGCGTACTCGGGGATCGCCCCGCGGACCCTCCTCAACGGATGTGCTCGAGGCTGAACGAGCCGAGGTTGAACGATCGCTTGTTGAACGTGTAGCCGACCCACGCGCGGGCCTGGACCTCGGTGATCCCTCGAACCGAGAGGAACGTCTTCAGCTGCTCGGTCTTGAGGTTGATCGAGCCGTCGACCATGTGCTCGAGCGTCTCGAGGTCCGAGTCGGAGTGCATCCCGCGATCGAGCTCGTAGTACCCGACGGCCTTGTCGATCCGCCGGCGCCCGATGAACGGCTGGAGGAACCGGAACGTTGAGGCGGTGTCGAGGTAGGCGGTGATCGTCGAGACCGACTCGAACACGAGCCGGTACGCCGGGAACTTCTCCTTGAGTTCCTCGGCAAAGACGTTGACGCTCGTCGCGAGCTGGTCGAGGACCCCCTTGTCGGTCGAGGAGAGGAGCCGGACGGTCGGGCTCGACTGGGCCGTACCGACCGCGCGGGAGTAGAGGTCGACGTACCGGACCATCTCCTTCTTCTCGGAGTCCGCGAACGCGGGGTACAGTGTCGCGAGGTCGTCGCGGACCTGCTGGTGGGTCTTGTCGGTGACGATCCAGATCGACGGGATCCCGAGCTTGAGCCCCTCGATGCTGAACAGCCGCGCGAGAACGTCCTTACCGGTGTGCGCCGGCCCGTTCACGAGGATCTGGACGCCGGCCGGGAACCCTCCGTAGAGGAGATCGTCCAGGCGGCGAACGCCGCTTCGGACCTTGACCTCCTGGGCGGCCGCGCTGACGTCCTCGCGCATCTGCTTCGCCTCGGCCTCGGCTGCGACACCGGCCATCCGCTCGAGCTCCTGCATCCGGGTCTGCAGGAGCGACTCGCGTCCATGCAGCTCCGCCTCCTTCTCGGAGAGCTGGTGGCGGAGATCGTCGAGCCGTCGTGCCTCGTCCCCCGGTCCCCGGCCCGAGGTGTCGGACTCCCGACGGATCTCCTCGAGCCGTCGCGCCTCGATGTCGAGCGCCTGGCGCCGGGTCTGGAGCTGCGTGTCGAACGCGGCAAGCTCGCGTTCCTTGAAGTCGAACGCCGACCGCCGCCGCTCGAGCTCCTCGGAGTTGATCCGGATCTCCTCGAACCGGGTACGGAGCTCGTTCTCGCGCGCGACCAGATCCTTCTCCCGTTGCGTGACCTCTTCGAGCCGAGTCTGGACGTCGACCTCGAGAGGTCCGCGGTCCTTTGAAAGGAGCTGTTCGCGCTCCCGGGCCCGCTCGGTCTCCCCGGCGAGGTTTCGAATCTCGCCCTCGAGCTGGACGATCCGGCGGCGGAGCTCGGTCTCTCGCTCGATGTACTCGTGCTCGCGCTCCGCGAACTCGTCGCGCAGCCGCTGGTCCACGTCCCGGGTCGCTTTCTCGACGGAGTCCGGGCTCGCCACGGCTCCGATGGCGACCGCTCCGGTCGCGTCCGCGGGAGCCGGGGTCGCCGGCCGATTCCCTCCGACCCCTTCGAGCGCGAGGAGCCGGAGCTTGAGCTCGGCGATCTCGTCGTCCTTCGTGCGCATCGCGACCTCGCGTTCCTTCGCCTCGCGCGATCGCACGTACTTGATCACCGCGATCGAGCCCCGCTTCACGTGCTCGACCTCGTCCTCGAGCTGCTTCCGCTTCGCCCGCTCGTCGTAGAGCTGCCGGTGGAGGTCCTGAACCTCCTGGATCATCGCCGACGGGTCGAATTGGTCGCTCTTGACTCGGTCCAAGAGGCCGGTCAGCCACCGGACCACTGTCTCCTCCCGCTCGAGAACGGCGGACGATGCGGGGGGCTCGGGGGGCCGTCGCGCCTCGGGGGCGGCCGACGGCACCGGCGCGAGTTCGGGAGCCGCTCCGGCCGGCTCCGAGGATCGAATCCAGTCCTCCATCGCCCGATCATCGCCCTCCACCCACTTTCGTAGGACCGTGGCCGACTCGCTCGGACCGGCAGAGACCCGTCGATGTTTGGGTCGGCCCGGTCGCCGGACGGTCCCGACCCAGCGCTCCACGATCCGCTCGGAGTCCACGGCCGGTCCTCCGGCGCTGGAGGCCGTGCCGGCGGAGGCGTGGACGTGGGCGATCTCCTCCGCGTTGAGCCCAGCGGCGCCGAGCGCGGCATCCGGGGCGCCGCGCGCCGCCTCGGCGGTGGCAAACCCCGCCTTCTGAAGGCGTTCCGCCGCTTCGGGGCTCACTCCGAGCGCGCTGGCCAGCGCGGCCGCTCCCGAAGGCGACGGGCCACTGCCCGTGAGAGGAACACCTTCCGCCGAACCTTCCATGGAAAGAGGATTGTACTAGCGCGGGAAGAGAACTTAATCTATGTGATTTGCGGCGGAGGGGCCGTCCCCGCCAGACATCTCCCTTCCGCGGAGGCGATAAACAGCCCCGCGTCTCCCGCCGGGGCATGGACGCCGAAGAGCGGATGGATCGGGTGGTCCGGAACACGGTGGAGGTGCTGACCCGTGAGGAGGTACGGGAGCTCCTCGCGACGCACGACCACCCGAAGGCGTACATCGGCTTCGAACCGTCCGGGATCCTCACCGTGGCGCACCTGATCACCGCCCGGAAGATCGTCGACCTCCTCGAGGCGGGATGCGACGTCACGGTCTTCCTTGCTGACTGGCACGCCTGGATCAACGACAAGCTCGATGGGGACCTCGCGCGGATCCGCGCCTCGGGGGAGTGCATGGCCGCCACCTTCACTGCGCTCGGCGCCGACCCCTCCCGCGCGCGGTACCGCTGGGCGCACGAGCTCACCGGCTCCTCCGACTACTGGGCCCGGGTCGTCCGCGTCGCGAAGGCGACGAGCCTTGCCCGCACGAAGCGGGCGATGTCGATCATGGGTCGCTCGGAGGAGGAGTCGGACCTCGACACCTCCCGCCTGTTCTACCCAGCCATGCAGGGGGCGGACATCTTCGAGCTTCCCGTGGAGCTCGCCTATGGCGGAATGGACCAGCGGCGGGCGCATGTCCTCGTCCGGGAGGTCGCCCACCACTACGGCTGGCCCGTTCCCACCGCGATCCACACGCCTCTGCTCGCCTCTCTGAAAGGATCCGGACGCATGGACCCCGTCGGCCCGACAGGCGAAGGGAAGATGTCGAAGTCGGACCCCTCGAGCGGAATCCCCCTTCCGACCGACCGCGCGACGATCGAACGGCGGATCGCGGGAGCGTTCTGTCCGGCGAAACAGGTCGACGGGAACCCGGTCGTCGAGGTGGTCCGGTTCATTCTCTTCCCCTGGGAAGGGAAGCTCAGTGTTGAGCGGACGGCCGCACACGGTGGGCCCGTCGAATTCCCTGACGCCGCGGCGTTCACGACGGCATGGACGGAGGGCCGTCTCCACCCTCAGGACCTGAAAACGGCCGTCGTCTCGGCCCTCGACCGGCTCGTCGAACCGGTGCGGCGCTACTTCGTGGCCCACCCCGAGCATTCCCCCGCGACGTTCCTCTCGCTCGCCCCCGGCGCCTCCACCCGGGGCGAACCCGGGAGCTAGGGATCGGGAGAGAGCGCCCGGCGCGCGCCAGAGGGCCGCGAAGCACCGATGAACGGGACCCGGTCATCGGTACTGTTAAGTATCTCGAGCCCTCCGGGGGCCCCCACCCGTGAGCCGAGGACCCTCCGCGAGGGGGTTCCGCTGACGCGAGGAACCATGGCGCGACCGATCTACGTGCGGTTTGAGACCCCGAGCGACGTTGCGGACAAGGCCCTGCAGCTCGTCCAAGTGGCGAGCGAGACCGGCAAGGTCCGGGTCGGCACGAACGAAGTGACGAAGTCCAGCGAGCGCGCGGAAGCGAAGCTCGTCGTGATGGCCGAGGACGTAGACCCGGTCGAGATTCTCGTCCACGTACCGATGCTCTGCGAGGAGAAGCGGATCCCGTACCTCTACGTCCCCAAGAAGCAACGTCTCGGCCAGTCCGCGGGGCTTTCGAAATCGGCGGCGAGCGTTGCGGTCGTCGAGCCGGGCGAGGCGAAGGCGCTCCTCGAGGAGCTCCAGGCGACGTTCCCGAACCTGAAGAAGTAGAGAGGCGCACGCGCGGAAGGTCTCGACGATGCCGGAAGAGAAGGGGTCCCCGGCCGAGGTCGTCGAGCTCGTGGGCCGGACCGGAATGGCCGGCGAGGCGACCCAGGTGAAGGTCCGCGTTCTCGCCGGTCGCGACCGCGGCAAGATCATCACCCGCAACGTCGCGGGACCGATCCGTCTCGGGGATATCCTGATCCTTCGGGAGACCGCGCGCGAGGCGCGCAAGCTCTCCGTCCGCTGAGGGGCCGCCGATGGTCGTCAAACGTCAGTGCTCGTTCTGCGCTGCCGAAATCGAGCCCGGGACCGGCACGATGTTCGTCAAGCGCGACGGGACCGTGTTCCACTTCTGCTCCTCCTCCTGCCGCAAGCAGCAGCTCCACCTCGGGCGCGTCGGCCACCGGTTCAAGTGGACCCGGGCCCACGCCCTCAAGGTGAGCGCCGACCGGGCCGGCGCGGCCAAGCCTGCGGAGACCAAGCCGACCGAGACCGCGCCTTCCGCACCAGCGCGGCCGGCCCGCCGAGCCCCGTCGAAGGCGCCGGCCCCCGCCTCGAGCCCCAGCGCGCCGGAGACCTCACCAGCCCCTCCTGCCGCGGGCGAGCCATCTCCGCCTCCAACCCCGGCCGTCGCACCCCCCGCTCCCGCCGTTCCCGCGGCGGAGGGGGCACCGCCTAAGCGCACCCGCGCTCGAAAGAAGCCCAAGTCCCCCTCCCCTCCGGCGGAATAAGCCGGCCCGCGGCGTCTGCCCTCCTCCCTAGCACCACCGTTTTCGCTGACACCTGGACGTAGGTCCGGGGTGCGTGGACTCTCCTCACGCCTTCCGTCTCGCCCCCGCCCGGGTACGATGCCATGATGACGTACGATGCGCGCGATGGCTACGTCGTGCTCTTTGGAGGGGTGAACACCGGCACGGACCCCGAGGCTACGTGGACGTTCGTGCACGGGACGTCGATCCACCTCGGTTCGGCCGGCGGGCCCGGCTTCCTTGAGGGTGCGAGCTTCGCCGGCGACGCCAGGGCGGGCTACGCGGTCCTCTTCGGGGGGCCCACGGTTTGGCCGTCCAACGAGACGTGGGCATTCAGCAACGGGACCTGGAGCGCGCTCCAGCCGACCGTCTCCCCTCCGCCCCGATCCTTTGCACCGATGGCGTACGACCCCCACGGAGGGTACCTAGTACGGTTCGGAGGGTTCAACGACGACGGGGATACGTTCTTCTCGGACACCGGACACGTGGGAGTTAGGGCACGGGAACTGGAGCCAAGTTGCCTGAAACTCCGCGCGCGGATGCCGTAGGGAAGGACCCGACGCTCCGCTAGTTCAGGTCCCAGGCCGGGCGCCGGGCCAAGATCTCGAGTCCGAGGGGGCGGATCGCGCCGTCCGCGATCCGCCGCCGCTCGATCTCGAAGAGGGTCCGGGTGAGCTTCGAGCGGCGCGGCCCGCGCACCGCCCCGCCGAGGGTCCCGTAGAAAAACGGGACCCGCTCGATCCGCCCGACGTGGAAACGGATCTGGAGCATCCGGAGCATGGCCCGCCCCGGGTGCTGGTGTTCCGGCCGTACGTTCCGATCGCGCCAGGCCGTTCGCGGATCGCAGTCGAGCTCCGGCAAGGGTCGGGACGGTCGCGCGAGCCCCGCGGCGACGAGCACGCGCATCGTGTCGAGCCAGTACGCCGCGGTCGGGGCGTCCGCCTCCTCCCAGGCGAAGTCGCTCACGACGAGGCGACCGTCCGGGCGGAGCAGCGAGCGGAGCTTCGTGCCAGCCGCGGAGAGCGGGGCCAGGTGGTGGAGGGAGAACACGCAGACCGCGGCGTCGAACGGGCCGCCCCCGAACGAACGGAGATCGGCGCGGACCGCCCGGACCCCTCGCCGCCGGGTGGCGGCGACCGCCGCCCGGTCGACATCGATCGCCGTCACGTCGTAGCCGAGGTGCATGAGGCGCTCGGCGATCTCTCCCTGGCCGCATCCGACCTCGAGGACGGTCGCGGGGACCGCCGGCAAACCCGTTCGCAGGAACGCCAGAGTCCGGTCGAGGAAGAACTTCGGTCGAGTCGGGATCGAATGGCCGCTCACGCTCCCGGGAGACCGGGCTCCCGATTAGTTCGTTCCCGACCGCCGCACCCTCCGGCCGAGGCGTGAGAGGACGGTCGCGCGTGCGACCGAATCGGTAAGTCTGCTCACGTCTCGGCGAGGGTCGATGGATCCCCGCGACGAGTGGACCTCGCCGACCGACCTCGCGGACTACGCGTACTGTCCCCGGTCCCATTGGTACCGCCACCATCCTCCGGCTCGAGGGCCCACGGCGTACTCGTCGGGCCGACGCGAGGCCGGGGAGCGGTACCACTCCCGCGCGCTGACGGCGGAGCGGCGTCGGGCGGAGCGGGGATCGGCCTACTGGATCGGGCTGCTCGTCGGGGTCCTGCTCGTCGTGATCGGAGTGGCATGGCTTCTCCATTTCTGAGCGCTCCGGTCTTCGCCGCCGTTCTCGTGCTGATCGGGATCGGAATCGCCGCGTGGGGGTTCCGGGCCTTGGCGAAACGGAGCGCCGAGGCAAGATACGGAACCCTTCGGGCGATCGACGCCGGAGCGCCGGCGGTCCTGCGGTCCGATCGGTACCGGATCCAGGGACGCCCCGATATCCTCCGTCAGCTCGGCGACGGTCGCCTGGTTCCGATCGAGCTCAAGAGCCGCGCCGGTCCGCGGTCGGGACCGACCCGCTCCCATACGGTCCAAGTGTGGGCGTACTGTCTGTTGATCGAGGAAACGACTGGCCGTCCACCTCCGTTCGGCGTTCTCCGCTACTCGGATCGCGAGTACCGCATCGCCTGGGACGCCGCCGCGCGACGCGAACTCCTCGCCCTTCGGGCCGAGGTCCTTCGACCGTACGACGGCCGGGCCACCCCGTCCCCCGCCCGATGCGCCCGGTGCACGTGGGTGGAGGTCTGCGACGCTCGAATCCTTCGAGATGGATCACGGTGAGCCGGGACGTCGGGGGGACCGGAGCGGTTCAGGGAACTTCGGGGGAGTCAGGGGGAGATGCATCGTACGGAGCAGGGCGACGAATCGGGGATCGTCCCGGATCGATTGGAATAGGAAGCTCTGGTAGGAGTTCCAGAAGCACCGTTCGCCCGTGTCGGAGTCGCGCTCGATGAGCTCGAAGGCCCTGTCCGTCTCGCCGATCGCGGCGTAGAGCTGGGCCGCGATGAGCAACGGGAAGTACTCCGTTCCCGGGTCCCGTTCCCATTCGCGCAGCAGATTCCTCGCTTCCTCGGGCCGGCCGGTCCACGCGAGGCACGCGGAGTGGACCATTCGGTTGATCCGGTCCGGGTAGCGGGCGAGGGGTTCCACGGCCCGGAGCGCGTCGTCGGTCCGCCCCGCGGAAAGGTACGCGAGCGCGAGATTCCCGAAGATCATCGGGTTCGGCCCAAAGCTTTCCCGGGCCTTCTCCGCGAGCGCGATCGCCGTGCCGCCATCGCCGCTCAGGATGTGCAGGTTGATGAGGTTCAATCTCGGGGGAAGCCAGAGCGGGTCGAGCTCGATGGCGGTGCGGAGCTCCGACTTCGCCTCATCGAACCGCTGGAGAACGCAGAGGAGGAACCCGTACCACGAGTGCGCGGCGGAATTGCTGGGGTTGAGCACGATGGCGCGCTGGAATTCCGACTCGGCCGTCACCCAGTCGAGCTCACCCTGGAAGGCGAGGTTCCCGCGCGCGGTGTGGGCATCGGAGGAGTCCGGGTTGAGCTCCAGGGCCCGGGCGGCGAGCTCCCGGGCCCGAGGGACCACCTCCGTTCGAGGCCGGTTGACTCCCATCGAGGAGACGAGCGTGTTGGCAAGCTGGGCATACGCCGTCGCGAACTCCGGATCGGCCCGGATCGCGGACTCGAAGAAGCGAACCACTTCGGACTCGCCGCTGGGATCCCGAAGTATGGCCCAGCGGTGGCTCGCCTGCAGACCCCTCAGATAGAACTCGTGCGCTTCCGCACTCGACGTCGGCCGCTCAAGGAGCGCCTCACGTTCGGGGGTCAGGAGCTCCACCTTGAGCGCACCGGCGGTCCGTTCCGCGACGTCCGCCTGGATCGCGAAGATATTGTCGAGCTTTCGGTCGTACGTCTGGGCCCATCGGTGCTCTTGGGTCGGCACGTCGATGAGCTGGACCGTGATGCGCAGCTGATCGCCGGACTTCCGGACGCTCCCCTCGAGGACGGAGCGGACCCCGAGCTCGGCACCGACCTGCCCGATCGGCTTGCCGGTGCCCTTGTACTGGCCGACCGATGTCCGCGCGATCACCCGCAACCCCTGAATCCGGGAGAGGACCGAGATGAGCTCCTCGGTGAGGCCATCGGCGAAGTACTCGTCGTTCGGATCCGGACTGATGTTCGCAAACGGGAGGACGGCGAGCCGGGGGGGTGCCGGGGCGGAAGGAGCGCTTGGGCCCGCGATCCAGGGCAGGACCACGCGATAGAGGACGATCGGTTCGCGGACCCCTTTGACGGTCTTCGGACCCAGGCTCTCGAGCTGGTACGGCACCCGGAGGTGGACCTGGTCGTAGACCTGCGCCGTGAGGCAAATCCCGCCCGGTTCGGCCAGCGGCTCGACTCTCGAGGCGACGTTGACCGTGTCCCCGAGGATGTCCGAGCCCTTGCGCTGGACATCCCCCAGATGGATGCCGATGCGCAGGCGGAGCGGAGCGCCCACGGCCTCGGCAGCCCTCGCGTGCGCGGCGCGCTGGAGCCCCACGCCGAATTCGACCGCGTCGAGCGCGTTTCCGAACGCGAGGAGAAGGCCGTCCCCCATCGCCTTGACCTGCCGGCCGTGGTGAGTTTCAAGAAGCGGCCGGAGGAGCTTCTGCTGAACGTCCAACAGGCGGAGCGCACCGGCCTCGTCGGACTGCGTGAGGGAGGTGTATCCCACGAGGTCCGTGAACACGATCGCGGCGAGGCGTCGCTTCGGGGCCACGGCCGGCCATCGAGCCGGGAGAGATTAGCCCTGCCCGTTCGCGGGAGCGGTGGCTCCCGGCCCTGCAGACGGTGGACGGCGGTGAGCGAGGACCCGCGCCGGTCGGGCGTCACGCACGGTGGGTCCAGTACACCTCGGTACGATACGGCAACTCGACGACACGCCGGCCCCGGGTCGACGGGTCGCTCTGGAGCACCGCGCGGACCCGGTCCGCCACCGTCCGTCGTTCGGCCGCCGGGAGGACGGCGATCACGCTGACCGAGAGGATGCGGGAGACGAACACATCGCGGGGAGCCCGCTGGACATGGGAGAAGACGCGGGACCGGAGGGGGCCGAAGGGGCTATCGCTCCGTTCGAAGGCGGGCCGCCAGGCGTGGTCCCGGGTCCGAGGGATCCGATGGGCCTCCCGGTAGCTATCGACGATCTCCGTCAGCCGCCGGGACCAGTCGACGGTGTCGTCCCGCAGGTTCCAGACCAGGCCGAGCCCCCCGTGGGGACGAAGGACCCGCGCGATCTCGGGGAGCGCCCGGCGCGGACTGAACCAGTGGAACGCCTGCGCGGCAAGGACCGCGTCCGCGAATCCTTCCGGGAGCGGGATCGTCTCGGCCGTGCCGTCGAGCACCGGCACCTCGGGGACGGTCCGTTCGAAGACGCGTCGCATGCCCGCCGTCGGCTCGATGGCGATCCGTGCCGCACGGGTCCGTGCGAGGAGACGGGTGAGCTTTCCGGTCCCGCTGCCGAGTTCCACGACGGTGGTCCCGTGGCCGAGACGGAGTACCCGACCCAGCCAGTCCACCGCGGCCACCGGGTAATCCGGCCGGCCGCGCTCGTACGTCTCCGCTGCCCGGTCGAATCCACGGACCGCGGGGTGCGTTCGTTGCGGACGAGACGCCACAGCACCTCCGAGGGAAGCCTACTCGCTCGGCAAGGGAGGCGGTGGCGCGGAGGGCGGCCGATCCTCCCGGGCGAGGACCTCGCGGTGGGCCTGGTAGACCCCGACGCCCCGGCCGAGAAGGAGGCCGAGGCTGATTCCGAACAGAAGATCGACCGCGATCAGGATAACGAGCCCGGCGACGGACGGTGGTGCCGGGGGCGGGAAGCTGACCACGAACGCGGAGGGCCCGAACACGACGAACTCCGCGGAGATTCGCGCGAAGAACAGGACGAGATAGAGCACCGGAATGTGCCAGGAGAGCCGGTAGTACCACGCGCCGTCTTCGCGGTGCTCGAAGCGAACGATCCGCCTCACGTAGGGGGCGGCGACGAGCGCCGCGACGACCGGGAACGCTCCGTACGGGATTGCGAGCACGTAGGCGTCCGGCCCCCAGCTGACGATCGCCGCGTACAACGTTCCCACAGCGAGCGCCGCGAACAGAAGGACGTACACGGCCGCATAGCCGAAGAGCCGCCCGGCCGAGAATCGGGCCCCTTGGATCTGGAGGTAGGTCCGGCGGACGACGATCAGGACCAGGATCACGAGGACGACGATCGCCGGTTCGAGGGCGCCGATCGAGGGACCCGACATTTCCTCGGGGGCCAGCTTCGGCCCTTACAAAAACTCCCCGGAGAACGAAGGGGGCGGGACCGAGTCCTTGGCCCATCCCGGACCCGCCGATTCCCCGGACCGCCGGGGCGCCATCCTCGGAGCACGGACGCGAAAACCTTACCCCCGCCCGGGACTCGGCGGGCCGATGCCCGAAGGGAACCTGGAACGGACGCTGGTCGTCCTCAAGCCCGACGCGGTGCGACGGGGGCTCGTCGGCGAGATTGTCTCGCGCCTCGAGCGCAAGGGCCTCAAGATCCTGGCCGTGAAGATGCTTCAGGTCGTCCCGGAGCTCGCCCAACGCCACTACGCCGAGCATGAAGGCAAGCCGTTCTACCCGGCGCTGATGCAGCACATCACCTCCGGGCCGGTCATTGCCATCGCCCTCGAGGGCCGATCGGCGATTGGCGTCGTGCGCCTCATCGTGGGCGCGACGAACCCCCAGACCGCCGCCCCCGGGACCGTGCGGGGAGATTTCGGACTCGGGATCACGCCGAACCTGGTCCACGCGTCCGACTCTCCGGACTCGGCCGCGCGCGAGCTGTCGCTCTACTTCGAGCCCGAGGAGCTCCTTGCGTACTCTCGCGTCGGCGAGGAGTACTTCTGAGCCGATGGGTCCGACGATCGGGCGGGCCGTAGAGGCGCTGCGCGCCGGGCGGCTCGTGGTCTATCCGACCGATACCCTGCCCGGAGTGGCGGCACGGGCGACGGACGGTCGAGCGGTCGCCGGACTCGAGCGTCTCAAGGACCGTCCGGCGGACCTACCGATCTCCGTGGCGGTTCGCGCCTATTCGGACCTCGAGGCGATGACCGACCTCCGCCCGTCGGGACGCCGGTTCGTGCGGACGCACCTTCCCGGACCGTACACCATTGTTGCCCGCCCTTCGAAGCTCGCCCGACGAACGCTCGCCTCGCCCGTCTTCTCCCCGGACGGAACTCTCGGCGTGCGGATCCCGGACCATCCGGTCGCCCGAGAGCTCGCCCGGCAGGTCGGTCCGATCACCGCCACGTCGGCGAACCGGCACGGGCGACCGCCCTGCCGGACCGTGGGGGAGGCTCGCCGCGTCTTCGGCTCGGCGGTTGCAGCCTACCTCACGGGCGATCCCCGCGGCTCGGGTGTGCCCTCGTGGTTGGTCGACCTCACCGGGAGCGAACCCCGCCCCATCCAGAGACGGTGAGGCGATGGCACGGTACCCCGACGATCTCGACCGGTGGCGCCGTGCGGGGGCGATCAGTGCTCGCGCGCGTGCCCTCGGCCTTCGCCTGACGGTGCCAGGGGCCCGTCGTCGGGATGTTGCGGACGCGGTCGAGGCCTACATTCGGGATCAGGGCGCTGAACCGGCATTCCCCGTGAACCTATCCCGGAACCAGGAGGCGGCGCACTACACCCCATCGCGCGACGACGATGCGGTCTTCGTCGCGGGGGACCTCGTGAAGGTCGACGTCGGGGCGCACCTCGACGGCGCGATCGCCGACACCGCGGACACGATCGAGGTCGGCGGGACCCACCGCTACGAGAACCTGGTGCGCGCGGCCCGCGAGGCGCTCGCCGAGGGGATCGGACGGGTGCGCCCCGGCGCCCGCGTCGAGGAGGTGAGCCGGGCGATTGCCGGCGCGATCCACGGGCGCGGCCTCAAACCGGTCGAGAACTTGATGGGCCACTCGATCGAGCGGTACCTCCTGCACGCCGGTAAGTCGATCCCGAACGTCCCGGGAGGCTCGGCCGCGACATTCACCGAGGGAGAGGTGATTGCGATCGAGCCGTTCGCGACGAACGGTGTCGGACGGATCACGAACGGACCGTTCGGCAACATCGCCCGCTTTCGCGGCGATCCCGGACCGTCCGACCCCGCCCTCGCCGGACTCTTTGCGCGATTCCGCACGCTCCCGTTCGCGGTCCGATGGGCCGCGACCGCCGAGGAGCAGGCCGCGCTCCGTCGGGCTCGTCGGACCATCCAGACGTACCCGGTGTTCGTCGAGGAGGCCGGCGGCTGGGTCGCACAGGCCGAACACACGATCCTGGTCGGGCCGGATCGCGCGGAGATCCTCTCCTCGAGCTCTGGGGAGCCCGGTGGCTGAGCTGACTCCGTCCACCCGGGGGAGGGCCGAGTCGCAACGGCCAAGAACCTGGCCAACTGTGGCCGGAGGTTGCCAAGGGACCGACTCACCCTCCACAATCCTCCGGACCTCGCCCCGCCGACGGGCTACTCTCACGTTGCCGAGGTCCGGGGAGGAACGCTCGTCTTCGTCGCCGGTCAGGTCGCGCTGGACGGGACCGGCGCGCTCGTCGGACCCGGAGACTACCGTGCCCAGGCGGAGCAGGTGTTCCGAAACCTCGAGCGCGCGCTCGCGTCCGCGGGCGCCACGTTCCGCGACGTCGTGAAGCTGAACTACTTCGTTCTCGATCTCTCCCACCTGCCGGAGATCCGGGAGGTCCGCGATCGGTTCGTCGACACGAAGCACCCGCCGACGAGCACGGCGGTGCAAGTCAGCCGTCTCTTCCGGCCGGAGTTCCTGCTCGAGGTCGACCTCGTCGCGTCGGTCCCGGACCGCTAGCGCCGGGGGTTCTCGAGGTCCGCTCGGGCGCGTGTCGCTCCGGCGACCACCGCCTCGAGCTTCGCGCGGGCCACGGGGAGGCTCCGGGTCCTCAGGCCGCAGTCCGGGTTGACCCAGATCCGCCGGGGGTCGCCGAGGTACTTCACGGCCCGTCGGATCCGATCGGCGACCATGTCGGGGGATTCCACGGCGTCCCGGTGGACGTCGACGACGCCGAGACCGACGTCGCGCGTGTCCCCATATTCGGTGAGCGCTCCGAGCACTGCGTATCCGTCGTGCGCCGCGGAGTCCCGGTTCGCGAACTCCCACGCCCACTGGCGGCACCGCTTCGCCTCGAGCAGCTCCGGAAGGAGGGCTCGGTAGTCCGAGTAGCAGATGTGCATCGAGAACTCCGCGTCAATGCCTTCCGTCGCGGCATTGAACCCCTCGACGACGAGGGCGGCCTCGTCCGGGTGGGTCCCGGCGGCGGGTTCGTCGATCTGGATCACCCGGCAGCCGTGGTCGACCAGGGCCCGGATCGTCGGGCGCAGCGCGCGCCGGGCGAGGTCGACCACGAACTCGCGCTGTGCCTCGTGCCGTGCGCCCCGTCCCTTCCACCCGGGCTGCCGGGCGAGGTAGTACTCGTTGTACGACCAATCGGCGAGGGTGTAGGGGCCCGTGATCGGCAACTTCGGCTCGGCGTGGGCATGGCGACGGACGAAGTCGAACTCCTCGACGTGGTACGGGTGGTCGAGCCCGACCTCCCCCGTCACTGCCGCCTTGAGGTAGTACTTGCTGTCGAACGACCGGACGTGCCCCTGGAAGCGGAACCCGTGCATCTGACGGATCGGGTACTCGTACATCTCGATCCGCCGAGCTTCTCCGTCATACACCCGGTCGAGCCCCGCCGATTCAAAGGTGCGGATCGCGAACAACGCGCCCAGGTCCCGGATCGCCTCCCCGCCCACCTCTCGGGACTTTCCCGCGAGCAGCGCGTCCCGACGGTCGGGAAGCTCCGCGCCGAAGGCGAGTCGCGCATCTGCCTCGAGGAACTCCGCGCGGGCCGCATCGTCAAGCGGCTCCCCGCGCTGGCCGAGGAGCTGCCAGCGGGGCTTGGCGAGGCTCCCGATTTCCTGCGACGGAAAGAGGGGACGATCCGTCACGTCGACCCTCCCGAGGCGAGCGACTGGCGCACCGCCGCGAGGACGTGCAGTTTCCGGCTCGCCGGCTCCCAGGGCAATAGGTCGAGCGGGCCCCCCGGTCCCAGCCACACCACGGCCGGGCGGCGGCGGTCGTAGGCGATCCGGACGACGCGCGCGACCTCCGCCGGATCCTCACCGAGAGTCGTCCGGGGGTCGACGACGCCGAGTCCGAGACCGCTCGACCCCTTGCCCGGCGGGAGACGCTCGACGTCGGTCTCGGAGAGATCGATCCCGACCGCGGAGACGGGGAGTCGGTCGAGGAGGGGAAACGCGTCGATCGCGTCCGCGCCGTAGGTCCAGACGATCGACGTCGACGGCCCGAGCGCCGATCGGATCGACTGATATCCCGCGACGACCGCCTCGGCGGCCGGGCCCGTCGGGGTCCGGACGGCCAGGAGGGGGTCCGAGAACAGGAACGTCCCGAAGCCGAGCCCCGAGAGCTCCCGCACCTCCTCCGCGAGCGCTCGGCCGAGGCGATGGATGATCGCCTGGTCGGTTTCGCCGGAGCGGTTGTCGGAAACTTCGGCGAAGGTGTACGGTCCGGGAAGGAGGATGCGCCCAGCGGAGGGACGGGATCGGAGCGGAGGTGGCAGGCGGGCCGCGAGGGCCCCCGGAGCGCGCGACGGGGGCGCGAGCAGGATCGGCTGCCGGAAGAACGTGTTGGTCTCGAGCCACCGGGTGAGCGGTCCGACCGTCAGCCCCTCCCAGGTCTCGGCGAACGGCCGGAAGAGATCCTGCCAGCGCAGGTAGCCGGCGGTCACCGAATCGAACCCGAGCCGCTCCTCGAGCCCCACGACCTCGGCCTCCGTCGAGCGGAAAACCTCTTCCACGGTGTCCGCGCCGACCCGACCGCGGTCCAGGTCGCGCGTCGCGGCGATCAGCGGTTCGGGCCGCGGGAACGGTCCGGCGAGCCCGGTGCGGATGATCATCGGCGTTCCCAGCCGGGTCGGGGGCCTTAACGCTGACGCCGGGCGGTCCCGGTGCGACCGGAGAAACGCCGTTGCATCCGAGGAAACCGGTGGGAGGGACGGCCGTCTCACTCGGCGAGGTTCGTCCGCACGATCGACTCGAAATCGGCGGGCTTCGGGGGCCACCCTTCGGTCATGTAGGTGAGGAACGCCTCGCGCGAACCTTGCCGCAGCGCCTCGTTGCTCGCCTGCTCGAACCCGATCGTCGAGACGTAGCGCTCCGGGAGCGCGTGGCGAGACCCGTAGTGGGCCGGGTAGACCTCGGTCTCTGGAGGCAGGGAGAGGATCTTCTCCGTGAGGCTCTCCCAGAGGCGCTCGGCGGAGCCGCCGAGGTCCGTGCGACCGCAGCTCCCCAAAAGGAGCGTGTCGCCCGTGAAGATGTGCTCGCGCACACGGAGCGTGAGGTGATCGAGGGTGTGACCCGGGGTCTCGAGGACGGTGATCGCCTCTCGGCCGAACGGCACCGCATCTCCCTCGGCGAGCCGCCGGTGCGGGTACGACGCGGGCGAGCGATGACTGACGAAGATCGGAGCATCGGTAAGCGCGTGGAGCGCGGCGTGCCCTGCGAGGTGGTCGGCGTGGGTGTGAGTCTCGATGATCGCGGCGAGACGCCAACCGCCATCGGCGAGGAGCGCACGGTAGGGTCCGACCTCTCGCCCCGGGTCGACAATCACCCCGACGCGCTCGTCCAGGTCCCCCACGAAGTACGCGAGGCATCCGGATTCGGGCCGGGGCATCTGACGGAGGTAGAGGCGGTTCGTCGGGTCGTCCACGGGGTAGCGCGGGATCTCGGGATCCGCGACCCGCGCGTACTCCTCGATCCCGCCCTCGAGCGCCGCGACGTGTTCGAATCCCCGTTGGCGCAGGAAATCGGCGGCCCGTCGGGCCTGGAACCCGAGATGATCGTACGCCACGATCGGCCGGTCCCGAGGAATCGAGGGAAGCGCCGCCTCGATCGACTCGAGCGGAATCGATTGATCGCTCGGGAGATGGGCGAGCCGTCGCTCGGACGAGGGCCGGACGTCGATCAGATAGGGAGGTTCGCCGGACTCGAGGAGGCGGCGCAACTCGATCGGCGCGACGAGGGGGACCGAGCCGGCGCGCGGCGGTCGGACAAACGGGTGGGGAAACCCATCGGCGTTCGTGCGCATTGCGCGGCGTCTCACCTCCGGTGCTACTTTACCCTCACTCTAGGCGCCGGAACCGGCCGGCTCGGGCGTGCCGCGCACCTCCTACGGCAATTGACGAATGTCGGAAACGACTCCGGCGAAGCGCTTAATAGACCTCGCCCGGGTCTCCCCGTCCCATGGCCGAGAGCTCGGCATCGCCGGTCCCGTCCGGGCGATCCGGCCGCCGCCAGGGCCCGGCCCGCCGGGATGTCTCCGAGCGGAGCGAGGACCAGACCATTGCGCTGGGTCGTCGCTCGGTCGAGCTCTCCGGATTCTATCAAGGGAAGATCGAGACCGTGCCGAAGGTACCGGTCCGCTCGCTCGCGGACTTCGCGCTGTGGTACACGCCCGGTGTCGCCGCAGTCTCCAAAGCGATTGAGGCCGATCCGGACCGCTCGTTCGATCTCACGGGTCGGTGGAACACGGTCGCGATTGTCACCGACGGCTCCCGGGTCCTCGGGCTCGGCGACATCGGCCCCCGGGCCGCCCTCCCGGTGATGGAGGGCAAGGCCCTCCTGTTCAAGTGCCTCGGGGGGGTCGACGCGATCCCGATCCCGGTCCAAGTGAGTTCGCCGGACCAGTTCATCGCGGTCGTCGAGGCGATGGCTCCGGCGTTCGGCGGGATCAACCTCGAGGACGTTGCCTCCCCCAAGTGCTTCGGGATCCTCGAGGAGCTCCAGAGCCGCCTGTCGATCCCGGTGTGGCACGACGATCAACTCGGCACGGCCGCCGCGACCGTCGCGGGACTGCTCAATGCGCTCGAGCTGACGCACCGGTCGATGCGCGAGATCCGGACCGTGCTGCTGGGCGCCGGAGCCGCAAACCTCGTGACCGCCCGCCTCCTTCTCGGCCTCGGTCACGATCCCCACCGGCTCACCTTGGTGGACCAGCGGGGGATCCTGCACGCCGAGCGGGACGACGTGGACGAGCTGATGCTGCGCAATCCCTGGAAGTACCGCCTCGCGCTGCGGACGAACGGCGGCGGGCGGACCGGTGACCTCGCGGCCGCGATGAAGGAGGCGGACGTCCTCCTCGCGGCGTCGACACCGAAGCCGGACACGGTCCGCCCGGAGCACGTGCAGTCGATGGCACCGGGACCGATCGTCTTCGCCCTCGCGAATCCCGTCCCCGAGATCTGGCCGGACGTGGCCCGCTCGGCCGGGGCGGCGATCGTCGCGACGGGCCGCAGCGACTTCCCGAACCAGGTGAACAACTCGCTCGTGTTCCCGGCGGTCTTCCGCGGGATCCTCGATGCCCGGGCGCGGTCGATTCCCGACGAGGTCGTCGTCGTCGCCGCGCGCGAGCTCGCCCGGGGCGCGACCCGCAAGGGGCTCACACCGAACCACCTCCTCCCCACGATGGAGGAACCCGAGGTCTTTCCCGAGGTCGCGGCAGCCGTCGGGGATGCGGCGGTGCGGCTCGGGATCGCGCGGCACCGCCTCACGCACGAAGAGTTCCTCGATCGGGCGATCACGCGGATGAGCCGTCCGGCCCGGCTCGTCCGGGCGCTCGCTCGCGCCCGCCTTACGCCACCGATGCCTGCGGGAGGCTCGGGAAGCCGGAGAAATCGATGACCGCGACCCACGAACCGAATTCGCATGCGCCGACCTCTTCGACCGACCACGCGAGCGCGCCGATCCACCTTCGCCCGGCGCGCGCGGCGGACATCCCGGCGCTCGTCCCCTTGCTCCTCCGGCTCAAACGGCTCAACGAGGAGTTCGACCCGCTCCTCAAGGTGCGGGAGGACGCGGCCGAGCAGGCGCGGGGGATCCTCGCCTCGAACCTCGACGACCCGAAGAGCCTCGTCCTCGCCGCCGAGGGGATCGGCGCCGACAAGGACAAGGTCGTGGGGTTCGTCCGCGCATTGATTCGGGAGCGACCGTTCTACGTTCCCGAGCGCGAGGGCGTGATCCTCGACATCTACCTCCTACCCCTGTACCGACGCCGCGGAGTCGGGGAGTACCTTCTCCGCGAGGTCTCCCACGCCCTCAAGGAGAAGGGAGCGGGGCTCGTCACGGCCGAATTCCCGGCCCAGAACGAGATCGCCGTTCGGTTCTACACGAAGCGAGGGTTCCGGCCGATCACCGCGATCCACGCTCGGTCTCTGTAGGATCCCGGAGTCCCCCTCCGAGCCGCCTCCGGCGCCTCGGTCTACACGGGCGTGCCCGCGCTCACCAGGGTGCGGCCGTCCACGGTAACGTCCGCGCCCTCGAGCAGGGCGTAATCCCGGAACGATCCGCCCGTTCGCCCGCCGTGGTCCTCGTTGCGCCCGATGTAGAGCGCAACGACCCCCCGGCCCTGGTCCTCGAGGAGGGGAGCATCGTGGATCCGCGGATTGAGCCCGATCGACAGAAGGGCCGGCCGGTCCCTCTCCCGTCCCGCCTCGCGGTACGAGGCGACGAACGCTCCCGAGCGGTCCTGGGACTCGTACGAGATCAACCGTCCGTTGTGGAAGGTCCACTCGATGCCGGGATTCACTCCCCGCCGGTGACGGGAGGCACGGCTTGCGACGAACCGCCCCTCGGCGCGTCGTTCGTCGAGGGCCGTGATGAGGTACCCGGCGGGCACGCCGGTCCAGTACCGTCCGGACCGAAGATCGTCGGCATCGACGCAGCCATCCTCAAGGAACGGCGTTCGGCCCGCGAGCTGGAGATCGAGACGGCTCCCGTTCGGATGAGTGATCCGGACTCGGCGTCCCGTGCCCAGCCGGCGGACCAGCCGACGTGCGCTGTGGCGGAAGACCCCCGGGTCGATGTCGCTCGCGTCGCGGCTCTCCCGACGCCACGCCGCCAGATCGACCCCGTGCTGCCGCGCCGTGAGTTCCGTCGGGATCGCCGCGTGGAGGTAGCACGCTCGGACCGAGCGGTCCCGGAGGATCCGGTTCCACGTCCCCAGCCAGCGCTCGAGCGACGCCTTTCGAGGAGGAGGAAGGTCGGACCAGCGCGTGTAATCTGCGGGGCCCGGGAGGCAGACATATCCGTCCGCCGCGGCGATCGCCGCGAGCTCGGGGGCGGCAATCGCGCTCCCATCGGCCAGGGAGGCGAGCCGCTGCGAGTCGAAAAACGCCCGCTCCCCCTCATAGACCACCATCGGCCGGAGGCCGAGTCGGCGGGCCTGGACGACGAACTCCTCGGCAAGGGCGACGTTGTGGGGCCAGGTCTCGATGATGACGTTCTCGCCCCGTCGCAGACGCAACGAGCGGGTCAGGACCGAGACCGCGAGTCGGGTGTCACTGGGGTCCACCCCCTCCCGAGGCATCGCCTCCCCAGTTTCGGCGGCCGTATTTGGCCGTTGGGAGGGGAGAGCGAGGGTCGAAGGGGGTTCGGGGAAGGCTACGGAGCCCATGGTGTCGACCCCGTGGGCGGAGTCCGGTCGCGCCGGGGTCGCTCGGGAGTCGCCCGGGGGTCGGGCGGGAGGTTCGGGACCGGTGGGGGGAGCGCGGGCTCCTCCCGGAGCGATCGGAGGGCGTTCCTCCGGACCAGATCCGCGCCTCCCGCAAGAACGTAGGGGCGCAGGATCACAGCGAGGGCGCTCGCGGAGAGCCTTCGGCTCGAGGCGATTTGGGCGGACTCGGGGCTCATCATGACCCTCGGAGATACCGGCGAGTATTTCACCAACATGTCGCAAGTATAATGAATATGGATACTATAGTCACCATGGTCAAATGCCGACAACGACGATCCAGATCGATGTCGAGGTGCGGGACCAGTTGCGCGCCCGGGGTCGCATGGGTGAAAGCTACAATGACGTGATTCGTCGGTTGCTCGCGACGACGCGTCCCTCGGTTCCCCCGCCGAGGGTCTTCCCGAGCGGACCGTCGCCGGGCTCGTCGAAGCCGTGGGTCCCGTTCCGAGATCGGGACTGAGGGATTCGCCACCGGCCTCGGAATCGATCGGCCGGGCCGGCGCGGGCGCGAACCTTAAGGAAAACGCCCTTCTGCGCACGGCATGGAAAAGCCGACGACGGCCGCCGGATCCTCCCGGGCCAAGTTCCTGCGCCGGGGCAAGGTCAAGGAGGTCTACGAGATCTCCCCGACCGAGCTCGAGTTCCGGTTCACGAACGACATCTCGGTGTTCGATAAGCACATCCCGAGCGAGATCCCCCACAAGGGCGAGACTCTCGCCCGGACCGCGGCACACTGGTTCGAGCTCTGCCGACGCCTCTCGGTCCCTCACCACTTCCTCGGGCTCGCCGGCCCCACCGCGATGCGGGTGAAGCGGGTCCAGGTCGTTCCCCAGCCGCGAACCCTCGGTCCCCACCCTCGGAATTACCTTGTCCCGCTCGAGCTGATCGTCCGGTACTACCTCGCGGGCTCGATGTGGGATCGCGTGAAGGCCGGCAAGGTGACGGCCCGCGACCTGGGGTTCCCTGCCGGAAAGACCCTCGAGTACGGCGTTCCGTTGCCGCAGCCGCATTTCGAGGTCACGACCAAGCTCGAACCGGTCGACCGCCTCCTCACGATGAAGGAGGCGCTCGAGCTCTCCGCACTGGATGCCCGGCAGCTCGAACGGGTCCGGGAGACGATCCTCAAGGTCGACGAGGCGATGCAGCGGGAGATCGGCCCGCGGGGCCTTCTGCACGTCGACGGGAAGAAGGAATTCGCGATGGACGCCGACGGCGACCTGATGGTCGTAGACACGTTCGGCACTGCGGACGAGGACCGGTTCTGGGACAAGGATGCGTACGAGCGGGGCCGGCACGTCGACTTCTCCAAGGAGTTCGTCCGTCAGCACTACCGACAGATGGGGTACTACGACCAGCTCCTGAAGGCGCGGGAGGCCCACGGCGAGGAGCCGGCGATCCCCCCGCTCCCGCCGCTGCTCGTCGATGAAGTGAGCCGGCTCTACACCACGGTGTTCGAGCGGCTCACCGGCGAGCCGTTCTCGCCCATCTCGCGGGCTCTGTAGCGGGAAGGATGCCGGACCGCTGGTCGTCGGAATGGTTGTACGACCAGCCTAGAGTGTAGTTTTCCATCATCCGTCCGATTCCCGCGCCCGGCCCCTTTTCTACGGCGTCGCGCTCGCGGGGCGATCGCACGATGGAGCCGAACCGAATCCGACCGGGCCGACCGGGGGACCTCGGCGAGGTCGTCGGGATCTACAACCATTACGTCGCGCACACCGCGGTGACGTTCGAGACCTCTCCCGTCCGCCCGGACGAGCGATCCGCCTGGCTCGACGACCACCTTCGAGGGGGCCCTCACCGGCTCGTCGTCGCAGAGGGTCCGTCCGGCCGACTGATGGGCTGGGCCACGACCAGTCCCTTCCGCCCGAGACCCGCCTACGCAACGACGGTGGAGGCGTCGGTGTACTGCACGCCGACCTCGGTAGGTCGCGGGGTCGGATCCTCTCTCTACCGCGCGCTCTTCACGTCGATCGAGGCCGAGGACGTCGAGCGGATCGTTGCCGGGGTAACGCTCCCGAACCCCGCGTCGCTCGCGCTGCACCGGAAGTTCGGGTTTCGACCGGTGGGGGTCTTTACCCGGGTCGGCCGGAAGCTCGGCCGGTACTGGGACGTGGCATGGTTCGAGCGGCCGCTCCGCCTCCCCCCCGGCGACTTCGGGCCCTCCACCGCGACCACCGCTCACTCCATCGAGACGTCCGAGCGCATGTAGGCGCGGCTCGCGAGGACGAGTACGACCGTCGTCTCGATCGCGAGGACGAGCATCTCGAGCCCGTTCGTCCCCGTCAGCGCGGCGTGGAAGCCGTTCCGCGCCGTGTCGGCGATGTAGGTGAGCGGGTTGACCTCCATGAGGACCCGAATCGGGTACGGGATGCTCGTGCTGTACGGATAGAAGACGGTCGAGGCAAAGTTCACGACGAAGAGCAGCATCACCTGAATGCTGTTGTACGCGTTGTTCGACTTGACGAAGGTCGAGATCAGGAGCATGAGCGAACCGAAGAAGATCGACCCGAGCGCGATTGCGCCGAAGACCGTGACGCCCCCCACCAGGGTGAGGGGAGATGTCCCGAGAAGGACGATGGAGAGGATCAGCATGACGGCCGCGCCCCCCAGGCCGAGGAGCAGGGACGTGAACATGAGACCGAAGAGGTACTCGATCCGGGTGAACGGTCCGACCAAGAGCTGGGCGAGCATCCCCCATCGACGATCGGCCCAGAGCATGCTCCCCCCGAACGTGCCGGCCATCACCGCTTGGAACGACATGATCCCTGGGGCGAGGAACGAGAGGTAGGAGGTCGCGCTCGCCCCCCTTGCCGAGGCGAGCGACTGGAACCCGAAGCCGAAGAAGACGAGGTAGAGCGCCGGCAAGCCGAGGAGGATCAATAGGCTCGCCGGGTCGGTGTTGACCCGGATGTTCCGGTAGATCAGTCGAATGAGATCAGGAGCGGCCAGAACCCTCCCCCCTCGTTCCGATCGATCGTAGGAAGACGTCCTCGAGCGTGTTGGGGCGGACCGTGAGCCACTCGAGCGCCACGCCGAGACGCTGGGCGAGCTCGACGATAGCTGCGAGCGACGCTTTCGCGTCCTCGGCCAAGACCACGGCGGAACTGCCGTTCACCGAGACCGTCGAATTGGGTCCGAGGGCGGCCGGCAACTCTGCGAAGAACCGGGGCGCGTCGGCCGGCCCCAGCGAGAGGTCGATCGTGCGCTTGCCGATGTAGAGTCGCTTCAGGTTCTCGACGGAATCGAGCGCAACGATCCGGCCCTCGTGGATGACCGCGATCCGGTCGCAGAGGTAGTCCGCTTCCTCGAGGTTGTGGGTGGTGAAGACCACCGTCAGCCCGCGTTGCGCCTCCGAGCGGACGGAATCGAGGAGGGTCCGACGCATCAGCACGTCGAGGCCGATCGTGGGCTCGTCGAGGAACAGGACCTCCATGTCGTGCATGAATTCGCGGGCAACCTGGACCCGTCGTTTCTGGCCGCCGGAGATGTCGAACGACCGTCGGCGCCGGATCTCCCCCAACCCGAAGCGCTCGAGAAGCTCCTCCCGTCGCCGGATCCGCTCCGCTCTCGGGACCTTCCACAAGAATCCGGCGAGATCGAGGTTCCCCTGCACGGTGGTAAACTCGAACGACTCGCCCTGTTGCACGACCCCGATCCGCTCCCGAATCTTCCGTCCCTCGCGTCGCGGATCGTACCCGAGGATCCGGAGCCTCCCCTCGGTCGGTTGGATCAGCGTCGTCATCGCCTTGATCAGAGTGGATTTGCCGGCGCCGTTCGGCCCGAGCAGGCCGAAGACCTCGCCCCTACGGACGGTGAAGCTCACTCCGTCGAGCGCGTTGTGCGTTCCGTCGTACGAGTGCCGAACGGCTTCGGCGACGATCACCGGGCCGGCGGCGGGGACCGTCGTTGCGCTCGGCAGCATGGCTTCGCTCGGAGCCGCAGGCGTTCCGACCTCCATAACGCTCGTCGGCCCGGAGGTGACACCGGCGGTCCGACCGTACGACTCCGGAATGGGGGGCGGAGTATCCACGATCCTCCACGGAGTTGGATGGGGAAGCCGTTGGCGCACGTCGTGTGCACACACGAGGTGAGCGAAGTGGGTCCGGCTCGAGCTTCGAATCCAAGGCGGTTCAGGAAGTCGCTTCCGGTCGATAGCGGAGCCCGCGCAGATCCCTCAGCGCGAGCATGATCAGTCCGTTCCCGAGAAGCCCCAACCCGGCGACGAGGTAGTCGACCCCGACTCCATACTCCGTCGCGAGTACGCCGCCCAGAACGAGACCCCCAGGGATCCCCGCGAAGCTCCCGACCTGGTCGACGCTCAGCACGCGACCGAGGACACGGTCTGGAACGATCGCTTGGATGGTCGCGTAGTAGACCGTGTTGATCACGCCGGCGCCGATGCCGAGAAGGATCGCCAGGACGAGGGATAACGGGTAGACGTGGGAGAACGTGAGCCCTGTCGCAATGCCGCCCTGAAGGACGACGATGAGTGCCATCGAGAGCCCCGCGTACCGCCGGAGCTTTAGACGGACGGCGACAAGCGCCCCCAGCGCGAAACCTCCCCCCAACCCGGCGACCAGGTAGCCGTAGGCGCTGGGCGATCCGGGAAAGTACGTCGCGACGTAGACGACCGTGAAGTTGGTCACCATCGTCCAGAATAGGTTCCCCGGCAGGAACCCGAGGGTCACCTCGAAGATCGCCAGGTGCGTTCGCATGTACGACATCCCCTCGCCGATGTCGTGGGTCAAGCTCCGGCGGGGGGCCAGTGTCGGACCGGCACGGCCGGTCTGCCCGAAGGTCGATGCGATCTGGAGTACGAAGGCGGCGGAAATGGCATAGGTCAGGGCGTTGACGGCGAGGCCGGGAACGACACCGGCCACCGCGATCGCCGCCCCTCCCGCCGCCGATCCCAGCATCTGCGCAGCTTGGGTCGAGCCGTACAGGAGGCCGTTGGCGGGCTCGAGATCGGCCGCCTTCACCAGCCGCGGGAGGATCGCGCTGCTCGCCGGGAAGAACAGCACGCTGAACCCGTTGACCAGGACGACCACTCCGAGGATCACGAACAGGTCGAACCCCACGAGAAAGAGGAATCCGGCGAGGCCGGCCATCAGTGCGGCCCGCGAGACATCCGAGAGGACCATCACCCGCCGACGATTGTAGCGGTCGGCGAGCGCTCCGGCGATCAGACCGAGCGCGATCCCCGGGGCGACCCCGGCAAGCCCGACGTAGCTCACCGCAAGGGCACTCTTCGTGACGGTGTAGACCAGCCAGGAGAGGGAGACGATCGCGATCGATGCGCCGGCCGCCGACGTCACCGACGCGATGTAGAGTCGCCGAAAGTTCGCGTTCCCGAGGACCCCCGAGCTCCGCGCCGGTGCGAGGGGCGGCTGTGCCGGTGCGTCGTGCGTCTCCGGCAACACGGCCCCCGCCTTCCCCGCTTTCGGATTAGATTGGCGTGAAAAGGCGCGGCGCAGGAGGCGTGCCCACGGAACGTTCAGATTCGAGGGCCCGCGCACCGAGCTCGGTCGACCGGCGAGCGGATTCGCTCGTCCCGCTCACCGTTCAGCGTTTCGGCACCCCTCCCGTACGCTTAAGTTTCCGCAGCCCGGTTCGAGGAACGTGCCCGCCAAAAGTGCCAGTCGCGTCAGCCCCTCCGAGGAGTCCGGCGCCGAGTCCAAGCCCGAGGTCGCCCTCGAGGACCTTCCCGGGATCGGCTCGACGACCGCCGAGAAGTTGCGCGAGGCGGGGTACACCGACCTGATGGAGCTCGCGGTCGCGTCACCCGGCGACGTCGCCGAGGCCGCGGAGATCGGAGTCGCGATTGCCCAGAAGATCATCGGGGAGGCCCGCCGGAAGGCGGACGTCGGAGGATTCGAGAGCGGGACTGCGCTTCTCGAGCGGCGCAAGAAGCTGGGGCGGATCACGACAAACTCGAAGGCGCTCGACGAGCTCCTCGGCGGGGGGGTCGAGACCCAGGCGATCACCGAGTTCTCCGGCGAGTTCGGCACAGGGAAGACCCAGCTCGCTCACCAGATCGCGGTCGACGTCCAGATGCCGGCGGCCCAGGGGGGCCTGAGCGGAGAGGTCGTCTACATCGACACCGAGAGCACGTTCCGGCCCGAGCGGATCGTCGACATGGCGAAGGGGGTCGGGCTCGACCCCGAGACGGCGCTCGGCCACATCCACGTCGCTCGCGCGTTCAACTCGAACCACCAGATGCTGCTCGTTCAAAAAGCCCAGGAGCTCGCGCGGGAGAAACCAATCCGCCTCCTCGTGGTCGATTCGCTCACCGCCCACTTCCGTTCGGAGTACGTCGGACGGGCCGAGCTCGCTCCCCGCCAGCAACAGTTGAACAAGCACCTCCACGAGCTCCTCCGATTCTCGGACACCTACAACGCATCGATCGTCGTGACCAATCAAGTCTCGGCGCGGCCGGACATCCTCTTCGGCGATCCGACACGTCCGATCGGCGGCAATATCGTCGCGCACGCCGCGACGTACCGGGTCTATCTGCGGAAGTCGAAGCCGCCCCGGCGGATCGCGCGGCTGATCGACTCGCCGAACCTTCCCGAAGGGGAGGCGGTCTTCTCGCTCACGACCGAGGGGATCCGCGAGTAGCGGGCGCGCCCGCGCCCACGCGACGGAGAGCCGTCGCCTTCACGTACAGCCAGACTGCTACCCCCGGACGTAGTCCGAGCTGGCGGACCGGTTCCTCGGTGATCGCGACCCGTAGCCGCGTGGCGGAGCAACGGACGACGAGCGTTTCGGAAAGGGGACCGCGCTCCCGCCGGATGCCCTCCACCGTTCCCGAGAGGACGTTCCGCGCGCTCGAGGGAAAGCGTCGGCGCGCGACGACGACGGCCTCGGGATCGAGGAGGACGGAGACCGGCGTCCCGTCCTCGGCGTCGAACGCGACCCGCACCGAGAACTCTCGACCGATCTGGACAGTGGGGACCGGCCCCCGGCGGTAGATCCCGTGGAGGAGGTTCGGCCGGTCGAGCGGGGCCACCGGACGTGCGTCGAGCAGCTCGACCGACTCAAAGCCGCCCCGCACGATCCGGTCCCCGAGCGCAGTGAGGACCGTCCCACCGTGGCCGGCACCGCCTCGCACGCTTCGGACGACCGGTCCGCCGAACGCCCGAGCAAGCCGCGAGATCCGGTAGACTGCCCGGTCCCGCGTCATCCCGACCTCTCGACTGGCACGGACGAGAGAACGCTCCCGCGCGAGCGATCGCAGGAGGGCGACGTCCGAGTTCGTGACGAGGCTCGTGCGGTGCATCGGGACCTCAACGGGAATCGACGCCGTTCTCCAACGGGTGGACATTCATCTCGTCTACGTCAAACGAGATCCGGTCCCCGACCGAGGGAAGAGGAGGCGAGATCGGCGGGGGGACCCGGAGCCCGACCGTGAGGTCCTCGACTGTCACCGCGAACGCAAGGCCCTCGGGGGCCGGGAACGTCGTCCGGATCGTGCCTTCCCAGGCGCCGCGATGGCTCGGAGGGGCCAAGGCGACCGGCCGGGCGAACGCGATCCCACCGGGTCCCGCCCGGGCGAGGAGCCACGCCGCGAGGGATCCCGGAGAACCTCGCTGGAGCGTTAAGCGATCGTAGACGTTCTCGTACCCCACGAACCGAGCAGTGAAGGCGTCGGTGGGGTGCGTGAGTAGCTGGGCCGGATCCCCGTGGAACCCGGGCGATCCCCGCCGTAGGACGAGGAACGAGTCGGCGACCGAGAACGCGAGCCCGGGGTCATGCGTGACGACGATCACCGGAACACGGGAGACGTCCCGCAGCTCTTCGAAGACCGTACCGAGTTCGTGGCGTGCCTCGACGTCCAGCGCCTGCCACGGCTCGTCCCAGAGGACCAGCTCGGGTTCGGCGGCCAGCGCCCGGGCGAGCGCGACTCGCTCGAGCTCCCCCCCGCTCAGGCGCGCGGGATACCGGTGCGCGAGGTCCGTGAGGCCGAACCGGGCGAGGAGCTCCCGGCTCCGCGCCCGCGCGTCGAGCCGTCCGTGCATCTCGAGCGGGTAGGTCACGTTCCGCTCCACGGTCCGATGCGGGAACAATCCGAGCCCCTGCGGGACGTAGCCGAGCCCTCGAGACTCCGGAGGCCGCCCGGTCAGGTCGACCCCGTCCCGGACGATCCGTCCCGCGTCGGCGGGGAGGAACCCGCCGAGCGTGCGGAGAAGGGTCGTCTTTCCAGCCCCGGAGTTCCCGAGCACTGCGACCACGTGGCCGCTGGTGAGCGTGAGGTCGATCGGTCCGAGGCGGAATCCATCGAGGTGCGACTCCACCCCTTCGACGGACCAGTGGGTCATGGGATGAGGTCTCCCCGCCGCCAGGGAACCCACCCCGACCGCTCGCCGAGGCGCACGATGAGGAACAGCGCGAACGCGATCAGGAGGAAGACGGTGCTCACCGCGGCCGCGTCCTTGAGGTTCCCGGCCTGGAAGAGGTTGTACACGAGGACGGAGATTGTCGAAGTGACCGGTCCGGTGTACGGGCCGCCGGGATACACCGTGTAGGCCAAGATGAGGATTCCGCCGATCTCGCTCACCGCGCGGGCCCACGTGAGGAGCAGTCCCACGACGATCCCGCGCAACGCGAGGGGAAAGGAGACGGTGAGGAATGCGTTCGCGGGGCCGGCGCCCAGCGAGCGGGCCGCTTCGAGGACCCGCGGGTCGACCGCCTGGAACGAGAGCTGCGCGGCGAGGATCGTGTACGGGACGCTGACGACGACCATCACCAGCACAACCCCCCAGATCGTGTCGTAGACGGGGAAACCGATCGCATTGGTGAACCGGTAGAGAGGGGTTCCGGGAAGGGCGAGCGCGAGGAAGAGCCCGAGGCCGACCAAGAGGTGCGGGACCGCGATGGGGAGGGCGACGGCCGACTCGACAACGGCCCTCCCGGGAAACCTCCGTCGGGCGAGCAGATAGCCGAACGGCACCGCGAAGAGGATTGCCGCAAGCACCGTCAGGCCCGAGGCGAAGAGTGTCAGCCAGATCGCGGTGACGACGGCGGGGTTCGTCGCCGCGGCGAGGATCTCCGAGGGCGGAGCGTACGTGAACAGCGCGTAGATCGGCAGGAGAAGGAGGAGGAAGAGCGAGCCCGAGAGCACGAGCTGAAGGACGAGCCACGAGGTCCCGTGGTGGGATCTTCGCCGACCGGGGGCGGGAACGCCCCCTTCGCTCATGAGGTCACGAATGGGCTAGCCCACGCCGGGAGCGTGGTCACATCCGGTGCGAGGACCGACGGCACGGCGCTCTCGTTGTTGGTCCAGCCGGGGAAGACCGGATTCCAGGCGTTGTCCTGGGCAAGGATTGCGCTCCCCTGGGGGGAAAGCACGAGGTGAAGGAACGCCGCTCCGAGCTCGGGGTTCGGGGCGTTGAGCGGCACCGTGGCGGCAAAGAGAATCGGGGCGGGGTGGACCGTCGTGAGCATGCCGTTCGATCCGATGATCTGCGTCGAGAGCTTCGCGTAGTCCGCGAGCGCGCTCGTGTCGTTCGAGAGAAGCCCGACGATCGGGTCGAGGAGCACGTACGGAAGGTGGTTCTGGATCGCCACGGCCTTGTACGTGATCACCGCGGAGACGACCCCGGTCCGGATCAGTGTCGCCGCCTGGGACTCGTGCTCGAGGATTGTCGTGGACGGGTTCGGGGTCGCGTAGCTCCCCGGCGACCCGGAGTAGAGGTGGCCGTAGACCGCCGAGATGTTGCCACCGCCATAGAACTCCCCCTGAAGCATCATGCTGAAGATCTCGTTGTAACCGTTCGGGTCGGTCGAGGCATTCCAGACGCCGAACCGCGCGTTCCCCGGGGTCGTCACGTCCGTGACGAGCTTTTGGCCCCAGTTCTGGGGCGTCACTCCGAAGAATGCGGGGAGGGACGCGTTGTAGATCAGGACCTCCTGGGTCTGGGCGAACACGACCTCATAGTCCGCGAACTTCGGCTCGAGGAGCTGGGGGATCAACCGGAAGTCCGCGAGCGCGGCGACGTCGGCCTTCGCGCCGAGTGAAGTGATCGCCGTCGTGACGTCGAGCGATCCCTCGTACGTCTGTGCGGCGGCGGGAGCGGAGATCCCCGGAGTCTCGTTGACGAGGGCCATGGCGAGCTCAGGGAACGTGACGGTGAGCGTTCCCGCGCCGAGAACGGAAAGAGTCGAATTCACGATCGCGCTGGGCGAGGAAGCCGGAGAGCCACGGTATTCGTACCCTGCAAAGAACCCGAGACCGCCGATGCCGGCGGCGACAACGATGACGATGACGATCCAGACCGGGGTGGTAGCAGCCATCGATGCGGGTATTTCCCACATCGCATAAGGGTTACGCGGAGCCGTCGTCTCCCGTTAGAGCTCGCGCCGACGCTCCGCCGGTAGATAGAGGCGGTACGCCCGTCCGAGGATCGAGCCGACGGGCACCGGTCCGAACCGGCGGCTGTCTCGGGCGCGGTCAACGGCATCGCCGCGCACGTCGACGGTCCCGCGGGCGGCGTCGACCGCCGCCACGCGCTTGACGAGCCATCGCTCCGGGACCTCGGGGTCGAGCAGGACGACGATCTCCCCGACCGAGGGAGGCCGGTGACGGTACGATCCCATGTCCACGAGGAGCCGGTCCCCGGGCCGCAAGGTGGGCACCATGCTTTCGTCCGCGACCACCACGCGTCGGCTCCGCCACCGGCGAAATCGGGGGGCCGGGTCCGACGCCCCGTGCCTCTGGTTCCGGGTCGCCGGCACCTTTATCGGCCCCCCCGGGCTCGCCCCGGTATGTCCACTCGTGCCCCTTCGCTAGGTTGGGTCGAACGCCTCTCGGACTTCGTGCATCCCCCGCGCACGGTCTATGCCCACTGTGACATTCCGTGCGGTATTTATGACCCGCATGAAGCGCAGATCGCCGCGCTGACCGTGATCCGCATGGATCAGCTGATCGGCGAGCTCGCCCACCCGGGCCCGGAAGCGAAGCTCGAGGAGCGGGCCACGTACGTCTCCAAGGTGTCCCGCTACACGACCGTCAAGGAGCAGCACGCCGAGCGGGTGAAGCACGAGGTCCGCGTGATCTGGGGCGACTACTTCACGCCGGACCACGCGAAGCAGTTCCCGCAGGCTCACGAGCTTGTCTGGAAAATCCTGAAGCAGGCGTCCAAGTGCCGTCAAGGAACGAACCTCGCCGACGCCCAGGAGCTGCTCAAGCTCGTCCAGGATTTCGCCGAGATCTTCTGGCAGACCAAGGGCGCGACGACGAAGAGGCAGCCGTCGATGCAGAAATCCGGCGGCGACATCGTCGTTCCGGTGTCGGCCTAGGCTCCGCCTCCGTGCACGTCCGCCGGAGAGTCCCGGCGGAGGAGCGCGATCGCGGTTCCACGCCGGTCTAGGCCGGCCGCATCGGCGGTGGCGCGGTTGGCGGCGCGGGTACGGCCGCTTTCGGGAACTGTACGGTCTGCGCGCAATTCGGGCAGACGTACTCGCTCAAGCCCCGGTGGCGGAGCGGGGTCCGACACTTCGGGCACGGGATCGGCCGGGACGCGACGTACGCCGCGAACATCTCCTGGGCCCGGCGGTCCGCAAGATCGGTCGGGGGCGTCGTTCCCGGGAGGGCCGGAGCTGGCGGAACCGTGGTCGTGGTCCCTTGAGCCATCTCTACACCACCGGCGCGAGTCGAGGAGAGCCGCCCGCACTGCGGGCAGACGGCAAGGCTCGGGGAGCCGGTGGGAATGAGCGCCACATGGCAGGACGGACACAACGTCTTCAGGGTCCCCCCGGAAAGTACCGGGGGCGGGGCCCGGGGTGCCTTCGGGGCGTCGTCCCGAGCGACGATCGGGGGGGCCGCCGTGGCCCGCTCCGGAGCCGGCACGGGGGGCGGCACCCTCGCCCAGCGGACGACGCGCCGGGCCGGGTCGTAGAGGATCGCGGTGTTCGGCCGGGCCAGCTCGTGGGCGAGCAGCCTCTCCGCCTTGCGTTCGCGCCATGAGAGCGCCGCCGCGAGCCCCGGCACGCTGGTCGTGCCGAGAGACTCCACCACCGCACGAAGACGCTCGAGATCTTGCTCCGAAGGACCGAACAGGGCGACCATCGCCGGTCGTTCCGACGGTCCCCAAAAGAATTTATCGCTCGATGTGAAGGAGCCGATCGGAAAGAACAGGGAAGGCATCGGCGGGGCGCTCCCTGGTCTCTTGGACGGTGCCACCAAGAGACGCCGCCACCGATGCCCGAGGCCAACTACCTATTGACCACACAGTCTATATAGTTATCCATGGCCCCGGAGGATGGTCGTCGGGGCCCTCCGGCGGCGAAAATCGGGGGTTCACGTATTTTTGATACGGTTGAAAACCATTCAAGGATTGATCCGGACCCCCGTGAACGCGTCGGAATCCTCCGCATCCTCTCGGAGGGAGGCGATCCCGCGCGCCGCTCGACCTCCTCGACCGGACGGAATTCCGGCAGTCCTCTGGAGCCCGAATGAGGACACTCGGCTCCTGTTGCGCGGACTCCTCGGCCTCCTCCGATGCCCCATCGTCGGGGAAGCGTCGACCCGGGCCGAGCTCGAGTCGCTCGATGGGCTCCCCCACTCGACGCTCCTCGTGGTCGACGCGACCGACGAGGTCCCCGACTGGCCGAAGGACCTCGCGGCCGTGCTGAAGAACCATCTCGAGCTTCGCGCCCTGGTCCTCGTCTCGCGGCCGGGAGAAGATGCCGAGGCCCGGGCCCGTGCTGCGGGAGCCGCCGAGGTGGTCGTCCGACCGTTCGCGACCGAGGAATTCGTCCATGCGGTGGGGCGCGCGTCGACGGACCCGTCGACCGCGCGCTTCCGGGCCTCTCCGTGAACGCGCCCCGGCCGCGGTAGGGGTAAGGGGAACCGCGGGTTCGCCCGGGCCATGAACCGGGGAGCGGATCCTCTGGACGCGGCGGTGCGGGGTACCGTCTTCACCGTCCCGGCGGAACTCGAACGGTTCCGCCGCGACGCCTCCCACCTTGAAGGGACCCCCCGTGCGGCGGTGCAACCGCTCGACGTGGACGACGTGGTCTCCCTCGTCCGCTGGGCCCGGCGGACCCGGACCCCGCTCGTCCCCCGCGGGGGGGGTACGTCGCTCGACGGCGAATCGGTCCCGATCGACGGCGCGGTCGTCGTGGACTTCTCCCCATGGAGATCGGTGATCGAGGTCTCCCCGAACGAGCTGTGGGCCCGGGTCGACCCCGGCGTCGTGAACTGGGACCTCCAGGAGACGCTGCGTCCGGCCGGACTGTTCTTCCCGCCGAACCCCGGGTCCTGGACCACCTCGACGATCGGCGGGAACGTCGGCACGAACGCCTCCGGCCCCCGCTCGTTCCGCTACGGGCCGACCCGTGCGTGGATCCGTTCGGTGGAGGGTGTCCTCGGCACCGGCGAGATCGCCCAGTTCGGATCGCGCGTCGCCAAACGATCGGTCGGTCCCGATCTCCTCCACCTGATCGTCGGAAGCGAGGGGACGCTCGCCCTGATCACCGAGGTCACCGTACGGTTGGCTCCCCGGCCTGCCGTGCGGACGGGCCTCGTGTTTCCCCTCGGACCCGAGGTGTCTCTCGGGGCGGTCGCCGGCCGGCTGACGGGCGCCGCCGAGACCGGCCTCACGTCCGTCGAGTTCCTCGATCGTGGGTCGGCCGCAGCGCTGCACGATTCTGGACGCGCGGACTGGCCGAGCGACTCCGCCCTCCTCCTTCTCGAGATCGAGGCCGGAACTCCGGACGAGGCGGCGGCGCGGCGGACCCGGGTGCTCTCCGAACTCCGCTCCGTCGGCGTCACATCCGCTCCGATCGTGTACGACAACGCGGATCGTCTCTGGACGCTCCGCGGGGAGAGCGGAGTCGTTCTCGACGAAGAGATGGGGATCCGGGTCCGCGAGGACGTGGGGGTGCCCCTCGGAGAGATCGATGCGATGATTCGCCGCTTCGAGGAGATCGGCCGGGCCGCCGGGGCGAAGCTCTACCTCTTCGGTCACCTTGGCGAAGGGAGCCTCCACCCGAACTACGTGGTGGAACCCGGGACCGAGAAGGCCGAACGGATCCGGGCCGAGCTGCTCACCGCCGCCCTCGACCTCGGGGGCACGGTGAGTTCCGAGCACGGGATCGGCCGGGTCAAGACCCCGTACCTTTCGAGAGAGCTCGGTGAGCCCGCGGTCGGACTTCTCGGGACCGTGAAGCGCTGGTGCGACCCCGACGGGATCCTGAACCCCGGGAAGCTCTACCCGGGCGACCTGATCGGAGAAGGGAAAGCACCTTCTCGGTCGCCTTCGGGATCGGTAGATCCCGGATTTCGCGAAGGGTGACCCACCGTCGTTCCCCCCCTGGCGCGGGCAGTGGGAGGCGGGCCCGGCCGAGAAAGACGTGGAGCTCGACGGTGAAGTGGCTGTAGGCGTGCCGGACGACGCCGATCGGCGTGAGGGAACGGGCCTTGCCCCCCGTCTCTTCCCGCAGTTCGCGCTCGGCCGCGCTCTCGGCGGTCTCTCGGGAACGGATCTTCCCACCCGGCAACTCCCAGAGGCCCCCGAGCAGCCCCCGGGGGGGCCGGCGCTGAACGAGCCAGCGCCCCCGTCCGTCCTCCAGAAGGACGACCGCCGCACGGACGTGGGGCCGACGGGCCCGGACCTGCGGCCGGGGGATCGTCCCCGGGTCTTCGAGCTCTCGGTAGGCACCACAGGCGAACGCCACCGGGCACCGCTCGCATCGGGGAGCGATCGGCCGGCACACGGTCTCTCCGAGCTCCATGATCGCTTCGTTGAACGCCCCGGGGGACCGACCCGCCATTGCGGCGGTGAGCGCCGTCTCGATACGTCGGCGCGTCGCGCCCGCACGGATGTCTCCCTCCTCGAGGATCCAGCGCGCTCCGACCCGGAGGCCGTTCGCCTCCAGGGCCACCGTGGGAACGTCGAACGCGAGCGACGCCACGGCCCGTGCGATGTACGGTCCGATGCCCGGGAGCTCTTCGAGCTCGTCGACGGTCGCCGGGAGTCGGCCGCTCCGGTCGCGCACGAGAACCCGGGCGGCCACATGGAGATGGCGCGCCCGTGCGTAGTACCCCGCCCCCTCCCAGACCTTGAGGACCCGGTCGAGCGGTGCCGCCGCGAGCGCTCGGACCGTCGGGAACTCCCGGACAAACCGTTCGTAGTACGGGATCGCCGGCTCGACCCGGGTCTGCTGGAGGATCACCTCCGCGACCCAGATGCGGTAGGGGGTCCTTCGTCGCCGCCAGGGGAGGGGGCGACGGTGCCGACGGAACCATTCGAGGAGGGTCGCTCCGACGGTCGACGGCAGCGGTGCGGGCGAGGAGCGCGAGGGGGCCGGCACGGCGGATTCGCCGCCAGACGAGCCTCAGGCTTAAAACGAGACGGGAGTTCGAGCCGCGTCGAGGAACCGGAATTGACGACCCGTGGCCAGCCGGTGCACGTCACGGACGCGACGTTCGATGCCGAGGTCGTGCACTCGGCGCTCCCCGTGGTGGTCGATTTCTACGCCGACTGGTGCGCGCCCTGCCGGGTGATCGAACCGGTGATCCGTGTCCTGAGCGAGCAGATGGCCGGCCGCGTGAAATTCGCCGAGGTCAACGTCGACGAGGCCGTCGGCGTGGCACGCTCCTACGGGATCCACTCGATCCCCACGTTCCTCTTCCTCGAGGCCGGACAGGAGCGGGGCCGAGAGGTGGGTCCGATCGGTCCGGTCGAATTCCGGTCGATCCTGCGTCGGCACTTCCCGGCCGCGCGAAGCGCGTCTAGTGGCGAAAGACCCGCCAGCCGGTGAAGTACATCGCGATCCCCGCCTTTTCGGCAGTCGCGATGACCTCGGGATCGCGGAGGCTTCCCCCCGGCTGGAGGATCGCACGAACTCCCGCGCGCGCCGCGACCTCGACACCGTCCTTGAACGGGAAGAAGGCGTCCGACGCGAGGACGGAGCCCCGGGCCCGCTCCCCCGCGACCTCGACCGCGAGCTCGACCGACTTCACGCGCGTCGGCTGGCCGGATCCGATCCCGACGGTCTGGGACCCCCGCGCGAGTACGATACCGTTCGACTTCACGTGACGGACGACCCGCCAAGCAAAGTCGAGGCTGCAGCGTTCCTCTTCGGTCGCGGCCGCGGTCGTGACCTGATGGAACTCCGTCGGGAGGAGCTCCCGGCGGTCGGTCTCCTGGAGCAGGAGCCGCCCGAGGGCGCTCTTCGCGTCCCACGCCGTGCCGTCGCGACGCGGCGGATCGGTGCGCACGAGCTTGAGCTTCGCGCGATGCGCGAGAGCCTCACGCGCGGCGGGGTCGAACGCCGGGGCGGCCAGGAGATCGACGAACACCCCCTGGATCCCGGCGGGATCGTCGGGGCCCACGGGCCGGTTCACGGCGATCGCGCAGCCGTACCGCGCCACCGCGTCGGTCGCGATCGCGCGGTCGAGCGCCTCGCGCACCGTCGGTCCGGACGCCACTCCGCAGGGGGTCGCGTGCTTCACGACCGCAACGCTCGGTCCAGGGAACTCGGCCACGATACCGAGGGCGGTATCGATATCGAGGAGGTTCGTGAACGAAAGGCTCTCCCCCTTTTCGAGAACGAACGGTGCGGGGGAGAGACCCGCTCCCGCCGGCCGGACGACTCCGTAGGTCGCCGCGTGCTGGTGGGGGTTCTCCCCGTAGCGGAGCGCGAGCGCCTCGCGACGGAACACGAGCTCGTCCGGGAACGTCGGGAGAGGTCCCGCGGTTGGGTGGAGCCCGGCCGCGATCGCGCGGTCGTACTCCGTGCATCGTTCGAAGGCGCGTACCGCGAGGCGTCGACGGGTGGCGGCCGAGACCATGCCGCCGCTTGCCCGCAGCTCGGCGAGGAGGGCGTCGTACTCGGACGGGTCGGTCACGACCGTGACCCAGGCGTGGTTCTTCGCTGCCGCCCGGGCGAGCGTTACGCCCCCGATGTCAATGAACTCCTCCCGGCCCGGTGCCTCCGGATGCTCTGCAAGGTGACGCTCGAACGGGTAGAAGTTCACGACCACCAGGTCGAACGGAAGGAGGCTGCGCGCAGCGAGTTCCTTCCGCCCCTCCTCGGTCCGAGGGGCAAGGATGCCGCCCAGGATCCCGGGATGGAGCGTCTTGATTCGTCCCCCGAACCACGAGGCGATTCCGGTGAGCTCCTCGGCCGGCCGGACCGGTACCCGGCCTTCGGAGAGCGCCTTGCGGGTCCCACCGGTCGCCCAGAGTTCCACCGGTAGTCCGGCGAGCCCCTGGGCGAACGGTACAAGCCCGGCCTTCTCGTCGACCGAGAGCAACGCTCGTTCGACCCGAGTCGCGGACCCCTCGTCGGACGCCAACGTCCGTACCCCGAGAGGGCAGGAAGGGGGAGAGATAAGTCCGGCGGGCGCCGAACGAACTTTCGCCGCCGACCCACCGAGGCATCCCGTGCCACCGGAGTTATTAAAATGGCGACCGGGGCTAGTTACATGCCTCGAGCGCACGCCATGCATCGAATTTCGACGGCATCGCCCGGAGGCATCCCGGCGACGCCTCCCATCCCCCCGAGCCGGCCCCGCGGCCCCTTCCCCCCTCGGGTCGCCGTTCGACGCTGGCGGCGCCGGGGCCGCCGTGCGCAGGTTGCGCCCGTCGCCACGATCCTCGGGCTCCTGTTGGTCGTGACGTTCATCGCGACGTACCTATCGACCACGCTCCCGAACCAGATGTCGATCAACGACCTGAACCACGACATCCAGATCGAGAACCAGGTCGGCCAGGTGGGGATCGTCACGGGCCGGTTGGCCACGGTCGGCGTGGTCGGCTCCGAAGCGAGCTTTCCGATCAGTCTGGGCTCGGCGAGCGTCCCGCCGTTCGCCGCCCCGGACCCGGCCGTGGTGGAGCCGCTCACGAACTGGAGTCAAATGTACGTCAATTACTCGCTCACCAATTCGGTGGGCGCCCGGGTTGCGATCAGCGCTGCGACGATCCCTGGGGCCGGATTCCTGGTCAGCCTACGGAATACCTACGCGCCCGTTGCGGACGTCGCCTACGATGAGGGCGGGGTCGTGTTTGCGCAGCCCGGCGGCGTTCCCACGATGGTGGATCCGCCGTCGATCGCGCTCACCCACGGGGCGCTCTCGATCGTCGCGCCGGTCTTTGCCAATCGGATCGGCGCGGAGGCCGGGACGACGACGGCCGAAATTGGCGTTCGGTTGACCACGGTCCACACGTTCGCCGTTCCCGTGACCGGGTACTCCCTGACGAGCGGTACACCGGTCAACATCACGATCATCACTCCGTTCGCGGCCGCGTGGCTCAACTACTTCGACGCGCAGGCATCGTTCTCGGGCTCCACGATCTCCTGCCTCCCGACGGCGACGGGAGTGCACAGTGTCTGTTCCACCTCGTACGAGTACGTGGCGGCAGGTCTCCTCGGTAAGGTCACGATCTCTGTGCCGACGCCCGCCTCCCTTTCGATCACGCAGTCGTACTTTGCCGTCACTCTCAGCTAGAGGCTCTCTTCCGAGTCCGACTCCCGCTCGGTCGTCCTCAGGTTCGGACGCGGGGCGATTCGCCACGATGACCCGGCTCTGAGCCAGGCTTTCGCTCCGACCAGTGTGCCCCAGGTGCGTCGAGTTCGGAGCCCCGGACCTGAGGGGTCGGGATCCGGGCCGTTCCATGCGAGCCGGAGCCGCGTCACGGCGTCGTGGTCGACCTCGGCGACCGCGCGTCGGACGTCGACCCGGATGAGTCGGAACCCGGGGGCATCCTCGCCGACGCGTCGGAGTCGGGAGGAGAGCAGGGCAACCCACGCCCGCAGCGAGGCCGGTGGAAGAGATTCCCCCGCCACCTCGATGCCGAGGTAGCGGGGTCGGTGGGGTCGGGATCTACCGGACGAGGTCGATGACTTCCTCGGACTCACCGGTGGCGTACCCTCCCTTCTGTCCGAGGAGGCTCTGGGCCCGCACGCCCGTGATGATGAGCAGCACCTTGATGGTGTTCTCGAGCTCCGGAGAGTTCTCGACCGAGCACCCCCAGATGATGCGGGCGCGCTTCGAGATCTTCCCGCCGACCAGGGCCGCGGCCTTCTCGGCCTCGCTGACCGTCATCGTCGGGCCACCGATGACGCGGACGAGCGCCCCGGTCGCATCCTTGAGCTCGACCGATCCAAGGAGGGGAGAGGTCAACGCCTCGGTGACCGCCTCGGTCACCCGGTCGGTGGCGCTCTCACTCTCGCCGAGCCCGATGAGGGCGACCCCGCCGTCCTTCATGACGGTCAGGATGTCGGCGTAGTCGAGGTTGACGAGTCCGGGCTTGGTCACGATCTCGGTGATCCCCTTGATCGCGGTCATCAGGACCGCATCGGCGAGCTTGAACGCGGAGTCGAGGGGCATCCGGGGAACGAGCTCAAGGAGCTTGTCGTTCTGGATCACGATCGTCGTGTCGCAAACGCGCCGCAGGCGTTCGAGCCCGTCGCGGGCCTGCTCCATGCGGGCGGCGCCCTCGCCGGCGAACGGGAGGGTCACGACCCCCATCGTGAGCGCGCCCGCCTCTTTCGCGAGCCGTGCCACGAGGTGCGCGGATCCGGTCCCCGTCCCGCCACCCATCCCCGCGGTGACGAAGACGATGTGCGCTCCATTGACGAACTGCCGCAGTTCCTCCTCGTTCTCCCGGGCGGCCTCCTCCCCGATCTCGGGGCGGGCACCCGCGCCGAGACCCTTCGTGGCCCGGCGGCCGATGAGGATCTTGCGTGGAGCGTGGATCGTCAGGAGGTGTTTT
>Ga0187781_10000181_pt1 | contig 43614 bp, 42 predicted proteins | sample 0715_SJ02_MP02_2_FD_132447 | JGI IMG/M metagenome (GOLD analysis project Ga0187781, IMG submission 132447) | Tropical peat soil microbial communities from peatlands in Department of Meta, Colombia - 0715_SJ02_MP02_20_MG | ecosystem: Environmental > Terrestrial > Soil > Wetlands > Peat | place... | reverse complement strand
GTAAGGTCATTGAGGTCGCCACGCTGCATTTATGGCCTCCGGTCATAAGTCCATGCCGATTTTAGGGCCTTGTTCATGGCTCGGCTTGGCATACCTTTAGGCAAGCGCAAAGCAAAAGGAAGAAAAAACTCTATGGAAATCAAACGAAACGGCTCACAGCCGTCCCAAGTGGGACCGAGCGACTGGTTCACCGGCAAGGTCCGGATCGATCCCCTGTTCCAGGCACCGGGTCCCGCGGTATTCGGCGGAGCGGCCGTTACCTTCGAACCCGGTGCACGATCCGCCTGGCACACGCACCCTTGCGGGCAAACCCTGATCGTGACGGCAGGGCTCGGCTGGACGCAGTGCTGGGGCGAGGAGAAGGTCGAAATCCGTCCCGGCGATGTCGTGACATGCCCGCCAGGCAAAAAGCACTGGCACGGCGCCACCGACAAGACGGCGGTGACCCACATCGCCATCCAAGAATCCAAGAACGGCAAGAACGTCGAGTGGCTGGAGAAGGTCACCGACGAGCAATACTTCTCGCCCCTCAAGAGTGGAAAGGAGTGAAGCCATGCCCGACAAACCGCATAATGCCCCACAAATCTTCCGTGACATCGCCCCGCCGCTTGCCGAATACACAGACAACGTTCTGTTCGGCGATATGTGGGAAAGGCCTGGGCTTTCGCCGCGCGACCGGAGCCTCGTGACTGTCGCTTGCCTGATCTCGCTGTACCGCACCAACGAGCTGCCGTTTCATCTGAAAAAGGCCCTTGAAAACGGCATCAGTCGTGAAGAACTCGGCGAAGTGATTACGCATCTCGCCTTCTATGCCGGCTGGCCCACCGCCAGCACCGCCGTTGGCATTGCCGATCGCGTGTTCAAGGAAACCAAATGACAAAAGAGGCGCGTCGCCATGCCCCACGTAATCGTCAAGCTCTGGCCGGGAAAATCGGAAGAACAAAAAGCGCAGCTTGCAGGGCGAATCTCTCAAGCCGTTATGGATGTCCTGAACTATGGCGAGGAATCCGTGTCGGTCGCGATGGAGGAGGTAAAATCGGCTGACTGGTCGAAACAGGTCTATCAGCCCGACATCAAGGCCAAGTGGGACAAGCTCTATAAGAAGCCTGGGTACGAGATGTAACGGAGGAAAACGGAATAACCTAACCAAGGATACCGAAGATGAAAGGAACTGTTCTTTACGGCCCTCGCGACATACGGTTCGAGGAGGTCGAAGCACCAAAGATCACCGCGCCGACCGATGCGATCATACGCATCGCCGTGACATGCGTTTGCGGATCGGACTTATGGCCCTATCGCGGAATCCAGAAGATCGACCGACCGACGCGCATGGGACACGAATATTGCGGCGTCGTCGAAGAGGTCGGCGGCGCGGTCAAGTCGATCAAGCCCGGTCAGTTCGTCGTCGGCTCCTTCGCCACTTCGGATAACACCTGTCCGCACTGCCAGTACGGCTACCAGTCGTCATGCGTAAACCGGATATTCATGACCGAGGCGCAGGCGCCGCACCTGCGTGTGCCGAACGCAGACGGAACGCTTGTGCCGACGCCGGGCATTCCGACCGACGACTTGCTGCCGGGCCTGCTGGCGTCATCGGATGTTCTCGGCACCGGCTGGTTCGCCGCGGACGCAGCCAATGTGAAGCCGGGATCATTCGTTGCAGTTGTCGGAGACGGCGCGGTCGGGCTGATGGGGGTGCTCGCCGCCAAGCAAATGGGCGCCGGGCGGATCGTCGCGATGAGCCGTCATGAGAAACGGCAGAAGCTCGCGCGTGAATTCGGAGCCACCGACATAATCGTAGAACGCGGCGACGAAGGCGTTTCGCGTATCATGGAGATGACCAAGGGCATCGGCGCTGACTCGGTGCTGGAGTGCGTAGGCACCCAAGAGTCGATGATGCAGGCCATTCAAGCCACGCGGCCCGGCGGCTACGTGGGCTATGTGGGAGTGCCACACGGCGTCGAACTGAGCGGGGAGGAGTTGTTCTTCGAGCATGTCCACCTCCACGGCGGCCCTGCGCCGGTGCGGAGATACCTCCCTAAATTGATCGATCTCGTGCTGAACAAGAAAATTAATCCTGGGCATGTATTCGATTTGACACTTCCTCTCGATCAGGTCGCCGAGGGCTACCGCGCGATGGACGAGCGCCGCGCCATCAAGACACTGCTGCGGCCGTAGATGGGCACTGCGATGAGCGGGAACCACCCTCAATGACAATGGATGGAGAATTGGAATGAAAGATGTAGTGGTCCTCGTCGGGGCAGGATTGATCGGGCAGGCGATCGCCCGTCGGGTGAGCGCGGGCAAGCACGTCGTGCTGGCCGATGTGCGTCAGGAAAATGCCGATGCGGCAGCAGAGACCATGAGCGAGGCCGGTTTCGACGTGAGCGCCATGACCGTGGACGTGTCGTCCCGCGCTTCCGTCGAAGCACTCGTGCAGAAGGCCAAGTCCAAGGGCGATGTCCTCGGCCTTATTCACGCCGCTGGCGTATCGCCGACGCAAGCCTCCCCCGAAACCATCCTCAAAGTCGATCTCTATGGCACGGCACTCTTGCTGGAGCAGTTCGGCAACGTGATCGCGCGGGGCGGTTCTGGCGTCGTGATCGCATCACAATCCGGGCACCGCCTGCCGCCGCTTTCGGTTGAGCAGAATGCGGCGCTTGCCACGACACCGGTCGAGGAGCTGCTCCGCCTTTCCTTCCTGCAGCCCGCTCAGGTGAAGGACTCGTTGCATGCCTACCAACTCGCCAAACGCGGCAATTCCTTGCGGGTGATGGCCGAGGCTGTGCGATGGGGCAAGCGCGGTGCGCGGGTCAACACCATCAGCCCTGGCATCATCATCACGCCGCTCGCGAAGAATGAACTGACGGGACCGCGTGGTCCTGGCTATCGGCGCATGATCGAAGTGTCGGCCGCGGGCCGCGCCGGCACGCCGGACGAGGTGGGAACCGTTGCCGCGCTGCTCATGGGACCTGATGGCGCCTTCATCACTGGAAGCGACTTTCTGATGGATGGCGGTGTCACTGCTGCCTACTGGTTTGGCGAACTCAAGCCACAGTGACAGAAGAAAGGCGCACCATGCGGATCGGCATTCTTGGAGCGGGGTTGATGGGCGGCAAGCTTGGCACGCTGTGGGCGCGCGCGGGACACGACGTGGTGTTTAGTTACGCGCGCAGCGACGCCAAGCTCAAACGGCTGGGAAAAGAGGCCGGCCACAATGCACGCGCGGGCACGCCGGCCGAGGCGGCCAAGGATGCAGACGCGCTGTTGTTTGCCGTGCACTGGCTGCACATGGACGACGTGCTCAAACAGGCGGGCGATCTCTCTGGGAAAGTGATTCTTACCTGCTCGTTGCCCATGGATGAAGCCAATACGCGGCTTGTCGTTGGCACCACCAGTTCGGCCGCGGAAGAGCTGGCGAAGAAAGTGCCGAGGGCGAAGGTCGTCTGCGCGTTCAATACCGTGCCGAGTGAGGTGTTTTTCGGAGTGTATGAAGCCAAGCGCAAGGCGAAGCGACCGAGCCTTGTCTATTGCGGCGACGATGCGGACGCCAAGGCGCTTGCCGCGGGCTTGATCGACGATATCGGCTTTGAGCCCATCGATGCCGGTCCATTGCGCATCGCCCGGTACACAGAGCCCTTTGGCTTGCTCATGGGCCAGCTTGCCTATGAGGGTACGGAGGGACCCAAGCTCGCTTACCGCTTCGAGAGGTATCCGGGCGCATGACTGAACTTGCAGCGGCATGGGACAGCTTTTACGTGATCGTCGGGGCGGCGGCGGGTACGCTGATCGGCTTGCAGTTCGTGGTCATCACGCTGATCGCCGACAAGCCGCCCAAGGATGCCGTCAATGCCGGCGCCGCGTTCGCTACGCCGGCGATTGTGCACTTCAGCGCATCGCTGCTCCTCTCAGCACTGATGCGCGTGCCATGGCCGTCGCCGATCTATGCAGTGGCGAGCTGGGGCGTGATAGGTCTGGGCGGTCTTATCTATATCGGCTTCGTCGCATGGCGAATGCGCCGACAAGTTGCCTACCGGCCGGGTATTGAAGACTGGGTGTTTCACCTTGCATTGCCGGTGATCTCCTACGCGCTACTGTTCGCCGGCGCACTGGTGGCGCGCGGGCATATGGCCGGTGCCCTGTTCGCCGTTGCCGCTTCTGCACTGTTCTTGCTGTTCATCGGCATTCACAACGCCTGGGACGCCGTTGCCTACCACGTCTTTGTCAGTAGACCCGGCCCGGATCGACACGAACACCGCCAAAACCACAAGAAGAGCTAAACGTAGATCGCAACGTATCGGGGCGACTCCGGCTCTTCGCCGGATCGGGCTCCAGGCTTCACCCGGGTAAAGCTGAAACCCGCCTATTTCCGTGCTTTAGTGGGAAGAGCGATAGCTATTAGCCAGTGCCCAGTTTGGCCTCGGTTGGTCCACCATCCTGCTTCGCGCTACGCGCTTCGCAGGATTTGCACAGTCATCGACCGCGAAGCTCGTCGATCTCGGCTGACGCACCAAGACGGCCTCATCTTCCCCAGCGCAGGAAGCGCGATGCGGTCGCTTGGCCATAGGGGCTGCGCGACCGCATCAGCCTTTCTCAATCGTCCCCTCTCACACCGGCGGGGTCGTCAGCGTCTGCCAGGCCGGATGCTTCTTCAAAATGATTTCGCGGTAGAGGCCCCACTGATAGACCTTTCGCGCTTCGATCGAGCGCCAGACGGCGGTGCGAATCCGCTCCTGCATTTCCGCGGTCGTGGCGTATTTCTTGATGAGATTGCCGGCTTCCATCGCGTGATAGACGTCGCCGCCGTAATCCTTTTCCAAAGATTCGTCTCCGGCGTGGATGCCGAAGATCGCGAGCGCGTCGTCATCGAGGTTGAATTGCTCGCGCAGCGCGTTGGCGATCTTGGTGAAGCGCCCGGGAATCGTCAGCTCGATGGCGTAGCTGCCCGCGGCCAGGGCCTCGAGCCAATGGAAGTGGCGGACGAGGTGCATCCGGTACTCGACGTAGAGCAGCGTTTCCGGGAAAGGATCGGCAAATTCGATTTCCTCCTCGCTGACGCCGAGCGCCTTCGCCAACCGCCGGACGAGCGTGGGATGCTCCCGCGCGGGGTTGAACTCGCCCAATTCCTCCGCGAGATTCGTCCCCATGAATTGCCGCCCCTCGGCGCAATAGCTGCAATTCGCCGCCAGCATCGCGATCACCGAGGGATAGGTGCGAGAATCATAATACCACTGCTTGATCCATTGCTGGATGCCTTCGAGCGGAATCTTCTTCGCGATCAGGTGATCGTAGAAGAGGCTGACATTGGCGTCAGGCGACTTCACGATCATATGCGTCAGCTCTCTGAGGAAGGCGTCGGGCGACAAGGCAGGCGGGAGAGGATCGCTGAAGCGCGCATGCGGCTTCCCGACCGGCGCGTGGTCCAGCGCGGTCGAGAGATGAAAGGCATTGAGGTTGCGTTGCTCTCTGACGGTCGTGGTCATTGTCGTGGTCATTGGGTCTCCTTTCCAAGGCCCGATCGACGGATAGGCCAAGCCGACCGCCGCGACCAAACGGTCGCACCTCCATGCACCGCCCGACGCACCCGTCGACCGCGGTGAAGCGCGAGACCATTCCCGATGTCTGCGGCGACCCCTACCCAGATTGCCGTTGCGAGGATATCGCCTCCCCAAACCGGCCGCAACGGATAATCGTATGCGGAGATCAACCCAACCGTAATAACATTTGACCGGCCGGGACGCGAGGCGGTCAAAATCTATCTTTGCCCAACTTTGACGGACTACACTCATCGTGGGCAGGCGCGGCCGGCGCAGGGGTGGGGGACTCGACCGCGCGGAGAAGGGAGCGAGCGTGGACGGACGTGTCAGTCAGGAGCTGCGATCGCTGCTCGGCGCCGACGGCGTGTTGGAGACGCCCGAATTGGCGCAACGAAGCGCCGGCTTGCGGCGGCGCGATTCTCTGCAAGCGGCGCTGCTCCTGCGGCCGCGCACCACTGAAGAAGTGGCGGCCGTCATGCGGGTCTGTGATCGCGAAGGATTGGCGATCGTGCCGCAGGGCGGATTGACCGGACTGGTTCGCGGCGCCGATGCAGCGCCGACGGAAGTGATCCTGTCGCTCGAGCGCATGCGCGCCATCGAGGCGGTCGATCCCCTGTCGCGTACCGTCGTGGCGCAGGCCGGCGTCACCCTTCAAGCGCTTCAAGAAGAAGTGGAGAAGCACGGCTTGATCTTCCCCCTCGATCTCGGCGCGCGCGGCTCCTGCACCCTCGGCGGTAATCTCGCGACCAATGCCGGCGGTAACCGCGTGATCCGCTACGGCATGACGCGCGACATGGTTCTGGGAATCGAGGTGGTGCTGGCCGATGGAACGATCGTCAACAACCTCAACCGTCTGATCAAGAACAATGCCGGTTATGACCTCAAGCAGCTCTTCATCGGTTCCGAAGGAACGCTGGGGATCATCACGCGCGCAGCCTTGCGGCTGTGGGAGAAGCCGTTGAGCGAGCAAGTGGCGCTGACGGCGGTCGCCTCCTTCGACAAATTGCCGCTGTTGCTGAGGCATGTGGAACGCCATCTGGGCGGCAGTCTCAGCGCCTTCGAAGTGATGTGGCCGGAATTCTACGACCTCGTGACCACGCTGCCGGCGCCGTCGCGGCCTCCGCTCGCCGGCGGCTACGCCCATTATGTTCTGGTGGAAGCGCAGGGCGGAGACGCCGCCGGGGCCGCGGGCTTGCAAACGGCGCTGGAGCAAGCTCTGGACGCCAAGCTCATCGCCGACGCGGTGGTGGCGCAGTCTCAGGCCGAGCGCAACGCGCTCTGGGCGATCCGCGAGGACACCGGCCAGACGCGGCGGTTCGAACCGTTGTTCGTCTTCGATGTCTCCTTGCCGATCCCCGCCATGCCGGCCTACGTCGACGGCGTTCGCCAGGCGCTGAGCGCGCGCTGGCCGGAGGCGCGCTGCTTTGTTTTCGGCCATCTCGGCGATGGCAACCTGCACCTTGTCGCGGCTGTGGGCAACAATGCTCCCGAGACCCGCAGCGCGGTCGAACGGCTGGTCTATGAGCCGCTTGCGGCGGTGGGCGGCTCGATCTCCGCCGAACACGGTATCGGCCTCGAAAAAAAGGACTATCTGCGGATGACCCGTTCTGGGGAGGAAGTCGCGCTCATGCGCCGGCTCAAGCATGCCTTGGATCCGCGGGCTCTCTTGAATCCCGGCAAGATCATCGATCGGCTCGAGGGCGGCGCTTCGCCCGGCGTCGTCGGTCGACCTTATACGCCCTAGCCGCCCGATGGGGCGATATCGCCGCGCACCTCAACGCCCGATACGCGCTCGGCCACCTTTACGATGGCCGCGGCGTCAAGATCGCCGTCGCCGGTGCCGACGGCCGCGTTCAGATATCCGGCGATGATGGCGGTGATCGGCATGGAGACGCCGAGCGCGTCGGCGGCCAGCAGCACGTTGCGCATGTCCTTTTGATAGAGCCGCACCTTGAAGCGCGGCGCGAAATCGCGCGCCAGGATGCGCTCGCCATGCGCTTCGAGCACGCGGCTTGCGGCGGACCCGCCGAGCATCGCCCGGCGGACGCGCGCACTGTCGACGCCGGCCTTGGCGGCGAGTACCAGCGCCTCGGCAACGGCGGCGAGCGTTCCGCCGATCACCACTTGATTGCACAGCTTCGCCGTCTGACCGGCGCCGTGGTCGCCGATATGTACGATGTTCTTGCCCATGAGCGCCAGAAGGGGCCGCAGGCGCGCGAAGACCTCCGGCTTGCCGCCGACCATGATTGACAGTATCCCCTCGATCGCGCCGCGTTCGCCCCCCGATACCGGCGCGTCGAGCATGTCGATGCCGCGCTCGGCAAGACGTGCCGCCAACGCGCGCGTCGCGACGGGCGAGATCGAGCTCATATCGACGATGACGCTGCCCGGCGCCGCGCCGAGAGCGGCGCCCTCCGGCCCGAAGAGAACCTCCTCCACGTCGGCCGCATCCGAGACGATCGTAAAGATCACCTCCGCGCGTGCCGCCAGCTCCCGCGGCGATCGGCAGGGAGCGGCGCCGCGCGCCTCGAGCGCCGCGGCCGCAGCCGGTCGTCGCGCGTAGACATAAAGAGTATGTCCGCCCTTCAGGAGGTTGAGGGCCATGGGACGCCCCATGACGCCCAAGCCGATGAAGCCTAAGTTCATGTCGGTCCCCCAAAGCAGGATAGGCCCTCGGCGAAGACGTCAGCGGCCCTGGCTGGCGCTCGCCGACTCGCAAAAAGGCCGCGACGCACCTCTCGGACCCCCGTCGCAGCCCCCCGCGGCAACGCCGCGAAACGCTCAAGGAGGATCAGTCGCCCCAGATCTCGCGCGCCGTCTCGACGACCAGGCGCAGTTTGGCCGTTTGCTCCTCGGCCGTCAGCGCGTTGCCTTCGACCGTCGAGGCAAAGCCGCATTGCGGGCTGAGGCAGAGCTGGTCCAAGGGTACATATTTGGCCGCCTGGTCGATCCGGCGCTTGAGATCGTCCTTCTTTTCGAGCCCGCCGCGTTTCGTCGTCACGATGCCGAGCACGATCTGCTTGCCCTTGGGCACGAAGCGAAGCGGCTCGAAACCGCCGGAGCGCGCATCATCGTATTCGAGGAAATAGCCGTCGACGTTAAGCTGATTGAAGAGAGCGTCGGCGACGTAGTCGTAGCCGCCCGCGGCGGCCCAGCACGACCGGTAATTGCCCCGGCACATATGAACGCAGATCGTCATGTTCGCCGGCTTGCGCGCGACCGCGCCGTTGACGAGGCGGATATAGGTGAGGTGCTGGCTCTCGCCGTCGCCGCCCATCTCGTCGATATATTGGCGCTGCAAGGGATCGTTGAGGTAGGCGAGGCTCGTGTCGTCGATCTGCAAGTAGGTGCAGCCGAGCTTGCCGAGCGCATCGATCTCGTCGGCGTAGACCGCCGCCAGGTCATTCCAGAATTCGCCCAGCTCCGGATAGACCGACTTGTCGATCGCGGCGGGGCCGGCGCGATAATGCATCATGCTCGGCGAGGGGATGGTCAGCTTCGGCGTCGTTTTGGCCACCGATTTCAGAAACTTGAAATCCTCGCCGAAGATGCATTTGGAAAGATGCAGCTTGCCCGTGACCCGCAGCTTCGCCGGCGTGAATTGGATCTCGCGTTTCTCGTCGCGGAACTTGACGGCGAGATTGTCGTGGATCTTGGTGATCCCGCCCACCTGATAGAGGAAGTCCATGTGCCAGGACTGGCGGCGAATCTCGCCGTCGGTCGCGCTTTTAAGGCCGATATCCTCTTGCATCTTGGCGAGCTTGCGAATGGCGTCGTCCTCGACCCCGCGCAGCTCCGCGGCGGTCATGCGGCCGGCTTCGTGCTTTTCCCGCGCCTCCAAGACGTCCTTGGGGCGCAGCAGGCTTCCGACGTGATCGGCGCGAAAAGGCGGCTTCGTGCGCGTCATCGCCGGCGATTTCGGTTCGGACAGAACTTGCGTGTTCATGGCATTCGCTCTCCCGCAGGCGGCGTCGCCCGCTGTCAATTCCCGGTTGGCTGTTCGGTGTCGCGGAACGCCGAATAGACGGTGTTCTTGGGATTGGTGAAGACGCGCCGCACCATCGGTTCGAATTCGGCCAAGGGGAGGGCCTTGCGCGTCGGGTCGAAGGCCGGGTTGTCGTAGAGGTCGCAGAACTCGGCGGTGCGCTCGAAACATGGATGGCCTTGGAACTGATCGCGCAGATTGCGATCCATGCCGAGGTAATGGAAGAAATGATAGGCCTGGAACAGGCCGTGCTTCTCGACCATCCAGCGATTTTCTTCAGAAACGAACGGTTTCAGGATCACGGCGGCGACATCGGGATGATTGTAGGTTCCAAGTCGATCGCCGATGTCATGGAGAAGCGCGCAGACGACATATTCCTCGTCGCGACCGTCGCGCAGCGCCAAGGTCGCGGTTTGCAGGAGATGCGTCATGCGGTCGACGGCGAAGCCGCCGAAGTCGCCCTCGAGAAGCTGGAAATGGGAAAGCACGCGATCCGGCAGGCCCTTGACATAGGGGATAAGCTCGTTGCGAATGATTTTCCAATCCTCCGCGGTCGAATCCTCCATGCGCCGGAACGTGGCTCGCTGGCGGGACTCCGCAAGCGCTGTTTCGGTTCCCATGGCGTCCGCCCTCCATCACCCTCACTGACGAGGCTTTATTGACGTAGCTCAAGCAGCCCGGCCGTGAATTGCTTCTCGCGCCTCGGCTTCGGCCGCTTGCTCTGTTCCGCGGGGCCAAAGGATAGGGCGTTCCAGCGGCGCTGGCAAGGTCGATGCCCGTTTGGCGGCGTCTCACGGACGCTCTCGCGGCACAAAAGGGTCGATCGCGTTTTTGAGTGGGATCCCACTCCGATAGCGGTGCAGGTTGTCGGCGATGAGACGGGCGAGATCCTCGGTTTCACCGGGATAGCAGAAAGCGCAGTGCGGCGTGATCCAAAGATTCCGCGTCGTCCAGGCGGGATGCTCCGGTGGCAACGGCTCCTGATCGTGGACGTCCAGCAAGGCCGCGCGCAACCGCCCCTTGCTCAAGGCGCGAATGACCGCTGCCGTATCGACGATCGTGGCCCGCGAGATGTTGATCAGCACGGCGTGCGGCGGCAAGAGATCGATGGCCGCCGCATCGAGCAAATGCTGCGTCTCGGGTCCACCGGGCAATGCCACGACAAGATGATCGGCTTTCGGCAGCACCGTCCCGATGTGCCGCCAGGCGTATGATTCATTGGTGATGCCCCGCGCGATCCCGGTTCTGGTCAGGGCGATGGTGCGGACGTCGAAACCGGAAGCGCGAGATGCCACGGCGCGCCCAACATTGCCGAGCCCCGCGATCACCAAGGTCGTGCCGGCGACCAGCCGGGCCTGCGGCAATGGCCAACGGCGCTGATCCTGCGCACGCACGAGCGCGGGCGCGTCCTTCGCCAGGCCCAGGATCCCCATCCACACGAATTCGGCGACGGCGCGCGCGGGGATCTCGCCCGCATTGGTGACCAGCAGGGCGCCGGCGGGCCGTTCCTGCAGAATATGATCGTAGCCCGTGCCCGTGAGCTGCAGCCAGCGAAGCCGCTTGCAACGCGACAGCAGACCGGCAGGAAATGTATTGGCGACGAGGATCTCGATGTTTTCCGCATCGGGTGGGTCGTGGCCGGTGTCCGTGACCACCCGGATCGATCCAAGTCCCGGCGCCAAGTCATCGAGGCGGGCTTTCAACGCCTGTCCGATTCGATTGTGAAAGATACAGAGGTTCATGCGCATTCAGAACGCATCGGATAGCGGCGGACGGTCCCGCGACGACGTCAAAACTACGCGAGCGGGTCGGACGGAACAAGGGAAAGCGTCGAGGGATCGTCCCACGTGCAGCCGGTCATTCAAGTGGGCAGGATCGAGATAGGGCGACGCCGCAGGCGCACGATATCTCCGCCGTCGCGAGGCAAAAGGCGATTGTTCCGTTGCACCCGCCCTCATTGCGCGGTACTATTGATATCTATGAAGCGCGATCGATGGTGCGTGATCACGGAAAGATCACGCGAGTGGGGGCCCGCGCCGCGATGGACAGCCGCGTCACCGCCGTCATAGACAGGCTCACTCGCCGATCGCAGAGCGAGCAAGAAGAGCTTGCAGAGCTCAATCGGCGCGGCGCACCCTTTGTCAGGGAAGCGGCGCCGCGCTTGATGCTTGATGTCGGCGGCGAGGTTGGTCGGCTCCTGAACATGCTGACCCGCGCCTGCAACGCCAAGGTCGTGGTCGAAATCGGCGGGTCCGTCGGGTATTCGACGCTCTGGTTCGCGGAAGCGGCGCGCACGACCGGCGGCACGGTCTTTTCCATCGAGCCGGATCCGCTCAAGCGGCGTCAACAAGAGGAGAATCTGCGGGCGGCGGGACTTCTGGAACACGTGTCCATGATCGACGGCGACGCGCGCGACGTGATCTCCGATCTGCCCCGGCCCTTCGATCTCGTCCTTATCGATCACTGGAAGGATCTGTATATCCGCGAATTCGACCAGGTTTGGCCGCGCATGCGCAAGGGTGGGCTCGTTATCGCCGACAACATTCTCAGGCCGGATGCGACCTTGGACCGGATGAAGGCCTATGTCGCCCATGTGAGAAGCGTCGCTCCCGACCTCTCGATGACGCTCGACGTCGGCGCCGGCATTGAAATCACGACACGCGGGTGAGCCGTTCACCATGGCCGAGGGACCGATGGAAGCGCTCTTGCAGACGACAGTGCTCGACCGCCGGCGCCACCTCAAGGCTTGGGTGGTCGTCGACCGTTTGGTTGGCGCGCAAGCGATGGGCGGCATCCGAATGACCGCCGGCGTCAACCCGGCCGAAGTCGCGCAGTTGGCGCGAAAGATGACATTGAAGCTGGGGCTGGCCGACCTGCCGATCGGCGGCGCCAAGGCCGGGATCGTCGGCGACCTGCCTCACGGCGCGGCGCGCGCCGACTGTCTCAGAGCTTTCGGCGAGGCGATCGCCCCCTTGCTCCATGGCGGCGTTTATCTCGGCACGGACCAGGGAATCACCTATCAGGACCGCCAGCTCATCTATGCCGCCGCCGGATACGATTTGCGGGAAAAGCCGGCGGGCCAGGTCCTCAAATGTTCCTGGAGCGAGCTCTGGCAGCGCTGCCAGAACGTGACCGGCTGTGGCGTTGCCGAAGCGGCCGATATGTGCGCGCAGGTCTTCGATCTGCCGCGAGCCGAGCGCAGCATCGTCATTCAAGGGTTCGGCACGGTCGGGCGCGGCGTCGCGCGGTTTCTGGGGGAGCGCGGGTATCGGATTCGCGCCGTCGCCGATGAAGCCGGCACGGTGCTGCTCGACGAGGGGTTCGACATCGAGCGATTGATCGCCGTGACGAATTCGCAGGGACTGATCGACAGATCTCGGCTGCCGCAGGGTGCCGCCGCGGTTGCTGCGCCGGCGGATGCATGGCTTGATATCGATGCCGGCATTCTGATCCTTGCCGCCAACAGCAATGCCGTCACCCGCGACAATGTCGGACGGATCAAGGCAAGGCTCGTGATCGAGGGCGCGAATTTCCCTTGCACGGCCGAGGCGCTGGAAGTGCTGAAGAAGAAGGGAGTCGTGGTGGTCCCCGACATCGCCGCCAATTGCGGCGGAGCGGCCGTTACCGCCCTGGTGCTCACCGGCAAAGTGCCGGCGCTGCCGGATCTCGACAGCCAGGTCGCCTGGTTCTTCAACGAGGTCCGCAGCCGCGTCCGCCGTAACATCGAGAAGATCATCAGATATCCCACGACAGACAGCCAGAGCCTGACCGACGCTGCACACCAGGTCGCGTCGGCCGGTGCCATGAGCTGACCGCGCATGTTCCAGGCGGCCGCCATCGCGCAGGAGACGAGGGATCGGCCCTGGCTGATCTTCGCCGTGGCCGCGAGCTCGATCTTTCTGGTGCTGCTCGACACCACCGTGCTCTTCATCGTGTTTCCGGCGATACGGCGCGCTTTTCCGGATTCTTCCCCGGCGACCTTGTCCTGGACGATCAACGCCTACACCATCCTGTTTGCCGCCCTGCTGGTCCCCGCCGGAAGAGTGGCGGATCTCAAAGGCAGAAAGTTGGTCTTTGTCGGCGGCCTCGCGATATTCGCCGCGGGCGCGATCCTGGCCGGCCTGGCGCCGTCCGTGCCCTGGCTGATCGCCGCGCGCGCGATCCAGGCGGTGGGCGCGGCGTCGATCACGCCCTCCTCGCTCGCCTTGTCCTTGGCGGCGTTCCCGACCGAGAAACGCGCCTTCCTCATCGGCTCCTGGGGCGCGGTGAGCGCCGTTGCCGCGTCGATCGGCCCGCCTTTGGGCGCGCTGATCATCGAAGGCGCCGGCTGGCGCTGGGTATTCCTCGGGATCACCGCGCCCTTTACCCTGCTGTTCACCGTCCTCGCCTGGCGAGTGCTTCGCCATTCCGAGGCGTCGGGCGCCGGGCGGATGCCCGATTTCGTCAGCGTGCTGTTGCTCGTCGCCGGCGTCGCGGGCTTGGCGTTCGGCATCGTCCAGAGCCGCGACTGGGGCGTGACCGCCACCCCCACATGGGTGGTCCTCCTCCTCGGCGGCGTGCTTCTGGCGCTTTTCCTTTTGGATGCCAGGCGCAAGCAGACGCCGGCGATCGATGTGCGTCTTTTCGACGAGCCGAATTTTCGCAATTCCAATATCGCCATCCTGATCTACGGCGCGGCCTTCGCGATGATGTTCTTCGGCTGCCTGCTTTTCCCCCAGCAGGTGTGGCACTACAGCCTTACCGAGGCGGCGTTGGCGTTTTCGCCCGGGCCGCTCCTGGTCATTCCCTTCGCCATCCTTGCCGGCCGCTTCGCCTCGCGCCACGGCCATCGCGCGCTTTTTGTCGCGGGGGGCCTCGTTTTTGCCGGGAGCGGCGCCTGGTTCTATTGGATGGCGCCGCTTTTCCCGGGCTATCTCATCGGCTGGTTTCCCGGCGTGGCGATGACGGGGATCGGGGTCGGGATGCTGATTACCGCGCTGACCGGCGCCGCCGTTGCGCGCCTGCCCAAGCCCGATCTCGGCGCCGGCTCGGGCGCCAATCAGGCCATCCGCCAGATCGGTGCAGTGCTGGGGGTTGCGATCGTCGTTGCCTGTGTCGGCGGCGGCAATGCCGGCATCAAGGAATTCGGCTATGTCTTCATGGGGATCATGGTCGGCGGGCTGGTCTGCGTGCTGATGTCGATCACCATCAACACGCGCCCCCCCTCGGCCACCAGCAGCCGTTGAGCGCCGGCATCGTCGAAAAGCAAAGGCCGGACGCCTGCTTTTCGCCCGGATGCGCGACCCGTCTCAAAGCCAAGCAGCGGGGCGAGCAAGGCCGCGCGCCGCATCGGCGTGATCAGGCCACCGACGCGGTGCGCGAGACAGACGTCTCAAGCCATGTACTGGCCGCCATTGATGGTCAGCGTCGCGCCGGTGATGAAGCCGGCATCTTCGCGGGCAAGGAAAGCCACGGCGCGGGCGATCTCGTCCGGCCGGCCGAGGCGGCCGACGGGGATCTGGGCGGTAATCTTCTGCAGGATATCCTGCGGCACCGCCGCCACCATGTCGGTCATGGTGTAGCCGGGGGCGACCGCATTGACGGTAATGCCCTTCGACGCGCTCTCCAGCGCTAGCGCCTTGGTGAAGCCGATGATGCCCGCCTTGGCGGCGGCGTAGTTCGCCTGGCCCATCTGCCCCTTCTGGCCGTTGATCGAGGTGACGTTGATGATCCGCCCGAAATGGCGGGTGCGCATGCCTTCGATCACCGCCCGGCTCATGTTGAAGCAGGAGGTGAGGTCCGTGTCCATCACCGCGCGCCACTGCTCATAGGTCATGTGATGCAGCATCGCGTCGCGGGTGATCCCGGCGTTGTTGACCAGAATGTCGATGGGCCCGAGCGCAGCGGCGATCTGCGCCGCCCCCGCTTGGCAGGCGGCAAAATCGGCGACGTCCCATTTATAGGTCGCAATCCCGGTTTCGCGCGCAAAGGCTTTGGCGGCGGCGTCATCGCCGTGATAAACCGCCGCGACAACATGTCCCTCCGCTTTGAGCATCCGCGACGTGGCGGCGCCGATGCCGCGCGTGCCGCCGGTGACAACCGCGATATGCGCCATCGTCGTTCCTCCCGCTGGGGCGACTATGAAAAAACCATAACGCTGCGGCGCCGGCGCCATCTTGACCTAGATCAACGGCCCCGTCCCGGTCGCCACGGTTTCTCGCGAGACCGGCGCCGGGGCCGACCCCCGGAGGACGGATATGCAGGGAGAACCAACGGCTTGGGCGCCATGGGTGCCGCGGTGACGGCGAACTTGCAGAAGGCGCGCCATGTCGGTCCGATCGGCGCCGGCGCCATGGCGAAGCTGGCGCATAACTGCGCCGGCTACATCCGCCGTGCTCCTTGCAGCGGTTGACGATCTTGTATCCGGTCTTGCGCGAGATGCCGAACGCGCGACAGACCTTCGTCATCGCCTCGCCCTCCGGAAATCGAGCCACGAACCGCGGGCGCTCGTCCAGGATCGAACGCCTCTTCTGCGGCATCGACACCTCCCGCCAACCCCGCCCGGCGGGAGGCGCTCCCCGTCTGTCCAGTAACAAACTCGCCTATGTCTCAGGCCGGACATCGATGAAGTGCGGGCCTGTGTGATGCGTTGCCGGGACGGTCCGAGCGCGCAAGCGGTATGCATGACCGGCCCGGACTATCGGGATCCCGCAGGGCGAGACACCCGGGCGATGGCCGCTCCCCTCGCGTTGATCTGCATCAAGGGTGACGGCAGGGCTTTGCTATAGCTATGGCGTCATCGTGCGCCATCGTGGGCGCGATGGCGGCCGAGACGTGTCGCGCCGGCTGGCTCCCTCAATTGGCGCGGCGGCAGCGTCGGCTCGGCGGCGGCGATTGGACGACGAGATGGCATTCCAGGCTGGTGCCGAGCATTTCCCGCATGGGGCCGATGTCGGCGTGCGCGGAATCGGTCACACCAAGGCGCAGGCGTTCGAGCAGGCGGCGCTGGCCCTGACGGAAATCGTCACCGAGATCGGGAGCGTCGTCCCGGAGGAAGCGGTCGAGATCGAATGCGCGGCGCCGGGGGACGGCTTGCTCCTGGCCGACTGGCTCAATCGGGTGATCTACGAGATGGCCGTGCGGCACATGCTGTTCGGGCGGTTCATGGTGACGATCGAGAACGGCCATCTCCGCGGTCGCGCCTGGGGGGAAAAGGTCGATCGGGCGCGGCACGTGCCGGCCGTCGAGCCGAAGGGCGCCACCTTCACCGCGCTCAAGGTGGAGCAGCGGCCGGACGGCGCCTGGATCGCGCAATGCGTGATCGATGTGTGAGAGAATGAGCGAGGTTCGCCCATGGATATGAGCGGCCTGTCCCGCGAATCGGAGACCGAGTGGCGTCTTCCGGCGAGCGGGACGATGCGCGTGCCGGCGGTGATCTTCGGCGACGCTTCGCTCCTCGCCGAAATGGATGACAAGGTGCTGGAGCAGATCCGCAACGTCGCCTGCCTCCCAGGCATCGTCGACGCGGCCTATGCGATGCCCGATGCCCATTGGGGCTATGGCTTTCCCATCGGCGGCGTCGCCGCCTTCGATCCGGAAGAGGGCGGTATCGTCTCGGCCGGCGGCGTCGGTTTCGACGTCTCCTGCGGCGTCCGCAACCTGCTCACCGGCTTGCGCCGCGGCGATATCGAAGGCGTAAAGAAGGATCTCGCCGACAGCCTCTTCCGCAACATCCCCGCCGGGGTCGGAAGCACGGGCAAGATCATGCTCGATGAGCGCGAGATGGACGCGATGCTTGAGGGCGGCGCCCGCTGGGCGGTGGCGCAAGGGTATGGCGTACCGGCGGACCTGGAGCGGATCGAGGAAGGCGGCTGCATGGCCGGCGCGAGCCCGGATGCCGTGTCGGCACACGCCAAGAAGCGCCAGCGCGACGAAATGGGAACTCTGGGGTCGGGCAACCATTACCTCGAAGTGCAAGAGGTGGTTGCGGTCCAGGATGAAGCGGCCGCCGCGGCCTTCGGGCTGCGGTTGGGTGAAATCGTCATCGCCATCCATTGCGGCTCGCGCGGCCTCGGCCATCAGATCGGCACCGAATTCCTGCGGGAAATGGCGGTCGCGGCGCCCGATCATGGCATCGTGCTGCCCGATCTCGAGCTTGCCTGCGCGCCCATCCAGTCGGAGCTGGGACAGCGCTATCTCGGCGCCATGCGGGCGGCGATCAACTGCGCGCTTGCCAATCGCCAAATCCTCACCCATCTCGCGCGCCGCGTGTTCGGCCACTTCTTCCCCGACCGCTCGCTCGATCTTCTGTTTGATGTTTCGCACAACACCTGCAAGGAGGAGTGGCACGACGTCGCCGGCCGGCAGCGGCGTCTTTTCGTTCACCGCAAGGGTGCCACCCGCGCCTTCGGCGCGCTCCACCCGGATCTCCCGGCTGCTTACGCAGCGGTCGGGCAACCCGTCTTCATCGGCGGCAGCATGGGCACGTCCTCGGCGATCATGGTTGGCGCCTCAACCCGCCCGGAACGCGCCTTCGCTTCGGCCTGCCACGGCGCCGGCCGGTCCCTGAGCCGTCACCAGGCGCTCAAGCGCTGGCATGGGCGGCAGGTGATCGACGACCTTGCCAGGCGCGGCATCATCGTCAAGAGCCCGTCGGCCCGCGGCGTGGCGGAAGAAGCGCCGGGCGCCTACAAGGACGTGGACGCCGTTGTCGAGGCGGCCCACGCCGCCGGGCTGGCCCGCAAGGTTGCCAGGCTCGAGCCGGTGATCTGCATCAAGGGTTGAGGGGAGACCCGTCTCGATTTCCGGGCTGCCGCGGCGTCGCGCATCCTCTCGATGTCTCCCCTGGCCCTCGTCGCGCGGGATTAACGCGCATAAAGTCCGATCAGCTCGGCCGTCGCGAGCGCATGAGCCTTGGCGGCCTTCTCGACGTCGCGGCAACGCGCGCTCGCCGGCGCCTCGAGGTGCTCGACACCAAGGGCATAGAGCGCGAAATGATAGTGGTGCGGGCCATGCCCGTGCGGCGGGCAAGGCCCGCCATAGCCCCTCTTCCCGAAATCGTTGATGGCTTGGCGTATCGTGGCGCTGCTGGGCGAGACATGCTCTTCAAGCGTGTCGGCGCTGCGGGGGATGTCGAAAGCGGCCCAATGGTACCATGCGCCCGACGGCGCATCGGGGTCGCGACAGATGATGGCGAAGCTGCGCGTCCCCGGCGGAGCCCCGGACCAAGCCAGCGGCGGAGACAGGTTGCCGCCGTCGCAAGTGAAATGGGCAGGAATCTCGCTGCCATGGGTGAAGCCGGCACTGGTCAATCGCATGGTCATCGGGCGAAACCCTCCTCGGCGTTGGTCGGTTCAACCCTCGGTCCACGTGACGCACGGCCCCGCGCCCGGCGTCGACGGCCGCAACGGAAACGTCCGGGACCTCCTCTTCGCTTGCCGAAGGATGCTATCCCCCAGGCCTGGGGCATTCCTTGATCCATCTCAAAGACCACGTCGCAACCGAGTGCTTTGTTTCAGGGGAGATTGAGAAATTTCGCGGCGCTCTCCATGGGAACAGACATGACGACGGCTCACCCCTTGAGGCGGGAAGAAGTAGATCGGCGGGCCGCAGGATGCGCTCGGGAAGGCCGCGCCGCCTGGGACGGCTCGATGTCGGCTTGGCCGGCACAGGACGGTGAGCCGGTCGTCGCCGTCATTCCCGATCCTTTGCAGGCCGAGCGGGGTGATCGGGCGACGGCAGCAAACCGATAGGGCTTCCGCGTGATCGCAAGCCAGGACGAAGTCATCGCGTTCTTGTCGGATGGCGCCAATTACGGGCTGCCGGGCGGGGAGGTCGAGCGCATCGAGACTCACTGCTCGATCGTCTTTCTCGTCGGGAGCCGCGCCTACAAGCTGAAGCGTCCGGTCGCTTTTTCTTCTCTCGATTACACCACCCTCGACCTGCGCGAGGCCGCCTGCCGTGCCGAGCTCCGGCTCAACCGCCGCACGGCGCCCGAGCTCTACCTCGGGATCCATGCGATCCGTCGCCGGTCGGGCGGGGAATTTGGCTTCGACGGCGAGGGTCCGGCCATCGACTGGGTTGTCGCCATGCGACAATTCGACCAGGAGGATCTGTTCGAGCATCTCGCCGATGCCCGGCGCCTCACGCCGGAACTGGCTTCCGCGCTTGCCGACGAAATCGTTCGACTTCACGAAGCGGCGGAGCACGTTGCCGGGTTTGGCGGCGCCGACGGTCTGCGCGCCACCATAGAGCGCAACCATTGCGACCAGAAAACCAAGGAAGCCGTTCTTGGGAGCGAGGCGGTGGCGATGCTGTACGAGGCGTCGCTCCGCGCCCTTGAGCGCGTTGCGCCGCTTCTCGATCGCCGCCGCGAGGAGGGGAGAGTGCGGCGCTGCCATGGCGATCTGCGGCTCGCCAATATCTGTCTTCTCGACGGCCGCCCGACGCTGTTCGACGCCATCGAGTTTTCCGATGACCTCTCGTGCATCGATGTCCTGTTCGACCTGGCTTTTCTGCTGATGGATCTCCACCACCGCGGCCTGCGGGTGCTCGCCAATATCCTTTTCAACCGTTATCTCGACAGGACCGGCGATACCGGAGGGCTCGCGGCTTTGCCGTTGGCGCTGTCGGTTCGCGCCGCGACCCGCGCCTATACCCTCGCCGGCGCCGCGCAACGCCAGGTCCGTCGGGACGCAGCGCAGCGTCATGCGGCGGCGGCGCGCTCGCACCTGGCTTTGGCCTTATCGCTGCTCGCGCAAACGCCGGGCCGCCTGATCGCGATCGGCGGCATCGGCGGCAGCGCCAAGACCGCGCTCGCCCACGGCCTTGCGGCAACCTTCCGACCCGTGCCCGGTGCGCGCATTTTGCGCAGCGAAACCGCGCGCCGGCGCCTTCTGAAGCTTTCGTCGAATGCGCGGCTGCCGGCCGCCGCCTATGATGCGGAGATGACTGAACACGTCTATGCCGGCTTGGCGGCGGAAGCCGAGCAGGTCGTGCAGGCGGGATTTACGGCAATCATCGATGCCAGCTTCGCGCATCCCGCGCAGCGCCAGGCGATCGTCGCAGCAGCGGTCGGTGCGTCAAGGCGCTTCGTCGGCCTTTGGCTGGGCTCGCCGCAAGACCTCCACCTCGGCGGCACGGCCGGCACCGGCGGATGGCATGCCCTTAAGCGCGGCCCAGGCTTCGCCACCACCCTCGCGGCGGCGCGTCTTCTGGCGCATGCCGTTCCCGCCGTTCAAGGACGTTCACCCGCAGAATGATAAGACCCTGAGCGCCGGCGATCGGAGCGTCCCGCCGGTTCCGACTTCGAATCTATTCGGCTTGCCGGCAAGAGATCACGCAATGCCCATGTCGATGAGGAGAGGCGGCCGGGCCTCGTCCCAATCCGGTACCGTCGCCGCCCAAGCCCGAATGGCGGCGCCCTCGCTCGCGGCGACGTACAGCTCCTCGACCCCCAGCGGTTCGAGCATGGGCGCCAAAGCCGCGGGAGCATCGAAGCGCGCTCGCGCAAAGTCCCACCACACCGAAGAGACCCGCTCCGGATTGATCTTGATCCGCCAGCTCTGCGCAAGGGGCGGCGTCATTCCCACAAAGGCTCCTCTTGTTCGCCGGCACGCTCGATCCCCGGCAGGAGATCGCGCAACCATTGGCGCGTGGCCGGATGGACGGCGTAGGCATCTTCGCCGCGAACAAAGCAACAGAGGCGAAGGCCGGGTCGTTTGGCTGCCTTTGCGGCGAGCCGGTTAAGCGCGGCAATATATTGGCTGAGCCGCGCTCGCTCGCCCCGCGGGAGCGCCGCAGCGAGCTTTCCTCGCGCGAGCGGGCTTCCGCTGTCATCGAAGACAAGCCGGTCGAGAAGCGCGCGCAACGGTCTTCCAAGCCGATGGAAGCTGATGTCGCGCAGCAGGGTCGCCACCTGCCGCCGCTCGAGCGGCGATGCCGCAAATCGGCTCTCGGCCGCGCGCGAAGCTTTGGCTTGCCGGTCTGGCGATTTCGGCCGCCCTTCAAGGAAGAGCAGCAATTGATGGCGCAGCTTCGCAGGCATCGCATCGAGATCGGACCGGGTGAGCGTCAGCTCCATGTGCCACGACCTCGGGCGGCCTTTGGCAAACCTGCCGCCGGGCGGCGGACCGATGGGCCGATTACTGGACATTTTGCGACGACGGCTGAGACCAGAGCGCGCGCACCTCGCGTGGCAGCGAATGCGCGATTTTCTCGACCTCGCTCGGCGTGATGTGCGCCGTAACGACGCCAAACACGATCCGCGCCACGCGTTCAGCATCGTGCAATTCGAGATGCTCGCGCAGTTCGTGGCGAATCGCCTCGAGAAAACCGTGTCGCTGTCGCCCTTGGGTCGAGGCCGGGTTCCAGCCCTCATAGTAGATGCCGCGCACGATCATCGGGAGCTGCGCGCCGAACTGCGCCACCTGGTCGGTTCCGAGCAGATCCCGCAAGCCGTGGAGCGTGGCGCGGAGCGCGGCATAGGCCGCGCGGTCATTATCGAAGCCGAGACCGTCCTTGATGTCCCGCAGCCACTCATGGGTCTTCTGCACCGTGGAATCCAGCACGCCGACCTTGGTCATTTGAACCCTCCTGAGCGCAAGACGACACAGCGGGGAAGGCGATCAATGCAGAAGCATTCAGTTGAAAATTACACGCGGAGGCGATGAGATGGCGTTGATGCAGATCAAGGTGGCGGCACCGCATGAGGGTCAGCGTGCATCATGCGAATTGCCCCTGCCATGCGCGCCGCGGCGCGCATTGGGCCGGGCAGCCGCTGCCTCGCGACGTCGATCGGGCCATCTGCGATGTCGTGCGGGCAAGGTCATCAAGGCCGGTAATGTCGGGTGCGATGGTTCAGAGGAATGAGAAGGGTCACGATTTCGATCTCGACACCGGGGCCTGCACCAGGTGTGGGATGACGATCAAGGAATATGAAGGTCACGGAAGGCCGCCATGCCCCGGCAACAAGGGAGAGCGGTCGGGACGCTCATCAGGGCGGGACCAACAGGGCATGGGCCGGCCGCGACGGGCATAAGGCGACGGCAGCGGACGCTGCCCCATAGCCTTACGACGAGGCCAGATGGGTTGATCTAGATCAATGTTCATAGAGATCCACTTCGATAAGGTTTGTCCTGCCACGACGAGGAGAACCTGGGGACAAGTCACAGGGACGAGGCATTCCTAGGAAGCAAGACTCTGTGGGCGATTCTCCCTACGCTCGTTGATGCGCCGTGACAGGGCCCGCATGCGCCCTCTCTTTCGAGCACCTGGGAGGAGACTCCCGAGGCGGACGGAGAGAGGACCGCGGGCTCTTCCATTTCCGGGCCAATGGCATCGGGCGATCCCGCGGATGGATGCCCTCGCGAGCGGCACGAGTTCCCTGCGCCGGGCGGTGCCGTAAAACATGCTTGAATGCCCGATCCCGGCCCGCGACCGCCGCCGCCGCGCGATGACGCCCGCCTTTGCCGGCTTGATCCATATCAAGGTCTTGAGACCGCGGGCTGGTCAGGCTTGTGGTGACGGATAGACCGGGCCGCACCGCCGTTCTCCGTCCGTGGTGGAGGGCGGAATCGCCCGGAGCACCTTCGATGCCGGATCAAACGGCAATTTGGGAATGGCCGACGAACTTGTCCTTGCCATCCGCGGATGGAAGCTATGGCGCCAGAGCTCATTGTCCAGCCGAGGACATCACGCGCCGGACTACAATCTGCCCCGACCATCGCGGCGGGGCTCATTGACATTGCTCGGGACTTGCATCAGGAGCTTCATCCCCGAAGCCGCGCCGGCGGGCGGGCGGGGCTCAACAGCTCGCTCGAGCGGGACTGGGGCTTCGACAGCCTTTCGCGCGCCGAGTTGCTGTTGCGGGTCGAGCGGGCGTTCTCGGTCCACCTGCCCGAGCGCCTGCTCGGCGAAGCGGAGACGCTCCAAGACCTTCTCGCGGCGCTCGAAGGCGCCAAGGCCCAGCCGGCGGTCTTTGATACCACCGTTCGGCGGAGCATCGCGGACGAGACCGCCGAGCCCGCTCCGGTCGACGCGGCAACGCTCACCGCGGTGCTGGATTGGCACGTCGAACGCCACGGCGAACGTGTTCACATCGTTCATTGGCATGGCGACGGGACGGAAACGCGCTTGACCTATTGCGCGCTTGCGGAGCAGTCGCGTGCGGTCGGACGCGGTCTTCGGCAGGCGGGGCTTCAGCCGGGCGAAAGGGTGGCGATCATGCTGCCGACCGGCGAAGCCTTCTTCATCGCCTTCTTCGGCGTCCTTTACGCCGGCGGCGTGCCGACGCCGATCTATCCGCCCGCCCGTCCATCGCAGTTGGAGGAGCATCTCAAGCGGCAGGCCGGAATCCTCCGCAACGCCGGAGCAGCATTGCTCGTGGCGTCAGCGGAGACGCCTGCGATGGCGCGTCTGCTGAAGCTGCAAGTCGAAACCTTGAGAGCGGTTGTCGATGTCGAGGCGCTGAGCAAGGGGGCGGGCGCGCTGCCGAGCAGGGTCGAGCCGCGGGACACGGCGCTCATTCAATACACATCGGGAAGCACCGGCGATCCCAAGGGGGTCGCCCTCAGCCACCGCAACCTTCTGGCCAATATCCGGGCGATGGGGCAGGCGATGGAGGCCGGCCCTACCGATGTCTTTGTTAGCTGGCTGCCGCTCTACCACGACATGGGCCTCATCGGCGCCTGGCTGGGGAGCTTGTACTTCGCGGCGCCGCTCGTGGTCATGTCGCCGCTGACCTTCCTGGTCCGACCGGAGCAGTGGCTGTGGGCGATCCATCGCCACCGCGCGACGCTTTCCGCGGCGCCCAATTTCGCCTTCGAGCTGTGCTTGCGCAAGGTCGAAGACGCGGCCATCGCCGGCCTCGATTTGCGCTCGCTGCGGATGGTGGCCAACGGCTCCGAGGCGGTCGGTCCCGAGACCATTCGCCGCTTTGCGGCGCGCTTTGCTCGGCATGGCTTCCGGCCGGAAGCGATGGCGCCCGTCTACGGGCTTGCCGAGAACGCCGTGGGGCTGGCCTTCCCGCCGCTCGGCCGCGCGCCGGTCATCGATCGCGTTGATCGCCGGGCGCTGGAGAGGCACGGCGAGGCTCGGCCGGCGCGGCGCGATGATCCCGACGCGCTGGCGTTTGTCGCCTGTGGCCGACCTTTGCCGGGCCATGAGATCCGGATCATCGACGCGACGGGCGAGCTTGGCGAGCGGCGGGAGGGGCGGCTGCAATTCCGCGGCCCATCGGCGACCGTGGGGTATTTCGACAACCCCGTGAAGACGCGCGAGCTCTTCGACGGGGAATGGCTCAACAGCGGCGATCTCGCCTATATCGCCGGCGGCGACGTCTTTATCACCGGCCGCTCGAAAGACATCATCATCCGTGCCGGCCGCCACATCTACCCCGAGGAAATCGAGACGGCCGTCGGCGATGTCGACGGAGTCCGCAAGGGATGCGTCGCGGTCTTCGGCACCCGGGACCCGCACGCCGGCACCGAGCGCGTCGTCGTTCTCGCCGAAACGCGCGAGACCGATCCCGCCGCCCTGTCGGCGTTGCGGCAGCGAGTGGAGGAAGCCGCCGCGCGGCTGCTTGACGCGCCGCCGGAGGAGATCGTCCTGGTGCCGCCGCGCACGGTTCCCAAGACGTCGAGCGGCAAGCTCCGCCGCACCGCGGCGCGCGAGCTCTTCGAGCGCGGCCGGCTTGCGACGCATCCGCCGCCGGTGTGGCGCCAGCTCATGCGTCTTGCGATCGCCGGGTTGCGCCCGCAGTTGCGACGCCTCCACCGCCTGCTGGCCGAATTCTGCTATGCCGCCTGGTGGTGGGGCGTGGTGACCTGCCTGGGCGCCTTTCTCTGGCCGGCGGTCCTGGCTCTGCCGCGCCTCGACTGGCGATGGGCGCTGTTGCACGGCACCGCGCGCCTGGCGTTCCGGCTCATGGGGATCCGGCTGGAGGTGAGCGGCGTGTGGCCGCCTCGGGAGCGCGGGATCGTCATCATCAACCACTCCAGCTATCTCGATGGGTTGGTCTTGTCGGCGGCGCTGTCCGGCGAGTTCGCCTTCGTTGCCAAAAAGGAGCTCGAGGCGCAGTTTTTCGCCGGCCGCTTCCTCAAGGCGCTGGGCGCGCTCTTCGTCGAGCGCGCCGACCCCGAGGGCGGGGTCGAGGACGCGCGCAAGGCGCTGCTGGCGGCGCAGGCCGGACGGGTGCTGGTCTTCTTTCCCGAGGGCACGTTCACGCGCGCCCCGGGGCTGCTGGCCTTCCGGCTGGGAGCCTTTGTGACCGCGGCGCGACAGAACCTCCCGATCCTGCCGGTCACCTTGCGCGGGACCAGGTCGATCTTGCGGGGCGACCAATGGTTTCCGCGGCACGGCACGGTTTCGGTGCGGATCGGCGAGCCGATCGCGCCCGAAGGGGCCGATTTCGCCGCGGCGCTGCGGCAGCGCGACCGGGCGCGCGCGGCCATTCTCGCGCAGTGCGGCGAGCCCGAAGTCGCCGGGTCATGAGCGATGACCGACGACAAGGAGCCGGCCGGCCGCCATGGCAGGATCGATATCCCCGAGGCGTCGATTGGTCGCTCGAGCTGCCGTTGCGGCCGGTTTATGCGCTGCTCGACGCCGCCGTGGCGACGGATCCTTCCGCGCCGTTCATCGATTTTCTCGGCCGGCGCTTCACCTATGGCGCGGCCGCCGGTCTGGTCGCCAAGGTCGCTTGCGGGCTGCAGCGCCTGGGCGTAGGCAAAGGCGTGAAGGTCGGGCTGTTCATGCCGAATTGCGCCTATGGTGTGATCTGCTTCTTCGCCATCCTCAAGGCGGGCGGCACGGTGGTGAACTACAATCCGCTCGATGCTGAACGCGAACTCGTTCGCGAGATCGAGGACTCCGAGACCGAAGTCATGATGACCCTCGATCTGGCGCCGCTTTGCCGGAAGCTTGCCGCGGCGCTGGAAGCGACCCGGCTGCGGCGCGTCGTCGTCTGCCCTTTCGGCCGAAGCTTGCCGTTGCTGAAAAGCGTTTCATTCCATCTCATGCATCGGCAGGAGCGGGCAAGGCTGCCGCCGGACCCGCGCTACCTGCCGTTCGCCGCTCTCATCCGCAACGACGGCGCATACGAGCCGGTCGAGATCGCGCCGCTCACCGACATCGCGGTGATTCAATACACCGGCGGCACGACCGGCGATCCCAAGGGCGTGATGCTGTCGCATCAGAACATCTACGCGAATGCCTGCCAGCTCACGGCGTGGTTCACCGCGGCCGACCCGGGGCGCGAAAGGCTGCTGGCTGTCTTGCCGTTCTTCCATTGCTTCGGCATGACCGCCGTCATGATCTTTGCCGCGTCCTTGCGCGCGGAGCTGATCGTCCTGCCGCGCTTCAACCTGAAAGAGGCGTTGCAAGCCATCGCGCGAAAGCGCGTGACCCTTCTCGTCGGTGTCCCGACGCTCTTCAACGCCATCAATCGATACACTGGTACGGCGCGCTATGATTTTTCGTCGCTGAAGATCGGCATTTCGGGCGGCGACGCGCTGCCGCGAACCGTGCAGGAGAAGTTCGTCGCGCTCACCGGCTGCCTGCTCGCCGAAGGCTATGGTCTCACCGAAGGCGCCCCGGTAGCGACCTGCAGCAACCCGCTGGAAGGCGTCGACCGCCCCGGATCCTGCGGTCTTCCCCTGCCGGCGACGACGGTCGAGATCGTCTCGATCGAAGGCGAGGAGCGCGTTTTACCCGCCGGAGCGATCGGCGAGATATGCGTGCGCGGCCCGCAGGTGATGCTGGGCTATTGGAAACAGCCGGCAGCGACGGCCGATGCGCTTCGTTCGGGCCGTCTCCATACCGGCGACATCGGGCGGATGGATGCGGACGGCTTCGTCTATTTCGTCGAGCGCCGCAAGGAGGTGATCGCCGTGCACGGATACAAGGTTTATCCGCGGATGGTGGAGGAAGCCATCCGGCTGCATCCGGCGGTGGCCGACGTGGCCGTGACCGGCGTTCCTGATCCGGTGCGGGGCCACGCGCCCAAAGCCTTCATCGTGCGCGCGCAGGGCGCGGTGCTGACCGGGGAAGCGCTGCGGGCCTTCCTTGCCGACAAGCTGTCGCCCGTGGAGATCCCGCGCTCGATCGAGTTCCGGGACAGCCTGCCGAAATCGGCGGCGGGCAAGACACTGAAGCAGCGGCTGTAGCGATGCCCGAGCTACCACCGGCGGCCGCTGGAGCCGACACGCTCGTCGACGAAGCGGGGCTCGAACGCGAGCTCACGGGCGTCCGCGCAACCGCCGCCGGGTCCTTGGACGGGGTCTTCGGGCCGGCCTCCGTGATGTGGCGTGTCGACCGCGAGGCGGCGGTGTTTCTCGGGGCGGGGCGCGCGCTTCTGCTGCAGCTCGCTCATCCCTGGGTCGCGGCCGCCGTCGCCGAGCATTCCCGGACCTTTGCCGATCCGATCGGACGCTTCCATCGCACCTTCGGCATCGTGTTCACCATGGTGTTCGGCACGGTGGATCAAGCGGTCGCGGCGGCCCGTCGCCTGCATCGCCGCCATCTCGGCATCCAAGGAACGTTGCCCGAGACGACCGGACGTTTTCCGGCCGGCTCGGCCTATCGGGCCAACGACATTCCCGCGCTCTCTTGGGTGCATGCGACCCTGATCGAGACGGCGGTGCTTGCCTATGAGCTCGCGCTTCCGCCGCTCACGCCCCAAGATCGTGAGCGGTATTACGGCGAGAGCCTGCGCTTTGCCGGGCTGTTCGGCATTCCTCAGGCGTCCTTGCCGCCGGATTGGGCCGCCTTCCTCGGCTATGTCCAGGCCATGTACCGGTCCGATGTCCTGACGGTCGGCGCGACCGCGCGCGGCATCGCCGGAGAGATTTTTCGCGGCGCCGGCACCGGGCCCGGGATCCCGTCATGGTATCGCGCGCTCACCGCCCGGATGCTGCCTCCCGGCATGCGCGATGCATTTGCCCTTGCTTATGGTCCGCAGGAGCAGCGCGCTGCCGAGCGCGCGCTCGCCTGGCTGCGACGTTTCTACCGCTTGCTGCCCTCGCCATTGCGTTATGTCGGGCCCTATCATGAGGCGCAAGACCGGCTTTCCGGCCGGCCGCCGAAGCGGACGACCGCGCTGCTCAACCGCGTCTGGATCGGCCAGCGGTCGCTGGGCGGCTGAGAAGACGGCGGAGACGGAGCAGGTGCGCCTGGCCCCCGTGTGTGTCCGGAAGCGTCATCGCGCCGCAAGGCGGCGCAGCGCCCGCGCACGGCAAGTCAGGCCACGCCGGCGTTCCGGTCCCTCTTCATCTCGAGATGGATTGAGATCGAGCGGGCGGATCACCCCTCCCCATGCACCATGGCGATGGCGCTGGCCACCAGCTTGGTCGAATCCAGTATGGTGAGCCGCTCCCGGGCCGCTCTGGGGATCGTCTCGGCGAGCGGGACCGTATCGGCGATGACGAGGCCGTCGAAATCGCTGCTCGAGAACAGGTCCGACGCCCCGCCGATAAAGAGCCCATGCGCCGCAGCGCCGAACACGTGGGTCGCCCCCGCTTTCCGGCAGGCTTTGGCGGCTCGCAGGAGCGTGTTCCCCGTGCTGATGAGATCGTCGAGAATGATGGCGGTTTTGCCCTCGACCCCGCCGACCAGCGCGCCGCCCGTCACGATGCCGCCGCCGCGATACTTCTCGACGAAGGCATTGTCGACGGGCCGCCCGCATTGCCGTTCGAGGGCGCGACGGAACAACTCGACGCGCTTGACGCCTCCGGCATCGGGAGAAACCGCGACGATCCCGCCCTTTCTCGCCAGGGAGGCAAAGTGCTCGGCGAAGATCTCGGACGTCTCGATGTGCCGGGTGGCGCAGCGGAAGGCATTTTCGAAGGCCGCCGTGTTATGGACTTCGACGGCCACGACGCGGTCGGTGCCGACGGCCTCGAACAGGGCAGCGACGTAGCGCTGCGTCACGGGATCGTATGGCTGGGTCCGGCGGTCCTTGCGCGCATAGCAGAGATAAGGCACCACCGCCGTGACGCGCGCGGCGCCGTGATCCTTCAGCGTGCCGATCAGGAAGAGCAACCGGCACAGCTTGTCGTTCACGCTGTGCGTCTCATCTCCGTGAAGCGCATGAATGACATAGGCATCGCTGCCCTCGACCTCGACGAGGGGACGTATCTTGTGCTCGCCGTCCTCGAAGTTCCGTTCCTCGATGGGAGAGAGCGGCGTCTCGAGCTGGGCGGACAGGCGGTGTGCGTAATCGGTGGTGCCGGCAAGAGCGAAGAGCGCGAGCGGATGCGCGGCCATGAGATCCTCCTGAGCTTACAATGAACGAGAAAGCTCATCGCGCTCATCGACGCATTGACATGAGTCAAGCCGTTCCCGCCGCGGCAACCGCCGGCCAGGCGGCGGTCGCCGCGCCGAATCCGAGTTGCGGGAGAGCGGCGCTTTGCCTCTAATTCCCCTGGGCTCGACGGCACGCGGGAGGGAAGGCATGCAGCTTGGCTTTATCGGCTTGGGCACCATGGGCGCCGGCATGGCGGCGAACCTGCAGAAGGCGGGCCATCGCCTGGTAGTGCACGATGCGCGCCGTGCCGCGGCGGCCCCGCATCTGGCGGCGGGCGCAGTCTGGGCGGACACGCCGCGCCAGGTCGCCGCGGCGGCGGACGTGGTCTTCACCTCGCTGCCGGGACCGCCCGAGGTGGAAGCGGTGGCGCTGGGTCCGGAGGGGCTGCTCGGCGCCATGCGCGCCGGCGGCGCCTATTTCGATCTCTCGACCAATTCGCCGAGCCTGGTGCGCCGCATCCATGCCGCCTTTGCCGAGCGCGGCGCGCATATGCTGGACGCGCCGGTGAGCGGCGGACCGCGCGGCGCCAGGACGGGCGAGCTCGCGCTCTGGGTCGGCGGCGAGCGCGCGATCTTCGACAAGCACAAGCCGCTGCTCGATGCGATGGGCGATCAGGCGCGCCATGTCGGTCCGATCGGCGCCGGCACCGTGGCGAAGCTGGTGCACAATTGCGCCGGCTATACCATCCAATGCGCGCTCGCCGAGGTGTTCACTCTCGGCGTCAAAGGCGGCGTCGAGCCGCTGGCGCTGTTCGAGGCGGTGCGCCAGGGCGCGGTCGGCCGTCGGCGCACCTTCGACGGCCTGGTCGATCAGTTTCTCCGCGGCGTCTACGACCCGCCCGCTTTCGCGCTGCGCCTGGCGCACAAGGACGTGTCGCTTGCCACAGCGCTCGGCCGCGAGCTTGCCGTGCCGATGCGCCTTGCCAACCTGGCGCTCGAGGAGATGACCGAGGCGATGAACCGCGGCTGGGCCGAACGCGATTCGCGCGTCGCCATGCTGTTGCAGCAGGAACGTGCCGGCGTCGACGTCAAGGTCGAGGAAGGCCGGCTGCGCGCGGCGGTCGAGCGTCTCAAGGCGGCCCCGAAACCGTAAGCTCCCGGCAGGAGCGCCGCCGGACGGTGCGTGACAGGGAAGGGTAGGTGCGTAATATAGGCGCGGGGCATGCGTCGCAGCCGCGCCGCCGGCACCAATCCGGCCGGATCGGCGTCGCAAAACGGAGGCAGCGTGATGAGCGTGTTGGACGGCCCGCGTCGCGAGATGCGGCGGATCCTGTACGAAGGCAGCGTCTATTGGGTGACGGCGAAAGAGGACGGCCGGCTCGAGTTGGCCGACGGGCGCAGCGTCTCCGAGTCGGAAGTGCGCCACCTGCCGCCTTGCACGCCGAGCAAGATCCTTTGCACCCATATCAACTACCGTTCGCGCTGGCACGAGCAGGGGCGCACCGCGCCGCCGGAGACGCCGACATATTTCCAGAAGCCCGTGACCGCGCTCAACGGCCATGGCGGCGAGCTGGTGCGGCCCGAGGGCTGCAAATATCTCAATTACGAAGGCGAGCTCGCCGCGATCATCGGCCGTGTCGCGCGCAACATCCGGCCGGAGGAGGTGTGGGACCATCTTGCCGGCTTCGCGGTTGCCAACGATGTCGGCCTCCACGACATGCGCGACACCGATGCCGGCTCCATGCTGCGCGTCAAAGGCTCCGACGGCTTCTGCCCGATCGGTCCCGGCATCGTCAGCGGCGTCGATCCGCGCCGCTCGACCTTGCGCACCTATCGCAACGGCCGGCTGGTTCAGGAAGGCCAGCTCGCCGAGGAGATGTTCTTCGGCATCGACTATCTCGTTGCCGATCTGGCGCGGCTGATCACGCTCGAGCCCGGCGACGTCATCCTTACCGGCACGCCGGCCAATTCGCGGCCGATGCAGCCCGGCGATCTGATCGAAGTCGAGATCACCGGCATCGGCCGTCTCGCCAACCGCGTCGTCGCGGCGCCGGCGCCGCGCGCCCGGATCGGCCACCAGCCGACCGACACCGATAACGTCCGCCGGACGGCGCTCGGCAATGACGAGCGGCTGCCGCCGCACTTGCGGCAACGCTGAGACGGATCGAGGTCAGGGATGGGTGAGTTCGGCATCGGCCAGCCGCTGAGCCGCTTCGAGGACCGGCGGCTGCTGCGCGGCGCGGGCCGCTATATCGACGACGTCAACCTGCCGCAACAGGCTTACGCCTATATCCTGCGCTCGCCGCATGCCAATGCGCGGCTGCTCAAGATCGATGTCGCGGCGGCGAAGGCGGTGCCGGGCGTGCTCGCGGTCTTCACCGAGGCGGATCTGGCGGCCGATGGCCTCGGCACCAACGAGCCGACGATCCCGCGCAAGCGTCCCGACGGCTCGCCGATGTTTTGGCGCGCCCATCCCGGCCTTGCCCGCGGCGTCGTGCGCTATGTCGGCGATCCCGTGGCGATGGTGGTGGCCGAGACCCTTGCCGAGGCCAAGGACGCAGCCGAGCTGATCGAGGTCGATTACGAGCCGCTGCCTTCGGTCACCGCCACCGATGAAGCGCTCCAGCCGGGGAGCGCCGCCGCCTGGCCCGAATGCCCCGACAACATTTCGCATGTCTTCGAGGTCGGCGACAAGGCGGCGGCCGACGCCGCGTTTGCCCGCGCGGCGCATATGGTGCGCCGGCGCTATGTCATCACCCGCGTCCATGCCCAGTTCATGGAGCCGCGCGGCGCGCTCGGTATCTATGATCCTCGCGAGGAGCGATTCACGCTTTATGCCGACGTGCAGTATCCCCATCGCGTGCGCGAGATGCTGGCGAACCGCATCTTCAAGCTGCCGATGCATCAGATGCGCGTGGTCTCCGGCGATATCGGCGGCGCCTTCGGCATCAAGGGCTGGCAATATGTCGAGCACCGCCTGGTGCTGTTCGCCGCCCGCCGCCTCGGCCGCCCGGTCAAGTGGCGCTGCGAGCGCAGCGAGGTTATCCTCGCCGACGAGCATGGCCGCGACGTCATCGCCGAGGCCGAGCTGGCGCTCGACCGCCAGGGCAAGTTCCTCGGCCTCAAGGTCCGGACGATCTCCAATATCGGCGCTTATCTCTCGGCCGAGCGCAACATGCTGGCGACCTTCACCAGCCTGCCGGCGGTGGTCGGCGTCTACGCCATATCCGCGGCGCATGTGCAGATGACCGCGGCCATCACCAACACCAATCCCACCGCGCCCTATCGCGGCGCCGGAAGGCCCGAGGCGATCTACATCATCGAGCGCCTCATCGACGACACCGCGCGCGAGCTGGGCTTGGATCGGCTGGAGCTGAGGCGCCTCAACATCATTCCCGCCTCGGCGATGCCTTATAAGACGGTGCTGGGCTTCAACTACGATTGCGGCACCTTTGCCAAGAACATGGAGCAGGCGCTGGCGCTGGGCGATGTCGCCGGCTTCGCGGCGCGGCGCGAGGCTTCGGCGAGGCGCGGCAAGCTGCGCGGCCTCGGCATTGCGAACGCCATCGAGCGCGCAGCGAGCCCCGGCATGGAATTCGCCGAGATCCGCTTCGATAGCAGCGGCCGCGCGAGCCTGCTGATGGGCACCAAGAACCAGGGGCAGGGGCACGAGACTACCTTCCGCCAGATCGCCGCCGAGAAGCTCGGCCTCGCGCCGGAGGATATGCGCTATGTCGACGGCGACACCGACGTCGTCGCCTTCGGCATGGGCACCATGGGCTCGCGCTCGACGGTGATCGGCGGCACCGCGCTTGCCATCGCCGCCGACAAGGTGATCGCCAAGGCGAAGAAGATCGCCGCCCATATGCTCGAGGTGAGCGAGGCCGATCTTGCCTTCGGCGACGGCCGCTTCACCGTGCCCGGCACCGATCACGCCCTCCCGATCAAGGAGGTGGCGCGCGCCGCCTTCATGCCGGCGAAGCTGCCGCGCGGCATGGAGCCGGGCCTTTTCGAGACCGGCAGCTTCTCGCCGCCACAGGACACCTTTCCCAATGGCTGCCATGTCTGCGAGGTCGAGATCGACCCCGAGACCGGCGCCGTCAGCCTCGAGCGCTACAGCGTCGTCGACGACGTCGGCACCGTGGTCAACCCCAAGACCCTCAAGGGACAGATCCATGGCGGCGTGGCGCAAGGGCTGGGACAGGTGCTGATGGAGCAGGTGGTCTTCGACCGCGAGTCCGGCCAGCTTCTCACCGCCTCCTTCATGGACTACGCCATGCCGCGCGCCGACGACATCTGCATGATGGAAATCGAGAGCGCGCCGGTGCCGACCAGGCTCAACCCGCTCGGCGTCAAGGGCGCGGGCGAGGCCGGCACGGTCGGCGCGCTGCCGGCGGTGATGAACGCCGTGCTCGACGCGCTGGCGCCGGCCGGCGTGCACGCGCTCGACATGCCGGCAAGCCCGCTGCGCGTCTGGCAAGCGCTGGCGGCGGCCAAGCGTGGTTAACCGATTGTTGAGACCGGGCTGCTAGCCTGCAACGCCCTCCGGCCTGTCGCCGGGAGGCTGCCGCAGGGGATCAATCGGTGCCGATCGCGAGCCTGGACGCGCCGCATCCGGATATCGAGCTGGGCGTCGCGCGCTCGAGCCTGCGCTACCTCGTTCGCACGCCCAACGCCGGCATCAACTGCGATACCGGCCTCGTGCTTTATGTCGCGGGCTACGGCATGGAGCCGTGCGACAGCTACGCCGAGAGCCTGCTCGCCTACCTTGCCAACCGGTACAACTGCGTCGCCGCCTCGGTGCATTATTTCGGCGCCAATTTCTGCGCCCATGCCCGCCTCGTCCCCTTGCCGGATTTTTTCACCGCGCTCAACCGGCACTATGGCCTCAGCATCAGCGTCCCGCCTCATGTCGATATGCAGCAGGTGCTGCGCGCGCTGGCGGCGCTGCTGGAGCAGAACGGCGTCAAGGAGCTGCATCCCGACTGCCGGCTCGCCGTCATCTCCGACGAATACAACGCGATGGGCTTCCTGCCGGCGCTGGACAATCTTCAGGTCGCGCATCGACTGCTCGCCGAGCATGGACTTAACCGTCGTCGGCTCTTCGTCATCGGAACCTCCTATGGCGGTTATATCGCCGGGCTGATGGCGAAGCTGGCACCCAACACCTTCCGCATGGTGATCGACAATTCCGGTTTCTCTTCGGCCGATGACGATTTTCCGGGCGTGTTCGGGACGGTGCAGGGTTGGGTCGGCGGCGTGGCGATGATTGGGAAGGCGGTCCGGGCCTGGTCGGGCGACCCGGCCGCCGGCAATTTCTTCTCGCCGCCGCGGCGGCAGATCCGCTCGCTGCTCGAACGGCAGCATGTCTATCCCAACACCGCGCGCCTCTACGCCTACCACGCGCCCGCCGACAGGATAGCGCCGACCGAGCGCAAGCTGCGGCTGCGCGAGATCTATGCCGGCCGCGTCGCCTACGATCTCGAGATCATCGACGAGAGCCGGCTGGACGGGCGCGTCTTCAAGACGCTGGCGCATGGCATGGAGGCGTCGATGCGCGGGCTCTTCGATCTCTCCTACGAGAAATATCTGCGCGATGGCGGCGCGCTCGCCGGGGAGACCGATTTCGATCTCGGGCACGCGCTCGCCTTTCCCTGCGACGGCGAGATTTACGAGCTGCGCTTCTCCCGCGAGGCCGGCGTGCGCGCCACGCTCGCGGCGCTAGGGTAGGAAACCTAACCGGTTTCCGGTATCCTTGGCCGGTGTGCGGCCGCTGCTCCCGCCTCGGCCGCCCCTACGGAGAAGCCCATGAGCGTCATCGCTACAGCCGTGCTGCGGCCGGCGGCGTCGAGCGCCACCGACGAGCTTCGCGCCACGCTCGCGCACCAGCGCGAGGCCTTCCTTCAAGCCGACCCGCCCTCGCTGGCCGAGCGGCGTGCCGATCTCGCGAAGCTGAAAGCGGCGATCCATGGCAAGGCGGAGACGATCGCCCAGGTGATCTCCGCCGATTTCGGCAACCGCTCGCGCCATGAGAGCCTTATCGCCGAAGTCTTCACCGCGCTTGCGGGCATCCGCCATGCGACGCGCCATCTCGGCCGCTGGATGCGGCCGAAGCGGGTCTCGGTAGGCGTGGAGCTGCTGCCGGGCCGCGCGCGCATTCTCTATCAGCCGCTCGGCGTCGTCGGCATCATCAGCCCCTGGAACTATCCTTTTCAGCTTGCGATCATGCCGCTCATCGCCGCGCTTGCCGCCGGCAACCGCGTCATGCTGAAACCCTCGGAGCTGACGCCGCGCACCGCCGAATTCATCGCCAAGCTGCTCGCCGGGCTTTTCCCCAGCGACAAGGTCGCAACCGTGCTCGGCGGCCCCGATATCGGCGCCGCTTTCGCGCGGCTGCCTTTCGACCATCTCTTCTATACCGGCTCGACCGCGGTGGGGCGTCTCGTCATGCAGGCGGCGGCGGAGAACCTCACGCCGGTGACGCTGGAGCTGGGCGGCAAGTCGCCCTGCATCCTCGGCGAGGACGCGGCGCTCAAAACGGCGGTCGAGAGCATTGTCTATGGCAAGCTGCTGAACGCCGGCCAGACCTGCATCGCGCCCGACTATGTGCTGCTGCCCGAAGGCAAGCGCGAGGATTTCATCGCGCTGGTGCAGCAGGCGGTGCGCAAGCTCTATCCCAGCCTCAAATCCAATCCCGACTACACCAGCATCGTCAACGAGCGCCACTACCATCGCGTCCGCCAGTATGTCGAGGAAGCGAAGGCCAAAGGCGCGCGCATCGTCGAGCTCAACCCGGCGCAGGAGCCGCTCGACGGCACCCGCAAGCTCGCGCCCACTTTGGTGGTCGATCCCGCCGATGACATCGCGCTGATGCGCGAGGAGATCTTCGGGCCGGTGCTGCCGGTCAAGACCTATTCCCGGCTCGAGGAGGCGATCGACTATGTCAACCGCCGGCCACGGCCGCTGGCGCTTTATTACTTCGGCGAGGATGGGGAGAAGCGCGACAAGGTGCTGGCGCGTACCGTCTCCGGCGGTGCCTCCATCAACGAGACGCTGATGCATGTGGTGGTCGAGAATTTGCCCTTCGGCGGCGTCGGCCCTTCGGGCATCGGCGCCTATCACGGCGAGATCGGCTTTCAGACCTTCTCGCACCGCAAGGGCGTCTTCCTGCAAAGCCGGTTCAACGGCGCCTTTTTGCTGCGCCCGCCTTTCGGCCGGCTCAGCACGCTGATGCTGAAGCTGCTGCTGCGATAATCCTGATTCCCTGCCCCCCGAGCCAATCCCCTCCCCCCCTTGAGGCGGAGGGTTAAGGAGGGGGGAGCGCGCAAAAGAGAATCGGCGTCTCGATCATTTCCTCTATCACCGGGCGCTCGCTCAGAGAGAGTGGAGCCCTTCGCCACCCCCCACCCTGACCTCTCCCTCAAGGGGGGCTATGACATGTCGTGCCAACCCTTACGCCAGCATGGCCGTCGCGCGGCGTGCGGCGATCTTCGCCAAGATCAGCCAAACATAAGCCGAATAGAGGCAAGCCGGCGAAGGCAGTGCGGTTGATTTAGATCAAAGCCGCTCGAGGTCTCGCGACTTAGCCTCACATAATCGGCAAAAAACCGCCTTTTTGGCTACGGGAGCACCCATGTCCTTTCGAAATAAATTGCTGTGGGCAGCCATCATCGTGCTGGGCGCGGTGTCGTTCGCGATCGTCGCCCTCAATCGCGGCGAGCCCGTCAACGCCGCCTGGCTCGTCGTGGCGGCGGTGTGCGTCTATGCCATCGCCTATCGCTTCTATGGCCTCTTCATCGCCAACAAGGTGCTCGGCGTCAATGCGTCACGGCAAGTGCCGGCCTATCGGCGCAATGACGGCCTCGATTACGTGCCGACGAATCGCTACGTGCTGTACGGACATCATTTCGCTGCCATCGCCGGAGCGGGACCCCTGGTGGGCCCGGTTCTCGCCGCGCAGATGGGCTATCTGCCGGGGACGCTGTGGATTCTCGCGGGCGTCGTGTTCGCCGGCGCGGTGCAGGACATGATCGTGCTGTTCCTGTCGACCCGCCGCGACGGTCGTTCGCTTGGCGATATGATCCGCGCCGAGATGGGTCCCGTTGCCGGCACGATCGCCGGCGTCGGCGTACTGCTGATTTGCGTCATCGTCCTCGCCGTCCTGGCGCTGGTCGTGGTCAACGCCTTGAAGGGCAGCCCCTGGGGCGCCTTCACCGTATTCTGCACCGTTCCGATCGCGCTCATCATGGGCGTCTACAGTCGCTTCATCCGCCCCGGCCGCATCGGCGAGATGTCGGCGATCGGCGCAGCACTGCTCCTGGCGGCCCTGGTCTACGGGCGGACGGTCGCCGAGACGCCAGCGCTCGCGGCCTATTTCGATCTTCCCGGCACGTCGCTGGCGCTGCTCCTCATCGGCTACGGTTTCATCGCCTCGGTGCTGCCGGTGTGGTTGCTGCTGGCGCCGCGCGACTATCTCTCCACCTTCCTCAAGATCGGTGCCATGGCACTGCTGGCGGTCGGCGTCATCGTCGTTCGCCCCGATCTGCAGATGCCGGCGGTGACACGCTTCGTCGACGGCACCGGTCCGGTTTGGTCCGGCAGCCTGTTTCCGTTCCTGTTCATCACCATCGCCTGCGGCGCCGTGTCGGGCTGGCATTCGCTCATCTCGTCGGGCACCACCCCGAAGATGATCGAGAACGAGACCGAGATCGCCTTCATCGGCTATGGCGCCATGTTGACGGAGTCGTTCGTCGCCATCATGGCGATGATCGGCGCGTCGGTGATCCATCCGGGCGTCTATTTCGCCATGAACAGCTCGGCCGGTCTCGTCGGCACGACCGCCGACCAGGCGGCTCAGGTCATCTCCTCCTGGGGTTTCGTGGTGACACCCGACGTGCTGACGCAGATCGCGCATGATGTCGGCGAAAACAGCGTTCTCTCGCGCACCGGCGGCGCACCGACGCTTGCCGTCGGCATGGCCGCGATTCTGTCGGCGTTCCTGGGCGGCAAGGCCTTGATGGGGATCTGGTATCACTTCGCCATCCTGTTCGAGGCGCTGTTCATTCTGACGACGGTCGACGCGGGCACGCGCGTCTGCCGGTTCATGATCCAGGATCTCGTCGGCCGGGCCGTCCCCGCCTTCAAGGAAACCAGGTCGTGGACGAACAACCTCATCGGCTCGGTCCTGTCCTGTGCGCTTTGGGGATATCTGCTCTATGCCGGCGTCGTCGACCCGCTTGGCGGCATCTGGACCATGTGGCCGCTTTTCGGCGCCACCAACCAGATGCTGGCGGCGATCGCGCTCACCCTCTGCACCGTCGTCCTGTTCAAGATGAAGCGCGAGCGCTTTGCCTGGGTGACCGCCGTGCCGACGGTGTGGCTGGTGGCGTGCACGACGACCGCCGGACTCGAGAAGGTGTTCCATCCGAACCCGGCGATCGGTTTCGTGAGCCATGCGCTCAAATTCGGCAATGCCATCGCGGCCAACCAGGTGCTGGCGCCGGCCAAGAGCCTGTCGGACATGAGCCGGGTCATGTTCAACGACTATCTCGACGCCACCTTGGCAGGCTTGGCCGTGGCGATCGTCGTGACCGTGGTGATCTATGCCGTCATCGACATCCGCAAGGCGTTGGGCACGCCGGGGAGCACCGCGATCGAGATCGGCGGCGCCGCCGGCGCGGCGGCAGGCGGCAGCGATGACTAAGCTTGGGATCGCCTGGCGCTTGGCGGTCAGGACCGCGCGCCTGATGGTCGGCGTCCCCGACTACGACACCTATGTGGCGCACTGCAAGGCGCATCATCCCGAAGCGCCGGTCATGACCTATGTCGAGTTCTTCCGCGACCGTCAGAACGCGCGCTACGCCTGCGAAAAGGGGCGATTCAAGGGCTGTTGCTGATCGCCATCGAGGGCGTCCGGCTTCCTTGACTTTCCCAATCCCCTCCCCCCTTGAGGGGGAGGGTTAGGGTGGGGGGGAGCGCGCGAAGCGAGCCGAAGAGAATCGCGTCGCGAACATTTCCTCCATCGCCGTGCGCTCACCGGAGCGGTCACGGTACATGCCGGACCACCCCCCACCCCGACCCTCCCCCTCAAGGGGGGAGGGGCGATAACGTGTTGTGCTAATCCCCACACCGTATACCGCCGGCGCGAGGCGCGTCAGGGACGCGCGCGGAAGAATGCCACCTCCGCCGTGAGCGCCGGAGAGCGGGGCGGTTCTCAGAACGCGTACCGCCCGCGGCGGCGTTGCGCTTCCTCGATCGGCACGATCATCTTGCCGATGGGCCAGAGCGCCAAGCCGGCGAGCTTCAGATGCGCCCAGGCGAAGGGCAGGCCGATGATGGTGACCGCGAGCAGCAAAGCGACGGCGAGATGGCCGAGCGCCAGCCACCAGCCCGCCAGCACCAGCCAGATGAGGTTGCCGAGCGTGCCGAGCGACCCGGTGCCGATGTCCTCGCGGCCGGTATACTCCGCGCGCGACACTGCCGTCTGCCCGAAAGGCAGCAGGGTATAGACGGCGATGGTGAAGGCGGCGCGCGCCCAGGGCAGGCCCACGATGCTGATCGCCATGATCACGGCGGCGACCAGCCACGCGACCGACATCCATAGCCCGCCGAAGATGATCCAGAGCAGGTTGAACAACAGGCTCGTCGCCGGCATCTGATCCTCGCTCCTCAGCGGCCGAGATCGCGGAACTTGCGGTGCAGCTCGAAATCGCCCGAGGCGACCTGGCTTTCCATCTGGGCAAGCCGGTCCTCGAGGTCGCGGAACTTATGCTTCAGCGAGGAGAAGGTATCGGCGGGCGCGGTGTTGACGCCGCGCCAGAACGCCTCCTCGTCGCGGCTGGCATAAAGCGCCGGCGGCTTCGGGCGCAGCACCAGCGCCAGCACGACATAGCCGGCCACCGTCGGCACGAAGAAGAAGATGAGCCCCGCCACCGCGATGAGCCGCACGACAATGGGCTCGGCGCCGATGTAGTCGGCGATGCCCGCGCAGACGCCGGCGAGGATGCCGCGCTCGGTGTCGCGCCAGAGGCGAAAGCGCTGCGTGCTGTTGGTCCAAGCCATCGTGTCAGCCTCCCTGGCGCATGCGCCAGCCCGGCGCTTCGGCGTCGAGCACCTTTTCGAGCGCCTCGATGCGCCCTTCCATCCGCCGCGCGCTCTGCCACAGCTCGCCCAGCGCCTTCTCGTCGTCGCTGGAAAGCCGCCGGGACGAGCGCCAGACCGTGACGTAGTGAAAGATGATCCAGAGCGGTGCCACCACCGTCAGGAAGAGGATGCCCAGGACGAAAGCGCCGGCATGCATGGCGGCGCCCTCCTAGCGCGCGGCTTCGGGGCGGGTGCGGTTGCCGAGCCGCTCCTTCAGCGCCTTCAGCTCCTCCTCGACGCCGTCCTCCGCCTCGAGGCCGGCGATCTCTTCCGTCAGCGTGTGCTTGCGCCCGAGATCGAAGGCCTCGACCTTGCCCTCCATCTCGTCGAGCGCGCGCTCGACCTGCTCGAAGCGGGCGAAGGCGTCGGTGATGCGCTCGTCATGGAGATGCGTGCGCAGCTTGATGCGGTTGGCGGCGGTCTTGTGCCGGGCGGCGATCGCCTGCTCGCGCGCCTTGGCGTCGGCGAGCTTCGCCTGGAGCTTGGCGATGTCCTCGTTCTCCTTGGCGAGCGCTTCCTCGATCTGCTTCCGTTGGCTCTCCAGCGTCGCCACCCCTTCGGCGATGCGCGCCTTGGCGAGCAGCGCGCCCTTGGCGAGGTCCTCGCGGTCCTTGGTGACCGCAAGCTCGGCGCGGCGCTGCCATTCCTCTTGCTGGCGCTGGAGGCTGGTAAGCCGCCGCTCGATCTCCTTGCGCTCGGCAATGGTGCGCACGGCGGCCGAGCGCACCTCGACCAGCGTGTCCTCCATCTCCTGGATGATGAGGCGGATGATCTTCTCGGGATCCTCGGCACGGTCGAGGATGGCGTTGATGTTGGAGTTCACGATGACCGCGAGGCGGGAAAAGATCCCCATGGCCGTCTTCCCTGCTGCTGGGCGAACGCTGCCCGGATGTCCTTCCTTAAGCAGGCGTCGTGCCAAACCGGCCATTATTTCCTAAGCCGCTGAAAGGAAAAGATTTTCCGAAAAGCGATTGCCGTCGGCGACCGCGTGCGTTAGATATGGCGCCATTAATTGAGAAATTAGGCTAAATAGTGGCGTTATCTGCTAAAACCGAGCCGGATCTGCCGCCCCTGGTGGGGGAGGCGCCGGAATTCCGCGCCGCGCTGGCGCAGGTGTCGCGGCTGGCGGCGCTCGACCGGCCGGTGCTGGTGGTAGGCGAGCGCGGCACCGGCAAGGAGCTGGTGGCGGCGCGGCTCACTTATCTCTCGCCGCGCTGGGACAAGCCTTTCGTCAAGCTCAATTGCGCCACCCTCGCCGAGAGCCTGCTCGACAGCGAGCTCTTCGGCCACGAGGCCGGCGCCTTCACCGGCGCGACCCGGCGCCGGCTCTCGCGCTTCGAGATCGCCGATGGCGGCACGCTTTTCCTCGACGAGATCGCCACCGCCTCGCTCGCGGTGCAGGAGAAGATCCTGCGCGTCATCGAGTATGGCAGCTTCGAGCGCGTCGGCGGCAACGAGGTGCAGCGCGTCGATGTCCGCGTCATCGCCGCGACCAACGTCGACCTGCCGGCGCTGGCGGCGGAAGGCAAATTCCGCAGCGACCTGCTCGACCGGCTCGCCTTCGACGTCGTCACCATCCCGCCGCTGCGCGAGCGCGCCGAGGACATCGCGCTGCTCGCCGAGCATTTCGCCCGCGGCATGACGCGCGAGCTGGGACGCGAGGTATTTGCCGGTTTCACCGAGGGGGTGCTGGCGCAGCTCGCGGCGCATCGCTGGCCCGGCAATGTGCGCGAGCTGAAGAACGTGGTGGAGCGCAGCCTCCACCGCTGGCCGCGCCCCGACGCGCCGGTCGATGCCATCGTCTTCGATCCCTTCGCCTCGCCGCATCGTCCTGCGGTGGCGTCAACGCCGGCAGCGGCTTCGGCGCCGACATCGCCGCCGCCTTCCGAGCCGGCCGGCGGCTTTACAGAGCGCGTCGGCGCCTATGAGCAGCGCCTGTTGGCCGAAGCGCTCGCCGCGCATCACTTCAACCAGCGCCGCACCGCCGATGCGCTCGGCCTCACCTATCACCAGCTCCGGCATTACCTGAAGAAGCACGCACTGCTGGGCCGCTCGTTCCGGAGCTGATCCGCGAATGCCGATCTTCGGCGGCAATCCCGGATGAGGTCTATCCACCGCTCGCGGAACACCTCGAAGGCGGGAGAGTCGAGCGTCTGCTATATCAAACCCTTGCTGGTGGGCGCGGAAGCCCGTCTCGTCTCCGATGCTTCTCTGTCGCCTACCCGTTGCTCACCGTTCCGCCTATCGCGCCCCGGGGTATCCAGCGCCGCGGCGGTAATGCATCTGCGACAGTTCGTTGACGTCCAGCTTGCCGTTCTTGTTTTTGTCCAGCCTGTCGAACTCGGCCGACATGAAGTCCATGAATTCCTTCTTGGAGACCTTACCGTCCTTGTCCTTGTCCATCAGAACCAAGAGCTGCTCGGTTGTGAGCTCCCCGGTTGCGAGATTTTGCTCTTTCTCGGCGGCGTTGGCGGCTCCCGGTACTCCTCCGGCCGAGCACAGCGCGACAATGAGCAACAGAACCTTCAATTTGCTGCGCATGATGGCACTTCCTTCGTCCAATTTACCCTATCCGGCATCCCCGCGATCGCCGTGATCTAAATCAACGACGGCATTCCACCGGGCGGTTCGGCCGCGGCGCGTTCGTTGCGCCGCGCCATGCCGATGCGCTAGAACCCGCGCACACCCCCCACCCCCGGAGTCGCTGATGCCCGCCTACCAGTACATCTACGT
>Ga0187781_10000180_pt1 | contig 43723 bp, 34 predicted proteins | sample 0715_SJ02_MP02_2_FD_132447 | JGI IMG/M metagenome (GOLD analysis project Ga0187781, IMG submission 132447) | Tropical peat soil microbial communities from peatlands in Department of Meta, Colombia - 0715_SJ02_MP02_20_MG | ecosystem: Environmental > Terrestrial > Soil > Wetlands > Peat | place... | reverse complement strand
GTGTATCTTACCATATCGTATCGGTAAATGGCCAGCCCTTTCCCCTTCTCGCAGAATAAGTCTTCAACGCCCGCACCCATGTTCCATCTCGTGATCGACCAGCCGCGCCAGCGCCGCACGCTCCCGCCGATCCCACTCGGCCTGCTCCTGCCGGGTCAGCCCGCGCAGCCGCTGGAGGTACTGACCGCGGGTGCGCAACTCCAGAAGGTCAAACTCGAGTCTCTCATGTTCGATGCAGCCCGGAACACGGCTCCGCAAGTCGTTCATGGGGCACCTGTTGAAAACTTACAGGCGCTACCTTACCCAAATGGCGAAGAAAAAGCAAATACTATTTTCGCTATCTATTCGCCCACAGCCAGTGTCGGTCCGCTGTCTCTTCCCGTATACTACTCCACTTTATGTGGACCAATTTCCTTATTGCCGCTGCTGGCTCTTCCGCAGCCCTTGCGGGCTTGGCCATCGTCGCCATCTCCGTGAATCTCACGCGTATCCTTGAGTTTCCGCATCTGCCGGCGCGGTCCGCGGCCACCGTGGCTCGCCTGGTCCTGATTCTGGTGTACAGCATGGCCGCGCTGATTCCGCAACCTCTGCCCATCTTGGGGGCGGAACTTGCGTTGTTCACCCTGGCTACCTGGTACCTGGAGATCAAGTCGAATCGCCGCGCCATCCGCGCTCACGCGCAACTCGGCCGGCCACGCTTTGAATCCATGCTCGAATCGGTGCTGGGTGAAGTTCAGTTGCTTCCGTTTTTCGTGGGAGCCATCCTGCTTCTGGCGAGCCACAGCTCCGGCTATTACTGCGCCGCCTTCGGTGTCCTCGCCATCTTCATCTTCTCCACCCTCAACATCTGGGTGCTTCTCGTCGAGATCATGCGCTGAAGCTCGCGCAGCGGCAGCAAGCGCTTTTTGCATGCGGCCACCTTCTTTTGCACAAGAGTTTGTCTATTTTGCGTAGGTGTAAAATCCTTTTCCGCTCTTCCGTCCCAGCCACCCCGCGGCGACGTACTTTTTCAGCAGCGGGCAGGCGCGATATTTCGGGTCCCCCAATCCCTCAAGCAGCACATGCATAATATCCACGCAGACGTCCAGTCCGATAAAATCCGCCAGTTCGAGCGGCCCCATGGGGTGATTCATCCCCAGCTTCATCACCGTGTCGACCGCTTCCGGCGTCGCGACGCCTTCCATCACTGCATATGCCGCTTCATTAATCAGCGGCATCAGCAACCGATTGGACACAAACCCCGGCGCATCGTTCACCGCCACCGCCGTCTTCCCCAGCTTTTTCGCCAATTCCATGGTCGTAGCGAATGCCTCGTCGCCCGTTTGCAACGCGCGAATCACTTCGACCAGCACCATCATTGGGACCGGATTCATGAAGTGCATGCCCACAAAGCGCTCCGGCCGTTTGGTCATCGCCGCCAGCGTGGTCATGGAAATCGACGAGGTGTTGCTTGCCAGTATCACGTCCGGCCGCAACAGGCGGTCCGCCTCTGGCAGTACAGCGCGCTTGATCTCCAGCTTCTCGGGCACCGCCTCCACTGCAAAATCCGCCGCCGTAATCGCGCTCAGGTCCGTTACCGGCTTTAGCCGCGCCAGCACCGAAGGCTTCTCCGCTTCAGTCAGCTTCCCTTTCTTGATCTCACGGTCTAGGTTCTTTCCAATTGTCTCCATTCCACGTTGGAGAAATCGCTCTTCAACGTCGCGCAGAATCACGTCATATCCCGCGCGCGCAAACACATGCGCGATGCCATTTCCCATCGTCCCTGCGCCGAGCACCGCCACGGTCCTGATCGAATCGATCGTCACGCCACCCACCAGTTCTTCCCTTTCATCCTGCTTCCCGCTGCCAGCTCTTCTCCGCTTTCCGCTTGCCCTGTAGGGGAAACGGGCCGTTCCGCCTGAAGGAGAGCATGCCTGCGCACAGCCGATCGGGTCAAGCCAGCCTCGTTTTTCTGCTCCTGCAGCCATCTTTGTTCGCCAACGCCAGCCAGGCCGCCAGCGCCGCGTACTTTTCATCCTGCGACCACGGCGCACCGAGCGGCTTTCCGAGGTCTGTGACCTGTTTCAATACAGACGCCTCAGTAAGGCGAAACGAATCCGCTGCCTCTCGAACCAGTTCTCGTTCCTTCAGGCTCACCACCTGCAGTCCACATCGGATGCATGCCCGCGTCAACGCCTCGCGGAACAACTCTCCATCGGCGGTATGAATCATGGCGTGCGACGCGAGAATCCTCTCGAATTCTGGCAGCGGTTTTCCCGAAGCCAGCAGCACCGCGCCAGCACATAACTTGTATCCGCGATCCTCGGACTTCGCTTGCAGCTTGCAAATCGCACGATGCCCCAGCTCTCTGGCCGTTTCCTGTGCCTTTGAAACGAACTTGCGCGCTTCGGCCAGAGGCATGCTCTCAGCCGTGTGATACGGCTGCCGAAACCGGAACGTAAACTCCTCCACTAGGTGCGGCCGCTCGCGATGCAGCACGACCGGTGCCCCCCTCTCCAAACACACCGCCACTGCGACGCTCCAACCCGAGTGCACACGAAATCCCACTGCTGCTTTTTTCATGGGAGCCTCCCGGTAGAGGAGGAGCCTCAGCATGAAAGCGCCCCATCACCGAAGTCAAGCAAAACCTGTCGATTTCACTCCGGCGGGGCTCCCTCCACCACTTCCCGGACAATCTCTCGCGCGCGGCTCTTATCCCCGGGCAAAACATACAACTCCGCCTTTCTCCCCTTTTTCTCCAGCCGGCAACGAATCTCATTTTCGTGTAGCGCCGCCACCAGAAAATCGGCCGATTCGCCCGCCTCCGTCGACCAGACTTTCACCGTCGCGTCTTCCGGATACCAATCCTTGCCTTCGCCAGCATTTGGCGGCCCGGGAATGTTCTCCTCTTCCGATGGTGTCAACGACTCCGGGAGTTTGCGCGGCGTAGGAGCAGGCCGGTCCGGCAACAATCGCACTTCCTGCGCGCCGACGTCGGCCACGTCCTCGGTGCCATAGGCTTCCTTCACAGCGTCTTCCGCTCGCTGATGCATGGAAAACGGCACTCCCACTTCGAACGCCGGGTAGTTCCTCAAATTGAAGAGATGATCTCGCCGGAACACGGTGTTGTGCGGAATCCCCGCTTCCTCCAGCACATCGCAGAGCTCCGCGTGCACGCGCGGATCCTCGCCCTTCCAGAACGAGCAGAATGGATCCTCATTCGGGTCGCCCGGACCTCCGGCGACCCTATACTCGCCTTCCTCGCCGATCTGTCGCACCTCGATCGCGTTCTTGGACAATTCGTGCACCAGGTCCACGTCGCAATCCACGCAATGCGTGAATCCCGGCCGATACTCCGCTTTGCAGCTTGGACAGAACATGTTCGAACACCTTTGGTGCGGCCTCAGTTTCCCTAATACTTCGGCGTCAATCCTAGGTTCCAGAAAATGAAGGAGTAGATATCCGCCGTCAGCGCAATGGCCTTTGCTGTATTGCTGGCACCGTGTGCCGACATTGTATCGATCCGAATCAGCACTGGATTCGCGCGGCTTGCTTCCGCTTGCAAGGTGGCCGCGTATTTGAACGAATGCGCCGGCACGACGCGGTCATCGTGGTCGGCGGTGGTGATGAGCGTCGCCGGGTAAGTCCGACCCGTTTTGATGTTATGCAATGGCGAATACGCATAAAGGGCCTTGAATTCTTTGGGATTGTCGCTCGTCCCATAATCCGGCGCCCAACCGTATCCAATGGTGAATTTGTTGTATCGCAGCATATCCATTACGCCCACCTGCGGCACCGCCACGTGGAACAGATCGGGACGTTGGTTCATAACCGCGCCTATGAGCAGCCCGCCGTTCGAGCCGCCGTTGATTGCCAAGTGGTCCGGTGAAGTATATTTGTTCGCGATAAGCCATTCCGCCGCCGCGATGAAGTCGTCAAACACGTTCTGCTTCTTCTCTTTGATTCCCGCTTCGTGCCACTTCTCGCCGTATTCCCCGCCGCCTCGCAGGTTCGCCGAGGCGTAAACAAAGCCCTGCTCAAGCAGCGCCAACCGCAGTGAACTGAAAGTCGGCTGCAGCGTGACGTTGAATCCTCCGTAGCCATAGAGCACCGTCGGATTCGTGCCGTCCAGCTTCAGTCCTTTCTTGTAGACCAGGAACATCGGAATGCGCGTGCCATCCTTGGAGGTGTAAAACACTTCCTTGGACTCATAATCTTCGGGCCGGAGGTTCGGAATCAGCGGCGCCTTGAATACACTGGTTTTCTTTGTTGGCAGGTCGTATCGGAACACAGTGATCGGATAGTTCAGGGAGGAGTAAACAAAAAACGCCGTTGCATCGCTGCGATTCCCCTTGAAGCCGGCCGTGGCCCCCGCTCCGGGCAGAGCGATTTCGTTCTCGAGCTCTCCCGTGAAGCTGTAAACATACACATGGCTCGCCACATCTTTCAGATAGGTCGCGATGAGCTTTCCGCCAAGCGATTCCACACTGTCCAGCGCTTCGGGCTTCTCCGGCAGGACGTCCTTCCAGGGCGACTGCGGGTTCGCCGGGTCGTAAAGCACCACCTTTCCATTGGGAGCCCCGTGGTTGGTGAATATCAGGAACTTGCCGTCCAGATCGTCCACCACGACGTAACTGTCATCGGTAATTTCGCTGACAATCGGTGTGAAAGTCTTCTCCTTTTTCGAAAGGTCACGGAAGTAGAGGGCGTTGCCGCGCTTCCCTTTGGACGATTCATCAATCGCGAGAATAACGAATCTCTCGTCGTTTGTTGTGCTCACATCGTGGCCACGCAGCGGGTTAGCCTTGTCTTCGTAAACCAGTTCGTCCTCGGATTGCAGTTTGCCGAGGGTGTGGTAGTACACCTTCTGATACTCATTTTTGGAAGAGAGTTCGTGGCCTTTTTCCGGCTCCTCGAAGCGGCTATAGAAAAAACCGTTGCCTGCCCACGCCCCATTCGAGAACTTGATCCATCTCACGTCATCTGACAGATCCTTCTTCATTGCCACGTCCAGGACGTGCAATTCCCTCCAGTCCGAACCGCCAACTTGCATTCCGTACACCAGGAAGCGCCCGTCGCGAGACACCTCAAACGATCCAAGTCGCGTCGTCCCGTCAGGGGAAAATTTATTGGGGTCGATCAGGACTTCCGGCGTGCCGTCCGTTCCCTTCTGCACGTACACGACGCTCTGATTCTGTAGACCGTCATTCTTTGTGTAGAAAAGCAATTCGCCTTTCCGGAACGGCGCCGTGTATTTTGGGTAGTTGAAGAGTTGCTCGAGCCGCTGCTTGACTTGTGCGCGGTAGGGAATCTTGTCGAGGTAAGCGAACGTGAGTTTGTTCTCCGCCTCGACCCACTTGGCCGTCTCGGGCGAATTGTCGTCCTCGAGCCACCGGTACGGGTCCGCCACCTTCGTTCCGTGATATTCATCCACCTGATCGACCTTGCGCGTTTGGGGATACTCCAGGCCCTGCCCGAGCACCGGCGTCGCCGCCAACACCAAACCAAAAACGGCCCGGCCCATTTGCCGCGCGCAAACGCTCTTCACGTATTCGACCATCTACGCCTCCTGTTGGCCCGAGGCCAACACTGTTGTTCCACTGCCCTGATGGCGCTGCCGATACCATAGAACCACTTTCCTGGCTTCTTCCCGTGACCCATTCTGCCTGAAAAGGCGCTTGACAAATTAAGTTTGTATGGCAAACTAGTCTGTGCCGCCTAAAGGAGTCGCCATGTCCTCCTCCCCGGTCCTCTCCGCTGAACATCGCGCCTGGCAATACTGGTTTGACGACGGACTTCCCACTCTTGTCGCCGGCATTGGCTGCCTTCTTGGCGCTCTCGCCTTCGCTTACGATCACAGCCAGGACGCCACACCCCGCACCATTGCCGTCAGCTTTGCCGCTCTCCTTCTCTATAGCTCGGTGTTGTTGTTTCAACGCTCGATCATTGGCTGGCTTAAATCCAGAATCACCTATCCCCGTACTGGCTATGCGCAGCCATCCTATTTCGAACAGGAAACTGCGCAACCCCTGGACATTCTGACGATGTCTAAGAAAGCCATTCTGGGAGAGTCCTCGGAGGATACGAAGAACCTGCGCCAATTCCGCAAGCAGCAGTTCTGGCTCACTTCGGCGTTCATCGCCCTCGCCGTGGCCGCCATCGTATTTTTCCCAAACCGTTCGAACTGCGCGCTTGCGGGTGTCATTTTGGCGATTGCCCTTGGCATCTGGGGCCGCAAAGTCTGGCGGCTATCCTGGATCGTCCTCGGTGGCTTTCCCTTCATGGGCTTCTTCCTCGGATTTGCTCTTCGCGATCACATTCCGAGCATCGACCGCGTCATCTACTTCCTCGCGGGCGCCGGCGTCATCTTCGTCCTTGACGGCACCATCAGCCTCCTTCGTTACCTCCACGCCAACCCGCACCCGACCCAAACGCAGCCATGAGCGGCAACGGCATTAAGGATCTCTCTTCGCTCGACCGCATCATTCACGAGCCGGCCCGGCTGATGATCATGACGATTCTCTTCGCGGTCGAAGAAGCCGATTTCGTCTACCTCCAGCGCCAGTGCGGCCTGACGCAGGGAAACCTCTCGAGCCACCTCAGCAAACTGGAAGAAGCCGGCTATCTGACGATCACGAAAGCGTTCAAAGGCAAATATCCGCTCACCATTTGCAGACTCACGCGCAAAGGCCGCGAAGCATTCAACGCCTATTCTGCCAAACTCCGCTTCGTCACCAACCCGCTCGCTCCCTCCAAACCGTAAAACTCGCCCAGTCGTCTGGGGGCGTTCTTTGCCTGAGGAGTGCCTCTTCAGGCTCAAGAGCGGAGAGACTCAACACAGCATAAGTAACTGAAAATACATAGTTTGTTACTCACCTCCCTGCCTTCTTGCCCGGTCCTAGATCTCTTCATTTCTTGCGTCTTTTTCCCCACCTTATCCGTATCCACGTTAGTATGAGCACGCAGGCTTTCCCACTTACGGTGCCAAGGTCGCCGGTATTCTTCACCGGCCTCATGACTGACGAACGCCAAACCCTGGCCGATGGCCTTCGCCGCCGCGATCCTGACCTTCTCGATCGCCTCATCGAGCAATACCAGCAACGCCTCTACCGTTACCTGCTTTTCCTCACCGGTGATCCAGCTCTTGCCGAAGACCTCTTCCAGGAAACCTGGATTCGTGTGCTCGAGCGCGGCAGCCAATACAACGCAAAATCCAAGTTCGAATCCTGGCTCTTTGCCATTGCCCGCCATCTGGTCATCGACGTCTCCCGCCGCAAGAAACTTGCCAGTCTGGAACAACTGGCAGACCCGGAATCCAGCCAGCCCTTCGAGCCGCCCGATGATCGCGCCGCTTCGGCTCTGCAACTTCTCGTCACGCGGGAAAACGAGCAGGCCGTCCAGCTTTCGCTCTTGAAAATTCCCTCGTACTATCGCGAAGTGCTTCTCCTGCGTTTCCACGAAGAGCTCGGCCTTGAGGAAATCGCTGCGGTTCTTTCGACGCCACTTTCGACCGTAAAGTCGCGTCTCTATCGCGGACTCGAAGCTCTGAAATCGGCTTTGCCGGAAGGTGCTGCATGACCGAAAACCCCCATGCCCGCGCGCGGCAACTCTTCGACCAGTCGCTTGTGGAAGGGCTTGGCCGCGAAGAGCAAGCCTGGTTCGATGCGCACCTCCGCGAGTGCGCCGCCTGCTCGGCGGAAACTGCCCGCACGCAGGAACTGCTCCGTGCTTTTCGCAACTTGCCTGTCGCCGTCCCGCGCGGTCTTGCCGCCCGCGCGCAAATGCGCGTTCGCTTGCGCGCTCAGGAATCGGCCGAAACCTCCAGCAGCAACCTGCTGCTCTGGATCGTCACTGCTGCCAGTTGGCTGCTCGGGGTGTTCAGTGCGCCGTTTGTCTGGCGCCTGTTTTCCTGGGCTGGTGCGTGGCTCGACTTGCCGAAGCCACTTCTGGAATTGGGTTTTGTGCTCTGGTGGACCGTCCCGGCTCTGATCGCCGTCGTCGTCGTCATCCACCAGCGCGCCGCCAGTAACGGCGTCCGTTCCTGGAATCGAAGCCTATGAGAGGGCCGATGCCTGAGCCGGGCCGCTGCTGGTGAAGGGGCTCGGGTTGTTTGTACTAGGAAAGGAAACTATGTCTGACGCATTCAATGAACGTCTTCGCCTGATCCGCTTCCGCCGCAGGCGCGAGCGCAGCCGGTTCCGCGATGAGCTCCGCATCATCCCCAAGTGGCTTGTCTGGATGTGCATCCTGCTCTACATCGTGGCCCTGGTTATCGGTATCGCGGTCAATCTTCATGGCGTTCGTACCGGCGGCGATATCTTTCCGGGCGATGAAAGCCTTCGCAACGAGCCCGGACTCTCTTTCCTGGGCCTGATCGCGGTCATCACCGCAGTTGCTGTCGGTTTTTCCGCTTTGCTCTTCATGCTCGGCTACGTCTATCGCGACGCGAAACGTCGCGGCATGCATCCCGCGCTCTGGACCTTGCTGGTCCTCATCCTGTCGGCAGGCTACTTCCTCATCGGCTTGATCATTTATTTGCTCGTCCGTGAGCCGCTGCCTTACACCTGCCCGCAATGCGCAGCCACCGTGAATGCGCGGTTTAATTTCTGCCCCAACTGCAAATACAACCTGCATCCCGCTTGCCCGCAATGCCAACGCGAAGTCGACGACGCGGACAAGTTCTGCCCCTACTGTGCCACGGAGCTGCACCACGCCCCCAAGCCGATTGCCGGACCCGGTCCAGCTGCCCCTTCGCTGACTTGAATGATGCGTGGCGGCTTCCAGCCGAAATCAACGCTTCTTGAAAGCCTGCACGTCTACTACATGAAAGGCTGCGGTGCGCTCGAAGTTGGGGTTCACCGCTGCCCACCATCCGGGTCACGAAGACACGGAAGGCGTGTGAGAAGGGCAGTTCATCCATTTCTGGCAATACAAAGACGGCGCTTGGAAAATAACTCGAGCCATCAGCTATGATCACCACGCCGCTCCAAGATAGCTGCCGGAAACGACTCCAAGCGCCTGCTACATGCGCTCCACGGCTACAGCCACTGCGTTTCCACCGCCCAGACATAGTGCCGCAATCCCACGCTTCAGATTGCGACGCTGCAATTCGTAAAGTAGCGTCACCAGGATGCGCGCCCCAGAAGCGCCAATTGGATGCCCCAGAGCAACCGCTCCCCCGTTCACATTCACCTTTTCCCGATTAAGTTTCAGTTGACGCGTCACTGCAATCGCCGCCACGGAAAACGCCTCGTTCAATTCCACCAAATCCACATCCCTGTCGCGGTCCCAGCCGGTCTTCGCCAGCAACTTCTCCACAGCTTCAACCGGCGCCATCATTACCCACTTCGGTTCGACGCCGCTGACCGCGTGCGCCACAATCCGCGCCATGGGCTGCTTGCCCTGGTTTGCGGCCACGTGTTCACTGGCCACGACCAGCGCTGCCGCGCCGTCATTCGTTCCCGGCGCATTTCCTGCAGTCACCGTTCCGTCTTTCTTGAACGCCGGTCTCAGCTTCGCCAGTGCTTCGAGCGTCGTATCCTCTCGTGGCGATTCGTCGTAATTGATCACCACCGGCTCGCCCTTTTTTTGCGGCACTTCAATGGGCAAAATCTGGGACTCGAAAAAGCACGACTTCCGCGCGCGAACTGCCTTCTGGTGGCTCTCTAGAGCGAACTTGTCCTGCTCGTCGCGTGTGATTCCATATTTTTCCGCGACCAGTTCACCAGTCATGCCCATATGGAAGTTCTCGTACGCGTCCCACAGACCGTCACAGATCATCGAGTCCACAACCTTCTGGTCCCCGATGCGATAGCCGTTGCGTGCATTCGGCAAGAGGTAGGGGCAGTTCGACATTGACTCCATTCCGCCGGCAACCACAATTTCGCTTTCGCCCAACTGTACCGCCTGCGCCGCCAGCGCAACCGCCTTCAACCCGGACCCGCATACTTTGTTGACCGTCATCGCAGAGACACGCGGATCGCAGCCGCCCTTCAATGCCGCCTGCCGCGCGGGATTCTGCCCTAGCCCGGCCTGCACCACGTTTCCCAGAATCACTTCATCAATCTGCTTCGCCTGCAGCCCGGCGCGCCGGACCGCTTCGGCCACCACCTTGCCGCCGAGTTCCGTTGCGCTGAAGCCGGCCAGACCGCCCTGAAATTTTCCAATGGGGGTTCGAACGCCAGACAGAATGACGGCGGAATCCATGAAGTACCTCCGGAAACCAGAGCAAAATTATACAAGGCCGTCGGGACCGCCGCCGGCCCGTCGGCCACCGATCGGATGGCGTGCTCCAAAAGAGCATCTTTGTCTTCAAAGCCCAAAAGCGGGTCTTTCTCTTTAGGAGGTGCGGGTTGAGCCCCCCGCGCAAATTCAGCGGCAATAGTTGGGCTTTCGCAGCTGAGGATTCTGTATTCCTAAACAGCTTATCTAGAAGACTTGTTCGTCCTTGCTCGGCCCGTAGATCGAGGGCACCGGAATGCCCGCGACACGGTAAAACGCCGCCAGCTGCCCGCGATGATGAATCATGTGATTCATCACAAAGGAGCGCAGCACCGCCACCTTCGGCATCGTCAGCACTGTTTTCCCGCCGGCGATCAGGCTCCACGGTTTCATCAGCATTTCGTCGGTTGCCCCGGCAAGCGCGGCCCGCGACGCTTTCACCGCCTCATCAAATTTCTTCAGCGCGTCTTCGTGCGAGTTGATCGCGTAGGGCTTGTAACTGGGATCTAATTCCAGCTTGTCCTGAGTTACCGTGGGCATAACCCAGCCGGGAAGCTCCGCAACGTGCCCGGCGAGCCGCCCCATCGTCATGCATGTTTCGTGTGGCCGCCATTCCGCCTTGTCGTCCGGGAATCGTTCCAGCATCTTGCGCGTTGTGGCCATCTCATAATCGAACTCAGGAAGTAATGTTTGCGCGATCGACATAAGAATCTCCTGGAAGAAATTCGTTAAGGCAAAAAGGACGGGCTTTGAGTGTACTACGATTTCAGGAGAACGCGCCCTTCGTCAGTTCCTCGCCGAGACGGAGTCGTGAGGAATCCCTCCTCCTGGTCACATGGGGGAGTTTGTGCCTTGTTTGGCTTCGGAGGGGAACGCCAATCTTGCGCCGGGAATCGTACAGGCGGACAATGCGGGAATGCCACACGAATTCACCACTTCCCACCTGACCGATTCCATCACCCTCTTCCGTCAATACAAGAAGCTGGCCGATCGCGCTCTCGAACAGTGTCCCGACGACGGCCTCTTCCTTTGCCTCGACACCGAATCCAACTCCATTGCCATCATCGTGAAGCATATGGCCGGAAATATGCGTTCGCGCTGGACGAACTTGCTCACGACCGATGGTGAAAAGCCCGACCGCAATCGTGATACGGAATTCGAAGAGCCACCCAAAACCCGCGCGGAGCTGTTCGCCCTGTGGGAACAGGGCTGGAAATATCTCTTCGACGCGTTGACGTCGCTTACCGACGCCGACCTTTCGCGCTCGGTAACCATTCGTACCGAGCCGCATTCTGTCACCCAAGCCATCAATCGCCAGATCGCACACTACTCCTACCACATCGGCCAAATCGTCTACCTGGCCAAGCACTTCGCCGCCCAATCTGGCAGTTGGGCCGCCGTCACCGTCCCCCGCAAGAAGTCCGCCGAATTCAACGCGCGCGTCGCCTCCGGCCAGGCTTCCCAACGCTGAGCACACACGTTCGCATTCCCGAGAATGAGTAGCGGACGTCGCTCGCCCTGAGCAGTCGAAGGGTCCGCGGGTGGGCCTCTTTATTCATCCCATTTCCACACGCTGTGCATTCGTCGGCTGTCAAACCATATGAATCTGTCTTATCCTCAAGAATGAGGATGCCGGCCACGCAAAAAACGCTTTTTGACCTGGGCAAGCCCGAAGCTTTCGGTCCCCAACTGAACGAAGCCCAAGTTCGCGCCATCACCCACGGCAACGGCCCCCTTCTCGTCATTGCCGGCGCTGGAACGGGTAAAACCCGCGTTATCACCGAACGCATCCGCCATCTGCTCGAATCGGACTCCTCCCTTCTCGGCGAAAACATCCTCGGCCTCACCTTCACCAAAAAGGCTGCCGGTGAAATGAAGGCTCGAGTAGTGAAAGCCGTCAGCGAACGCGGCAAAAACGTCGTCCTCGCCACCTTCCATTCCTTCTGCGAAACCATCCTGAAAGAGGTCGACCCGAATCGCCTGGCCCTTGAATCGGTCGATCACTGGATTCTGCTCCGCCGCAACCTGGCGCGCCTGAAGCTTGAAAAGTACCGCCGCCTCGCCGAGCCCGGCCAATTCCTTAGCGACTTCATTGCCTTCTTCTCGCGCTGCCAGGATGAACTCGTCTCCAGCGAAGACTACCAGGCTTTCGCCGACCGGCTCGCCGCCGAACTGCAAGCCGAAAAAGAGATGCTGGACGGCGACACCTACAAGGAGCGCGCCGAGCAAGTCGCCCTTCAGCAGGAAATCTCCCGGGCTTACCGAGCCAGTGAAGAAATCCTGCGCGACAAGCGTGCCATCGCCATCAACGGCTCGATCGCGGAAGCCGTCGCGCTTCTCAAGTCCGATGCAAAGCGCCTCTGCCAACTCCGCGAGCGTTACAAACACATTCTGGTCGACGAATTTCAAGACACCAACATCGCCCAACTCGAACTTCTCTGTCTCCTCGCCAACGATTCCCGCAACATCGTCGTCGTTGGCGACAACGATCAGGCTATCTACCGTTTCCGAGGCGCTTCTTTCGGCAGCTTCAAACTGTTTCTCCAGCGTTTCACGGATTGGAAGGAAGGCAGGGATTCCCATCCCTACCGCGTGGCCCTCACGCAGAACTATCGCTCCTCGCCGAACATTCTCCGCGTGGCTACCCAGGCCATCGGTATGAATGAGGTCAGCCCCGAATTTCCAAAAAAGGTGTTGCAGCCCAATCGCCCCGAAGGCGAAAAAATCCGCATCGTCGAACTCGACTCTCCCGAATCCGAAGCGACGTGGGTCGCAGACGAGCTCGAACGTCTTCACAAAACCGGCCGCCACTGGCGAGATTTCGCCGTTCTCTATCGTCAGCACGTCCACCGCGACCTGCTCGTCGAGGAGCTTTCCCGTCGAAAAATTCCCTTTGTGATCAGTATGCTCTCGATCCTCGAGCACCCTCTCGTCCGCGACGTTCTCGCCTATCTGCGCCTGATTGCCTTTCCTTATGACGACGTCGCCTGCGCGCGGGTTCTTTCCGCTCCCGCCTGGCACCTCGCCGCCGAAGACCTCGTCCGGCTTGCCGAGCGCACCGCCAAAAAGCGCGGCACCGCTCTCTACGATCAATTGCAAACCCCGCAAGGCCAACTCCCCTTTGATCTGTCGCATGGCGCCACCCAGGTACTCCTGGAATTCCTCGCCGAGCAGCGCAAGACCATGCGCCGCCGCACCGCCCGCGAAATTCTCGGTGACCTTACAGAGTGGCTCGAAGTGCCTGAGCGCGCTCGAGCCCAGGACCGCAAATACGTCAATCAACTGGCCCAATTTGCCCACGATTGGGAGCCGAAGAGCGAAACGCGCGGCCTGCCCGAATTTCTGGAGTATCTCGACTACTTCGAACAGGCCAACGGCACGATCAGCCTGGATGACGATGCACCAGGCGACGCCGTGCAGCTAATGACTGTGCACGGAGCAAAGGGCCTCGAATTCTCCCACGTGTTTGTTCTTCGCGTGAACTCCAATGCCTTCCCTGCACGCAATCGCGCTCCTCTCTTCGAATTCCCCGTTCGCCTGATGCAGGAGGAGCTGCCCCAGGGCGATTTCCATATTCAGGAAGAACGTCGTCTCTTCTACGTTGCGCTTACGCGTGCACAGGAGCGACTTACCATCACCACCACGACCGAGAGGAAGAACAAGGTCCCCGTGTTCGTCGAGGACATCGTCATGGATCCCGTCGTAAAGCGGCGGGACATCTCTCTCTCCGCGCCCAGGGTGAAGGCGCGCGAGGATACGGCCCCGACACCGTCGGCGAGCGAAGCGGACCTCTTCCCGGCCGGCGAGGCTCCGCCAAAGATCTTTTCCCGTATTGCCCGGTGGGCGGAAACCTATCGCCCTTCCGTGCCAGAGCCGCTCAAGCTGAGCAGCTCGGCCATCCAGAACTTCCGCAAATGTCCGCAGCAATACGCCTTCAGCCATCTCTGGTCCCTGAAGGAAGGGCCGCACGCCACGCTCAGCTTTGGCAGCGTGATGCATACCACCATCAAGCGTTTCCTGGATCAGCGGAAGAAGGGGACCATGCTTCCTTTCGAGGAAGTACAGCGCATTTACGAGACGGAGTGGAGCAGCGCGGGCTACGAAGACGAATATCAGGAGGCGGAGTACAAAAAAGACGGGCTCGAGCAACTCAGGGCGTTTCACGCCTCCGTGCTCGCCTGTCCTCCGAACATCCTGGAGCAGGAAAAAGGCTTTGAGCTGCCGCTCGAAAACGATGTGATCCTTGCCGGCCGCATGGACCAGGTGAACGCCCTCGGCCGCAGCGACGTTGAAATTGTCGACTACAAGACGGGCAAGCCCAAAAAGGAGGCGGATGTACGCAAGGACCTGCAGTTGAGCATCTATGCCCTCGCCGCCAGGGAAATCTTCGAATGGAATCCGGTCCGGCTGGTCTTCCACTACCTGCAGGACAATTCCACCGTGGTGACCACCCGCGACCCCAAACAAATCGGTGAAGCCGAGAGAATCGTCCAGGAAACCGCCTCGGAGATTCGCGCCAAGCACTTCCCCGCGAAACCGGGATTCGCCTGCCGCAGTTGCGCCTACTCCCTCATCTGTCCCGCCCACGAAGAATCCCTCTCCGGCTCGTCCAACTAGAACAAAAAAGGCGCCTCGACGGGATTGAGGCGCCTACCTTTTCAAATTCGTTGCGGGCCGGACTACTTCTCCATCATTTTCTTGGGGGCCTTCTTCGCGGGCTTCTTCGCTTTCTTTGCCATTTACCGTATTCCTCCTCACGTTCGTCGAACGCGGAGCGTCGACTACGTGCAACTCCGCGTGTTTACAACCGTATACGGGCCTGCATGGCGGGTGTCAAGAAGATTCCACATTTCTTCGATATTTTTCCTGCTGGTTCTGCAACTACTGCGCGTTCGCCAGCGTCCCGCCGTAATACCCCTCGCGTGCCAGCACCGTGAGGTCCGGCCGCTTCACACGTACTTCGATGGCGTGGTAATCGATCTTGCTGTCTCCCCGCGGCGAGTAAATCAGGGTGTACTGGTTCCTGGCCTCTTCGGTGATCCGCGAATAGAACTCGGAGAACGAGACCTGTTTGGCCCCGTAGTAAATATCGCCGCCTGTATCACGGGAATAGCTGACCAGCCGGTTGAACTTGCGGTCGAAGTAGGAACTGCCTGTCGCCACGCAATAAACGGCAATCCCCTGGCGCAGCAATTCCTCGCGAACTTCGTCGTATTTGTGTGTATTAAACTTAGGTCCGTTCTGGCCGTCGGAAATCAAGAGGATGACCTTGCGCCGCTTCCGGCTATCACGGTCCTTCAGCAGCATGGCCGCGTCGTAGACGGCATCGTCCAGCGCCTTCGTGGGTTGTCCCTTAACCGCGCGCAGAGAGGCGTTCCCGGTCGTATCCGGTGCTCCCGGCGCAGGAATGTTATTTATCGTCGGTCCGTTGAACGGGTCGCCGGGGGCCGGCGCGGAGGTACGCGAAGAGAGCTGCGTGCGCTTCAGTTCCGTGATCAATACGTCCTGGTTCTTCGTAAATCCCTTCCCTTCATGGAAAAATTGGTCAAAGCGGCAAACAAAGGCTTCGTCGTTGACGCTCAGGCCGGCCACAATCGAAACAAGGCTGGGCTCCACCTGTTCCATATCTTTCTGCTTCAGGTCGTTGTCGATCAGCACGACCATCGAAATCGGCATGGTGTCTGTTTCCATGCGGCGGATTTCCTGCTCGACCCCGTCTTCGAACACCCGGAACTCATCCCGCTTGATGTCCGCCACCAGGTTACCGTTGCGGTCCTTCACCGTCACCGGAACAACCACGATCGCTGTCGTCGTGGTAATGGTGGTTTGACTATGGCTCGGCGAGGGTGGCGCTTTCTCTTGCCCTGGCGGAGGGGGAGCCGGTGGCGGGGGCGCCGGCGGGTTCTGCCCGTGCGTGCCCATTCCGGACAGAAGAAAAAGGAAGGCTGCCCCAGGAGCCAGTCGCATCATTTGTCGTAGACTTTTCATAGTCAGCAGGCCAGACTTTCCATGGCCAGAATGGTCAGTTACACTTACACTCCGGCTGCATTCGTAGTACGACGCATCCCCCGGGGCGGCTCGTTGCATCGTACCAGTGCATAGCCAACCGGACGGTTCAGGACGCATCGTCGTGCTTCGGTCAGATCGACGGACCGAGCCAGAACTTCCTTTAAGGATACCCAGAAACAGTGAAATTCGGGAATGTGAAGATGAGCTTGGTCAAGAAAATCGGAATACCGGGCCTCGCCTTTGTCGCCGCCTTTGCTCTCGCTATGCCTGCCCTTCCGGGGCATCCACAAACCAAATCTCAATCGCAATCCCAGGGTCAGCCCCCGGTCATCAGGTCGGAAGTGAAACTCGTCAACCTCTTCGCCACCGTCCGCGATAAGAACAAGCGTGTTGTCACCGATTTGAAGCAGGACGACTTCAAGGTTTTTGAAGACAACCACGAGGAACAAATCGCCTTCTTCACCAAGGAGATGGACCTTCCCATCACTCTCGGCCTCCTTCTGGACACTTCCGGCAGCGAACAGTATATGCTCGGCGCCATTCAAGACGCCGGTGCACGCTTCCTCCATCGCGTCCTTCGCAAGGGTGACGAAGCGATGATCATCTCCTTTGACACGGACGTCGACCTTCTTGCGGACTTCACGGATGATCGCAGCATCCTCGATCGCGCCATCAACAAGGCCCGCATCAATACCCCCGGGGGCGGCTACATTGCCGGCAACCCGGGCCCCGTGGGTGGCCTGAACGTGACTGGGACGGCGCTCTATGACGCCATTTATCTGGCTTGCGGTGACAAGCTGAACGGCGAGGCGGGACGCAAAGCCGTCGTCATTGTTACGGACGCCGAGGACGAAGGCAGCAAGGTGAAATTGGAAGACGCCATTGAAGCCGCCCAGAAGACCGACACCGTTATCCACATCCTCCTCGTTGCCGACCGTCGCTTCGGCGGAGGGCGTCCCGACGTAGCCCACAAACTAGCCGAGGAAACCGGCGGCCGCATGATCGTTGTCAACAACGAAAAGAAGCTCGAGGAAGCCTTTGACCAGATTTCCGAAGAGCTCCGCAGCCAGTATACGCTGGGCTACTATCCTACGAACGGTGCGAACGACGGCAAGTTCCGAAAGATCCGAGTCGATGTGGACAATAAGGACTACAAGGTCCTTGCCCGCAAAGGCTACTACGCCCCCCGCGCTCCCCGCGGCTGAGCGGTTCCGTTCTCGGTTGCCCGATCGGCCACACTCTCGGTTAGAGAAAACTCAACGTCTCAAATATCCCCACATTGACCCAAGGCAACGCCTTGGCTAGTATCGCTGTGCGCACTTTTTCAGCCTCACACCGCGCCCTATGATCAACGAAACTGTCGGTCACTACCGTATCCTGCGCCAACTCGGCAGCGGAGGCATGGGCCTCGTTTACGAGGCCGAAGACACAAAACTCGGGCGCCGGGTGGCCCTCAAATTTCTCCTGGAAAGCAGCACCAAAGACGCGGAGGCAATGGAACGGTTCCTGCGCGAGGCACGTTCCGCTTCTGCCCTGAACCATCCCGGTATCTGCACCATTCACGCCATCGAAGAAAACGAGGGGAAAACCTTCATCGTCATGGAACTGCTCGAAGGGGAGTCCATCGAGAAGGTTCTCGCGCGCGGCCCTTTGCCCGTGGCACGCACCGTAGCTATGGGGATTGAAATTGCCGACGCTCTCGATGCCGCTCACAAAAAAGGCATCATTCACCGGGATATCAAGCCCGCCAATCTCTTCCTCACCGAGCGTGGTACGGTCAAAATTCTCGATTTCGGTCTCGCCAAGCTCCTCGAACCCGAGGGCGCAATGGAGGGAGAGACCATCGCCGGAACGCGGGACGCCTTTCTCACCAGTCCCGGCACAACGGTCGGCACCATTGCCTATATGTCCCCGGAACAAGCCCGCGGCGAGCCTCTCGACGCCCGCAGCGACCTCTTCTCCCTTGGCTCCGTTCTTTATCAAGCCGTGACCGGGACCCTTCCTTTTCCAGGATCCACGAGCGCCGTCATCTTTGGAAATATCCTTCATAGCGCTCCGGTTTCACCCATACAGCTGAACAGCAGCGTTCCGCCCGAACTCGAGCGCATCCTGAACAAGCTCCTTGAGAAGGATAAGGATCTGCGCTACCAGGTGGCCGCCGAGGTCCGCGCGGACTTGAAGCGCTTGCAGCGCGAATTGGACCCCAGCCGTGCGAGTTCCGACTCGTCCATCGCCGCCGGCCGCACGCCGAGCGGGGCTGTCCGCGCGGCAGTGAGCGGTTCGACGGCGGTTGCCTCTGCGCCAACGGTTTCCCAAGCCACGAGCAGCAGCGTTTTGGTCGAGGCAGCGCAGAAAAACAAAATCGGCGCCGGCGTGATTATTCTTGGCCTCTTGGTCGTGGCCGTCGCGGCTCTCTACGGCGTTTATACATTCGTAAAGATGGGGCAGAAGCCCAAGACCCCTCCTTTCGAGAAATTCTCTATCGAGAATGTTTCCAACAACGGTCACATCACCCAGGTAGCCATCTCTCCCGACGGCAAATACTTGCTGCAATCTCTCGAGGAAGAGGGCGAACAGTCTCTCTGGCTGCGTCATCTGCCGACCATGACGAACAAGCAGGTCCTGGCGCCCGCCCGCACCCGCTATCAAGGGCTCTCCTTCAGTCCCGACGGCAACTACATCTATTTCCTCAGGCGCGATGAGGCCAACGAAGCCGAATCCCAGTTGTATAGCGCTTCCGTTCTTGGGGGCGAGCCCCACTTGATCATCGAAGACGTTGACAGCCCGGTCTCTTTCTCTCCCGATGGCCAACGTTTCGTTTTTCTCCGGGAATTGCACGATTCGCCGAACTGGGATTTGTGGTTGGCGAAAAGCGACGGAGATCTGGATAAACCCATCTTCCGCAATCGCACCTTGCTCAGCGACAGTTACGTGCCTGTGTGGTCTCCGGATGGCAAGACCATTGCGATTCCTATTGTCCAGCCCACCAAGGACGATCTGGGCGGCTTCGTGGCTGTGGACGTGGCCTCGGGTCAAACCCAGGATGCCGCTGTCTCCCGAGAGCACATTTACCACGACCCCGTCTGGATGCCCGACGGGTCCGCCCTCTTGGCCACCTCTCTCGTGCTTGATGCGGAGCACATGAATACGCAAATCGGTTATGTGAGCTATCCGGGAGGCAGTTATCGCTCCCTGACTGCCGACACCAATGACTACAGCAAGCTCGGACTTTCCAAGGATGGGAAAACCCTCGTCGCCCTCCAGAGCCGGGCGATCTTTGAATTAAGCTTGGCTCCGGCCTCTGACCCCGACCAGTTGCATCCCATTCCTCTGAAATCCAAAGCGCCTGTGTGGCGTTGGAATTGGATGCCGGATGGCCGCCTACTCGTCCCTCAAGGGGCAAACCTCAAAACCATCAGTGCAACCGGGGAGGAAACCACCCTTCGCTCTGATACCAAACGGCCCGCGGACCAGGTCACCGTTTGCGGTGATGGACGCTACGTTGTTTACCGCGTGCTCGGCGCCACCGCCATGGCTGCCGCCAACCTGGGCCGCATCGACGTGAATGGCACCAACATGGTGCAGCTCACCTCAGGAAAGAATGAACAAGTACCCGTTTGTCCGAAGTCGGGTGACTGGGTCTATTACATCGATAACGCCGACAATCGGTATATAAAGCGCATTCCCGTGGGCGGTGGTGGTTCGCCGGAGACGGTTGTAAGGCACCCCGTTGGTCCTTACGACCTTTCGCCGGATGCGAAGGAGATCGTTTCGCTCGAATTACGTGAACTCGACCATAAACTCATGCTACGCATCGACAATGTCGATACTCACCAGATGACCTACGCGGATATGGACCAGCGCGCCCTTCCCTACGAACTGGTCTATACGCCCGATGGAAAGGCCGTGGCGTACCTTGTGCGCGAAAAGGGTGTCGACAACATCTGGCTGCAGCCGCTCGACGGCAAGCCTCACCGCCAACTCACCCATTTCAAGAAGGATAGGATCTTCAGGTTCCGTTTCTCACCTGACGGTTCTCAGATCGCCATCGAGTCGGGCGAAACCGAGTCCGATGCCGTCCTGCTCCATGACGATTCCAAGTAACCTGCAGCGCAGAGCGAGCCCAAGTCTCTCCTTGATTGGCCAAGAAGCCGCTGTCTAATTCCCCGTGCCCGCCGGCTTCGCGTTCGTATCCCCGTTCACTCTCGCGTAGTATCCGCGCCGGGCCCGCACCTGGTATCCCTTGTGATCCGGTACATCGATCTTGATCTTGTGATACCGCCCATCCACGGCATGGTTTGTCGGATTGTAGGCAATGGAGTACTGATTCCGCAACTCGTCGCCAATATCCTGGAATGACTGGTCGAGATCGTCCACGTGGTAGGGATAGAACGCCCGTCCGCCTGTTTCGTCCGCCAGGTCCTGGAGGATTTTGTCGCCCTCTGTCAGATGATACTTGCGGTTGCCAGTTCTTTCCTTGCTCGGATCGTCGAGCGTGACCCACTGCGTGCTCGTGCTGATCGTATAAATGACCACGCTCGTGCGCTGCGCCATCTCAATCGCTTCCGTGCGAGTATGGATAGAAAGATTGTCGTCCCCGTCGCTGATCAGGATCATTACGCGGCGGACCACGTCCGGCTGATCGCCGGGTGGCCGGGGCGGATGATTGAGTTCCTTGGTGCACGCATAATAAATCGCGTCGTAAACCGCTGTGCCACCGCCGGCGCGCGTCCGTAAAATGTGATCGCGCAACAATCCCGTATCCCCGGTAAAGCCCTGTACGAGTTGCGGCTCGTCGTCGAACGTCATCACGAACGCTTCATCCTTGATGCGCCGCAAAACGCTGAACAGGAAATTGTTCGCCGCATCCTGTTCGAATTTGAGCCGGTCCCGGATGCTGTTTGAAGTGTCCATCAGCATCCCGATGCGCAGCGGCAGGTCGCTCTGCTTGCTGAAGTAGCGGATGTCTTGCGGAATGTTGTCGTCAAGAATCTTGAAGTCTTGCTTCTCCAGGTTGGCAACCAGCTTGTTTCTTCGGTCCAGCACCGTGAACAACACGTCTACCAAGTTGACCGTGATCGGAATCGTTGTTTGGCTCTTCTGGACCTGCTGCTCTTCGGCAGGCTTGCTCTCCGGCGGTTTGGACGGGGGAGGGTTCTGGGTTTGCTGGGCGAAGAAAGGCATAACCCCGCACAACACGAGGACAAACAACAGGGCGAGAGTTCTTGTTCGCATGTTCCTTAATTATAAAAAGCCGTCCAGGGCAGCGTCAATTCGTGCTGAGCTCTCGCCTGCCGCCGTGGCCAGCCTCGTCAGGTAGTCTTTCAATTCGGCTGGCAGTGGGGCAGTGAATTCGACCGCCTCCCCGCTGTGCGGCTGTGCAAAGCCGATCTTCGCCGCATGCAGGAAATTGCGGCCAAGCGAAGGAAGCGTGGCACGGCCAATGTGTAGTTGTCCCGAGGCGCCATACAATGTATCTCCCACAACCGGGTGACGCAGTGCGGAAAAGTGAGCGCGAATCTGGTGCGTCCGTCCCGTGTGCAGCTGAATCTCCAGCAGAGTCGTCGCATCGATCCGCGTCAGTACCCGCCAATCCGTGCGTGCTGGCCGTGCATTTGGTAACTGCGCCGCGCGCCGCGCCGTCATGCGCGTGCGCCGGTTCGGATCGCGAGCGATCGCCAGCTCAATTCGGCCGCGGTCTTCTTCCATGCTTCCCTGCACCAGGGCTATATATATCTTCTTTATCTCGCGCTGCCGGAACGCTTCGGAAAGTCTGGCGTGTGCAAAATCGTTCTTCGCCACCAGCACAATTCCCGAGGTCTCCTTATCCAGCCGGTGCACAATTCCCGGACGCAAAGGATCTTTCGCCTGAGAGAGTGACAGCCCGCGTCCGAGCAGCGCATTCACCAGGGTTCCATGCGAATTTCCAGCTCCGGCGTGCACATTCATCCCCGCAGGCTTGTTGATGGCAATGACGTCCTCATCCTCATACAGCACATCCAGCGGAATCGCCTCCGCCTCCGCACGCAGCGCCGGCCTCTCCTCGGGCACGACGCGGATCACATCGTTCGCGTGCACCTTGTGCGAATCCTTGGCCGGCTTGCCGTTCAGCAGAACCAGCCCTTCCTCAATCAGCTCCTGCACCCGCGTCCGTGAGAGCTCGGGAAAATGTGCCGCCACCACCCGGTCCAGCCGCGTGCCCGCTTCTTCCGGCGTCGCCGCAAATCTCGACTCTAGTCTTCCCATCACGACGTGAGTGTACCGCAGCGGGCGTCGTATCGGCGCACCCGCACAGCCCGAACAGAACCTGCCCGCCCTCTTTCGAAGTTTCGCTGGCTCTGACACCAGCCAGCCATCATTATTCTCGCGTTCCTGCTCAGCTCAGATTGCCGGACGCCGCCAGCTTTCCGTACCAATACCCGGAATCCTTGATGATTCGCCGCTGGTCGCGGAAATCCACGTACACCAGCCCAAATCGCTGAGCGAAGCCCTCCGCCCATTCGAAATTGTCCAGGATGCTCCAGTGATGATACCCCGTCACATTGGCTCCATCCTTCATTGCACGACCCAGTGCACTAAGGTATCCGCGCGTATAATCGATCCGCCTTTGATCAGGAATGCGTCCGTGCGCGTCCGGCGCGTCCAGATACGAACACCCGTTCTCCGTAATCTCGATGACCGGCTTGTGGTACTCCCGCGTAATGCGCATGACCATTTCATAGAAGCTGTCCGGCCAGACTTCCCATGCAAAGTCCGTCAACGGCCCCTCTGTAGCATCGAACGCGGTCGCGCCGAAAGCCGCTTCCCCCGGGCCATACGGAATTGCCGCAATCCATTGGCGCTGGTAGTAGTTGATCCCGATAAAATCCAGCGGTGCTTTGCAGAGTTCCATATCGCCGGCCTTCACGCCCATGATCTCATCCGGATTCCCTTCCGCGAACGCTTTGGGATATTCCCCTTTGAGCGCCGGGTTCAGAAACCAGATGTTCCCGATAGCATGCGCGCGGTCGGCTGCCGCCTTATCTTCCGCACTGGACGTGGCCGGCTCGCAGTTTTGCATGCTGAACGCTGTACCCACGCGGAATTTCGGATTCACCGCCTTGATCGCGCGGAACGCTTGCCCCTGCGCCAAATTCACCACATGGCTTGCGCGCATCGCGGCCCCAAAATCCTTGAGAGCCGGCGCGTGAGTGCCGCGCGAATAACCGAGAAACACAAACACCCACGGCTCGTTCAAGATGCACCAATGCGAAACGCGATCGCCGAGCGCCTTGGTTACGATCTGCACATAGTCCGTAAATCGCCCTACCATGTCGCGGGTCGGCCACCCACCCGCATCCTGTAGCGCCTGTGGAAGGTCCCAATGGTACAGTGTCGCGAGTGGCCGGATGTCCGCATTGTGCAGTTCATCCGTGAGCCGTTTGTAATAGTCCAGGCCTTTTGGATTCGGCTGTCCTGTGCCGTTTGCTTGAATACGCGGCCAGGAAATCGAAAACCGGTAGCTCTTCATGTTTAGCTTCCTGGCAATCTCCACGTCTTCCTTGTGACGGTGGTAGGAATCGCAGGCGACATCGCCTGTGTCTCCGCCCTTCACTTTTCCAACCGTATGGGAGAAACGGTCCCAGATCGATTCGCCCTTGCCGTCCACATTCCAGGCGCCTTCGATCTGGTACGATGCCGTGGCCACGCCCCACATGAAATCCTTCGGAAACTGATATGGCACGAATACGTTTTGCGCCCCCGGAAATGCGCCAAGCCCGCGCCTGACGCCAGGCAGCGTGCCAATCGCCGCCGCCCCGATCATTCCGCCAAGAAAATCTCTCCGGGAAATTCCAAGGGTTCGAGGAACCATGGCTCAGCCTTCTCTCTGGAGCGAATTTTAGATAATCGATATTTCAGCTAGGATTTCGAGGCCGCCTGCTGTCCGAATAATACATCAACCACGATCAGAATGGCACCGATCGTGACCGCCGAATCGGCCACGTTGAACGTCGGCCAGGGATTGAAAATGTGCCAGGGGAGAAAACGCAACCACACTTGCAGAAAATCCGTCACCGCGCCGTGCACGATCCGGTCCGTGACGTTTCCGGTCGCGCCGGCAAGCAGCAGCGCCAGGCCGGCAGCGCTCAGGGAATTCAGGTGACGGCTGCCTACCAGCAACCACGCGATGATTCCGATGATAACCACCGACCCCAAAATCAGTATGTATCGCATGGCCGTCGACGAACCGTCCGCAAAGAAACTGAACGCAATCCCCGGATTGCTCGAATGAATAACCTCAAAGAAGTTCTTGATCACCACGTGGGGGAAATACTCCAAAGGCCGAGACTCGATCCACGCTTTAGACGCCCGGTCCAGAAACACCACTCCCAGCGTCAGCCACAGCCATCGCAGACGTCGGGGAACAATCATGAGGCAAGGGTTGAGAAGGAACTGCCAAAAGCGCGGTCAGACATCAGGCTTTCCCTCCCTCAATTTCCGCAATCGCTTCGCTGCAGCGCTCGCAAATCACCGGATACCGGGGATTCTCCCCCACATGCGTCGAGTAGTTCCAGCAGCGGTCGCATTTCTTCCCTTCCGCGCGCTGCACTGTCACTTCCAGGCTCGGCACACTTTCCGCCTTGAACTCTCCCGACCCCGCATTGATCAACTCCACTTGCGACACGATGAACAGACTGGGCAATGCCGGCAGATAATGCTTCAGCTTGGCTTTCAATTCGAGGTCCGCGTTCAGCAGCACCTTGGCCTCAAGGCCAGAGTTAATCAGCCTCTTCTCATTGCGAGCCACTTCGAGCGCCTTCAGCACTTCACCTCGCACTCGTCCTAGCAACCCCCACGTGTCCACCCTCCCCGGCGCAATGCCCGTGCGCAATTCCGCTTCCTCAGGGAACAGCGCCATGTGCACACTTTCTGGTTCGCTCGCCAGCTTCGGGAAATACTTCCAGATTTCCTCCGACGTGAACACCAGTATCGGCGTAAGCAGCCGCACCAGCGCGCTCGTGATTTTCCACACCGCCGTCTGGCCGGACCGCCGCGACTTGTTGTTCGGCGCCTTCGTGTACAGCCGGTCTTTCAGCACGTCGTAATAAAACGCGCTCAGGTCCACCACGCAAAAATCATGAATCGCATGATAAATCCGGTGGAATTCGTAGGACGCATACCACTCCCGGCACCTCTTTACCAGGTCCGCAGTCCGCTCCATCATCCACTGATCCATCTCGTCCAATTGCGCGTTCGGCAAGGCGTCCCTGCTCGGATCAAAATTCACAAGGTTCCCGAGCGCAAACCGGAAGGTATTCCGAATCTTCCGATACGCTTCGCTGAGCTGCGTCATCACACGCTCGCTCATCTTCACGTCGGCCTGATATTCCTGCGAGGCCACCCACAACCGAAGCAAATCCGCGCCCCACTTGTCGCAAATCTCAGAAGGCAGCACTACGTTTCCAAGCGACTTCGACATCGGCCGCCCCTGTTCGTCCAGAGTCCAGCCGTGCGTCACCACGCCCCGATACGGCGCATGATCCTTCACGCCCACGGCAATCAGCAACGAACTGTGGAACCATCCGCGATACTGGTCCGGTCCCTCAAGGTACACGTCCGCAGGCCATTCCTTCCCGTGCAGCACGGCCAGATGCGAAGAGCCCGAATCGAACCACACATCCAGAATGTCGTTTTCCTTGCGCCACTTCCTACCACCGCAATGGCACTTCGTTCCCGGCGGCAGCAATTCCTCCGGCGAGTGTCTGTACCAGGCGTCCGCGCCCTCCTTTTCAAACCACTTCACCACATTTCGCAGTGCCGCAAAATCTTCCAGGCGCGTTCCACACCCCTCGCAGTAAAACACGATGATCGGCGTGCCCCAGAAGCGTTGCCGCGAAACGCACCAGTCCGGCCGGTTCTCGATCATTTCGTACATGCGGTCCTGACCCCACGCCGGGAGCCACTTCACCGTGGGAATCTGCCCGAGCGCTTCCTGCCGGAACGTCTCCGTGCCACCTTTCTTTGCCTGGTCCATCTTGATAAACCACTGCTCGGTCGCACGGAAAATCACCGGATTGTGGCAGCGCCAGCAGTGTGGGTAGGTGTGCTTGTAAGGATGATTCGCGAGCAGCGCTCCGCGATCCGCCAGCAGTTTCACCACAATCGGATTGGCTGCGAACACGTCCTTGCCCTTATATTCCGGCAAGCCTTCCAGGTACACGCCGCGGTCGTCCAGGGGCGCGTAGGTCTCGAGCCCATACTTTTGCCCGGTCACGAAGTCTTCCGCTCCGTGCCCCGGAGCCGTGTGCACAATGCCGCTTCCTTGATCGAGCGTCACATAGTCCGCCAGCACGCCGGGAACCTGAATCGGCAAAAACGGATGCTGGAATTTCATCCCTTCAAAATCCAGACCCTTCAAGCGGGCCAGCTCTTCGATCTGCTTCAAATCGCAATCGGCCTCGAGCGCCGCCACGCGATCCGCCGCCAGCAGCAACTTGCCTTTTTCCGTTTGCACCACCACGTATTCGAAATCGGGATGAAACGCCAACGCACGATTGTGCGGAATCGTCCAGGGAGTGGTTGTCCAGATCACAGCGGAAATATTGGCCCCGATCTTCTCGGCCTCTCCCGTCCCGCCGCCCACCACTTTGAAGGTCACCCAGATCGATGGGCTGGTGTGGTCCTCATATTCCACTTCCGCTTCCGCCAGGGCCGTGTTGTCGTAGATGCACCAGTACACCGGCTTGCGTCCGCGATACACGTAGCCCTTTTCCATGAAATCCAGAAACGCGCTCGCAATCGTCGCTTCGTAAGGGTGGCTCATCGTCAGGTAGGGATCGTTGAACTGTCCGAACACACCCAGGCGTTGAAAGTCTTTTTTGTGTTGCTCCACATAGCGGGTCGCATATTCACGGCAACGTTGGCGGAACTCCGCCGGCGGCACTCTTCCCTTTCCGCCTAACTCTTTCTCCACCTGCGTTTCGATAGGCAGTCCGTGGCAATCCCATCCCGGCACATAGGGCGAGTAATGCCCCGCCATGCTCTTCGACTTCACGATCATGTCTTTCAGGATCTTGTTGAGCCCGGTCCCGAGGTGGATCGTGCCCGTGGGGTACGGCGGGCCGTCATGCAACACAAACAGCGGCTTTCCTTCGCGCACCTCCAGAATGGACTCGTACAGTTTGGATTCTCGCCACGCCGCAAGCTGCTTCGGCTCGTTCTGCGGCAGGTTCGCCTTCATCGGAAAATCGGTTTTCGGCAGGTTCAGAGTTTTCTTTAATTCCAGCGGTTCGGCCATAGATATAGCTTTGTAATATCCCTTCTTGCGCCGCCACTCCCTGTTGGGGCCAGGCCAAGGTCGCAGGCCTCTGTTGTACGGCGGGAAATTCGGCAAAGCAGTGTAACCACGTATGTTACAATAGGTAGTGAAGCTGTGTCAGCCGTAGGGGGTCGCGCAACCTTTCCCAGCCAGCGCGAATCATAACGGCTAGGCGAACTTTTGGCGGGAAATCCGCGTCTTATTGAACAGAGGGACAAAGGTGCTCACTAACCTCCTTCCCGATGAGATTAGCAAACCTAAGCGCAAGGGCCCGGAAGAGATCGTTCCTGTGCCCAAGGAAGCGCTGCCCAATTTCGGTACGCCGGACATCCTCATCCCGGACAATTTCTGGTCGAACCTGAAGCAATTTCTCTTCGAACGCCCAGTGAAGGTCCTCGAGCGCACCGACGTTCCCTTCACCAAGAATTCCTTCGGCTCCGGACTCGCCGAGAACCTGAAGTTCTTTCTGTCCTCTCCGAACGCGCCGAAGCATGTAACCGATAAGCGCCTGGAAGTCGATTGGGGTGGAAATTTCGGTGGCTTCGGCACCCGCATCAAGGAGTTTTTCAATCCGCCAAAGCAGGCGCCTCTGCCTCCTGGAATCAAGCCGATCAAGGTGAAGGACATTTGGTCCAAGGACGAGAATTTCGGCTGGACCCAAGCGATCGCCTTTGCCGTGCATGCAGGCGTGGTCATTCTTCTGGTGACTCCATTTATCTTCAGCTTGGCGAAGCCCATCAAGGCGGAAAAGAAGCAGCTGGACATGACGCCCCTGGATATCTCTCCCTACATCGCCAAACTGCCTGCGGGTGCGAACAAGGCTGGCGGCGGTGGAGGCGGAGGTGATCGTTCACCGTTGCCCGCCACGAAGGGCAAGGCTCCTCGCTTCAGCATGACGCAGTTTACGCCGCCAACGGCGGTCATCAAGAATCCCAATCCAAAACTGGCCATGGATCCGACGCTTCTCGGTCCTCCGGACCTGAAGGTCGCGAATCCCAATCTCTCCAATTTCGGCGATCCGATGGCTTCCGTCGTGAATATGTCCAATGGTCCCGGCGGCGGGGGCGGTATCGGTTCTGGCGAGGGCGGCGGCATTGGCAGTGGCAGCGGTGGCGGTCTCGGTCCTGGTGAAGGCGGCGGCACAGGCGGCGGCGCATTCCACGCAGGCGTGAATGGCGTGGGCATGCCCAGCTGTTTCTACATGCCGAACCCACCGTACTCGGAAGAAGCCCGCAAGGCAAAATATTCCGGCATCGTGCTGGTCGAAGCAGTGGTCAATCTCGACGGCCATCTCTCCAATATGCGGCTCATCAAGAGCCCAGGCCTCGGACTTGACGAGAATACTCTCAACACACTAAAGACCTGGCGCTGTAAAGCGGCAACCGGCGCCTCCGGCAAACCCGTTCCAACCATCGTCACATTCGAAGTCAACTTCCGCCTTTACTAAACCGGCGATCCTGTTTTTATGGGGCCCGCCTTCTGCCCAACCTGGGCCCACGAAGGCAGACCGTTCTATTTTGCACCTATAGGCAACCACTCTTCGCGCTCTGAATTCTCAACTTTCAGACTCGCGCACCACGGAGGACCCATGCCTATTCTCCCTCTTAGCTCTCCCCACGATTCGCACGACGACTCGCAGCCCTGGCTCTTTCGCGTCACTGAAAATCTTGGTCTCGCCTTTCAGGATGCAAAACTCCAGTCCTCATCTGCAAATGGCGCGCCTCTTCATTTCGAATCCGTTGATCACTCAACACAAAACGGTGGAGCGCAGACCTTTTCCGCTGGTGTCCACATCGTGATTCTGACAGCTTTTTTCCTCGCCATCGCTTCGACTCCTAGTTCTAGTCCTCTCCATCGGCCGATTCCTGTGAGCCTCGGCAAAAAGCTGCTCGCCTACGTCCCTCCACGGCGGGCAGATTCCATTGGCCCGCCCTCGCTCGGCAGCGACGGAAGTGGTGGCGGTCGGGACACGCAGCCGGCGCGCTTCGGCTATCTCGCGCCTGGCTCTTCCATGCCTCTCGTTCCCCCGCGACTAACCCACAACGACCAGCCAGCTCTCCCTGCCCCACCGGCCGTCTTTGACCCAGATGCACCCGTAAGCGTGGCCACCGTGGCGCATCTCGGTCTGCCCTGGATGACGTCCGACATGGCCTCTGCCGGCCGTGGACGCGGTCACGGTTTTGGAGAAGGTGACGGTGACACGATGGGGGACGGGAACGGAACCGGCGCTGGCGACGGTAATGACCACGGCCCATACAACAACGCCGTCTCCCCGGTCACTTGCATCTACTGCCCGGAGCCGCTTTACACGGATGAAGCCCGGAAAGTGAAGTTGCAGGGGAAACTTGTCCTGCAGGTTCTTGTCGGCGCCGATGGCCGCGCCATGCGTATTCATGTCGCTCAAGGTCTCGGCATGGGCCTAGACGAGAGTGCCGTAGAAACCGTTCGTGGTTGGCGATTTTCTCCCGGTCGAGACGCCAGCAAGCATCCGGTGCCTGTCTGGGTCACCATCGAAACCCGTTTCCAGCTCTACTGAGGCGCCTCCACCGCGAGACCGGTGTCATCCTAAGCGCGCCCTTTTGACTCCCCCTCAGGTGCGGCGAAGGGCGCAGGGACAAAGCACGCATGTGTTCTGTGAAACGTGCCCTGTCCCGATTGGACAACCTGCTTCCCTTTCTCACTGACGCGCAAATCCAATCTGCTACGATGACCCACATGCGACATTCTCTGCGTTTTGTTCTGGCGCTGGTCGCCCTTTCTTGTCTTTCCGCTTCGCTCGTCTCGCAAGGAACTACAGGCTCTCTTGCTCTTACCGCCACCATGGCTCCCACCGGTGCGCAGCCGGAGCCGATCCGCCAATTCACGTTCTACGTCCTCACGAAGAGCTATGCCGAGGTCGTAAAGGAAGTCGAAGGCGCGGACGCTCTGCCCAGCCGAGATCAGTTTATCGAAAACCTGAAATGCTCACCAGAATTGAAGTCCTGGATCAAGGCGCACGACATCGTCGACCTCACTTCGCCGGATGTCGACAAGCTCCTCACCGTCAATGACATCATGAACGTCCCGGAATTTTTTGCCGCGTATGAGCGTTCTAATTCGGGCGGCGTCACCAAGGGCTTTCCCTTACCCAAGTATCGTGAATCGGACAAGGAGTCCAATCCCGAACGCTACCAAAAGCAGAAGCAGGAATTTCTCGCCGCCACTCGAAAATTCATTGAAACCAATCCCGCCACGGTTCAGGGCATCGAGCTGGAACTCTCCGGCGTCAATCCCAAAACCAACTGGGATAACCTCCATGCGGAGCATCGCCGCAAAGTCGCCCAGCAGGCACCGGACACAGCTCAAGTCAAATACCTCGCCGCGAAAACCCAAACCGACCTCGATGGCCACGCTTTCATCAGCGGCCTTCCCACCGGCAACTACTGGGTCAGCTCGCTTGGCAATGAAGCCACCTCCGGTGATCGCCGCCTCGCCTGGGACGTTCCTGTCTCCATCCAACCCGGCCAAGCCACGCGCGTCGACCTTAGCAACCTCAACGCCACCGACAACCGAAGACTCGCCTCCCCTTGATTACTCCCGTCGCTCCCCGTACGCTCGTTCCTTTGCGAAAGAGATCGGAAGTCCTAGCGGTGCGGACCTCCTCTCCATCGCGCTGCTCTTGGTCCTCTTTCCCTGTTCCGACCATCTCGCGTTGGGCCTGACCCCGACTTACGTTATCCTTGTCCGTCATGGGGACACCCCTGCTCTGGCTCTCTTTCAACCTTTTCGTGCTTCTGGCACTCACTTTAGACCTCGGCGTTTTCCATCGCAGACCTCATAAAATCAAAATCCGCGAAGCCGCCTTCTGGAGTGCGGTTTGGATTGCTCTCGCTCTGGCTTTCGGCTTTTTCGTCTGGCATTGGTACGGGACGCAGCGTGGATTGGAATATTTCACAGGCTACGTTATCGAGAAGGCCCTGAGCGTCGACAATCTTTTCGTTTTTCTAGTCCTTTTCCGCACATTTCAAGTGGACGAGAATGTCCAGCACCGCGTTCTCGAGTGGGGAATTCTCGGCGCACTCGTGATGCGGGGCCTTATGATCGCCGCCGGTGCCGCGCTCATCGCAAGGTTCCACTGGATACTTCCGGCCTTCGGCGTCTTCCTTGTTTATGCCGGACTGCACATGCTCTGGAAGCACGGCAAAGAAGTCCACTATGAGCGAAATCCCATCTTTCGCTTTGCCAGTACTCATCTGCGCGTGACTAAGGAATACAACGGCGCCAGCTTCTTTGTCCGTCACTCCGGCCAGATCTTTGCCACTCCTCTCTTTCTGGTCCTGATCGTCATCGAGATTACCGATGTCACCTTCGCCGTCGACTCCATTCCCGCCATCTTCGGCATTACCCGCGACCCCTTCATCGTGTACTCGTCCAACGTTTTCGCCATCCTCGGTCTTCGGGCCCTGTATTTCCTCCTGGCGGACTTGCTCCAGTATTTGCGCTATCTTGGATACGGCCTCGCCTTGGTGCTCATGTTCATTGGCGTGAAAATGGTGGCCGAACCGTGGTTACATATCTCCGTCCTTGTTTCCTTGGCTGTTGTTGGGGGTATTCTGATGCTGGCCACTCTCGTTTCTCTGTGGGCAGGACCCCGGCAGGGTGCTGCCGTCGTCCGCGTGTAGCATCGATTTTGGGGCACAATATCGGACAGACATGGGCACAACCATGAACGACACATTGCAACGCGCCATCAGTGGCATGAGTTCCAACGATCCCGAAGTTCGCATGGCGTCCGCCACCGAGATTCACCACCTCGGCCGTGCACTCGCGCGGGACGCCGTCTTCCCCTGGTGGGATGACTCTGAGCTGTTTTCTCTCCTTGAGGGCGGCAACCCCTATATAACCGTAGGCCTCGCGGTTTCTCCCGCGCGCTTCGAGAAAATTCGCGAAGCCTGCGGCCTGCCGCGCCTCGCGGAAGTTCCGCCCGACCAGGACGCATGTGAATTTGAGCTTCACTTGCCCGGGGGACTCTCGATGGATGTTCTGACTTCTAAGGACCCAGCCGGCAGTGGGGCCATTGCGAAATACCTGCACAAGTTTGGGGAAGGTGTGCAACAGGTGGAATTTCGCTGCAAGGACGTCGATCGCGCAACGCAAATCGTCCAGCAGAAGTTCTCGGTGCAGCCCGTCTATCCCGCCGCTCGGCCGGGCGCCGACGGCACCCGTATCAATTTTTTTCTGCTCTCGGCTCCCTCAGCCGGCAAGATCCTGATCGAACTCTACGAACCTGCCCCGCGGCTGGAGTAGAGCGGCGGGATCACGGCCGCATCAGCCGGAGCCATTGCCGCGCTCAGCGCTTGCCACGCGCGAATTACTTCCCCCACGGTCCACGCCTGAGCAATCGCCCCGGCCGGCGCAAACGGCGCATCGCCGGAGAAAATCTCACCGAGCGTCCCCAACCCTCCGCTGCTGATGGTCAGGCCCAAGGGTTCGAGAAAACTCTGCGCCAGGGCGGCATCCTTATAAACCCGGTAGTGCGCAAGCGCAAAGGGACCGAGCAGCCATCCCCACACTGTCCCTTGATGATAGGCGGAATCGCGTTCTCGCGTGTTTCCTCCATATTCCCCTTTATACCCGGGCTCAAACGGTCCCAGGCTTCGCAATCCGTGCGACGTCAGCAGTTGTTCTGCGACGATGTCCACCACCGCCCTTTGCTGCATGTGCGAAAGTGGGCTCACCGGAAGGGAAACGGCGAAAATCTGATTTGGCCTTAGGGCGGCGTCATTCCCGCCGGCGGGCGTGTCGATTACGTCATAGCAGCACTGCCGCTCGGCATTCCAGAACCTCTGAAAGTTCCGGGTGGCCTTCTCTTCCAGCCTTTCGTAACCCTCACCGGGCCGCCCCAACAACTGCGCGAATCCCGCCATGGTTTGCAGAGAATTGATCCACAGTGCATTGATCTCGGCTGCTTTTCCCGCTCGTGGGGTCACCACCCAATCGCCGACCTTCGCGTCCATCCACGTGACTTGTAATTGCGGGCTTCCCGCATACAACAGCGCGTCCGTCGGATCTACTTTGATGTTGTATCGTGTACCATTCACGTGCGCGTCGATGATCGCCGCAAGCGCGGGATACAACTCCTCCAGAATCTCCCGATCCTGCGTTGCGGCAAAATATTGGCGTAGCGCTTCAAAGAGCCACAGTGTCGCGTCTGCGGTGTTGTAGTTCGGCGTGTCTCCCAGGTCCGAAAAGCTGTTGGGCAGCATGCCTCCGTCGACGTACTTAGTGAGCGAAAGCAGAATCCTTCGCGCAATCTCCGGCCGGCCCATCGCCAGTGTCAAGCCCGGTAAGGCGACCATCGTATCCCGGCCCCAGCTGCTGAACCACGGGTAACCTGCGATGACGCCCCACTCTTTCTCCTGGTCCGGCGAGCCCCGGCGCGCGAGAAACTGATCCGCTGCCAATACCAGTTGCCAGAGCCAACTGGGTTCGTCGTCGGCCGCCCTGGCGCACGATCGAGCCCGGTGGTTCTGCCAGCTCTGAAACAGTCTCACCTCGTAATTGGATCGCTCGCTGAGTGCGTCTTCCCCGTCCAGAGAGACACCTCCTTCTGTGCTCAACACAATGGTCACACTCTCGCCTGTCTGGAGCTGGCAATGCAACTGCCCCGCATACAACCTGTCTTCCTCATCATCCAAACCGCGCTCGTGTTCCGCTGGCAGATAGTAGCTGCGATACCATTCGTTTCGGGCCGTCCAGGTTCCTGTGGCACTTTTCAAATAGAACGGCGTCGCGCCTTCGAATGCCTCTACCTTCAATCCGCGATTCACCGCATCGACTCGCGCTGTCCAGTCTGGACTTTGCGTGGTCTGGTGAAAGTCGCGGTAGTTCACCAACATTTTGGCGTCCAACTCAATCGGAGCTCTTCCCCGCACCAGGCTATATCTCACGTAGGTGGTGTTTTCGCCCTGCTTCATCCACACGCGTTTTTCCAGCAGCGCGTCTCCGACCGCATAACGCCAAACCGGCTTCGATCCTTCTAGGTGGAAATTCTCGATTTGCAGGTATCCGTTCGGGGAAACGAACCCGCTCTTCCACCGGTTCGTGCCCAATGAAAAGCTGTTCCCCAGGTACCGCAACGACTCATCGATGCCGTTGACCAACACTGTCCGCCTCGCCGGCGGCTGCAGTGCCGCCACCAGCAGACCGTGGTATCTCCTCGTCGTTGTGCCTGCTACCGTGCCGCTGGCGTAGCCGCCGAGCCCGTTGGTCACCAGCCACTCCCGTGCCTCTGCAATTTGCAGTTCACCGCAGACCTCCCTCCCGAATTGCACCTCCGCCAGCAACGACATGTTACTCTCCACTCTGCTCCAACAGTTTCGCCACGAGCCCCGTCCAGCCCGTCTGATGACTGGCTCCCAGGCCGGCTCCGTTGTCGCCATTAAAGTACTCGTAGAAGAGGATCAGGTCACGCCAGTGTGGATCCTTGTTGAATAAATCGTTGCTGCCCGTGAATGGCCTGCGGCCACTTTTGTCGCGCAGAAACAGCCTTGTCAGCCGCCGGGAGATCTCCGCGGAGACTTCCCATAAGTCCATCTCCTTCTTCGAATACGTCGGGCACTCGATTCGGAAATCCTCGCCGTAGTAGTGATGAAACTTCTGCAGCGATTCGATCAGCAGGTAGTTCATCGGAAACCACACTGGTCCCCGCCAATTCGAATTACCTCCGAAGAGCCCCGATGTCGACTCCGCAGGTTCGTAGTCCACCCGGCTAACGTGGTCGTTGACCTGCACCTCGTACGGATGATCAAGGTGGTAGCGCGAAAGGGCACGGATCCCGTGCGGCGAGAAGAATTCGGTCTCGTCGAGCATCCGTTTCAGAACGCGCTTCAACTGCTTTCGATTGGCCAGTGAAAGCAAACGCCGCACACCTCTTGGCGAGCGTTGTGTCATTTCGATGTGTTCGGGCACGTCCTCGTGATTGTCGATGAACCACTGCATTCGCCTCTTGAATCCCGGCAAGCGGTCCACCACTTCCGGTTCCAGCGTTTCGACGGCAAACAGCGGGATCAGACCGACCGTCGACCGGATCTTCATGAAATGATCTTCGCCGTTCGGCAAATGCAGCAAGTCATAGTAGAAACCGTCTTCGTCGTCCCACAACGATCTTCCGTGGCTTCCAATATCGTTCATAGCGTGCGCAATGTGCACGAAGTGTTCGAAGAATTTGCTGGCCACGTCCTCATAGGCCATATCGTCCTTCGCCAATTCCAGCGCGATGGCCAGCATGTTCAGGCAGTACATGCCCATCCAGCTTGTCCCGTCGGACTGTTCCAGATGCCCGCCGGTCGGTAGCGGCGCCGAGCGGTCAAAGACTCCAATGTTGTCCAGCCCGAGAAATCCGCCCTGAAAAATGTTGTGTCCCTCGGGATCCTTCCGGTTCACCCACCACGTGAAGTTCAGTAGCAGCTTGTGGAACACCCGCTCCAGGAACTCCCGGTCCGCCACCCCTCGCATGCGGCGGTCGATCTTATACACGCGCCACGCTGCCCAGGCATGTACCGGCGGATTTACGTCACCGAATGCCCACTCATACGCCGGCAACTGTCCGTTCGGGTGCATGTACCACTCGCGCAGCAAGAGGATCAGCTGCTCCTTGGCGAAGTCCGCGTCCACAATCGCCAGCGGAATGCAGTGAAAGGCCAGGTCCCACGCCGCATACCACGGATACTCCCACTTATCCGGCATGGAGAGCACATCGTCGTTGTAAAGGTGAGTCCATTCCTTGTTTCGCCCGAGCCAGCGCGATGCCGGTGGCTCAGGCCCCACCGGATCCCCGTCGAGCCACTGTTCCACGGCGTAGTGATAAAACTGCTTCGACCACAGCATTCCGGAATAGGCCTGCCTCATCACCAGCCGAGCATCCGCTGAAAGATGTTTTGGGATCCGTGAATCATAAAACTCGTCGGCTTCCTCGATCCTTTGCCGGAATACCGAATCAAATCCCTCGTGGAAATCACCGGGAGCCAAGCCCGCCGAGCCGGCCTTGAATTGACCCGGCGCCGTGCTGCTTCCCGCCCAAGGAAGTTCCGGATCCATCGACCCTCGCGGGTCCAGGTCGGTGAGCCTCAGCTTGATGGTCGAAGACGCGCCCGGTTCGAGGTGCATCGCATAATACGCAGCCATCTTCGTTCCGCTCTGCGCCGGGTTCACGGCCTGTTTATTTCCGTGGATCACATATTCGTGAAAGGCGTCTTTGACATACGGCACGCGCTCGCGGTACTGGAACAGCTTTACGTAATTGGTTTCATTCTCCGTAAAGAGCGTCTCTGGCTTCCCCGCAGCCAGCAGCCATCGCTTTCCGTATTGCCAATGGTCAATCTCCGCGCATACCCCTTCTGATATTTCACAAGCCCGCTGCGCGGTCGGCCTTCGCAGGTCCTTGCCCCATGACCATGTATTCCGGAACCAGAGCGTCGGCAGCACATGCAAATCGGCTGCCTCGGGTCCTCGGTTGTGGGCGGTGATTCTGACGAGGATATCCTCGGAGTCGCTCTTCGCATACTCGAGAAAGACATCAAAGTACCGGCATTCCTTGAATATCCCGGTATCCATCAACTCAAATTCCGGCTCTGTCTTCCCTCTCTTCCGGTTCTCTTCAGCCAGCCTCTGATAGGGGAATTCTGTTTGCGGATACTTGTACAGCATTTTCATGTAGCTGTGCGTCGGCGTTGAATCGAGGTAAAAATACTGCTCCTTCACGTCCTCGCCGTGATTTCCCTGATTTCCCGTCAGACCGAAGAGCCTTTCCTTCAGGATGGCGTCCTTCCCATTCCACAAAGCCAGAGCAAAGCAAACCACCTGATGCCGATCGCAGATTCCTCCCAAGCCGTCTTCACCCCACCGGTACGTCCGGGCGTGTGCGTGTTCAAACGGAAAGTACTCCCAAGCGTTCCCGTCCGCGCTGTAATCCTCACGCACCGTACCCCACTGCCTCTCGGAGAGATACGGCCCCCATCGTTTCCAATGCTTCTTCCGTTGCCTGGACTCCTCGAGGCGCACATCTTCGATGGTTAACGGTTTGCCCATAAGGCTTCCCTTCCGTCAAAAATAGGTATCCATATTCGCATCATTGTGGACTTTGGAACCAGCGCCAACCTGGCCTCTGAGGTTCGGTGGACAGGCCAATTTACCTAAATCGGTTCAGCTTTGCCCCTCGATCCTTATTTTCCGTTTAACATTCCGGCGAATTGGCACTAGCGGTGGTTTCGCCAGGGTGCTGCTTCAGGATTCCAGCGCTACCGAAACCAAGGGGGGTGGCTTTTGTTACCCCCTTAATTCTTCTCTATCGCGCAGCCTTTTGTGCCAAAGTTGTTTTCTTCAGCTTTCCCACTCTTTCACCTATCCGCTCTTACTCCCCGTACGGCACCCAAATATTCTTCACCTGATACGCATGCTCCAAATACCACGGGCCTTCTCCCTGCTCTCCGTCAAAGAAATCGATCTTGCGACCTTCATTCGTCCACACCTGTTTCAGATTCCCCGTCGAAAGCGCCTTTGCTGCTGTGCAAGCCTCCGAGTCTCCGTAGCACCAGATCGCGTCCAGATCGTCATGCTCCGCCAAAACCTTCAGCAATTCGCTCATGCGCCCCGTTACCAGATTCACGACTCCGCCCGGCAAATCACTCGTCGCAAAAACCTGATAGAGGTCTCCCGTAATCAAGGGGTATTTTTCCGACGGCACGGCCACTACCGCATTCCCGGCTGATATCAGTGGTAGCACAAGCGAGAAAAACCCCAGAAGGGGAGCTTCCGTGGGACAGATCACGCCTGCGGTCCCCAGCGCTTCATTCATCGCGATCGAAATATTTTGGAACGGCGGACTGTGCACGGCGCCATCGAACTTATCCGCCCATCCCGCATAGGAAAACAGCCGCTCGACGCTGAGTTTCACTTCGAGCGCGGCCTGTTTCTTCCCTACTGCTCCCGCAAGACGTCCGGTAATTTCCGAGGCGCGCTGGGACAGGTTTTCCCCAATGTAATACAGCACCTGAGCACGATTGTGCGCCGTGGTGCGCGCCCAGGAACCCGCCTTCCGCGCCGCTTCCACGGCGTTTCGAATGTCTTTCCGGTTACCCAGTGGCGATTCCCCGAGTAGCTCTCCGTTTTTCGCGCGCACCTCCACGCTATAGCCGGAATCGGGCCTCACCTGTTTTCCGCCAATGTAGAGCTTCACAGTGCGATCCACGCTTGGAATCGCCACCTCCGCCTCGTCGACGTGTTTCCCCAAGCCGCCGTTGTGGAGACCGGGCGCCTTCCGGAACCACGCGGGCTCAAGATACTCCCGCAATCCTTCTTTTCCCCCTTCACGCCCGTAGCCACTCTCGCGATACCCGCCAAACCCGCAGGCCGCGTCAAACAGGTTGGTGCTGTTCACCCAAACGACGCCGGCCTTGATCTGCGACGCCGTCTGCAACGCCACGTTGATGCTTTCGCTCCAGACGCTCGCCGCCAGTCCGTAGGCTGTATTGTTCGCCAGCTCCACTGCTTCTTTCGGCGTTCGGAAGGTCATCGCTGCCAGCACCGGACCGAAAATTTCCTGCTGCGCCACGATCGATGTCGGATGCACGTTACTCAACAGTGTCGGCTTGTAATACAGGCCTCTCCCGGGCATTACCACTTCTGGTTGCCAGCACGTTGCGCCTTCCGCCACTCCTTGCTTCACCAGACGATCGATTCGCTCCAGCTGCACACGCGCCACGATAGCCCCGATATCGATCGCTTTGTCGAGCGGCGCGCCAATTCGCAGCGCGCCCATCCGCGCCTGCAATTTCTTCGTCAGTTTCTCCGCAACACTTTCCTGGACCAACAACCTAGAGCCCGCGCAACAAACCTGCCCCTGGTTGAACCAGATTCCGTCCACCAGTCCTTCCACCGCTCCATCCAGGTCCGCGTCTTCAAAAATCACAAACGGCGATTTGCCGCCCAGTTCGAGCGACAGTTTCTTGTGCGTTGCCGCCGTCGCTTTTCGAATCGCTCTCCCGACCTCGGTCGAACCCGTAAATGCAATCTTGTCGACGTCCTGATGCCTCACCAGCGCCTCGCCAGTCGAACCATCACCGGTAACAATATTCACCACGCCCCTTGGCAAGCCCACTTCATTACAAATCTCCGCGAATGCGAGGGCTGTGAGCGGGGTGTATTCCGCGGGCTTCAACACCACGGTGTTACCCGTAGCCAGAGCCGGCGCAATTTTCCATGCCAGCATCAACAACGGAAAATTCCATGGGATGATTTGCCCCACTACGCCACAAGCTTGGTAACCCGGGAATTCCCGCTCGACGAGTTGTGCCCATCCCGCGTGGTAATAAAAATGGCGCGCCACCAAGGGAATATCGATGTCTCGGCTCTCGCGGATCGGCTTTCCGTTGTCGATCGTCTCTAGCACCGCTAGCCGCCGCGAATGCTTCTGCACGTGGCGCGCCAGCGCATAAAGGAATTTCGCCCGCTCATGTCCCGTCAGTGCCTGCCAACCCTTCAGCGCTGAGCGCGCCGCCTTCACCGCCAGGTCTACGTCGGCGGCACTGCCCTGCCCCACGTCGGCAATCTTTTCGCCCGTCGAAGGGTCGGCAGTCTCAAAATACTCCCCCTCCGCCGGAGCTTTCCACGCACCGCCAATAAAATGGCCAAACTTCCTCTTGTGAATCTCGAGCCACCGAACCGACTCCTTCGGATCCTCGGGCGCCGGCCCATATTCCATCGACTTGAATTTCTCCACAACGCTCATCTCTTCTCCGTGCCCTCCGCGCTCGCTGCGGTGAACTTCTCTTCGCTCTTACAACTCTGCGCCTGTCGGCGTGCTTTGCCTCTCGGCGTTGGTCTCTTGTTCCTTCTTAGACTTTCTTCCCATCTTTTCCTTCCAAATCTCCATCCTCTGCGCCAAAAACTTAACGCGCTCCCGTCCCCATTTCGTGCTTAGCGCTAACTTCTCCACGTCTGCAAACGCCTCCGGGTCGCCTGATTTCTCACGCAACTCCTCCATAAACGGCTGGAGTTTCGCGAACATCACAAACATCTCTCCACTGTTTGCCGGCCGCAGAAACAACTCCTCACTTAACGCGCCCTGCAGCACCAGCGCAGCGGCCATCCCCCAGTAGCTTGCACCCTGTCGCAGCCAGTTGTTTTCTTGCGTACCCGGAGCCAGAGCCACGTTCATGAAATCGTCTGCGCTATTCGGCCAGAATTCCAACAGCCACCAGTTTCTCGCTTTTCGCAATTCCGGCTCGCGGCGCAAATCATAAAGTTGCAGAATTACTTGCGCATCTCGCGCGCTCGCCTTCTTCGCCATCCGAAACTCCTCCGCCCCCTCAAACCGGGCCTTACTCTTGCACTCTTAAATTCTTTAGCTCTTTGGCCTCTTTGCTTTTCTTCTTCCGTTCCTTTCTGTCGCTCGCCAGCCTCCATGAACCACTCGCCATTCTCTCTTCACCCAATCGGATGCCTGTACTCCGCCGAGTACCGCCCGGTCGCATGAAATTCCAACTGCCTCTCAATGTCGCCAAGCATGCTGCTCGCTCCCAGCCGGAACAGCCTCGTGTCCAGCCAGCTATTTCCTAACTCTTCCTTCATCAGCATTAGCCATTCGACCGACTGCTTGGCCGTTCGGATTCCCCCCGCCGGCTTAAAGCCCACTGCCATCTCCGTCTCTTCCGCATACTCGCGAATTGCTCGTGTCATCACCAGGCCCACGGGCAGGGTCGCATTCACCGTTTCCTTTCCCGTGGACGTCTTGATGAAATCCGCGCCGGCCATCATCGCCACCAGGCTCGCTTTCGCCACATTCCGCAGCGTCACCAGGTCGCCGGTCCCCAGAATCACCTTCAGGTGCGCGGGGCCGCACGCGTCCTTGAACGCCACGATCTCGTCATACAGCCGCTGCCATTGGGCTCCGAATACGTGCGCGCGCGTGATCACCACGTCAATTTCCTGCGCCCCCGCATCCACCGACCGACGAATCTCCGCCAATCTCTCCTCAAACGGATTCAACCCCGCCGGAAATCCCGTCGACACCGCCGCCACGGGAATCGTCGTCCCTTCCAGAGCCTTAACGGCGGTCTCCACAAACAGGTGGTATACGCACACCGCCCCCACCTGAATGTGCAGCTCTTCAATTCCCAATTTCTCTACCAACTCCTGCTGGATCGGGCTTCTCGCCTTCGCGCAGAGCCTCTTCACTCGCTCCTCCGTGTCGTCGCCCGAAAGCGCAGTCAAGTCCATGCATGTAATCGCACGCAACAGCCACGCAATCTGCCAGTCTTTTTTCACCGTGCGCCGCGTCACCAGAGTCGCCGCGCGCCGCTCCACCGCGCTCTTGTTCACGCGCACCTTCTCCACCCAATCGAGATTCAGCGATGTGCCGTGGTTCTTCGCCAGGGGACGCCCGGCCAGCACGGCGATCGTCTCCGCCGGCGTGTGCGCGCGCGCCTCCAGAATCCGGTTGCCGTGACGGTCCGTAATCTCCAGCCGCGGTTTCATCTCCCCGCTCATGGTTCCTCTCTCGCACAATAGCCGCAAACAGAGCACGAGCATACCACCGCACCTCGCGCCCTGCGAACACCACACCCTCACACCAAATCCTGGGAGATTTATCGACGACCGCCCACGGCTACAGGCTCCAGCAAAACGTACCCCGCCAACTTCTTTAGCGCCTCTCGCCTCTCTTTGGAGGCGAAGAGCAACCGAATCCGCCGAATCATCCTCATCATCGCCGGCAGCCGCACTGCCCTCTTCCGCCGCTCTCCTTCCTCAGCAAGATATCGCATCTCCTTCACTTTCCAGCCGTGTCCCCTGAAAAACGCAAACCAATCCGTCGGTTTGAATTTGAAAGGAGCATTCTGCGTCTTCTTCGTGATCCCGCCTCTTTCCCGGAACCGCATCGCTACGGGGGAGAGATAGTCCAGAATCCAGTAGTTCACGCACGGCATCTTTCGCAAGTCATCCGCTAGCGACGCGACATCTTCCACGCTCAAATACGGAATCACCCCCTCCGTCAGAACCAGCACCGTCCTCCCTCGCGCGGCGATGTCCGCAAACAGCTTCTCGCGCTCCTCCACTTTTCCCAGGTCCACTGACACTCGCTCCAATTTGCATCGCGGAGTCTCATTCGAAAGCCGGCTCCGCTTGTACTCGATCATTTGCGGATAATCCGCTTCGATCCACAACAGAGTTTCCGGCAAATCCATCCGGTACGGCCGGGTGTCCAGTCCAGCCCCCAAATTCACCACGGTCTCCACCCCTTCCCCGATTGCGTCATGCACAAACGTGTCGATGATGCAAGTGCGGATCGCAACCACCCATTCCGTCATAAAACGCATGGGCATCGCCTGTGCAATCTTCTTCCCCTGCTCCCCTGCAAGAACACTCGCAAGGGGATCGCGGAACAGGGCGTCGACACGCTTGGTTTCGACCCCCCGGTAGTGCGCCACCCAGAAGGCTGTATCCGATACATTTTCGATCTGCCCGTTGGCCATGGATTCCTCCCCCCATTGATTCCTATTGGATGCGGCCGCACCTGCATTCCGGCGCACCCCCCTTCCTCCCTGCTCGCGCGGGAAAGCCTTTTTCTCCTGACGCTGTCCCACTTCGGTTATATAATCTCGGGCGTTTTGGAAGGCATTTTATCCGCCTGGCCCTTCGAAGAATCGGGTCGAACAAATGGGGCGCGGCGCTATCTCCACCGAATAACCCCTGCCGGTTTAACGAAGAATGCCGTCTCAGTTCTCGTTCGGGTTCAGGAAAGGCCTGCGCGGTCCAAACTAATCTCATTAATTCGATGAGGTGAAGCTCGTGAAAACCGCCAAAATGCTCTTCTTCCTCTGCCTTGCGTCGAGTCTCGTTCTGTCGACCGTCCCCGCTCCTGCAATCCACGCGACTCCAGCGACTGCGCCGTACCCTCCCCCCTGGCCGAAGACCTTTGACCGCAATGGCGCGCACATTATCGTCTATCAGCCCCAGGTGAGAAGCTGGCGCGGCTATCGCTCCCTCATTGCCGATACTGCCATTTCCATCCTTCAGAGCGGCGCAGACAAGCCCATCCTCGGCGTCATCTCCTGGCATGCTGACACCATCACAGACGTCAACTCCCGCAAAGTTTTTGTCCGCAACATTGAAGTCGTCAGCTCGCGATTTCCTTCCCTCGACACAACGCAGCAAGCCGCCATGCAACAGCCCGCCCCC
>Ga0187781_10000179_pt1 | contig 43788 bp, 30 predicted proteins | sample 0715_SJ02_MP02_2_FD_132447 | JGI IMG/M metagenome (GOLD analysis project Ga0187781, IMG submission 132447) | Tropical peat soil microbial communities from peatlands in Department of Meta, Colombia - 0715_SJ02_MP02_20_MG | ecosystem: Environmental > Terrestrial > Soil > Wetlands > Peat | place... | reverse complement strand
GGTACCAGGCACGGGCGCCATGCGCGTTCCCAGGCCGGCAGCCGGAATGATGACCACAACCTTCATAGCGGGGTGTAAGTATACGAGCGTGAGGGCGGGAGTTCAAATAGGAAAGGTGATCGGTGAGCTTGACCGTAGGGCGCGCGCCAGCGCGCAGAGGAAGTCAAGGAGGAATTAGCAGAAACCCTTGCGTCCTTGGCCTAGTTCGAGGTGATGGTTTTCCACTTTTCCACTGGGAGGAGCTACGCTCCCGGCTTCGTCTCCACCGCCGTTGGCGGAACCGCCTGCGCAACACCAGCGTTCGTAACCGCTGTCGGAACAGGCACGACCGGCCGCGAAAAGGCGGCTCGCTCATCCCATTTGCCGAATATCATTTTGCCGGCAGTGGTTTGCAGCACCGAGGTGACCGACACATCGATTGTCTTGCCTATCATCTTGCGCGCATTGTCCACTACAACCATGGTCCCGTCATCGAGATAAGCCACGCCCTGGTTGTATTCCTTGCCTTCTTTCAAAATGAACACGCGCATGGCTTCGCCGGGCAGAACGATCGGCTTCAGCGAGTTGGCCAGTTCGTTGATGTTCAGCACCTCCACGCCCTGCAATTGCGCGACTTTGTTCAGGTTGAAGTCGTTGGTGATGATTTTCCCCTCGTACATCTTGGCCAGCTCGATCAGCTTCAAATCCACTTCGCGGATGGCAGGGAAGTCGTCTTCCACGATCTGAATCTGCAGGTTGGCGACCTTCTGCAAACGCTGGAGAATATCGAGTCCGCGCCGTCCACGATTGCGCTTCAGCGAGTCGGCCGAGTCGGCCACAAGCTGCAACTCGCGCAGCACGAACTGCGGGGTGACGATCACGCCGTCCAGAAAACCGGTTTCTGCGACGTCGGCGATGCGCCCGTCAATAATGACACTCGTGTCCAGAATCTTGTAGCTTTTCTTGGCCTGTTTCTCGCCCCCGAAAATTCCCCCCAAGGCCGCCAGATTCAGAAGATCGCCCTTATTGGCGCCGACGATCAACCCCACATAGGCCATCAGGAGCATGACGAGAATCTGCAGAAAGCTCTGCGTATTCCCGGCGGGCACACTGTTGCGGATCACCAGAGCGAAAAGGTAGGCACCGCAGATGCCGAGCACGCTGCCGATGGCCGCGCCGATCAGCCGCTTCAGGCTGACCATGCGCAGCTTCCACTCAAACAGCACAATAGCGGTCCCGATCACCGCGCCCAGGCCGGCGTCCCAAAGACGCGGCAGCTTAAAAGGCTCAATGATGTAACAAGTGACCGCTACGACAAGGATCAGAATCAGACGTACAAAGATAATATCCACGACAACCTTCCCCGGCGCATACTCCCGCCCCACGCGGCGTGATGCATCCGTGCCTGATCCTCGCCGCCCCGGGCGGGATTCGGCCTTTCGTATGCGAGGCGTATGAATTAGGGGAATAAACCTGCGCCCCGCCCCGGCCGCATTGGGGGCCTTCGGCCGGGAGACTCAGGATTCCAACGCCATGAGTATATACCTCCCGCCAAACCACGCGCCAAGCGGGACCTCAGACCTCGGACCCGCGGACGTGCAGCCCCTTCCGGCCCGTGGTCTGTCATCTGACGTTTGAAGTCCAGGGTGCGAAAGTCTTGCTACACTTCCCTTATGAAAGCCCTTGTTATCACCCGCCTTTCCGGCCCCGAAGGCCTTGCTGTTCAAGATGTATCCGAACCTGCACCCAAGGTCGGACAGATCATTGTGCGCGTGGCTGCCGGGGGCTTGAATTTTGCCGACTTGATGGCCTCGAAAGGAGGCTATCCCGGAACTCCTGCTCCGCCAGTCATTGCCGGACGCGAATTCTCAGGTGTCGAAGAGGCCACCGGACGCCGCGTTATGGGCTACGCACAGTGGGCCGCCTTCGCCGAAAAGACGGCTGCTGATTCCAACTTGCTCTGGCCCGTCCCCGACGGCTGGAGCGACGAGCAAGCCGCCGCCTTCCCCGTCAATTTCTTCACTGCCTACCTGCTCTACTGGCAAGCGGGAATGACTCAACCCGAGACCATGTGGGGACAGCCGCCTAAGCCTGCCCTGAGCGAGCGCAGCGAGTCGAATGGGGCTGTCCGGCCGGGCGAAGCCCGGCAGCCCAGTCAGAAGCCCCGCGTTCTCATTCACGCGGTTGCCGGAGGCGTGGGCACTGCCGCCGTGCAAATCGGCCGCCTGCTCGGCATCGAAATGTACGGCACCTCGTCCTCCGACGAAAAACTCGCTCGCGTAAAAGAACTCGGGCTTCAGAACGGGATCAATTACAGGCGCCACGATTATCAAGAGGTGCTGATGAATCTCACCCGCGGCGAAGGCGTCGATGCGGCGTTTGATATGCTCGGCGGCGAGCACACGGCCAAAAGCTTGCGCTGCCTGCGCGATTTCGGACGCGTCATTCAATACGGCACTGCCACCGGCAAGCAGCCGCAACTCGATGTGCGCGCCCTCTACGCAAAATCCGCCAGTCTGCAGGGCCTTTGGCTGACGTACTTATCGCAGAAGCGCGAGATCATGGAGCCGGCCTGGGAGCGGCTTTGCGCATGGGCTTCTGAAGGGCACCTTGCGCCACAGATCGGCCAGGTCTTTCCCCTCGACTGCGCGGCCAGCGCGTACAAGCTACTCGAAGAAGGGAAGAACTACGGCAAGATTGTGCTGAAAATCCGGGGTTGATGATCAAGGATTGATGCAGCTTTCTCGGCTCTGCTGCCGATCTGTCGCCCGCCGCATCTAAACAGCTAGGGATGGTTTTTTCTTTCCATCGTAGGGATGGAGTTCGCGGCAAGTTTCTGGAAGGAGGCAAGGCATGAGCAAGAATCATCTCAGTGCTATGGCGCTGCTGGAGGTGGCGCTTTTGGCAATCGGCGTGGGGAGCGCTGTGGGGCAGCAAACTCCGGCGCCAAGCGGAGTACCTACTCATTTGGTAGTCACGGTCGAACCCAAGAAGGGGTCAGACGTTCCGGCGGTTCACCGCGAGGACGTGATGGTGTATGAGGGGCGCGATCGCGACACGGTCGCGGATTGGGTTCCGGCGCAGGGCGAGCACGCGGCGCTGGAACTGTTTATCTTGCTCGACGATGCGTCGAACGTCAATCTGGGCGTGCAGTTGAATGACATTCGGAAGTTCATTGACGCGCAGCCGGACACGACGAAAATCGGCGTGGCTTACATGCAGAATGGAATTGCGCAAGTGGTCCAGGACTTGACCAGCGATCACGCGCTGGCCGCAAAGGCGCTGCGGCTTCCGCTGGGCATCGGAGGTGTCAATGCCAGTCCGTATTTTTCCCTGAGCGACCTGATCAAGCGCTGGCCGGCAACCACAGCACGACGTGCCGTCGTGATGATCACAGATGGGATTGACCGCTTTTACGGCACTGGGGACATACAGGATCCGTATCTCGATACCGCCATCGACGACGCTACTCGCGCCGGCATCGCGGTATCGGCGATCTACAATCCCGACGCCGGCCACTTCGGCCACAGCTACTGGTGGAACTATTGGGGCCAGATCTATCTTTCCCGCCTGACCGAAGAAACGGGAGGGGAAGGGTATTACATCGGGTTTACCGGCTCAGCGCCGGCGTTCGCTCCGTATCTGGAAAACATGACAAATCGCCTGAATCACCAGTATCTGCTGACGTTTCTGGCCAAGCCGCCAAAGAAAGCGGGATGGCAACGAGTCAGGCTCAGGACGGAGGTGCCGAATGCAGACCTGGTTGCGCCGGGAAGAGTTTGGGTGGCGCCTTAGGGGCAACGGATCGGGCCGTAGCGTGGCTCCGAACCAGCCCGTGCACCTGAGTGGAGCAGGGTTAGGGTGATAATCGTGATCGTATGCGGTTGAGCTGGCCCGAGATTCGGGCGAAGGCGGCTAGGTTCGCCGAAGACTGGAAAGATGGGCACTACGAGCGTGGCGAGACCCAGAGCTTTTACAACGATTTTTTTGAGGTCTTCGGGGCGAGCCGACGGCGCGTCGCCAGCTACGAAGAGCCTGTCAAAGGACTAGGGAACCGGCGCGGCTTCATCGATCTCTTCTGGAAGGGCGTTCTGCTGGTCGAGCAGAAGAGTGCCGGCCGGAACCTGAAGAAAGCCAAGGAGCAGGCGCTAGACTACTTCCCGGAGCTCAAGGACCACGAGCTCCCCCGTTACCTTCTCGTCAGCGACTTCCAGCAATTTGAGCTCTACGATCTCGACGAGGGAACAGAAATCCGCTTCCCGCTGCGCGACTTACCACGGCACGCCGAGCGTTTTGCCTTCATCGTCGGCGTCGAGAAACGCATCTTCCGCGACCAGGATCCGGTCAACATCGAAGCCTCCGAGCTGCTCGGCTCCCTCCACGACGCGCTCAAGGCTTCTGGCTACAAGGGACATAGTCTTGAACAATTTCTCGTCCGGCTGCTCTTTTGCCTCTTCGCCGACAGCACCGGGGTTTTCGAGCGCGGTTCCTTCCGGTCGCTCATGGAAGACCGCACGCTTCCAGACGGCAGCGATCTCGGCCCCTGGCTCACTCAGCTCTTCGACGTCCTCGATACACCCGGGGCCGAACGCTCCGCGGCCCTCGACGACAATCTCACGCAGTTCCCCTATGTGAACGGTGACCTCTTCCGCGAGCGCCTGCGCATCCCCGCCTTTGACCTGGGTATGCGGGGCCTGCTCCTTGAAGCTTGCCGGTTCAATTGGGAAGCCGTCTCGCCCGCTATCTTTGGTTCGCTCTTCCAATCCGTGATGGAAACGAGAGAGCGCCGCGCCCAAGGTGCCCACTACACCACCGAGCGTAACATTCTCAAGGTCATTCAGCCGCTTTTCTTAGACGACCTGCGCGAGGAGCTCGAGCAGCTCAAACAGCGGCGCGATACGGGCCGCCGCAAGGCCGTCGAAGCCTTTCACGAGAAGCTAGGCTCCCTCCACATCTTTGATCCCGCTTGCGGCTGTGGAAATTTCCTCGTGATCGCCTACCGCGAGCTGCGCCTGCTCGAAATAGAAGCGCTGAAGCTGCTCCGGGGACTCCGGCGCGCCGAGGAGCTCAAGATAGCCGCTGTGTTCTCCAGGGTTGACGTTGATCAGTTCTACGGAATCGAGATCGGCGAGTTTCCCGCCCGCATTGCGGAAGTGGCGCTGTGGATGATGGACCACATCATGAACAACCGCCTCTCGGCAGAGTTCGGCAGCTTCTATACGCGCATCCCACTCCACAAATCGCCCCACATTCATCCCGTGGACGCGCTCGAAACGGACTGGTCCGGCGTCCTCCCGCCCGAGCGGTGCTCGTATGTGCTCGGAAATCCGCCGTTCGGCGGCGCTAAGTACCAGACCGATAAGCAGCGCGAGCAGGTCCGACGAATCGCCCGCCTCGGCGGTTCCGGCGGCACGCTGGACTACGTTACCGCCTGGTACATCAAGGCTGGCGAATACCTCGCTAACAGTCGCGCCCGCATCGGTTTCGTTGGCACCAATTCCATTACCCAGGGCGAGCAAGTAGCGCAGCTCTGGCCCGTGTTGTTCGGGCGCTGCGGCCTTGAAATCTCGTTTGCGCACCGCACCTTCGCTTGGGGCAGCGATGCCCGCGGCAAGGCCCACGTGCACGTGGTCATCATCGGCCTTTGCCGCCGCGACGACGAGCCACCGCTGAAGCGTCTTTTCACATACGACGACATCAAGGGCGATCCCACCGAAAGCCGTCACGCTTCGCTCACTCCTTATCTATTTGACGGCAGCGGCGTGGCGGACCGGCATCTTGTCGTAAAAGAATCGTCGCAGCAGCTGTGCCGCCAGCCGAAGATAGTGATTGGCTCGAAGCCGATAGACGGCGGATGGTTGATTTTCAATGACGAAGAGAGGAATGCTTTCATCGCCCAGGAGCCGAACGCCGCGAAGTTCATGCGGCCCTTCCTGGGGGGAAAGGAGTACATACAAGGCATACCGCGCTGGATACTAGCGCTGCAGAATGCAACACCAACGGAACTGCGTTCGATGCCAAAAGTCGTCGAGCGCCTGAGGGCAGTCAGGGAATACCGCCAGGGAGAGCGCGCGGCCCGAAAAAAGGAGGATGGGGAAATCAAGCCGCCTGGCATCTCGGCAAGAGCGCTCGCCGACACGCCAACGGAATTTCACGTTACCGTCATCCCTACGAAGCCTTTTCTCACGATTCCCGAGAATAGCTCACAAGAGCGGGAGTATCTCCCAATCGGCTGGCTTGAACCCCCAGTCATACCAAGCAACAAGCTCCGCATCGCCGAGAACGCGGATCCCTACCAGTTCGCAATTCTAACCTCACGCATGCACATGGCATGGCTTCGATACGTAGGCGGGCGCATAAAGAGCGATTTCCAGTACTCCATCGGCATCGTCTACAACCCGTTCCCGTGGCCCGACGTTGACGACAAGCAGCGTGCTCGCATCCGCGACTTGGCCCAAGCCGTCCTCACGGCGCGCGCGAGATTTCCCGGCGCAAGCATGGCCGACCTTTACGACTCCGACGTTATGAAGCCGGAACTGTTGCGCGCGCACCGTGCCCTCGACGCCGCCGTGGACAAGCTCTATCGGGCAGAACCGTTCCCCGGCGATCGCCAGCGCGTCGAGCATCTGTTCACACGCTACGAGAAGCTGGTTACACCCCTCACCGCGGCGCCGAAGAAGCGACGTGGGAGGCAACGGTAGCCGCACGGGATTCCCGTCCGTCAACGCCCCTGAGCTGAGATTCCGATAAGATTGGAGTTCCGATAGGAACTCCGGTCGAAGGGAAATGGCGAACTGGCTGCGGTTCTTTCGTCCATCGCATCAGCACACGGCGCTTTCGGCGACGCTGCTGCTGATGACGACGGTGATGGCGTCGCGGGTGATCGGTTACGTGCGCGAAGCCTACATCGCTTTCGCGTTTGGCGCCGGGGCCCAAACCGACGCCTACGTGGCCGCGTTCACGCTGCCGGATTTTCTCAACTACATCGTGGCCGGAGGCGCGGCCTCGATCACGTTCATTTCGATCTACACGCGCTTTCTGGCCGAAAAGCGTGATGCCGACGCGCAGAAGACGTTCTCCATCATCATCACGGTCATGACTGCGGTGATGATCGTAGGAACGATCCTGACCGAAATTTTCACTCCGCAATTTGTGCGCTGGTTCGTGAAGGGATTCTCACCCGAGCAGATCGAGTTGTGCGTCTTTCTCACGCGAATTCTGCTGCCAGCGCAGATTTTCTTTTATGTGGGCGGAGTGGTTTCTGCGGTCTTGCTGTCGCATCGCCTGTTCCTGTTTCCAGCGTTCGGGCCCCTGATTTACAACACTTTTATCATTCTCGGCGGCGTCGTCGGGGGGAAGCACATTGGCATTGCGTCGCTGGCCTATGGAGCGCTGGCGGGGAGCTTTGTTGGCCCGTTTCTGGCAAGCGCGATTGGAGCCGTGCGGATTGGGACCGGATACCGGCCCTCGTTTGAGGTGACCAATCCGGCGTTTCGGGAGTGGGTCCGGCTGTCGCTGCCCTTGATGATCGGGGTGTCGCTGGTGGCGGCGGACGATTGGATTTTGCGGCACTATGCCGCCAGCGGCGTAGGCGATATTGCGCGGCTCAACTATGCCAAGCGCCTGTTTGCCGTGCCCATTGCGGTGCTGGGGCAGGCGACGGGGCAGGCGTCGCTGCCGTTTTTCGCGCGCCTGTTCAACGAGAAGAAGCTCGCGGAGTTCGCCGCGACGGTGAATGACTCGGTCTATCGAGTCGCGGCGGCATCGTTTCTCGTCTCGGCCTGGATGATGGCGGCGGCTCTGCCCGTCATTGACCTAGTGTACCGGCGGGGAAGGTTTACCTTCACTGACGCGCAGTCCACGGCGGTTTATTTTTTTTGGTTCTCTCTGTCCCTGGTGTGCTGGTCGGCGCAGGGACTGTATGCCCGTGCATTTTATGCGGCGGGAAACACGCTTACTCCCATGGTGGCGGCGAGCATCCTCACGGTGTCGTCTCTTCCCATGTACTCGTTCTTATTTCACACGTTCGGCGTGATTGGGCTGGCCTGGGCGTCTGATCTCGGCATCGTAGCGAACCTGCTGGCCTTGGCTTTGCTTCTGCACTATCGGAGGCTGGTGTCGCTTCGAGGCTTGCGCTGGGGTGAGTTAGGCAAAGCGGCGGTGACCGCGGTGTTTGCAGGAATAATCAGTTACGAAGTGGCAAAAGTTATTCCGCTAGCACCCTCCGGTCATGGCAGCTTTGTGGCAGACTTGATGCAAATCGGATTGGTGACAGTCACGTGGGCAGCAGCGGTCGCAACGGGTTTGTGGCTGCTGCGGTCAGAACTACCACACGATTTGCGTCGTCGCAGACACGCAGCCTAGCCCAGTCGCACAAGCACAAGGCATACCCATTTTGGGAACCAACTTTCGCGGAAAGCTCATTCGTCACTGACCCCTCTTCTTTCCATGCCGTATTCTTCATAGAAGCTCGCGGGAGTTCACCACCGCCCGAAGCTAATTCTGTTTCGGATTCGCCATGCTGGCTTTGGACCGCATCAAGACGATCCTCGATCAACGAGGTATCAGGTCGGTTTTGGGCCCAGTTTCCAGTTCGCTCGCCAGGTATCACAAGACGGGCGTCAGAAGAATCTTTTACGATGACGGAATCTGGATGCATGAGACCGAGACAGGATACTTTGCCTACCATCAACCATTCGTGCGGTTGGACCTGAAGTCTCTAGACGAATCTGCGCAAGAGAATTTCTTCTGGAAGTACCGGCCTCAGTTGGGCGACATAGTCATGGACATCGGTGCCGGTGTGGGAGAAGAAACGCTGACTCTTTCTCGCGCAGTGGGACCGCTGGGGAAAGTGATCTGCGTCGAGGCCCATCCACGAATTTACCGCTGTTTGGAGAAGCTGGTGCACTACAACGCGTTAACTAACGTGATCTGTATTCATCGGGCAATCGCGGATATCCCTGACGCTACGGCGATGATCGCTGATTCTGCGACGTATGTTGGAAATCGTTTGAGCTCAGTGAAAGGGACCCCAGTGCAGACCACCACCATCGACGCTCTCCATCGACAATTGGCTTTGGGTCGGATTCACTTTCTGAAGATGAACATCGAGGGAGCCGAGCGTCTGGCGATCCGTGGCATGTCCGACACCTTGAAGCAAACTGAGGTGCTCTGCATTTCCTGCCACGATTTTCTGGCAGAGCGGGACGGAGATGGCACTCTCAGAACGAAAAACGAAGTCAGACGCTTTTTACAGGAGAGCGGGATCAAGATCTTCGAAAGAGCCGTTGGCGCCCCATGCGTTCGGGACCAGGTCTGGGGCGTCAATGAGCAACTGTTAAGGCCTTCCGGCTCGCCATCGCGCATGCAGAAAACCGAAGTAACGCTCTGACCGCGACTATCGCTGGCTCGGAGCACAATTCTCTCGCTAATATTTGTTGAGAGGTCGACGTGAGGCATTGGTCGGGGTTACTGACGTTCGTGGTTGTATTGCTGGTCGGGTCTTATCTGTGGATGCAGAGGCAACATGTGTTGACCTGGCTGCATGTGCCGCCGGCGGAAAAACAGGAAACCAGCGCCGCGCCTGATGATGAGCAATCGGAGCCCATGGTCACGATCACCGGGCCGCTGGCAGACTACATGCTCCGCCAGAAACCGGAACATGTGGAGACGCTTCAGCCCATTTCGCAGTCAGCCACAAATCACGGCGGAGGTCGCATCGAGGATTCTCCCGTAGGCACCAGCAGGGCGATTCTGCACCGAACCTTCGTCGTCGCAGGAACTGTGGATGTGCCCTTGGAGCTTCCGCCCCACGCGGCGACCCCGCAACTGCGCGGAACCTATCACTCGTACTTGCAGAAAACCGGCGACCATCCGGGTGACTCCTCATCCGAAGTGGAATTCCTTGTGCTCAACCAAAAGCAATTCTCCGACTTTCTGAACGGGCGCCCCGGCGACGCGCTGTTCTCGGCCGAGGAAGCGCACGACCAGGAGCTAAACGTCGGTCTTCCGCCCTCGCTCGATGAGCCCGTGAAGTATCATCTGATTTTCCGTAACAACGCCGGTGTAACCTCGAAGAAAGTAGTACAGGCCGACATTCGCCTCGACTTCTAGCCGGCGGCGTAGGACTTCCCAGCTCTCTTAGATTGCGAAAGCGTGCTGGTTCCTTTCCTGCTGCTACACTACCGGCGTGCCTCCTCGAAGACGACCATCCGAGTCCGAAGGCCAGGCGGCTGACCAGCCCGTTGCGGCTAACACGGCGACACCAAAATCCTCGCACGGCCGCATCTTCCTGATGGATACGATGTCGTTCATCTTCCGTGCCTATCACGCCATGGCGCGGCAGCGGCCGATGTCAACAAAAAGCGGCCTCCCCACGGCGGCGATCTACGTTTTCGTGAACATGCTGCGCAAGCTGCGTGACGATTTTGCGCCCGAGTTTCTGGCCGCGGTTTTCGATGTTTCCGGGCCCACATTCCGTGACGAGCAGGCCGAGACGGTGACGACCGTCCGCAAGTTCGACATCAAGACGCAGACTTTCACCGAGGTCGAATACAAGGGCTACAAGGCCAACCGCGCGGCCATGCCGGAAGATCTGGCGCAGCAGGTGCCTTACATCCGGCGCGCGCTGGAGGCCTACCGCATTCCGATCCTCGAGTTGGCCCGGTTCGAAGCCGACGACGTAATTGGCACGCTGGCCCGCAAAGCTGGCGAGGCGTCGCATCCCGTTTATGTCGTTTCCAGCGACAAGGACATGATGCAGTTGGTCAACGACAAGGTGCAGATTCTGAATCCTCCCAAGGACAATCTGATCTGCGACGCGGCCAAGGTCGAAGAAATTCTCGGCGTCCCTCCCGAGCGGGTGGTGGACATCATGGCGCTGCGCGGCGACGCCATTGACAACATTCCTGGCGCGCCCGGGATTGGCGATAAAGGGTCGGCTGAGATTATCAAGCGATTTGGAACGGTGGAGCAGGCGCTGGAGCACGCAGCCGATGTCGAAAAGAAGACGTATCGCGAGTCGCTGCTGAATAACCGCGACACCATTCTGTTTAGCAAGAGCATGGCGACAATCGATACCAACGTGCCGGTGGTACTGGATGTCGAGGCGATGCGCGTGGGCGAGCCGGACGTGGATGCGCTGCGCACGCTTTTCATTGAACTGGAGTTTACTTCGCTGCTGAAGGAAATCCTGCCGATCGTGGAGGTCGGCGAGGCGCACTACAGCGAGGCAGGATCGGTCGCGGATGTAGACAACGTGGTGAAAGCGGTTGGAGACGGTGTGCTGGCGGTTGCAGTTGAGCAGGAGGGATCAACCACGCCGGAGGATGAAGAAGGGAAGGAGGAGGAATCGGAGGACGCACAACTCTCGCTGATGGCGCGCGCCGTGCCAGCGCCTGCGGTGCGGCGAGTGGCGATTTCGGCAGCAGCGGGATCGGCGACGATCGTCAAGCTCGATGCGGGGGATGCGGCTGACAGGCTCCGCTCTGTTTTGACGAATGAGAATTTGCCCAAGGCCATTCATGACTATAAGTCCGCGATCCACCGGCTGGCGCCGCTCGGAATCAATCTTGCGGGCGTGCGGCATGACCCCCTGCTGTATTCGTACCTGCTCGACCCAACCTACTCCTCGCACCGCTTGTCCGACGTTGCGCTTCGGCACTTCAATCTCAAGCTTTCCGGCGGATTAGCCGAGTCAGCCGACATTACGGGCAGGCTAACGCGCGAGCTCCGGCACGAGGTGGAGCAGGCGGGCCTGAGCGAGCTTTACGAGGAGATCGACCTGCCCCTGGTTCCTGTGCTGGCGCGCATGGAACAGGCTGGCGTGAAGATCGACACTGCCGCGTTGGCGCGGATGTCGGACCAGCTGCAGCGAGAGATCACGGCCAAAGAGAAGGAGATTTACGAGGCGGCGGGAATGGAGTTCAACGTTGGGTCTCCCAAGCAGCTCGGCGACGTCCTATTTAACCGCATGAATCTGCCCAAGCCGGTGAAATACGGCAAGGGACGGACGATATCGACCGCGGTCGATGTGCTGGAAGAGCTCGCAGAAAACCATCCCATCGCGCAGATGGTACTCGATTATCGCCAGCTCACGAAACTCAAATCAACGTATGTGGATGCGCTGCCCGCACTGATCAATCCGGCGACCGGAAGGCTGCATACGACTTTCGATCAGACCGGGACAGCCACGGGCCGGCTGTCGTCGGCTAATCCCAACTTGCAGAACATTCCCGTTCGAACGGAACTCGGCCGCGGAATTCGCGCTGCTTTCATTGCCGAACCTGGCAACGTTTTGCTCACGGCCGACTGTTCGCAGATTGAACTGCGGCTGCTGGCGCATTTCTCGCGGGATCCGCTGCTGGTCGAAGCCTACCGCCGTGGCGACGACATTCACACTTTGACGGCGTCGCAGGTCTTCGGCGTGCCGCCGCTGATGGTCACACCGGAGCATCGGCGGCAGGCGAAAGTCGTGAATTTCGGCATCGTCTATGGGCTGTCGGCGTTTGGGCTATCGCAGCAGCTAGGCATCGAGCCTGGGGAAGCAAGGCAGTTCATCGCCAATTATTTCGAGAAGTACAAGGGCGTGCGAGCGTTCATTGACAAGACGCTGGAAGAAGCGCGTCGCGAGCTGAAGGTAAGAACGCTGTTTGGGCGCGTGCGGCCGATTCCGGACATCAACAGCAAGAACGTGAATCAGCGCGGATTTGCTGAGCGCACCGCCGTCAACACCCCGTTGCAAGGCACCGCTGCCGATCTGATTAAGATCGCGATGATCCGCATTGACTCCGCGGTGCGGGAGCAGGGACTGAAATCGAGAATGACGCTGCAGGTCCACGACGAACTGGTGTTTGAAGTTCCTGAGAACGAGGTCGGGACGATGAAGTCTCTCGTGCGCGAACACATGGAGAAAGCTCACGCGCTAACCGTCCCGCTGCAGGTGGAGATGGGAGTCGGACCAAACTGGAGGGACTTGGAGTAGGGCGGGCGTTGAGCCGCAGGACAGCCCCGTCGAACGATTTGGCTAGGTTCTTCGGTAGAGATGGTCGGGACGGCGAGATTTGAACTCGCGACCCCTTGCACCCCAAGCAAGTGCGCTACCAGGCTGCGCCACGTCCCGACGAGGAAGGATTCCGCTAATCCAACGTCCGCCGCGGCAGGCGCTGATCTCAGCGGAGGGGTTCTTGACGATTCTACACTAGATCAGACTTGCTTTTGTGTACGGCCACAACGCTTGTTGGCCGTCCCCGCGAGCTCCCCTGTCGTCTCCTCTGGGTCGTGCCGTGCCAGAGTCTCACACGTCGCCGCCGTAGACCGGAATCACGGCGCCGTTGACGTCCTTGCCCGCCTCGCTAGCCAGCCATACGATCAAGCTTGCGATCGCGGCTGGCCGGACCCACTTGGAGACATCCGCGTTGGGCATGGCCTTGCGATTGGCGGGAGTATCGATTGTACCCGGCAAGATCACGTTAGCGCGAAGGCCCGCATCCCCGTTCTCGAGCGCAACGGTTCTGATCAGCGAGACCATGGCAGCCTTCGAGGCGCTGTAGGCGCCGATTTCAGCTGCCGGCTCAAGCGCAGCGCGGCTTCCGATCGCGATGATCCGGCCGTCACCCGACTTTCGCAGAACGGGAATCGTCGCTCGCAGCATATACAGCACTGAATTCAAATTGAGGTTGAGCATAAGTTGAAAAGTGGCGTCGTCCGTGCCCGCGATCGACTGCCCGCCTGCAAACCCGCCCACTGTGTGTGCCAGAACATCGAGCTTTCCGAACCGCGCAACAACCCGCTCAACCAGGGTTCTGGCATCTTCGCCAGATGAGATGTCTGCGGAGATCGCAGTAAAGCTGGAGCTCTCGAAATCCGATTGTTGAATCGTGCGTGAAGTTCCAATCACCGTAGCTCCAGCTTCAAGAAACGCGCGCGTTACAAACGTCCCCAACCCGCCATTGGCTCCCGTCACTAGTACGACTTTTCCCGTCATAAGCTGCCCCAGCACACGCCGGGAGCGTGGTCCACAGCATCGTTCGAAATTGCGCTAAATAGTTATGGGATTCAAGAACAAGAGAAAAGTATCGAAATGATTTCACTCTAAATCGGTCTTGGCGGCGAGCTGCCGGCGTGATGGAGACTTCGCGCAGTCGCCGGGCGTACGCTGGTTGAGTGCAGCCAGAGAATAACGATGTTTCACCTCAAATGAAGACCGCTGTCCGGGGATAGCGAAAGGCGGAGATCGCCGGCACACGCTTCTCGCGCAACTGGAGGCCGAGGAGCGGGAGCTCGCAGCCGAAATCCTGAAGACAGCGACGCAGCCTGTTCGAGTAATGGCGGAGGGAGAGGGATTCGAACCCCCGGTACGGTTTCCCGTACAGTGGTTTTCAAGACCACCCGTTTCAACCGCTCACGCATCCCTCCGCGTGGTATATCGATATCTTACACTGCGGCAGGAAGCGGCAATTTCATCCCCAAAACCCTGAGCGGGCTGCCACCTTCCGGCCTTCCGAACCCAAAAGAGGAGAATTCCTCGCTAACATCATTCTGCGAGCGCTCACCGGGGGAGCTTGGTCGGGGATTTGCTCTGCGCCATAAGTCCAAATTTCCGAGAATGAAATTCCATCACTTCGGCGAAATGCGACAGGAAATAAGTGAGGCTGTGGTCGCCAGGGTACGGGTGATACTCGTGTGGCACGCCTTCGTTCCGGAGTTCGTCGTCTAGAGCTGCTGCCCCTTTTTCAAAACCGTAGTTATCTTCCTGGCCGCAGTTGAAATAGATCGCCGTCCTGCGCAGGCCTGCAGCATTTCTCTTCGCCAGAACCAGCGGATTATTCTCATTCCAGTGGGCGACGACGATCGGGGTCCCGAAGACTGATCCCAGCACGCTGCCCAGCGGCGTGCCAGCGCGTGTGGCAGCATCCAGTTCCTTCGGAGATGCGGTGATCAAGGCCGCGCTTTGAGCGCTGACCGCTGAGAACAACTCTGGATGCGCGAAGGCCAAGCGCAGTGCGCCGTAGCCGCCCATGGATACTCCGCTGATAGCGCGGCTGGTGCGGCCAGGACGAATGCTGTACGTGCGCTCGATGTAGGGTAGGAACTCCTGCAGAAAGAAATCACCGTAGCGTACTGACCCGTCGGCGGAGTTGACGTAGAAACTGCGCCTGCCCTCCGGCGCCACGATGAGAAAATCGCCCATCTTCTGCTGGGCGCGCAGTTCATCGAGCAGAGTCCAGCCTCCGCTCTTGAACAGCGTTTGCTCGTTATCGCCGAGGCCGTGCAGAAAATAAAGCACGGAATAACGGCGCGGCGGGTGGGCGTTTGCGCCCGCATCGTAGCCCGCGGAAAGGTAAACGCAGTAGTGAACGACTTGCTTGAGAATGTGGCTGTTGAGGGCGCTGCAATCAATCCGGCTCTGAGCGGTCAGGTTAAGAGCAAGAATAGACACGAAGATCGGAAGCAAGAAAGGGTACCGAAGGCTCCGTATCATGCGGGTCCGTTTATTCGTACCGCAACGCCTGCACCGGATCGAGGCGGGCAGCGCGTCGGGCGGGATACAATCCCGAAACTAAACTTACCAGGAACGCGAAAACGATGGCGAGGACTACCAGCCACAAAGGCACTGCCCAGAAATGCTCCGGGGGCAAGGATTGGCGCTTGAGGTAAATATTGGTGCCGAAGTTGATGACCTGGCCGATGGCCCAGCCCAGAACAACGCCGACAATTCCGCCCAAAACTCCCATCGCGCCGGCCTCGGCGAAGAAAAGGCTCTGCACATCCTTGTCGCTGGCGCCAATGGCCTTCATAATCCCGATTTCACGCCGGCGCTCCAGAATAGCCATAACCAGGGTGTTGACAATTCCGATCGATGCTACGATCAGCGCAAGACTGCCAAAGATCCCCAGAAAAGCGTACAGGACCCGAAACACCTGCTGCAGACTGCGGCTCGCGTCGAGAATGGAAAGTGTCGTGAATCCCATCTTTTTGATCGCGTCTTCCACAGCCTGCACCTGCGTCGGATTCTTCACCCGCACGCTAATCGACGAATAAACGGGCTGGTCGCTCGCCGCGCGCGAAATCTCGCGCAGATCGGTCTGCTGCATGACGTGAAGGCTCTCCGCCAGTTTCAAAGGCAGAAATACTTTAGCGCGCATGGGGCCGCGCATGCTCTCCACATCGAGATCGGAGATGCCAACGATCTTGAGCTTCTGCTCGCGCGAGATCACTGAGTACGCTGCTCCAACCGTGGCATCTGGGGATGCTGGTTCATCCGGCCGAGGCGCGGTTTGTGGCGGAGCAGCCGCACGCTGCGCATAACGCATTAGCAACTCTCTGCCACGAAGGGGCTGGGCCAGTTCAGCGACGTTCGGCTCTGGCGATCCCAATGGAGGAGTCTTGCCCAACAGTTCTTCGGCGAACGACTTCTGCAGAATCACCTCAGCGGCCGTGTCAGAAGAAAAAAAACTTCCCTGCATGCCCTCGAAGGCGTCGTTAGATTTGGCGGAAGAAGGCAGGGCCGAAATCATGGTGAGATGCGGCTTGTCTTCAAAGCGAAGCTCGGTAACGAAGCGAATGTCGGGATAAGCTTCGAGCACGTTAGACAGCTGCTCGATTTCCTGCCGCGCGGGTTCATCCAAAACACGGCTTTCGCCGGGAGCCGGCCCGTTGCGCTCTTCTTCGCGTCCCATGCCGCGAAGCTCGCGCCGGGAAGAGACGAAAATGGTATCGAAGAGGCCCGATTTCGCGAGTCGTCGCGAAAACATCTGCTGCAAACCGGTGCCCAGCGACAGCATGGCCACCAGCGACGCTACGCCGACCGAGATACCGATCGTGGTCAGCGAGTTGCGCAGCACGGATTCGCGCAGATTGCGTACCGCCAGTTCGGTCAGGTCAGGAAGCTTCATGAGCGCGTCCTTTCCAGCACAGCGGCGTTTTTCTGCTCATCGATCAACTTCCCATCGGCCAGGAAGATCATGCGCTGCGCATAGCGCTCGGCTAGCGCGCGTTCGTGCGTCACCATAACCACGGTCATTCCCAATTGCCTGTTGAATTCACCTACCAGGTCCATGATCTCGATTCCGGTGTGGCTATCGAGATTGCCCGTCGGCTCGTCGGCCAGCAGAAGCTGCGGGCGATTGATGAGCGCCCGCGCCAGAGCCGCGCGTTGCTGCTCGCCTCCGGAAAGTTCGCTGGGACGATGGTCCTTGCGCGCCCGCAGACCGACTCGATCCAGGGCCTCACGGACGAGGTTTCCGCGCTGGCCGCGTTCGACTTCTGCGAAGCGCAGCGGAAGTTCCACGTTCTCGGCCAGGGTCATGCTGGGAATCAAATTGAACGATTGAAAAACCATACCGACGACACGCAGCCGGTACTTCGCCAGTTCTTCGCGCGAAAGCCGCGCCAGATCACGATCCTGAACGACGACCGTACCCGAGGTCGGACGATCCAGCCCGGCAATCAGATTCAGCATGGATGACTTGCCCGAGCCGGAAGTGCCGAGCAAAGCGACGAATTCCCCGGCGCGCACTTCGAGGGAGACGCCGTCTACAGCGCGGATCACGGTCTCGCCCATCCGGTAGTGGCGGCAAAGATTTTCGCTACGGATAGCGACCGCGTCGGGCGACGCGGGAACTCGGGCGGGCGTAGTCATATGGCCTATCGCATTTCTCCCCGTAGCACGCGCAAAGCATCGGCGGCCCGCACCTCGCCCGTTTTGACTTCAGCGCCGTTGCCATCCACCGCGACGGTGTCGCCCTCGCCCGGAGCCAGAAACAGGTTTTCTTCCACCCCGTGCTGGCGGGTATAGAGGTCGTAATAGCGCCCGCGAACGGCGTAGAGCTCGGCATGCGTGCCACGCTCCACGATTTGTCCCTGCTCCATCACCATGATCTGATCCGCGCGCCGAATCGTGGAAAGCCGGTGCGCGATCACAAATGTGGTTCGCCCCTGCATGAGATAGGAGAGACCATGTTGAATCATCTGCTCCGATTCTGAATCCAAGCTGGACGTTGCCTCGTCGAGGATCAGAATGCGCGGCTCGGCCAGGATGGCGCGCGCGATCGAAATTCGCTGCCGCTGGCCGCCGGACAGCTTCACTCCGCGTTCCCCCACCACCGTTCCGTATCTGTCGGCAAAGGACTCGGCGAACTCATCCACACGCGCGATGCGGCAAGCGCGCATGATGTCTTCCTCGCTGGCGTCAGGCCGGGAGAAAGCGACGTTCTCACGAATCGTCCCGTCGAACAGAAACGACTCCTGCAATACAACTCCCAGCCGGGTCCGATAAGAGTCGAGCCGTATCGTGCTCAGGTCGGTGCCGTCCACGCGTATCGTACCTTGTGTGGGCACGTAAAAGGCCGAGATCAAACCGATGGTGGTCGACTTTCCTGATCCCGACGAGCCGACCAGCGCCGTTACCGTTCCCGGTTCCGAATGAAACGAAACACCGTGCAGAACTTCGTGGATTCCGTCGTAGCTGAAACTGACATTGTCGAACTCAACGGTGCCAACGATATCGGGTAGCGAGACAGAACGCTTTGGGTCTTGATCCTCTGGCCGTTCCCGCATGATCTCCTGCGTGCGTTCCAGTCCTGCCAGCGCCTCGGTGAGCTGAGTGCCGACTTGGACGACTTGCATGATGGGCGCGACCAGATAGACGAGCAGAGCGGTGTACGAGAAATAGCCTCCGGGACTGAGATGACGGCCGAGCATTTCGTGACCGCCGACGTACATCGTAGCGGCGCCGACCAGTCCGAGCAGCACGCTGGCGGAGAGGCTCATGACTGACATTGCGGTCAGCGTGCGCATCACGTTATCGAGAAGCCTGCGCGTTCCCGCGGCAAACACAGCTTCTTCGCGCTCTTCGGCGTGGTATCCCTTGATGACGCGCACGCCGCCCAGCGACTCAGTCAGCCGACCCGTGACTTCGGCGTTGATCTTGCCCCGCTCGCGAAAAATCGGACGAATCGTGGCAAAGGCTTTCTTGAGCGCCAGCGCGTAGCAGGCGAGCGAGCAGACGGCAATCAGCGTCAGCGGAGCGCTGGTGCGAAACAGCAAAACTAGCGCAATCGCGGCCGCAATCAATCCGCCGGCAAATTCCACCAGCCCCGTGCCGAGAAGATTACGAACGCCCTCAACGTCGCTCATGATGCGCGACACGAGCGCGCCGGTCTTGTTCGCGTCGTAAAAGGCAACCGGGAGCCGCGAAATGTGTTTCTGCACCTGCTGGCGAAGCTCGGTGATGAGACGCTGAGCGGCTTTCGAGAGCAACTGGGTCAGAGAGAATGAAGTGACGCCCTGGACCACCGTTGCCACCAGAACCGCGAGAACGAGAGGCCGCAGCATCCACGTCTGATGCTTCACCACAACGTTGTCGATCAGGAACTTCGAGGAATACGGGAGCACGAACCCGGCGACCTTGTTGATTACCATGAGCACGAAGCCGAGGGTGAGCAACCCGCGGCGCGGGCGCATCAGCATCCAGACTTCGGGCAGAACGGCCTTCAGGCGCTGGATCTTCGGGGGCTTGGCCGGTTCTTTCTCTGGGGGACTCAAGTCTTATTTTGACTCCGTGGGAGCCGGATTCGCTTCATTATTACAGCATTGTCACACATCTGCCGGCAGGGCGCCGGTAACAACCTGGGGGGAAAGAGATAGTCAACGAGGGTAATCGCAGATGTCAACAATCCTCGCGCAGCGGTATGATCGCTGCATGATCGCCGCTTCCTACAAACCGAACAAGAAGTTTATGCAGTTGGCCATCGCGGAGGCCAAGCGCGCCCGCGACCGGGGCGATTATCCCATCGGCGCCGTCATCACCCACGTAACCGGCGGCCGCGAAGTGGTCATTGCCAGCGCGGGGAACCGGGTAAAAACTTCAGGGTCGAGCATCAAGCATGTGGAACTCGAAACGCTCAAGTATGTATCGAGCGGTTATGGCCGCTACCTGACCGACTTCGTGCTCTACACCACGCACGAACCCTGCGCCATGTGCGCGGGCGCCTGCGTGTGGGCAAGAATTGGCGCCGTCGTATACGGAGTATCGCAGCAAGATATCGCCGCTTATGGCCGAAAATGCGGGACGGAAGAGTACAAGTGGCGGGCCTGCCTCATTCCCTGCCGGCTCGTCTTCGAGAAAGGCAATCACTCGATACCCGTCGTCGGCGGCTTTCTGCGCGACAAATGCAAGAGACTATTCAGCTACAAGGCTGGATAGAATCAAACAGCATCTTGGGCCAATCCACAGGCGCTGCTCACGGCGCTCCAGCCGCGCCTTGATTTCCCTAAACCTGCTTAGCCGCGCGGTTAGTGGTGCAGTTTGGGTTCTCAGCAGACGTTCGTCTTCGTCGATGGCGTCATCCCGAGCGGAGCTGCTTTTCCAGGCGGAGCGAGGAATCTCCCCCCAGACGAATGTTCAAGGGAGATCCATCGGCCCGCTGGTGAAAGCGCGGGCTCTCGGGATGACCCCCCGGAGGATTGAATTGAAAATGTACCACTACCGCCGCGCGCCTCCTGTGACATTCCACGCTCCGACGTTGTATGCTCGGGGCGTGTCCCGCCCATCCACGCCGGAGCGCTCGCCGGACCATTCGCCGACCCTTGGCCTGCTGCTCGGCCTGATCATCACGCTGTCGGCGGTCGTCGCCTACTCGATTTACATCACATGGCAAGTGACCGGTCTGCGCAAGCTGCAGACCGAAATGGTGGACCGCAACCGCAAAGACTCGCTGCAGTTGCTGCGCATTCAGAATGATTTGAATTCGCTCGCCGTTGCCATGCGGGACATGGTGAGCGGCGACGAGCCTTATCCTTTGACTGCGTGGTCGGCGCAGTTTCAGCGTATCCGCACTGATCTTGACGACGCGATGCGGCTGGAGGCGGGGTTCGCCGCCGCCAGCCGGACCCCGGATCAGAGCGCGTTCCTCACCAGTTCGTTTAACCAATTCTGGGACGCCGTAGATCGAGTTTTCGCGCTGGCGCACGAGGGCAAAGAAAAAGACGCGCGCGAACAGATTCAACTCTCCCTGCAGGCGCGGCAAGCCGCGCTCAGCACCGCCGTGGCCAGATTGCTGGTGCAGAACACGGAGAACGAGGAGCAGGCCGGGCAGCGCATTGTGCAGATCTACGACCGCGTACAATTTCAAGTTTATGTTTTTCTGGCCGCAACACTGCTCGCGATCCTGCTCAGCAGCCTCTCGATCATGCGCTGGAACCGCCGGTTGTTCGCGCGTCTAGCCGAAATCTCCGAGCGGCGCAGCGAGCTGGCGCAAAAGCTGATCGCCACGCAAGAATCCACTCTGCGTTACATTTCGCGGGAACTGCACGACGAGTTCGGGCAGGTTCTGACGGCCGTAGGCTCCATGCTTCGCCGCGCCGGAACGCATGCCCCGGAAGGTTCCACGCTGCGGGCTGACTTGCAGGAAGTTCTGCAGACGGTGCAGCAAACTTTAGAGAGCGTTCGCAGTCTTTCGCAGGCGCTCCATCCCGTAATGCTCGACGAGGCCGGACTGGAGAGCACACTCGACTGGTACATCCCCACCGTGGAACGGCAAACCGGAATTGCCATATCCTATGAGAAACAGGGCGAGCCCTTTGCGGTGGATGGCGAAGCCGGCGTACATGTCTACCGTGTGTTGCAAGAGGCGCTGAATAATGTGGCGCGGCATTCCGGGGCCAAGCAGGCGTGGGTGCGGCTACGCTTCCTGCCCGACACGCTGGAATTGGAAGTGGAAGACCATGGGGTTGGATTCAAGAGTCCAAATCAGCGGGGGATTGGTCTGGTGGCGATGCGAGAGCGTTCCGAGTTGATGGGCGGGCAGATCGTTTTCTCTCGCCCTCCTCAAGGCGGAACGTTGATGCACCTGGCCATTCCCAGAGAAAAAGCGGAGTCCGATGGAAAAGCAAACGGAAAAGAAGATCACAGTCTTGCTGGTGGATGATCACAGCCTCGTCCGGCGCGGTTTCCGGCGCATGCTCGAAGATGAAGCCGACATGGAAGTAGTCGGCGAAGCCGGCGATGGCGAGGCAGCGATCAAACTGGCGAAAGAACTTCATCCCCAGGTCGTGGTGATGGACTGCGCTCTGCCCGGCATGAACGGGCTCGAAGCCACGCGCGAGATTCTTCGCGATTTTCCGGATATCTCAGTTCTGATGCTAAGCATGCATACGGAAAGCACCTGGGTGCACCAAGCGACTGAGGCTGGGGCCAAAGGGTACGTTCTGAAGAACGCGCTGGATCTCGAGCTTGGAGCCGCGATCCGCAAAGTTGCCGCGGGCGAAACGGTGTTCGATCCGCAAGTCGAACAGAAAGAGACCCTCAGGGGCGAGCGCAGCAACGCGCTTACGCCGCGTGAACTCGAAGTGCTTCAAATGATCGTGGACGGAAAGTCGAACAAGGAGATTGCGGTCGCTCTCGATCTCAGTCCGAACACTGTAGCTGTTCACCGCGCCAACATCATGAACACGTTGGGAATCCACAAAACTGCGGAGTTGGTGGTCTACGCGATTCGCGCCGGGCTGGTGAATGTTCCGTGAATCGCAGGTCTTTTCTTCGCAACATCGCGGGCCTCGGAGGAGTGGCGGGTTTGGCGGCGTGTTCACAGCGGCTTGGGGCAGTCGTGGCTCAGATGGGAAACAACGGCGGCCCAGGCTTTCGCTTCACTGATGTGACGAGCCAGGCGGGTATTCAATTCCAGCATTACAACGGCGCCTTTGGGGGAAAATTCCTGCCCGAGACTCTCGGCTCCGGCTGTGCCTTTCTGGATTATGATCGCGACGGCTGGCAAGACATTTTGCTGATCAACGGCTCGGATTGGCCGGGCCACAAGACGAACCGCACCACGCTGCGGCTTTATCGCAATAATGGAAACGGCACGTTCACCGACGTGACTTCCCGCTCGGGGCTCGATGTCGAAATGTACGGAATGGGCGTGGCCGTGGGTGATTACAACAATGACGGCTTTCCCGACATTCTCGTCACTTGCGTCGGCCAGAACCGTTTGTTCCGCAATACCGGCAAAGGAACTTTCGTTGAAGTCACCAGCGCCAGCGGCCTGGGAAAGCGCGAGGCGCTCAGTACCTCGGCTCTGTGGTTCGATTATGACCGCGACGGTTTGCTGGACCTTTTCGTGTGCAACTATGTGAAGTGGTCGCCGGAGCACGACATTTTCTGCAGCCTTGATGGAAAGCATAAGTCGTACTGCACGCCGGAGGCGTACCGCGGCGCAACCTGCTGGTTGTTCCACAATCGAGGCGATGGAACGTTCGAAGATGTCACCGCTTCCAGCGGAATCTTCGACAGCAGTTCCAAGTCGCTCGGCGTAGCCCTGATCGACGACGACCACGACGGCTGGCCTGACCTGCTCGTGGCTAACGATACTCAACCCAACAAGCTCTATCGCAATCAGCACGACGGCACGTTTAAGGACGTAGCGGTCGAAGCCGGGCTTGCCTTCAGCACCGAGGGAAAAGCCCGCGCGGGCATGGGGGTCGACGTCGCCGATTTCGAAAACTCCGGCACGGCGGGCGTGGCCATCACCAACTTCGACAACGAAATGATCGGCCTGTACCGGGCGAGCGGCCGAGGTTTCGAAGATATCGCCGCGCAGGCAGGCGTTGGGATGGCTTCCAAAAACAGCCTGGGCTTCGGCTGCATTTTCTTTGATGTCAACCTCGATGGCTGGCTCGATTTCGCGGTGGCCAACGGCCACATTGACGAGACAGTGCGCAACATACGCGGCAATGTCGGATACGCACAGCCGCCGCAACTTTTCTTAAACAGCGGTAACGGAAATTTCCACGATGTGGCCAGCGAAATTGGTGGAGGCTTTGATCAACCCAAAGTTGGCCGCGGTCTGGCCTATGCGGATTTCGACCGCGATGGCGATCTCGACTTGCTGCTTACTACTAATACTGGACCGGCCTACTTATATCGAAACGATCTGCTGATGGCCAACCGCAGCATTCGGTTTCGTCTGGTTGGAACCAAGTCGAACCGCGATGCGATCGGAGCGGTCGTGCGAGTCTCCGCCGGCGGCATGACGCAATCGCGCATGGTGAAAGGCGGCTCCAGCTATCTGTCGCAATCCGAATTGCCCGTTACATTCGGGGTGGAGAAGCGGGATCGCATTGACCGCATGGTGATCGAGTGGCCGAGCGGCAGAACGGAAGAATACAAAGATCTGGCGGCGGGCCGCGTCTATGAGTGCATCGAAGGAAAAGGAATTACGCCCAAGAACGGCTACTGAGGAGCGCTCGCGTTTGTGGCGCGGGACTGGACACTTCCGGCGGCCGTTACCTCGATCTCCACTGAGTCGCTCACATGCAGGAAAAACGTGCTTGGATTCTTCATTCCCCATTTCGCATATGGAACTGTGAAATGTGCAGTCGCGGTCCAGGAGCCGGACGACATCTCCACCTCCGCCGGGACGGTTAACTCCTGTTCCACACCGTGGATGCGAAATACTCCGTACACTTTCACCGAAGATTTCCCAGGATTCGCCACCGCACCTTCGACCCGGTCAGGGCGAAACGAAATCTCAGGATAGCGCGCGCTCTCCAGCACTTCGGTGTGCATTTTGCGATCACGCATGCCGTTGCCGGTTTCGCCGCTCTTCGCATCTAAAAGGATTTCTCCGGAAAGCTTTCCCGAAGCAGCGTCGTACTCGAGCTCGCTCACCTGCGCGTGGAATGTCCCGTGGACGCTATGAAGTGTGGCGTCCAAAGTGAATCTTACTTGGGTCTTCGCCGGATCGAGCTGAAGGGCAACCTGTTGCGATTGCGCTGAAGCCAGAGCGGGAACCAGCAAAGCCAGGAGGGCGAGATTGATGAAGAGGCGGGCTGCACAAGTCATGATTACGCCGTCAACAATCCCCAGCCCAGAGTTAGGCCGTCCCATACGACGCGTGCAGGAGGCCGTACACCAACATGCAATTCCAGCAGCCGCCGGAATATTTGCGGCCGCCGTTCAAAAACCTGCAGAGTTCGATGCTGCAGCCCAGGGCGGCCATCGAGAGTGAGCATCAAGCGCGCCATCCACCACGGGCGCAGGGACGCCCGGCGGTGCTCTGTCTGGTAGGGTGCAAGGTCGCCGGTGTAAAGACACTCCGCCAACACGATTGCCTGATTAAACGCCAGCCCAAGCCCTTCCCCCGTGATCGCGTCTACGGTTCCTGAAGCGTCTCCGATCAGCGCCACATTGCCGCGCCACACCCGTCTGAACCTGCAGTTGCCGGTGAGTGCGCCCCTTTCTGCGGAGGTGGTCTTAGCTCGGCCCAGCCGCTCCTTCAGCCTGGGCAAGAAGCCGAGACCCTCTTGGAGCCGCAAGCTGGGATCTTGCGATGCAATCGCTACGCAGACTTGCGATTCGCTTACGGCAGTGGCATAACCCTGGCACTGCGCTCCCCAGTACACCTCCATGCGGTCAGTCCAGGGCGCAACGCGGAAGTGCTGCCGGAAGGCATAACGCATGCGAGGTCTCGGCCCCGATTCGAGGCCTGCCCACCGGCGCACGCGCGAGTTGGCCCCATCGGCGCCGACAATCCAGCGTGCCCGAACCAACTGGCTTCGCAACAGAACTCCACGAGAGGAAATACCGGTGACTGGAGTCCTCCAGAGCAGCGCGACGCCTAGTTGTGCCGCACAGTCTGCCAAGATCCGATGAAGTGCAGTGCGGCGAACCGCTAGACCCAAGCTGTTTCCCGGAAACGGAGCGTCCGCCTCGGCGCTAGCACTCACAAAGCGAATGCCCCGGAAAAACCGGCCTTCCGAGAAGGGCATTTGAAGGCCCAAGGCCTTGAGCGCAGTCAAGCCGTCCGGCAAGAGACCCTCGCCACAAGCCTTGTCCACCGCCGGTTGCGCGCCATCGGCCACCACAACGCGGAGCCCGCGCTGTCGCGCAGCAATGGCCGCAGCCAACCCCGCGGGACCGCCGCCAATTACAAAAACGTCGGTTGTTTCAGGAGCCATTTGCCTCATGTCGCGGACCTTACCATTCGAGCAGCACTAATTCTGAGCAAAATCCAGGTCCCATGGCCGCCAGCAATCCCAGCGTCCCCGGCTCCGGACGCCGATTCTGCATCACGTCTTCCAGCACTACCAGCACGGAAGCCGAGGAGAGATTGCCCACCTTCTTCAGGCAGTCCCAGGAAGCGTCGAGTTGGCCGTTCTTGAGGGAGAGTGCGTCCGCGGTGGCCTCCAGCACTTTCGGACCGCCCGTGTGCAGAACCCAGCTCTTGACGTCGCTGCGCTGGTGTCCGTAGTCGGCAAGAAACGCATCCACATCACGGCCCAGGTTTTCGCGAATCAGAGTAGGCACTTCCGGCGACAGCACAATGCGGAATCCCTTCTCCGTTACCCTCCATCCCATCATCTCTTCAGTATCGGGATAGAAGACAGACCGGGTGGCAAGAATCACGGGGCCGCAGGCAGCCAGCTCCTCGCCGGTTACGATCGCGGCTGCGGCGCCATCGGCAAACAGTCCGGAAGAAATCAGATTAGCGACGGAAAGATCGTCTCGCTGCAAAGTCAGTGAACAGAGTTCCACTGATACCAGAGCCGCGGCCTGCGCAGGATACGCTCGCACGTAATCCGCAGCCCGAGCGATTCCGGCTGCGCCTGCCACGCACCCCAGTCCGAAAATCGGAATGCGGCGGATGTTCGCCGGCAACCCCATGCGGTTAATCAGCAGCGCATCAATCGACGGGCTGGCGATGCCAGTGACCGAAACAAAAAACAAGGCGCCCAGACAGCTTGAATCCAAGCCCGCAAAATGCAGAGCACGGCAAAGCGCTTGTTCGCCCAACTCCTGCGCCGCCTCAATCCAGAGATCGTTCGCGCGGCCCCAAGTGGAAATGTCGTAGTACTTCTCCGTGGGCAGGGCGAGATAGCGGCCTTCTACCGCAACGTTGCGATGAAGCCTCGCCAGCAACTGCGGATTCCTCAGGCGGTCGCCCCAATATTCCTGCAGTTTTTCCAACAGGACTTTCTGAGAATAGTAATGCCTGGGAAAAGCGCTGGCAGCGCTAGCGATTTTCATAATTTTCCGAACCCCTGAACGCGGACTCGCTGTCTGAAGGTCGCGAACCAGCGTGTCCATCGATGACTAAGCACGGAGCGCTTTTTTCAGCCCGGATTATTCTCGCCGTGCCGATCCCCCTGAGTTGTCACGTGCTTGTTAAATCAAATCCAGGCGAGACAGCCAGTTCCGGCCGCGACGTCTCTTGCTCGCCCTAAGGTATTACCGCGATCGAAGTCGGCGTACTTCCCACAGAATACGACCCGACCTCGCTGAGTGACCCGCTGCTGACGGCCAAGCTAAACGACTCAATGGCGGCGCTTTTCTGGTTGCCAACGAACAGGTATTGCCCGCTGGGGTCGATGGCAATCACGCTGGGTTGCGCGTTAGCACTGAATGGCGAGTTGGAAAGCAAGGCCAGACCACCATCAGAAGCGATGGAGTACGCGGTTAGATTTCCCGAGCCTTCGTTGGCCACGTAGAGATACTTCTCGGAATTGTCCACGAGGAGAAAAACCGGGCTGGTATACGTCTCGCCCAGCGGAGAATTGGCGAGTTCAGTCAGCTCTCCGCTGGAGCTATCGATGGAGAATTCCGAGATCGAGTTATCCGTGAAATTGGCGGTGTAAAGAAAAGAGGAACTGGAGGACTCGACAGCGATGGCGAGCCCATAGGGATTGTCTCCCGTCAGCTGTGACTGAACGAAGCTCAGAACTCCTGCGTTGACGCTGAAGACTTCGACGTAGCCTTGCGAGATCGTTCCCGTCACGTACAGAAAGTTCCCATTGGCCGACAGCATCATGTTGAGGGGAGTGAGCCCAAGTTGGACGGGGGTTCCCACCGCATTGAGGTTGCCGCTGCTGTCAATCGAGAAAACCAGAATGTTATTCGACTCAGCGTTGGCGACGTAAAGGTAGCTTCCTGTCGGATCCATAACCAGCACGAAGGGCGTTATTCCGCCCAGAGGCGTCACGCTCGTCCGCGGGGTCTGTTCGGTGATCGAGCCGTCAGCCGCAATTAAGAACAAAGAAATGTCGTTCTCGCTGGGATTGGCAGCATAGAGGAACTGTTTCGAGGGATGAATCACCAGCGACTGCACTTCCGGACCGGCAGTGAACGGACTGCTCGACAAGGGCGTCAGCGCTCCTGAATTGGGGTCTTCCCGATAGACAAGAATCTCGCTGGACTGTGGAATGGCGGCGTACAGGTAATGATTGCCGACCTTGCCACAGCTTAGGGAAACGGCTAGGGCGGTACAAACAAGGAACAAAGCAGTTGCTTTCTTCAGCATCCGGTGCTCCTGAAAGATTCTTGGTATCGAGGGAGGCTGGCGAGGGTCTCTCGCCCACAGCTTCCGGGGTCAGCGTGCTCTCTATTCCTGGTGCGCACGATCTCTATCATACGGAACAAGTTTGCCATTGTGCATCGGCCCCGTTCTGCAGCCTGGCTGCCGGACAGCAGAATCCGGGCCACGGCCGGCAAGCCGATTCAAAAGTCTGCGATGCCGTTCTTCCGCGAACAGGTTGCACAAGCCGCACGAGGCCGAGAACCATCGCGTTTCTAGACTAGAATTCCGGCGCGGCCTGACCCGGGAATCCCCTGGCATGCGCCGACAGCTCAGTGGACGGGACTCGGGCGCGGCAGACTGGTCTCGGGCAAGGCATGATCCGCACTGCCCCGCAGCCACAGCCGAAATAGGTCAAGATACACGTAAACCACTGGTGTAGTAAAGAGCGTCAGCATCTGGCTGACAATGAGTCCGCCGACGATGGTAATGCCGAGCGGCCGATGCAGTTCCGATCCAGTCCCAGTGCCGAGCCACAAAGGGAGCGCGCCGAGCAGCGCGGCCATGGTCGTCATCATGATCGGCCGGAAGCGCAGCAGGCAAGCATCATAGATCGCCTCCGCCGGCTTCTTCCCCTGCGTCCGCTCTACCACAAGAGCCACGTCGATCATCATGATGGCGTTCTTCTTTACCAAACCGATCAGCAGGATGATGCCAATCATCCCAATCACATTCAGTTCGTTGTGCGTCAACAGGAGCGCCAGCAAAGCGCCGACCCCTGCGGAGGGGATCGTCGAGAGGATGGTAATCGGGTGGACGTAGCTCTCATAAAGCATTCCTAGCACAATGTAAACGGCCGCCAGCGCAGCTATGATCAGGATCAGCATGTTGGACTTTGAATCCTGGAAAGCGGCGGCCGTTCCCTGGAAACTGGCCTGGATGGTTGGGGGAAAGCCGATGGCGCCCTCGGCTTTTTCGATGGCATCGGTGGCTTGGCCGAGCGAGACTCCCGGCGCCAGATTGAACGAGATGGTCACCGACGGCGCCAGCCCCTGGTGATTGACCGCTAGCGGCGTATTCGACGGCTCGTAATGAGTGAAGGCGGCCAAAGGCACCGGAGTTCCACTGGTGGATCGCAAATAGATGTTTTGCAAGGCCTCCGGCGTTTGCTGAAACTGCGGGGCGACTTCCATCACCACGTGATACTGGTTGAGCGCGCGGTACATGGTCGAAACTTGCCGCTGACCAAAGGCGTCGTACAGTGCATTGTCCAGAGTCTGAGACGTGATGCCCATCCGGCTGGCCGTGTCGCGATCGATCACTAGTTGTGCCTGCAGCCCCTTGTCTTGCTGGTCGGAGTTTTGATCGCGCAATTCCGGCAGTTTCTTGAGCTTGTCCAGCAGCTGCGGCGCCCACTTGTTCAAATCGTCCAGACTGGCGCTTTGCAGCGTGTATTGGTACTGGGCGTTGCCAAACCGCCCGCCGATCGTGAGATCCTGGGCGGACTGCAGAATCAGGGTGGCGCCGGGCACAACCGCCAGCTTGCCACGCAGCCGATTGATCACGTCATCGGCAGTTACGTATCGACAGGGTTCCCAGAAGTGCTGTTTCTGGCACGGGCCGCGCTGCTCGAGCGGCTTGAGCATCAGGAAAAACCGCCCCTGGTTCAGAGCGGTGTTGCCGCCAGTTGACCCGATCACTGTGTCCACCGCCGGGTCCTTCATTACGATGCTGACGTAGCGCCTTATCTTGTCGCTCATGGCCTGGAAGGAAATATCCTGCGCGCCTATCACCATGCCCATGATGCGTCCGGTATCCTGCTGCGGGAAAAAGCCCTTGGGCACTATGATGTACAAACCAACGCTAAGGAGCGCTACTGAGATGGTCACAGTGAGAGTAAACGGCCGCTCCGCCAGCACCCACTTCAGCGAACGGCTATAGCTTGCGAGCAGCTTGTTAAATGCCCATTCGCTGGCGCGATAGAAGATGTTGTGCTTTTCCTCTCTGTTGGCCGGACGCAAGAATTTCGCGCACATGGTCGGCGTCGTGGTCAGCGAAACCAGTAAAGAAACGCCGATTGCAATACTCAGCGTCACCGCGAATTCGCGGAACAGCCGTCCCACAATACCCCCCATCAGCAACAGGGGAATGAACACCGCGACCAGCGAAGTGCTCATGGAAAGCACGGTGAAGCCGATCTCGGCCGCTCCTTTGAACGCCGCCTGCACGACATCCATGCCGTGCTCGACGTAGCGGGTGATGTTTTCGAGAACGACGATGGCGTCATCTACTACAAACCCGGTAGAAATGGCCAGCGCCATCAGGGACAGATTGTCGAGGCTGTAGCCCAGCAGGTACATTCCGCCGAATGTTCCCACCAACGAGAGCGGGACAGCGACGCTGGGGATAATCGTGGCCCGTACCGTGCGCAGAAACACAAATACAACCAGGATGACGAGGGCAATCGAGATCAGTAGTGTAGTCTCGATGTGCTGCACCGAAGCGCGCACCGTCACGGTGCGATCCATTGCGATCGTCAATTTGATGGCCGGCGAGATGGACGACTGCAAATAGGGCAGGATGGCCCGCACGCGGTCCACGGTTGCGATGATATTTGCTCCGGGCTGGCGGAAAATGGGCATCACTACACACGGTTTGCCGTTGGTCAGGCCCAGGTTGCGCACATCCGCTACCGCATCCTCTACGTCAGCTACATCCGCCAGCCGCACGGGGGCGCCGTTGTTGTAGGCCACGATCAGCGGACGGTACTGATCTGCGGTGAACAGCTGGTCGGTATCTTCGAACGGGTAGGACCTCAAACTGTCGGCAACCTGCCCCTTGGGCCGGTTGGCGTTGGCTGCGTTCAATGCATTACGGACTGTGTCTAGCCCGACGCCGAGCTTATTTAGCAACGTGGGATTGACTTCCGCGCGCACGGCGGGCTGCGCCGCGCCCCACACGAAGACCTGGCCCACGCCATCCACCTGCGCCAGCTTCTGCGAGAGAATCGAATCGGCTGCGTCGTACATCTGCGGGATGGTCATCGTGTCCGAGGTCAGGGCCAGGATGAGGATGGGAGCGTCCGCCGGGTTCACCTTGCGATAGGTGGGATTGCTGGGCAAGTTCGTGGGAAGCTGGCCGCGCGACGCATTGATGGAGGCTTGCACGTCGCGAGCAGCGGCATCAATATTCCGGTTCAGATCAAACTGCATGGTGATCGCGGTGGTGCCGAGTTGGCTTGCCGAGGTCATCTGGTTCACTGCCGCGATCCGGCCGAACTGCCGCTCCAGCGGAGTGGCCACGGCCGAGGCCATGGTCTGCGGATCCGCGCCCGGCAGGGCCGCGCCCACGCTGATCACGGGAAAGTCCACTTTCGGCAGCGACGCCACCGGCAGAAAATTGAAGGCGAGGATTCCGGAGAGCAGCAGGGCCGCCGCGAGCAACGACGTGCCGACAGGTCGCCGAATGAATGGTCCCGAGATACTCATGCTCTAATCCGCTGGCACAGGCTCCCGTGGAATTGGATTGCCGATCCGGTATCGGGCGAACCTCTGCGCCAGGCGGTCAAACCACAAATAAACCACCGGCGTCGTGTACAGGGTGAGCAGTTGGCTCAGCAGCAGCCCGCCGACAATCGTGATACCCAGTGGACGCCGCAATTCCGCGCCCGTCCCAGGCACCAGCGCCAGGGGCAGGCCACCGAGCAGGGCGGCCATAGTCGTCATCATGATGGGCCGAAAACGCAGCAGGCAGGCCTGATAAATTGCCTCCTCCGGCGGCTTGTGTTCGTCGCGCTCCGCCTCCAGGGCAAAGTCAATCATCATGATGGCATTCTTCTTCACAATGCCGATCAGCAGGATGATGCCGATCAGCGCCACTACTGTCAGATCGCTTCCGGTAATCATCAAGGCCAGAATGGCGCCCACGCCGGCCGACGGCAGAGTCGAAAGAATCGTGACCGGGTGAATGTAGCTCTCATACAAAACACCGAGCACGATGTAGACCGTGATGATCGCCGCCAGTATCAGGAAAGGCTCAGTCGAAAGCGAGTTTTGAAACGCGGCCGCGGTTCCTTGAAAAGACGCATGAATGCTGGCCGGCAGTTGGATGTCTTTTTCTGCCTGCTGGATCGCTTTGGTGGCATTGCCCAGCGATCCGCCGGGGGCGAGATTGAACGACAGCGTGACCACAGGGAACTGTCCCTGATGGTTCACCGCCAGCGAGGCGCTGTTCGATTGCATGCGCGTGAAGGTCGAGATTGGGACTGGGGCGCCGCTGGTGGTCACGGCTGCGCCATTCGCTGTAGGCGCTCCCGTGTTCGGCGTGACCATGCTCGGCCGGATGTAGATGTCCTGCAACGAATCCGGATTCTCGGCAAAGCTGGGCAACACCTCCAGCACCACGTGGTACTGATTCAGCTGCGTGAAGATCGTGGATACCTGACGCTGCCCGAAGGCATCGTAGAGCGTGTTGTCGATAGCCTGGGGGAAAATTCCAAGTCGCGATGCCGTGTCGCGATCAATCATGATGTTCGTACGCAGGCCGTTGTTCAGCTGATCCGTGGCTACATCCCGCAACTCCGGCAGGGTTCGCAGCTTGGCAACCAACTTCGGTGTCCACTGCGCCAGTTCCTGCGCATCGGCATCTTCAATGGAATACTGGAATTGCGTCCGGCTCACGCGGTCTTCGACGGTAAGATCCTGGACCGGCTGCATGTATAGCGTAATGCCGTCCACTTTCGCCAGCTCCGGTTGCAAGCGGCGAATGATCGCGGAGGCGTCGTCGGCGCGATCGTTGCGCGCCCTCAAATTGATTTGAATGCGGCCGGCGTTTGGAGTTGTGTTGGTGCCGTCCACGCCAATGAACGACGAAAGACTCTCCACGTCCTTGTCTTGAAGAATGATCTTCGCCAATTCCTGCTGGCGCTGCGCCATTGCTTCGAATGAGACATCATCCGGGGCCTCAGATATTCCCAGAATCACGCCGGTATCCTGAACCGGGAAGAAGCCCTTGGGCACGATCACATACAGCGCGAGCGTCAGGATGAGTGTTGCCAGAGTCACCAGCAGGGTCGCGGTTTGATGTTTCAGCACCCACTTCACGGTGCGGCCGTAGAAGGCGATGATCCGGTTGTAGTACCCCTCCGTAACGTGGTAAAAGCGACCCTGCTCCCCCTCGTTGATGTGCTTCAGCAACTTGGCGCACATCATCGGCGTGAGGGACAGCGAAACTCCCGCCGAAACCAGAATCGTCACCGCCAGAGTAACGGCAAATTCGCGGAATAGCCGCCCCACGATATCGCCCATGAACAGCAGTGGAATCAGCACGGCGATCAGCGATACGGTCAGCGAAACGATGGTGAATCCGATCTGCCCCGATCCCTTCAATGCGGCCTCGAGCGGCGACTCGCCCGCCTCGATGTAACGATTGATGTTTTCGATCATCACGATTGCGTCATCCACCACGAATCCCGTGGAGATCGTCAAAGCCATGAGCGTCAAATTGTTCAAACTGTAGCCGAGCAAATACATCACGCCGAATGTTCCGATCAGCGATAGCGGTACGGCGACGCTGGGAATGACTGTGGCCGAGAGATTGCGCAGGAAAAGGAAGATGACCATCACAACCAGCGCGATGGTCAACATCAATTCGAACTCGACATCGCGGACGGAGGCCCGGATTGTGGTGGTTCGGTCGGTGAGGATCTGTACCTTGACTGCCGAAGGCAGCGAGGCCTGCAACTGCGGCAGAAGCTTTTGGATCCGGTCGACCACGCTGATGATGTTGGCCCCGGGCTGGCGTTGGATATTGACGATCACCGCGGGGGTCAGGTTCATCCAGGCAGCCAGCCACGCGTTCTCCGTGCCGTCGATCACATTGGCGACATCGCTGACACGTACGGGAGCGCCATTGTGGTAGGCGACGACAATGGGCTTGTACTGATCGCCGGAGAAGAGCTGATCATTGGCGCCGATGGTGTAGGATTGCCGGGAACCATCAATAACGCCCTTGGCTTGGTCCACATTGGCCTGAACCAGCGCCGCGCGCAGGTCTTCCAGGCTCAAGCCGTAGGAGGCGAGCGCGGTCGGGTTGGCCTGAATGCGCACCGCTGGCTTCTGCCCGCCGCTGATCGAAACCAGTCCCACCCCCGGCAGCTGAGAAATCTTCTGCGCCAGTGAGGTGTCCGCAAGATCCTCCACTTTCGACAACGGCAGTGAGTCCGAAGTCAGCGCCATCGTGAGAATCGGCGCGTCGGCAGGATTGACTTTGTTGTAGATCGGAGGATTCGGCAGGTCCGTAGGCAAGTAAGTCGAAGCGGAATTGATGGCTGCCTGCACCTGCTGCTCTTCCACGTCAATATTCTGATCGAGGCCGAACTGCAGCGTGATCAAGGAACTACCGAACGAACTGGTGGAAGTCATTTGGCTCAGGCCGGGCACCTGGCCAAACTGCCGCTCCAGTGGCGAAGTCACGGAGGAGGCCATCACCTCCGGGTCCGCCCCGGGATAGAAAGTCACGACTTCGATCGTGGGATAGTCGACCTCGGGCAGCGCCGAGACCGGCAATTGCCTGTACGCGACCAAGCCCACCAGCACCACGCCGACCATAAGCAGCGTAGTCGCGACCGGGCGGAGGATGAAGACTCGCGAAGGACTCATGAAGCGGGTGTACCTGAGCTTGAGCTATCCGAACTTGGATTTCCCGGGGACGCTTGATGGATGCCACTGGCCGCCGGGGCAGCGCCAGGCCCTCCGCCGGGACCGCCTGTTCGCGGTTCAACCGGGGTACCCCTCTGCAGTTTGTCCTGTCCATCGGTTACGACAACTTCGCCCGGATTGAGGCCGCTCGTGACCACGGTTGTGCTCCCTTGGGTAAGCGACACCGTGACGGCGCGATCCTGCGCCTTCTTGTCAGCATTCATCACGTAAACGAATGTCCCCTGGGGACCGCGCTGAACGGCTGCTGTCGGCACGACTGTGCTGTTCTTTCGGGTTTCGAGCAGCAGGTTGGCGTTCACGAACTGGTTCGGCCAAAGCTGATTGTCCCTGTTATCGAAAACCGCCTTCAGCTTCGCCGTCCCAGTGGTCGGATCAATCTCGTTGTCAATAGTGAGCAGCTTGCCGCTGGCGAGCTTGGTCTGATCATCGCGGCTCAGGGCATCCACTTCGAGCGTCCCTTGCTTCATGTGCTGCGCCACCTCCGGCAGCACATCCTCGGGCAGCGTAAAGATGACGGCAATCGGCTGCAGCTGGGTGAGAATCAGCATGGGGTTCGTGTCCGCCGCGTGGACAATGTTGCCCGGGTCCACTTGCCGCAACCCCACGCGGCCGCTGAACGGCGCCGTGATGTGGCAGTAGACGATTTGCAGTTTCGCATTGTCAATTTGCGCTTGATCGTTGCGCACTGTGCCGTCGAGCTGGTCCACCAGCGCCTTCTGCGTGTCCACCTGCTGCTGGGCAATGCTCCCGGAGGGAATCAACGCCGTATAACGGTCCAGATTCAGCTTGGCATCGCGCAACTGCGCCTGGTCGCGGAACAACTGCGCCTGCATCTGCTCCAGTTGAACTTGGTACGGCCGTGCATCAATCTCGATCAGCAGGTCTCCCTCTTTAACGAATTGCCCTTCGGTGAAGTTGACCTTCATAATCTGGCCGTCAACCCGGCTCTTGATGTTGGCCGTGTTAAAAGCCGTCACTGATCCCAAACCGGACAGATAAACCGGTACGTCCTGCCGCTGCACCTGCGCCACGGCAACCGACACCGGACGAGGCCCCGCCGCCTGCGCCTTCTGCTTAGGGTCGGCGGAACTGCTGCACGCCAGGAAGGATGCCAGCAGAATTGCAATCGACAAGGTGGCGACCGAGCGAGACCGGAGGCTGGCTCGCGCCGCGAATCTTCTGAAAAAAGTTCCCTCGATCATTTTCACGTGATTATGTCCAGGGCTGCGTTGTCGCCGCCGAAGAGCGGAAGGCAGCCCAATTATTTGACGTATGTATTGTAGGCTCGGCTTCGGCAACTCTACCCTGGAGAGGCAGAAAAAATCTTCGATCGGGGCTTTCCCTCTACGGAAGGCAGGAACCACAATGCCGTCAGAACCGTACGCTATCAGCATCAACCCCGGCGCGGCGACCGGTCAAGGCCAGGACTGCGGTTTTACAAATCTTTACTCGCTCTGACTATTCTCGCATTGCGATTGGCGTAGGATGCCGCGCCTCATACGCCGCAATCTCCGATTCGTGTTGCAGGGTCAGCCCGATGTCATCCAGGCCATTCAACAGGCAGTAACGCACGAATTCGTCCATGGGGAACTTCCCCGCGAATCCCCGGTCATCGCGCACTTCGCACTTTTCCAGATCAACTGTGATGTGATAATCGTCGATCTGCTGAGCGCGCTGCATCAACTCGGCAACTTCGCCTTCGTCCAGGCGCACGGTGAGAAACCCATTCTTGCTGCTGTTGTTGGCGAAGATGTCGGCGAACGATGGCGCGATCACCGCTTGAAACCCAAAATCGGCCAGCGCCCACACTGCGTGCTCGCGCGACGAGCCGCAGCCGAAATTCTTCCCTGCGACCAGGATGGTCGCGCCTTCATAGCGGGGTTCGTGCAAAACGAAGTCGGGATTTTTCTTCCCGCCGGCGCCAAAGCGCCAGTCGTAGAACAAGAACTCGCCGAAGCCGGTTTTTTCGATCCGCTTCAGAAACTGCTTAGGGATGATCTGGTCGGTATCGACGTTGACCCGATCGAGCGGCGCCACCCGTCCGCGATGCACGGTAAAAGCCTTCATCACGAGTCCCTCGGTCTTAAATCTACCGAAACTTCCAATTCCGAATATCTGTGAAATGCCCGGCAATTGCCGCCGCAGCGGCCATCTCGGGGCTCACCAGATGCGTTCGGCCACCGCGTCCCTGGCGGCCCTCGAAATTGCGATTGCTGGTCGAAGCGCAGCGCTCACCCGGTTGCAGGATGTCTGGATTCATCCCCAGGCACATCGAGCACCCCGACTCACGCCACTCGAATCCGGCATCCAGAAAGATTCTGTGCAAACCCTCCTGCTCCGCGGCCCGCTTTACCCCCTGTGAGCCCGGCACCACCATGGCCCGCACCTTCGGACTTACGCGATATCCCCTCGCCACCTGCGCCGCCGCGCGCAAATCTTCGACGCGCGCGTTGGTGCACGATCCAATGAAGACGCGATCAATCGTGATGTCTTCAATGCGCCGTCCTGGCTCGAGTCCCATGTACTGCAACGCCAATTCGGCTGCGCGCCGCTCAGTGTCTTGCAGACCGTTGAGCTCGGGCACGCGGCCGGTCACCGGCGCCACCATTCCGGGATTCGTCCCCCAGGTCACGAATGGGCAAAGCTGCGATGCGTCAATCTGGACCACCTTATCGAAGAAAGCACCGTCGTCGGTTGGCAAGTGCCGCCAACGCTCAAGCGCTTTGTCCCATTGGTCGCCCACCGGAGCGAACCGCCTTCCTGCAACGTAGGCAAACGTGATCTCATCCGGCGCCACCATGCCGGCGCGCGCTCCAGCCTCGATGCTCATGTTGCACAGCGTCATGCGCCCTTCCATCGAGAGCGCGCGCACCGCCGCCCCGGCATATTCAATCACGTGTCCGGTCGCGCCGTCGGTGCCAATCAGCCCGATGATTCCCAGCGCCAAGTCCTTCGCCGTCACGCCCTCGGCCAGCCGCCCGCGCACGTCGATCTTCATAGTCTTCGGCTTCTGCTGCGCCAGACATTGCGTCGCCAGAACGTGCTCGACCTCTGACGTTCCAATCCCAAACGCCAGCGCCCCGAGCGCTCCATGGGTGCTGGTATGGCTGTCGCCGCAGACGATCGTCATGCCCGGCTGCGTCAGCCCCAGTTCCGGACCAATCACGTGCACAATCCCTTGATCGGGAGAATCCATGTCGAAGAGGCGAATGCCGAACTCCTTGCAGTTTGCCTGCAACGCTGCAATCTGCTTGGCGGCAATCAGGTCGGTGATGGGGGTCCCGCGCGGCTCGGTGGGAACGTTGTGATCCACGGTGGCCACGGAGCGCAACGGCTGGCGCACCTTACGCCCAGCCGCCCGCAGCCCGTCAAACGCCTGCGGCGAGGTCACCTCATGGATGAGATGCAGATCAATATAGAGAATGGGCGACTGCCCGGCCGGCTGTGCCACCACGTGGGCGTCCCAGATTTTCGCGAATAGTGTTCTCTTGGCCGACATCGTGTTCCTTAGCCTTACAGTCGAAGCGCTGCCGGAATTGCTACCGCGGCCGCGTGATCGCCCCCTGCGATGCTGACGACACCAGCGCCGCATATTTCGCAAACACTCCCGTCGGGTATCGCGGCGCGGGCGGCTTCCATTGCGCCATGCGCTGGCGCAGCACGTCATCGCCAAGCTCGACTTGCAACGCTCGCTTGGTTACATCGAAATGAATCATGTCGCCGTCGCGCAACGCGATGATCGGTCCTCCCAACGCCGCCTCAGGCGAAACGTGGCCGACCATCAGCCCATGAGTCGCGCCGCTGAATCGCCCATCGGTCAGCAAGGCCACCGACTCGCCCAATCCTTCGCCGAAAATCGCCGCGGTCACGTCCAGCATTTCGCGCATGCCGGGACCGCCCTTTGGGCCTTCGTTGCGAATCACCACCACATCTCCCGCATGAATCTTTTTGCCGGCGACTGCGGCCATAGCTTCTTCCTCGGATTCAAACACGCGCGCCGGACCGCGATGTTCCAGACGCTCATGTCCGCTGATTTTCGCCACGCACCCTTCAGGCGCGAGGTTCCCCTTGAGAATCACCAAGCCACCGGTCGCCTTGAGCGGCTTGTCGAGAAGAGCGATTACTTCCTGTCCCGGAGTTTCCGCCGCGCTGCCCGCTTCGGTAGAAATCGTTTGGCCAGTAACGGTGATGGCATCTGCGTGCAGGCGTTTTCCATCGAGCAACCGCTTGGCCAGCAACCGCACGCCACCTGCGCGGTGCATGTCCGACGCCACGAAACGGCCTGACGGTTTGAGGTCGGCGAGCAGCGGCGTCCGCGCGCTCACGGTTTGGAAGTCATCGATTTCGAGAGCCACTCCCGCCTCGCGCGCTATCGCCAGCAGGTGCAGAACGGAGTTGGTCGAGCCGCCACTGGCGGCGACCGACGCAATCGCATTCTCAAAGGCCGCTCGGGTCAGAATGTCGCGTGGCCGCAGTCCTTTTTGCAGCACGTTCATCACGATCTTCCCGCAGTCGAAGGAAACTTTGTCTTTCTCCGCGTCCATCGCGGGCACGCTGTTGAATCCCATCGGCGAAAGCCCGATCATCTCCATCACTGTGGACATCGTGTTCGCCGTGTAATGCCCGCCGCACGCGCCGGCTCCGGGGCACGCGACGTCCTCGAGTTCCCGGAGCTCTGTGTCGCTCATTTTTCCGGCAACGTTCGCGCCAATCGCCTCGTAGACGTCCTGGATTGTTACATCTTTGCCGCGATAGCTGCCGGGCGCGATCGTGCCTCCATACAGCACCATGCCCGGCAGATTCGTCCGCGCCAGCGCCATGGCCGCGGCGGGGATGGTCTTGTCGCAACCCACCACGCACACGACGGCGTCGAACATCTGACCGCGGCAAACCAGCTCGATAGAGTCCGCGATCACCTCACGGCTGACCAGCGATGCCCGCATGCCCTCCGTGCCCATGGTTTCGCCGTCGGAGATGGCGATGGTATTGAACTCCATGGGCGTGCCACCGGCCGCGCGAATGCCTTCTTTTACTTTGGCGGAGAGCCGCCGCAAGTGGAAGTTGCAGGGCATGGTTTCAATCCACGTGTTGGCCACGCCGATTAGCGGCCGGCTCAGGTCGGCATCGGTGAATCCGACGGCCTTGAACATGGAGCGGGCGCCAGCACGGCTGCGCCCCTCGGTGATTCCACGGCTGATATGTTTGAGATCCATAATCAGAGATTACAGGAAATGATGCGAACAAGTGAAACCTGAGACGGCGGATTTATTGGGCTGGTCGGGTCTGAGAATTGCAGATTTGAGATTTCAGATTGCGGATCATAGTGAAGGATCGTCTCGCGTTCGAAATCTACAATCTACAATCTGCATTTTGAGTCATGCCCGCGCCGCCGTCCGCGACTCGATGCACACGCCCGCTACGGGATGCGGCCCTGTCCACTCCGCCGCCTGCGCCAAGCCCGAGTCCACCTGGACCACGTCAGCGATCGCGTGCCATTCCCGGCGGAGTTGGCCAACCTGCTTGGAATTTACCTCGAGAATCAGCGTGACCGCGTGTTCACGGCCGGCCGGTGCGGCTTGGACGGAAGCCATATCCAGCCCACGGCGCGAAACCGCATTCAGAATGCGCATCAGTGTTCCCTGCGTATTGCGATAGCGAATCGTGAAGACTTGCATATGTTTAGCTCCTAGGCTGTTGGTACCGAATGCAGAAGTCAAAAGTAAGAATGCAGAAGCAAAACCGTCCGGCTTCCTACTTTTGCATTCTTACTCCTAACTTCTAACTTCTAACTTCGCTTACTCGTCTTCCAACAACATCTCCGAAAGCGCAGCTCCGGCCGGAACCATGGGGAAAACGTTGGCCTCGGGAGCGCAATCAAATACGAGCAGCTCCGGCTCGGGGGAATTCAGGAATCGGTTAATCTGATTGCCTGTCTCGTCCGACACCGGATACTCGCGCATAGCGTCTTCTTTCATCCGGAAGCTGTGAATCTTGTACGCCTTAGCAATATCGACGAAATCAGGGTTGTCGCTGAGGTCGGTCTCGGCATAATTGCGCTCGTAAAACAGCTGCTGCCATTGCCGCACCATGCCCAGGTACTTGTTGTCGATAATGACCATTTTTATCGGCAGGCCCAGGCGATGCACGGTGGCCAACTCCTGGATGTTCATCTGAAATCCACCATCGCCCGAGACACAGAGCACGCAGGCGTCAGGTTTGGCCAGCTGCACGCCTACCGCGGCGGGCAGAGCGAAGCCCATCGATCCCAACCCTCCCGAGGTGATGAATCCTCGGGGAGAAGACGACCGGTAACGTTGTGCCGCCCACATCTGATGCTGGCCCACGTCGGCCAGGACCACGCTGTTCTCGGGCAGCCGGCTGAAGAGTTCGTCCAAGAAGCGAATTGTCGGCTGCGCCAGTCCGCGAGGGTCGAGTTCAGCTCGGTCTGGACCGCAGGCGGCCGCGCGCCACTGGCTGAAATCGGGAACAGAGTGCCGTCGCAACTCTGCCTGGAAGGAGGGAATCGTCTCGGCCAAATCTCCGATCACGGATAGATCGCAGGGTCGCACCCGGTCAAGCTGCGCCGGATCGATTTCGAAGTGCACGATCTTAGCGCCGGGGGCAAACCGCGTCGGCTCGCCGGTGACGCGATCGTCCAGCCGCGCTCCGAAAACAAGCAGCAGATCGGTCTCATGGAGAGCTGTGTTGGCGGCGCGGGTCCCGTGCATGCCCACCATGCCCAAGTAATATGGCGCCTCTGGCGGAACGGCGCCGAGGCCATGCACGGTGGCGAACGTGGGAATGTTCAAGTCATCAAGCAGCTGCCGCAGCTCCGGAATTGCTCCGGAAAGCTTGGCTCCCGCGCCGACCAGAGCCACCGGCCGCGATGACTGCTGCAGCATGGCAACGATTGTGTCGGTGAAGCCGCCATCGGCCTTCGAGTCGGACGGCCGCACGCGTGGCGTGAACTTCACTGGTCCCGAGAATTCCTTTTTCGCCTTGAGCGCGTCGGTGGGAATATCGATGACCACCGGCCCCGGACGTCCGCTGCGCGCCCAGTGAAATCCTTCGGCAATCACTTCCGGCAGTTCGTCGATCGTGCGCACCAGCCGGCTCCATTTCGTCAGCGAGAGCGTCACGCCGAAAACGTCCGTCTCCTGAAACGCGTCGGTTCCAATCAGAGCGCTGCGCACTTGCCCGGTAATGCAAACCAGAGGAACCGAGTCCATTTTGGCGTCGGCAATGCCGGTGACCAGATTTGTAGCGCCCGGGCCGCTGGTCGCGATGGCCACGCCGACCTTGCCCGTAACCCGGGCGTATCCCTCAGCCGCGAAAACCGCGCCCTGCTCGTGCCGCGTCAGCACATGGCGGATGCCGCTGCCGTCGAGCGCGTCATACAGCGGCATGATCGCGCCGCCGGGATAGCCGAACATCAGCTCCACGCCTTCGGCGCGCAAGCACTGCAAAGCGATTTCGGCGCCTCTAAGCATTCACCACCTGTTTCTCTTTATCCTTGGGCGCTTCTGTTGCCTTTTTGCCTTCTTTTGGCAGCCAGCTCATCATGCCGCGCAGTTGCGCACCCACGATCTCGATGGGATGCTGCTTTTCTTTCTCGCGCAGAGCGGCAAAATTGCGCCCGCCGGTTTTGTTCTCTTCGATCCACTCTTTGGCGAAGACGCCCGACTGGATGTCGGCCAGGATCTTTTTCATAGCTGCCCGTGTCTCGTCGCCCACGATCTTTGGTCCGCGGGTCAGATCGCCATATTCTGCCGTGTTCGAGATAGAGTAGCGCATGCGGCCCAAGCCGCCTTCGTAGATCAGGTCGACGATCAGCTTCATCTCGTGCAGGCACTCGAAATAGGCGATTTCCGGCGCATAGCCGGCCTCGACCAGCGTTTCGAATCCCTTCTTAATCAGCGACGTCAGCCCTCCGCAAAGCACCGCCTGCTCGCCGAACAGATCGCTCTCGGTCTCTTCTTTGAACGTGGTCTCGAGCACCCCAGCTCGTGTCGAACCGATTCCGTGTGCGTAGGCCAAGGCGTACTCGTGAGCGCGCTTGCTGGCGTCCTGCTGAACCGCAATCAACGACGGCACGCCGCGACCTTCGGCGTAGACGCGCCGCAACAGGTGGCCGGGACTCTTGGGAGCGATCATCACAACATCGACATCGGCGGGGGGAACGATGGTCTTGAAATGAATGCTGAAACCGTGGGAGAAGCCGAGGATCTGGCCGCGACGCAGGTGCGGTTTAATGTACTGTTCGTAGACCGCTGCTTGCGTCTCATCCGGGGTAAGGACGTGAATCCAGTCGGCGCGCTTGGCGGCCTCGTCGGGCGCCACCACGACCATGCCGTCGGTGCGCGCCTGCTGAGCGCTCCCGCGCGTGGGTTCGAGGCCCACGATCACGTCATAACCGCTGTCGCGCAAATTCTGCGCCTGTGCGTGTCCCTGGCTGCCGTAGCCCAGGATGGCGATAGTTTTGCCCTTCAGGGCATTGGGATTGGCGTCGCGTTCGTAAAAAACAGTAGCCACCAGCGTGCTCCTCTCGTTTCACAAGGGGAGGAAGGACACCCTTGCTTGTTTAGGGGGCTGAAAGTGTGCTTCCGCACCGACCGACCGTCCGGTCGGTAATAAAATACTAGTCCTTCGAACAGTTTGTGTCAAGCAGGAAGACGACAGGGGTGATGTCAAGCTGCTTGTGTAAAGAGCTTGAGGGTGCGGTTTTTCCATTCCAGGTTGAATCTCTGGAAGATGGAATAGATGATGCGATCCACGCTTTTCACGTTTACAAAACAGACCAT
>Ga0187781_10000177_pt1 | contig 43919 bp, 41 predicted proteins | sample 0715_SJ02_MP02_2_FD_132447 | JGI IMG/M metagenome (GOLD analysis project Ga0187781, IMG submission 132447) | Tropical peat soil microbial communities from peatlands in Department of Meta, Colombia - 0715_SJ02_MP02_20_MG | ecosystem: Environmental > Terrestrial > Soil > Wetlands > Peat | place... | reverse complement strand
GTAGCGCGTATGCAAATCACACCCTACAATCTTCATGTGCTCGGCTCCTTTCCTCCGAGCCTTGGTGCTTTGAGCGCTACCAAGTGTACCCGGCGGCTCGGAGCCGACACGGTTATCTAATCAACCAAAGAACGCTGTTGCAAGGCCGCCGGGCTGCCGGAGAAGGGCCAGAGGCCGGACGGGGAAGAATAATGCGTGTACGAGGAAAGGAACCATGTTCCCGGGGTACTCTGGAAAAGGCGGAGCCGGTTGGCCACGTTCCCACCCTGTCTCCGCAAAAAACGCGGAGACAAGAGCTTGCCCCTTCGACAAGCTCAGGGCAAGCGCTGAGCGACCCCGAGCGAAGCGGGGGAGAGTCGAAGGGGTAGGGCAACCTCAGGAAAACCTTTGAATCAGTAAAGGGAAGGGTTTGGCCAGCCCCCAGATGGAAATGGCTCCGAAAACCGGAGCCATTGGGAAAATCCGTGGTGCAGCTCTCTGTCGGTATCAAGTATTGGTCAGGCACCGCCGCGAAGTCAAGTTACTTTGAGGGGAGATATCTCTGCGTTTTCTCCCCATTTCAAACTCCTTCTCCACAGATGGGAGAATGGACCCGGCGGGATTCGAACCCGCATCTGCACTTTGACAGAGAGCCATGCTGCCATTGCACCACGGGCCCTGGCTTGAGTTTCTGCGGCCGCGGAGCTTGGAGCAAGGATTCCGCTCACATTTTCTTAGTGTGAGTTCCGTATTGGAACTGTTCGAGGGGAAGCCATCGGCCCGCTGGTGAAAGCGCAGGCCTTCGGGATGACGCAGCCGTGAAAGGATAGAAATTCCGGTGTGAGACAAGCTCGGGCACCCACCTGCTCAAGTCAGGACCACCCGCCAGTTGGGATTAGGGGTTGATCCCCTTGTCCTTCATGAGCTGCGCGTAACGCTCGTCGAAGAGCTCTTTGACGTCGAAAGCAGGCATGAGAGCGTTCCACATTTTGTGAATTCTTTCGTTAATGCTGGCTCCGTCAAAATGAAAGCATGCCTGAAGCTCAGTAACAATGCACAAGAGCATGACTGCCGCACGCGCGATGTGCGCCGACAACAGCCTCGGGTATGCGGCGTCTATTTGAGGCCTGTCCTCGTGGGGCATTGAATCGGTGATGAAGTACATCCCCACCTGCAATAAACCTTCGAAGCCTCCGTGAGCGATAGCTGAGTATTGACGCCAGTGGCCGTAAGTAAATGTCTTGAGAAAAGCTTGGTGCGGGGTAAGCCCGCCGCCCGGCTGTTCATCTCGTAGATACTGCCCCAACGTCGGCCAGGGCTTTGCCGCGAGAACGTCATCCATTTTGAGGCCGTTCGCTCTGAGTTGGTCGTTAAGCCCATCGCGGCTCTTAGCGATCCAAGCATCCCAGTCTTGGCGGCCACCGTATCTTGCTTCGTCCTCTTCAAAAGCTTTTAGTGTCTTCTTGAATCCGCTTAGGCGGAACCACGGGCCATTTACGCTGGGATTCTGGAGGATAACAGTAATGTTGTAGAGAGCATCGATCATGTTGCGAATCAGGGGCAGAACGGCCACACCGTAAGCATTCTTCCAGTAACAGTCATTCTCCCGCCGCTCATCCGCGTTGAGATAGAAGAGCAGGTCATAGGTGTACATGGCCTGACGCATCAATACATGTAGGTCAACCGCAACAAATGCCGGTGCCCTAAGAAACGCAGGTGCCTCTCGCTTGACCTTCTGAGCCAACACTTCCGCAAGCTGTATCAGCGGTTTTTGGAATGTGGAGGCATCAGCGTGAACGTCTGTGTCCTGTTCTTGATGCACTACAGTAAATGCCATCTCTTGCTCCCCGAGCCCTACCACCCTCTGGTTTGCAGCATCTGCGCCTCATCCAACGCGCTGACGGCGAGGCCTTTCATCGCTCCCTGCAGGTCTTCACTGACTTCAAGTAATACTTTAGGGTCTTGGTAGTGCGTGGTGGCGCGGACGATGGCGCGGGCGCGGCGTTCGGCCTGCTCGGGCGGAGCGAAGCAGCAGGTGTCATCATACTTGTGCTTCACTTCTTCAAGAACCCTGCCATCTTTCATTTCCCTGGAAGCTTCGCAACTCGTGCAGGTCGAGCGCTTGCCCATGAAGATGCCGCTGCCGACGAAGACGGCTTCGGCGCCGAGCTGCATGACCAGGCTGGCGTCGGCGGGGGTGGCGATGCCTCCGGCGGAAAAATTCGGGACGGGCAGCTTCCCTTCCTTTGCGACCATCTTCACCAGCTCGTACGGAGCTTGGAGCTCTTTGGCTTTGGCGTAGAGTTCTTCCTCGCTAAGGACGGTGAGAATTCTCATCTCCTGCACGATCGCACGCATGTGCTTGACGGCGTGGACGACGTCGCCGGTGCCGGCTTCGCCCTTGGTGCGGATCATGGCGGCGCCTTCGGCGATGCGGCGCAGGGCTTCTCCGAGATTGCGGCAGCCGCACACGAAGGGCACGGTGAAAGCGTGCTTATCGACGTGGTGGGATTCGTCGGCGGGGGTGAGGACTTCGGACTCGTCAATGTAATCAACACCCAGCTCTTGAAGTATTTGGGCTTCCGCAAAATGGCCGATGCGGCACTTGGCCATCACGGGGATGGAGACCGCCTGCATGATCTCGCGGATCTTTTTAGGCGAGGCCATGCGGGCGACGCCGCCTTCGGCGCGGATTTGCGCGGGCACGCGCTCGAGCGCCATGACGGAGACGGCACCGGCTCTTTCAGCGATGGTGGCCTGCTCGGCATTGGTGACGTCCATGATGACGCCGCCTTTGAGCATTTCGGCGAGGCCGGTCTTGAGACGGAGGGAGGTCGAGGAACCGTTATTTTGGGACATGGTGGACTCGTTTCAGTGGCCAGTGATCAGCGGCCAGCTGTCAGCAAACCTCTTTTGCGATGGTGAACCGGGGAGTTTTGCCGCTAATGTATTTTAGCGCGGGCGAAGGGATTGCGGAACCCCGGAGTTGTTCACGTGCGACGTCGAGTATTCTCAGCTTGACCGAATTTCTCCATCTGACTATTTTGATGCCCGAGGTGCTGTTCGATGAACGTTCATCCGCTTCCGCATTGCCCCAGACCTTTGCCGAATGATCTCGACCAAGCGTTAGCCTGCCTCGCTTCTTTGTGGGCAATACATCCCGCACGACCGCGTATTGATGAAGAAATCTCACGGTCTTGGGATGACCTGTTAAAGCGCTGGAGTGAAGATCCCTCTCTGCCGCTGTTGATACGAAAGAAGGAAAGAGGCAAAGCCCGCGGTGAGGAGATTTCGCACCTATCGGGGCGTACCCTCATCTGGACCGACAACAGTCCGGCCTCGTGGAGCTACATGCTCGCCTTCAGCAAGACAGTCCCCACGCTTGAAGACGTTCGGGGCTACTTCAATCGCGACAAGATTCCGGTTGCGATGGTCGTAGACCGAGACATGAAGGCACGTTCTCGCTACAAGTGCATTCGCGTGGAGGGTGAGAGCCCGAACTTCCAGGGCTGGAAAGTGTGTCATCGGCATCCGGTCGGCCTTGGCGGCAAGGTGTCTTTATGTGATCGAGAGATCAGTGACCTACAGCGCCACTTCGTGCGTTTCCTTGCGCCCTCAAACATGTTTCTTGTTCCCCTTGAGCTCGGCGGTCTGGGTGAGCTTCCCCAGTTCACAAAAGCGATCGGCGACGCACCCTAGTAAGGTTTGTCGCTCCACGAACTTGTGCCGTCCCCTGCGGGGACTATCGGTTCTCTTCTTCCCTGCTCACCCAGGACTTACGTCCTGGGCTAATGAATGCCGCCGCTTCGCGGCTGGAGTGTGCCGGATCACGCTCAACTGCCCCCCGAATTGCGGTTTTCTTAACGTCAGTGCAGCCGGGCTGCGCCCGGCCGGACAGCCGAGGCGGCTGTCCCTACATAAGCCGAGAGCTGACGCTATCTCTCCACGAATTTGGCGAACATCTTCTCCGGGTCGATGGCGATGAAGATGCCGCGGCTGCGGGCGAGGACGTCACCTTTGTCGTTGAGGATTTTGGCCATGTTGATGTGCTGGCGGCCGTGCACGCTGACTTCGCGGCTTTCGACGCGCAGAGGCTTGTTCAGAGGTACGAGTCTCAGGTATTCGACGTAAATTTGCTTAGTCACGGCGACCACGTGGCGCAGCTTGTTCACCTTTCCCATGGCTTCATCGAGGATGGTCGCGATGATGCCGCCATGGCAGTGGCCGGGCGGGCCGGTGTAGCGCTTCGAGAGGCGGAAGCGGCAGACGAAGGTTTGGCGCGCTTCGTCGAGCGTGAATTTGAGGCGCATGCCGTCAGGATTGTTCAGGCCGCAGGCGAAGCAGTAGTTCTTCTTCAGCTGGACGTGCCGAGTGTCGTGGCCGTGGGCGTGGGATTTGCGAGGCATGCGAGCATTTTAAACGGGCACTGGATTTCCTCAGCAACTCGGCAGAAAAAAGAGTGTTACCTTTAGAGAGGAGAAGATTATGAGACTTGGATCGCGCGCTCTGCGTTCCCTGCTGCTGGGGACGGCGCTGGCTTCATCACTGGCCGGTCTTGCCTGCGAGCACCATTACTATCGCGTCTATGACCCTTACTACACCGACTATCACGTGTGGAACGATGAAGAGGCGGTTTACTACCGGCGCTGGTGCGATGAGACGCATCGCGATTATCGGAGAGATTTCCGCAAGCTCCCGCCGGAGGAGCAGAAGGAATACTTTACCTGGCGGCACAATCACGGGGATCGCCATTAGAGCGAGCGCGAAGGCTCCGAGCGATTGGCGAGAGCCGAGAGAACCTGGGCGGTGGTGGTGAGTCTCGCTCCCAGGCGCTCGATTTCGGCGATCGCCTTCTGGCCCTGTTCCGGCTTGAGAGTTTCGATCGCGTCGGTTACGAGAGCGACCCGCCTTCCGCGGTCGAGCAATCCTCTGGCGGCAAAGCTGACGCAATACTCGGTCACGACGCCGAATACGATGAACTCGGCTCGATCTCCTAGTCGGCGGACGAGAGCGTCCGCATGGCGGCTCTCGAAGACATCTAGAGTCTGCTTTTCCAGCAGGATTTGCTGATAGGCGGAGAAATCGTCCGGCAAGCGCGCGTCGGCGCGGTTGGGCATGCTAAACAGTTTTTCCGTGAGGGCTTCGGGGACGAGTTCCGCGCCGGGAGTTCCTTTGAGGCAATGCGGCGGAAAGATTTTGAATTCGGGGTCGTCCGGCGCGTGAAAGTCGCCGGAGGATACTAGGAATAGCTGGCCCTGCCGGGCGGCATCGGTGAGACGGCGGATGTTGGGGAGCAGTTTTTCAGCGCCCGGAACGTAGAGTTTGCCGCCGGGCAAAACGAAGTCGGCCTGGACGTCCACTTCCCAGAGAATGAAGTCGCGGGAAAACATGATGATTCCCAGCCGCGCCGAGAGTCAGCTTACAAAACCCAGCGCCTCAAGGCGCGTTGATCTTAGCGCATCTTCGGCACGGCTGAAGCCGTGCCCTGATACAGGCGTGCCCTGATGACGCCTTGCCCTGATACAGCCTTGCCCTGAGACAGCCATGCCCTGACACGACCGCAACCTTCGGTACCGCTCAAGCCACGCCCTGACACAGCGTGCCGTGATACGACTCTGGACTTCTGCCGTGGGCTATTAGCGCAAATATACATGGGCGGCATCTTCCACACGGATGTTGGATCTGCGCCGCGCGGTCGTTTTGACGTTGTAAGCCACGAGGACGCGATCTTCCATGAGCAGTAGTTCCCTTTCGTTGAGCCAGCCCACGAGCGTCGCGTGCGGCAGGAAGGCGACGCGGCGAGGAGGGTCGGCCAGGGTCTTCACTTCGACCGCAGGCAATTCTGCCAGCGCCTTGCGGATTTGCTTGGATTCCTCGGGATCGGCCTGACCTTGCTCCGACAACTGAATCGGCTGGTTGGCCTGAGCCGTGGCGGCGATCGTCATCGCGATGAATCCTAATTCCGGCGAAAGCCGTGCGTTCGAGGTAAAGAAGCTGACGTCATAGTCGGCATTGTTGTAAGTGGCCTGCTCGTCGAAAATGGTGACCGTTTTTCCGTTGTTGTGGACGAGTGTTTGATCATTGCTCTGGTTCGACCAGCCACAACATCCGGTATCGGGAATGGCTTCAACGATGATGGAGCCGCCGGAAGCCGCGTCCAGCACGCGCCGCAGCGGACCGAGCAGCGGGTTGGCGGTCCACTTGCCGCCTTCTTCTTTGAAGAGCGTGCTCGTCTTATACAAAGATTCGGTTTTGCCGGCGACGAACTGCGTCATCAGGAAGAAACTTTCCGCACCGCCATCCGGCACCCAAACCAGGCCGAAAGGACAACTTTCCTCGCAAGTGCCGGTGGGGCAGCGGCACTCGGGAAGCTTCACGGAAGCGAGATCGTCGCGTCCGGCGCCGTTCAGGTCAGTTTGCCACGCCTGCCAGGTGTCGGCCACGGACAGATCAATATCTTCGCGTTGCAGGCGGCGGGCGAGGTTGCTGAACCAGAACAGATGCTGGCCGTCGGCGGAAAGATAAACTGACGGAGCCGATTCCGTGACCGCCTGATTGGATCCAGTGGCCGCGACTTCGCGGGTGACGCCGCGATCCAAGGTGCTGGCCGCTTTTCCGTTCCATAACCAGACCATGTGCGGCGATTGCATGTCGCTCGCGGCCAGTGGCAATGACGGTGCCGGAACAGAAAGAATCTGCCCAAGATGGTTGACTGCGATGCTCTGCGGCGAGTGCAGTGCCTCGTCTGGAACTTTGACGGTCTGCTTGGCGGCGAAGGTGGCGGGATCGTATTCGACCATCTCTCCCGGCGAGCGCAGCACCCAAAGGCGCTTCTGCTGAGCGGCCAAGGGTGCGGTCAGCCAGAGCAGGCCGATGATTGCCAGCGGCAGTTTTCGCATGGGTTAGTTATATCGTAGAGACGCATTGATAGCATCGTCTCTGTTGATGCGGCGCTAGCCCATCCCAGCGCTCCGCGTACAATAGCAATCTGAACGTGGGACGACCGCCTGGAGGGCCTCATGACGACAACGCACCACCCTCGCCCGAACGCGACGGGTGAGATTCCGGCGGTTCCGCTGACCACCGAAGGCTACAGCGTTCTGCACCAGATGATGCGGGTGCGCCGGCCAGCGTGGCGGGCGCTGGCGGAGGCGGACAAGTCTGCTGTGGCGAACGAAGCTGCCGAAGCTTTGACTGAGATGGAGAAGAACGCTGGCGGCCAATCGGCGCTCTACTCGCTGATCGGCCACAAGGGCGACCTGATGCTGATTCACTTCCGGCAGTCGTTCGCCGACCTCAATCAGGCGGAACTTACGCTGGCGGGGCTGCGGCTGAGCGATTACCTCGAGCCGACGGCGTCGTACCTATCCATCATCGAGCTGGGACTGTACGATTCGACGCTGAAAATCTACAAAGAACTCACCGATCAAGGCATCGTGCCGCATTCCGACCAGTGGAAAGCAGAGATCGAGTGCAAACTGAACCGGCACCGCGAGGCAATGCATCCGCGGCTTTACCCGGAGATGCCGCCGAACCGCTACGCCTGTTTTTATCCCATGGACCGGCGGCGCGGGGAGGAGAAAAACTGGTACACGTTGCCGATTGAAGAACGAGCGCGGCAGATGAACGAGCACGGCTTGGTCGGCCGGCGTTATGCCGGCGAAGTGAAGCAGATCATCAGCGGCTCGATTGGCTTTGATGATTGGGAGTGGGGCGTGGACCTGTTCGCCGACGACCCGCTGGTGTTCAAGAAACTGATTTACGAGATGCGCTTCGATGAAGTCAGCGCCGTCTATGCGCTGTTCGGGCAGTTTTATGTGGGAGTGCGGGTGCCCGCGGCGGCGCTGGAGAAATTGCTGGGCGGAGAATTGCCCGCTTCATAAGACGAGAGAACATCTCCCGTTGTCATCCCGAGGAGGGCGGTTTCTTGCCTGACGAGGGACCTGGGCGAGCCGCGCGAATCGCCCGCGTTTCTTGCGGGCGACACAAGGCGCGTCTGGCTCGCATCCTTATCATCGATGCTCAGGAGATTGCTATGTCCATCTTCGGCCTCATCGAATACGAAGACGCCAGCCCGGAAGTGCGAGCGGTTTATGACGACATCATGGCGACGCGCAAGACCGACCACGTCAACAACTTCTGGAAGGTGATCGCGCATGATCCGGCCACGCTGAAGCGGACGTGGGAAAGCATCAAGCAGATCATGGCGCCGGGCGCGCTCGATCCGGTGACAAAGGAAATGATCTACGTCGCGGTCAGCGTGACCAACCAGTGCAACTACTGCATCGCTTCGCACACGATCTCGGCCCAAAAGAAAGGCATGACCGACGCCATGTTCAAAGAGTTGATGGCGGTGGTCGGCATGGCCAACGAGACGAACAAGCTGGTCACAGGATATCAAGTGGAGTTGGATGAGGAGTTCAAGGGCTGGAGGTAGTGGTTGGTGTTGTCCGCCGATCGTCGGTCCGTCGGCGACCAATTGACTCCAGTTCCTTTCATTACCTTGCTAGGCCGCTTAAACTTTAACTATGAGATTAAAAGGGGTAGTCCTGCTGGCTTGCCTGACCGGCGCCTACTTTGGCGTTGGACAGGACGTACCTGCGAAAGCGGACCAAGAGAAAGTCCTTATCGCGCTTACAACGGTCGATTTCGGAACCGTGTATGCCGAAGACGGCGCAGGGGACGGCACTGTGACACAAAAGGGGCAGATAATTGGTTCCGGGCCTAACTTAAAGCCTGACGCTCGAGTAAAGGCCGTCGTTGACCTGGGACAGTCCGCTATTCCATTGCTAATCGAACACTTGGACGATCCTCACCCGACGCGCGTTCTGTTCAATGGCAGGCCGACGCCCCTAGGGCACGTTGCACTCGATATCCTGAGTCACGTGGTTAGGCCAACGAGCAAGATATTCATTCCGGATTGCGCCGACGATGGACTCGGAGCGTGTTTTCAACCCGGCTACTACTTCCGTCCCGATGCTTCACCAAGTCAGATGAAGGCTGTCAAGTCCGCTTGGCAGAGAGCGTATCAGAGTAGCGCAATCCAGTTTGAGTACCCACACTGGTGGAAATGAAGTCAGACGTCTAAGAATCGCCGTTCCACCAGCTCCGTGAATGCGGCTGAATTGAAAGGGAGAATATCTCCTCTTTTACCGTGGTCGCCGCGGTTTCCACTCGCACTGCTTCATATCCACCTTCCGTCCGCGGAAGCGAACGCCTTCGGCTTCGAGACGCAGGCGCTGTTCGATGGCGGAATCGCCGCGCAGCTTGATTTCGCCGCCCGCGCCCAGCACGCGCTGCCAGGGGAGTCCGAAGCTGCGGCGCAGGACTTTCGCCACCTGCCGCGCCGCTCCGGGATATCCTGCGGCTCGCGCGATCGCACCGTAGGTTGAGACTTTCCTGCTGGGAATGGCGCGAATGGCGCGCTCGATGCGGAGGAGCATCGTGCCGGGTTGGGCTGGCTTGGGTTGGCGGGATCGAGCGCGGCGGTTTTGTGTCACGGTGATCCGGTTAGAAAGGACGCCAGGGATTCCTGTGTGAAGTTTACGTCAGTCCACGCAAGATCCCTCGCGCCGCTGGTAAAAGCGCGGCGCTTCGGGATGACGTAGCAAGGGAGCGATTTCCACTGAACGGCTGCGCAATTCCGCAAGAGGCGCGGTGCCTTCGCGCCTACGCCGCCTTGCGGAAAGCCTCCAGCGCTTCCTGTTCGGTGTTGTGGACGTCGAACACGGTCAGTAGCTTGGTGACCTGCAGCAGATCGCCGACGCGCTTGGTCAGGCTGGCGAGTCTGATGGTGGCTCCGGCATTCTGCGCTGTGGTGTTGAGCGCTACCAGCGTGCCCAGGCCGCCGGAATCAATGTAGTTGACCTCACCCAGATTGAGCACAATACGCTTGTTGGTCGGAATCGCGCTCTTCACTTCTTCCCGCAGCAGCGATGACTCCTCGCCAAACACCAGACGCCCGCTGCACTCGAAGATCAGAATGCCATCCACAGTTCGTTTTGCCAGTTTCAATTGCATGAGACCCCTCCTTCGCGGCTCGCCCTTTTCCCGGTCACCCCAGCCGAAACCGCGCAGAACGTGCCGAACCAGCCTATCGCGTGGAAGACGGCGGCGCAAGCCCCGGACAGCTTTCAGCCGTCAGCTTTCAGCTATCAGCGTGCCGAAAGCCGCGTCCATCCGGAGGTTGAAAAACATACTTCCGCGTCGTAGTGGCTTGGTTCTAAGCTCTTCTTGCGGCCGGCGTCATCGCGAGCGCAGCCGTTGTTCAGGCGTAGCGAAGGATCTTTCACAAAACATTGCTCCGGGAGATCCCTCCCGCGGCTGAACGGCGCCACGGTTCGGGATGACGCAGGCGAGACAACCTGGGCCACCGGCGCGCCTGTTTCTACGAAAGCCATGACCTGACTGCTCACGTATAATCACTTCTTCGGCTCATGAGTTACACCGTCCTGGCGCGCAAATACCGTCCACAGAGGTTCGATCAGGTCATCGGGCAAGAGCACGTCACGCGCACGCTGCAGAATGCGATCGAGCAGGGACGCACCGCGCACGGCTACATTTTCAGCGGGCATCGCGGCATCGGGAAGACCACCGTGGCGCGGATACTGGCGATGTCGCTGAATTGCCGGTCCTCGGACAAACCCGTGTCCGAGCCTTGCGGGAAGTGCGATTCGTGCACCGAGATTCGCGCTGGCAATTCCGTGGACGTGATCGAGATCGACGCGGCTACAAACCGCGGCATTGATGAGATTCGTGAACTGCGTGAGGCGGCTCGCTACCGGCCGGCGCGCGACCGATTCAAGATATACATTCTCGACGAGGCCCACCAGATCACGGACGCAGCGTTCAACGCGCTGCTCAAGACGCTGGAAGAACCGCCCGACCACATCGTTTTCATGCTGGCGACCACGCAGCCGGAAGACATTCCGCAGACGATTCGCTCGCGCTGCCAGCACTTCAGCTTCCGGGCGGTGAAGTTCGAGGATATTGTCGGGCAGTTACGCGAGATTATGTCTCGCGAAAGCGCCGATACAGGTCTCAGAGTCGTGGATCTCGATGCTTTGGCGCTAATCGCCGAGGCCGGCGACGGCTCGATGCGCGATGCGCTGTCGATTTTGGATCAGGCCATTGCGTCGTCGAGCGGCCAGCTTGCGGCGGAATCGGTGCGCAACCTGGTTGGAGCAGCCCCGGCGCACATTCTTGAAGACGTGATGCGAGCTGTGGCTGAAGGAAAGAGCGACGAGGTTCTGCGCCAGGTGGACCACTTAATCAGCGAAGGCCACAGTCCAACGCACTTTGCCCGGCAGATGGTGCGCTTTCTGCGCAACGCCACGGTCGCCAAGGTTGCCGGCAAGCAATCTTCCCTGCTGCAGATTTCGAGCGAGGAGCGGGAGCGCGTCGGGCGTGTGGCGGAATTGTTCGGGGAAGAAGAACTGACGCGGCACCTGCAGATCATGCTGCGGACCCACGGTGAACTGGGATACAAGCAGGAGCAGCGCTTCCACCTCGAGCTGGGCCTGCTGAAAATGGCGAACGCGCAAAGGCTGCTGCCGATTGAGCAATTGCTAAGCGACGTGGCGTCCCCGGCGGCGGGCGCGCAAAAGGTTCCGACAAGACCAGCGATTGTGAGCGGCACGCCAGGCGCCGAATCACGGCGACCGGAGCCTCCAGCGGCGCGCCCGAACCACATCAGTCCGTTCGCCGCCGACTCCGCGCGCAAAGGCACACCGCGGCAAGAGGCGGCAGATGGCGTTTCTGCGCCGGGGCCGCGGATTGTTGCGGCCGCGAGCACGACGGAGCCAGTGATTCTGGGCTCGGCCGCGCCTGCTGCGGAGCGAAAGGCTTCCCCTGCGCCTGAGAAGCCGCCAGAACCTGAGATCGCGCAGGCTGGGGTATCAGATGAGATTGCCAGACTGCGGGCTACCGTTTTGGAAGCGCTCAGCGACGGCAACCAGCCCGTTCTGGCTTCGATGCTGGCGGGCGGCCAGTGGAGAGTTGAAGGCAGCGACGTAGTCATTCGAGTAGCGGGTTCAGAAGCCGTTGTGGACATGTCGGTCGGAGCGGAAGCTAAACGTCTAGTGATGATTACCGCCAGCGGAGTGATGGGCCGGGCGATGAAGTTGAAGATCGTTGCGAGCGCGACGGTGGCTGCGCCGGAAGACAAACACAATGGCGGGTCTCGTTCCGCTGGAGGTGTTGGAGGGCGCAGCCGTGCTGAGCAGGATCCGGTGGTCCGGCGGATGCGGGAGAAGTTCGGCGCCGAGATTCGGACGGTCATTGATTATCGAGAGAAACGATGAAGGAAGCGATTTGGTAATTTTGTAATCGGGTGATTTGGTAATCTCCCCGGCGAACCAAGTTCTCGGGGGGTGCGAGTTTTCCAATTACGCAATTACAAAATTACTCAAATTCCAAATTACTTATGGGCGGATTCAACCTGCAAGAGTTGATGTCGAAGGCCAGGGCGCAGTACGACGCGCTGCAGAAGAAAATGCAGGAGACGGTGGTGGAAGCCTCGTCGGGCGGAGGGGCGGTCACGGCCAAGATGGATGGCCGCAAGCAGTTGCTCAGCCTGCGCATCGATCCCGAAGCGGTGAAGTCGGGCGATGTCGAAATGCTACAGGATTTGATTCTGGCCGCGATCAACGAGGCCGGGCGCAAAGTGGATGCGCAGATGCAGTCCACGGTGGGCGGGATGCTGGGCGGGCTGGGAGGGATTTTGTAGTTTTGTAATCGGGTAATTTGGTAATTTTTCCGCAGCAAGAGGAATATATGAAGGAATGGCTGGTCGCTCTCGTGCCCCTCCTAATGGGAGCGGTGGGCGCGTTTCTGGGCTATCTCCTCTCTTTGCGTGCCAAGCGTTACGAATCGATCGCTAGGTTCAAAGAAGAGAAGTACGCGCGGCTCCTGGTTAAGCTCCAAGGATTTGCAGGCGCCACGACTTCAGCCACGCTGAAGAAAGAGTTCTTCGAGGAGCAGTACCAGTCTTGGCTCTACGCGTCCGACGAAGTTATTGAGGCACTGAATGCGATGGTTCGTTTGGTCATCGAAAGCCGCGGGACGCCTCCAGACCGCGCAGCTGGCCAAAAAGCGGTGGGTAACATCGTCCTAGCGATGAGGCGGGATCTTCTTCGCAGGACCAAGTTAGATTACACAGCCTTCCGCTATATTGATGTTATCGATTGAGACAAGTGCCGCAAATTACCAAATTACCCGATTACCCAATTACAAAATGTCCCGATTTGCCGAACCGATGTCGCGGCTGATTGACGAGCTGAAGAAGCTCCCGGGAGTTGGCGCGAAAAGCGCACAGCGGCTGGCGTTTCACATCCTGCGCGCGAGCGATGAAGACGCCGACGCTCTCGCCGCAGCCGTGCGCGACGTCAAGGCCAATCTTCGCTTGTGCTCGGTGTGCAACAACATTACTGACGTTGATCCCTGCGCCTATTGCACCAGCCCGACGCGCAACCAGCGCCTGGTGTGCGTGGTCGAGGAGCCCACAAACATCGCCGCGATCGAAAAGACGAAGCACTTTAACGGAGTTTTCCACGTGCTGCATGGGGCGATTTCGCCACTGCATGGCATCGGGCCAGAGCAGTTGCGGATCGCGAACCTGATCTCGCGAGTTGATGCCAGCAACGTGGATGAGGTTATTCTGGCGACCAACCCTACCGTTGAAGGGGAAGCCACGGCAGTTTATCTGTCGCAACAGCTCAAGCCAACTGGGGTGAAGGTGACGCGCATAGCGATGGGCATCCCGGTCGGCAGCGACATCGAATACACCGACGAAATCACGATGCTGAAAGCAATGGAAGGACGGCGAGAACTGTAGCCGGCTGCACGATCGCTTGTGCAAAGTGTGCAGGACTTTGCCGAGGGCCGGGGCTTCCTCCAGCCACGGGGACTATAGCAACTCTGCGGGACATTGCGCAATTACATGCATATCAATGGCTTGCAGCCATTAACATCTGTGCTGGTTGAAGCGGCCCCATGGCAGAGTGCGTGCACCATCGCCGCCGTTTGCGTCTTGCCGCGTTTCGATGCAGAGGGCAACGGCCACGCGAAAAACGGCGCGTGCGGGGTCCGGTCAGCATTGAACTCGACGCATGAAGAAGCCGGGCGAACCAGCCCGGTTTTCTTGTCTGGTCGTGTAGTTTTCCGCGCCAGCGAAACTCTCGCTATTCCTCTCAAGCACGAACCTGCTGGTCCAGGTGGGTCCACCGTGCCCGTGGTGAAACAAAAGGTTCCTCATGGCTGAAGCCTTACGGAATGACAGGAACTTCAGAGAGCGCTAGGGTGCACTCCACCCTGTAGAAAGACGTTTGACTCCTCTTCCGTGGCAAGCAATCCCTCGGGAAGCGTCCCGCGATTGTATGCCGCCATGCGGTTCTTCCATTTGAGGAAGTCGGTGATCGTCTGGGGGTCGATGCGGACCTCGACGCGGCGCAGGCTGGCGAGCAGCAGATTCATCTCGTAGCGAAATCCCTTGGCGGTGCGCAGGTTCGTGGCGGAGGATTGCAGCATTACGACGCGTCCACCGTGACATTCCAGGAGACCCCAGCCGGCGGGCAGTTCGTTGATCGTGATGAGAGCTGGAGGAGTCAGGTAGAAGCGTTCGCAGCCGACGCCTTTGCCCGGATGCTGCCGGAACGGTTTAGCGCGGTCGGCCAAGAAATCGGCGCGAGTGACCTTGCATTCGACCAGAACCGAGCGGCAAGCTTGCTTCCATCCAATGGCATCCGGCATCTCGCCGCTGACGCAAGCCTGCTCGGAGAGCACTACTCCGCAGCGGCAGGCTCGCAGCCAGCGCACGGCTTTCTCGACCAGTTGGGCGTGAGTCATGGGCTCGGCCTCCGGCTCTCGGCATTCGGCTTCCGCCGGCCGGAGGTTCTGAGATCCCGGAAGTTCTGAGATCAATGACAGTTGTACGCTCGGGAATGTGTCGAGGAAAGTAACTGGATCGTTTCGGGGAAAGAGTCCCTATGTTCGCGCGGTTGTGTGTGTCGCGAGAACCGAACGCCGCAAGCCTGGACCTGGCTTTACAACCACCGGCCGGCGCAGCACGGTTTCCAACAGATAGCGCTCGGCGGCGATGGTTTGGGCCGTGAGACTTCCCTGGGTATAGCCTTCCGCGGAGATGATGAGGGCTTCGTTCCGTCCTGGCGTCGCAGGTTTGCGCAAGAATCCGTTGGTACGGCGCTCGCGGCGTGGTGATCTGGCGAGCGAGTCTTCGATGCGCACGTGGCGGATGTGGCCGTTGTGCTCGGCGTCGAAGGCGTTGGCAAGGCGCAGGATCGCGGCCAAACGAATGATGACTCTCTGCTCGTGGGGGAGGAAATCGCGCAGCGCCTTGTGGCTGCGGGTGGGCAGCGCCCCGCAATGAAAACGTGACACGACGGCCGCACGCCGCATGTTTTCGGGCTTCCAACCGAGGGGCGTGCCGTGAGCTTTGATCAGCTCGAGCGATCGCTTGTGATGGCCTTTCTTGTCATCTGAGCGGCCGACATCGTGGAGCAAGGCGGCGACGTGCAGGGTGTCGCGGGCGTCGGCGGCATTGCCCACTGGCTGCCCATGGGAAGAGTGAAGTTCGGAATTCCAGCGCCTAAAGGCGCGTTTATTCTGCGACCCGTTCGGCACGCCTGAAGGCGTGCCCTGATACGAATCTTGACTGGCACTATGGGCTGCGAGGTTGCCCAAGAGCCCCGCTCCCGCCAGGCCATCATAGAGTTCGAGCGCGAGGCGGGCCACGCGCTCGGAATGGGCGAAGTCGGGATCGAGCGCTTTCGCCCACAGCTTCATGCGGCGTGTGGCAATCTGGGGAATCTCGTTGCCCTGCGGCAATCCGGAGCGCCACACGTTCCACAGCGAAGCGGAGCCGGTCGTACGCTGGCGATATTCTTCGATCCGCTTGCTGCGTTCCTCGCTAATGCGCGCCTGCCAGCGCTGGCGCGATTCGTCGTCGGGGAAAACGTGGCAGGAGAGCGCAGTCGCCCAGAGTACGTCGAGATCGTGGACTTCACCGAGCAGGTCCTGCATGTGCTTGAGATCGTTCGACCAGGCGGCGTGCTCTACGGGAAGGAAATTCTCCACGATGTAGCGAAAGCGCTTGATGCCGATGCGCAGAGTATGGAACGCGACCTGGGAGCGATTGCGCAGAGCGCGGGTGTGCAGCTCGCGAGCAGCGGTGCAGCGCTCGAGCGCAAGATGCTTGAACACGGCACTGCCGGGCCGAATGCGGGCGGCGCGCTGGGGCAGAATCCGGCTCCAGTGACGCCATTGTTTGCGATCAAACTCTTCCAGCGCGGCGCGGGCGGCGTGCTTTTGTTCGGCTTCGCGCTGGCGAAGGATTTGGAGCAGGGTGTGAGCGGGATCGGGGCTGGGCAAATCCGGAAAGGCCGCCGGGGAAGCAACGGCGGTTTGCTCCAGACTCTCTGCTGGCGGCAAGGGCGCAGGTGAGCTGGCAGCCCCCAGGCGAACGGAGGCCGGCTCAAGCTTATCGATCCACTCCATCATGATTTGCACGTCGCGCAATTCGCCCAGGCTCTGGAACAGGCGCTTGCCAGATTTTTTCATCGCCTTCCATTCGGGATCGGGATCCATGGCCATCATGCCGTCGGCCATGGAGCGGCAGCGGCGGAGGGCGACGCGCAGATCGTGCACCGGATCGGCGCTGAAGTCGGCGGAAACGTGCTCGCAGTCGCTAAGCACGCGGAGCATCCAATAACGCAGGCCGGTGGTTTTGGCGGGAGTGGTCACGGTCGCAGTCAGTATCTTAGTGGAAACCAGGGGTCGAGTTCGAATGGAGCTATCAGGTGCAGTTGCGCTCCTTTGCGTTTGAAGCCCCCTCTCTGAAGTCTCGTTCGCAGCGCTGAAGCCCTGCGGCACGCAAAAGCAGACATTGTCGGGCTTCGTGCAGCTCAGGGCACGCTAACGGAGGCGGCGGTCGCCACACGACCCGGGCCGAGTGCGGGAGTTATAATTTAAAGATTGGGCAGCGCTCGGGCTCCCCCCAGTAAGGCTTGGGTGCATGCCGGTTCCGGCCCCCGATTCGATGTCCTTATCTTCGATGCACAGCGAAAGCATTGTGGTACGCGGCGCCCGCGTCCATAACCTCAAGAATATTGATTTTGAGGTCCCGCACAATACGTTGACCGTGGTTACTGGCGTCTCCGGCTCGGGAAAGTCGTCACTGGCTTTCGACACGATTTACGCCGAGGGACAGCGGCGCTATGTGGAGTCGTTGTCAGCCTACGCGCGGCAATTTCTGGAGCGAATCGAGAAGCCTGACGCCGATGCAATCGATGGCATTGCTCCGGCGGTTGCGATCCGGCAGAAGAATACGACGCGCAACCCGCGTTCAACGGTCGCGACGGCGACCGAGATTTACGACTATCTGCGGCTGCTCTTTGCCCGCATAGGCCGGACCTACTGCGCCAACTGCGGGCGCGAAGTGAAGAAAGACAGCGTGGATGAAGTCGCGGATGCGATTCTGGCACTCGATCCGGGCACGCGGCTGCAGGTGCTGTTTCCGCTAGAGAGGGCGGAGCCGACACAGACGCCGGGGAGCAAAAGCGTCCGGGCAAGAGCAAAAATCCCCACCCTTCGACAAGCTCAGGGCAGGCTTTCTCGCGCCAAGAACGCGCGAGAAATGGGGCACCCAAGCGAGAAGGGTGGGGCAACCGCAAACTCACTGTCGGACGCTCTGAAGACCCGGCTCTTCGATCTGCGGAAGGCGGGGTTCAACCGGCTCTATCAAGGGGGACAGGTCTTCGAGTTCTCGACGCCGGAGTCGCTGCTCGACATTCGTTTTGATCAGCCGGTTTTCGTGCTGGTGGATCGGCTCAGCGTTTCCGCCGAGGCCCGTTCGCGCATCGTGGATGCGATTGAGACGGCGTATCGGGAAGCGGGAGAAGTAATCTTCGAAATGTTGAAAGAAGATGAGCTCGCAAGCGAAGATTCCCACCCTTCGACAGGCTCAGGGCGAGCTTTCTCGCGTACAGAACGCGCGAGAAATGTGGCACCCAGCACAGATTCAGCGGGCGAGGGCGCCCGCGCCACACTAAGATTTGCGCAACGCTTCGAATGCAAGCAGTGCCATCTGCGCTACGAGGAGCCAGAGCCGAGATTGTTCTCGTTTAACAACCCTTATGGCGCGTGCCCGCGTTGCCAGGGATTCGGCAACACCATTGATTTCGATCTTGACCTGGTCATTCCCGACAAGATGAAAACCCTGGCTGAGGGCGCGATTGAACCTTGGACCAAGCCCAAGTACCGGGCGCTGTTCAGCGATCTTAAGCGCTTCGCCAAGCAGGCCGACATCCCGCTGGACGTGCCTTGGGCGGAATTGGAAGAACGGCAGAAGGATCTTGTGCTGAACGGGGAGGGACGGTTTCCTGGGGTGCGCGGGTTCTTCCAATACCTGGAGCGCAAGAAATACAAGCTGCATGTGCGCGTGTTTCTGAGCCGTTATCGCGGCTACTCGCTGTGTTCGGCCTGCAATGGGACACGGCTGCGGATGGAGGCGCGGCAGGTCAAGATCAATGGACGGAACATCTGCGACGTTTGCGCGCTGACGGTGGAGGATGCGTATCGGTTCTTTTCGGAATTCAAGCTGACCGAGCGGGAGGCCGAAGTTGCGGACAGGGTGCTCGAGGAAATTCGTGAGCGGCTGCGATTCCTCGATGAAGTCGGATTGGAGTACCTGACGCTGGACCGGCTTTCTTCGACGCTGTCGGGCGGCGAGGCGCAACGCATTCAGCTGGCGACGTCGCTCGGCTCGCGATTGGTTGGAACGTTGTATGTGCTGGATGAGCCGTCGATCGGCCTGCACCCGCGGGATACGCACCGGCTGATCAAGATTCTTCACGACCTGCGCAATCTGGGGAACACGATTCTGGTAGTCGAGCACGACCCTGACATCATGCGAGCCGCCGACCGCATTCTCGACCTGGGTCCAGGCGCGGGGGAAAATGGCGGGAGATTGGTGGCGGAGGGAACGTACGACGAGATTGTGCATGATCCCGCTTCCTTGACAGGTCGATATCTGGCGCACGAGCTGCGGATTCAAACGCCGGCGCTGCGGCGCAAACCGGGGGCGCAACAGATCAAGCTGCGTGGAGTTCGAGCCAACAACTTGAACGGTGTAGATATTTCGATTCCCCTGGGGATGATCGTCGCCATTACCGGGGTTTCAGGATCAGGCAAGTCGACGCTGCTGCATCAAGTGCTCTACCGGGCTTTGGCAGAGGCGAAACAGCAGTCGAGCAACGGCGCGGCCGGGCCTGCCGCGACCTGGGAGAGCCTGAGCGGGGATCAGTATATTGATGAAGTCGTGCTGGTGGATCAATCGCCGATTGGGCGCACTCCGCGCTCGAATCCGGTGACTTACATCAAGGCTTTCGACGCCATCCGCGAGCTGTTCGCCTCCCTGCCGGAGGCAAAGAAGCGCGGGTTCGCCGCGGGGCATTTTTCTTTCAATATTCCCGGCGGCCGCTGCGAGACCTGTCAGGGAGACGGCACGGTCACGGTGGAGATGCAGTTTCTGGCCGACGTGGAATTGATTTGCGAAGAGTGCAAAGGCACGCGCTACAAACCGCAGGTGCTGGAGGTGCGTTACCACGGCAAGAACATCCACGAGGTGCTGAATCTGACGGTGAAAGAGGCTCTCAAGTTTTTCGCGGAGGCGAACAAGGTCACCGAAAAGCTGCAGCCACTTGAGGAAGTGGGCCTGGGCTATTTGCGCCTGGGGCAGTCGGCGACGACGCTCTCGGGCGGCGAGGCGCAGCGGATGAAGCTGGCCGCACACCTGCAGCCGACGGTGCGAGAGGTGGGACGCTCGGCCCGGAGCGGCAGGGTCTCAGAGCGCAAGAGGCGCGTGCTCTACATTTTCGATGAGCCCACGACTGGCCTGCATTTTGATGACGTGAGCAAACTGCTGGCCGCGTTTCGGCGTCTGATCGAGGCAGGGGGATCGATTCTTGTCATCGAGCATAACCTCGAGGTCATTAAGACGGCCGATTGGGTCATTGATCTCGGCCCGGAAGGCGGGAATCGCGGCGGCAAGATCGTTGGAGTGGGGCCGCCCGAAGCGATTGCCAAGCAATCCGGGTCTTACACCGGCGAGCACTTAGCACGTATCCTGAATGGAAATGGCAGTGCGCGATCGAATGTTGGCGCATAGGACGGTGGTTGTTGCCGCACTGGCGATGGCCGCGCTCACGGTTGGATGCGCTTTCCCCTTGCTGGTGTTTAGTCAGGGTGCGGAGACGCAGTCCTCGTCCGCACCGGGCAGTCAGTCCGATTCCCAGACTCAGACTTCACAACCGTCGAACTCGACACAACCCCAGCCTGAGGGCACTTCATCCAGCAAGCCGGGGCACCGGTCTGGCCACCGCGTCCGAGTCGAGGAGGAAGTGCCGCCACCGCCGGAACTGAGCCAGGCGGAAGCGCTCATTCAGAAGCAAGACTACGCCTCGGCTGAGCCGCTGTTGCTCAAGGCGACCGAGTCCGATCCGGGGAATTACGTCGCGTGGTTCGATCTTGGCTTCGTAGAGAACAAGCTAGGCAGGATGGATGAATCGATCGCGGCATATCGCAAGTCGGTGGCGGCGAAGCCCGATGTTTTCGAGTCGAATCTGAATCTGGGCATTCAATTGGCCAAGGCCGGCCAGCCGGAGGCCGAACAGTTCCTGCGCACGGCCACCCAGCTTAAGCCCACTGCTCACGTGGCTGAAGGGCAGGAGCGCGCCTGGCTGTCGCTGGCGCATGTGCTGGAGGCGACAAAGCCAGAGGAGGCGATTGCCGCCTATCGCAAAGCGGCGGCTCTCGAGCCGAAGGACGCCGAGCCACATTTGGGCGCCGGCCTTCTCCTGGAGAAACAAGAGAGGTTTTCCGACGCGGTCGAGGAATACAAGCAGGCGCTCGCGCTCGATCCCACGCCGGACGCATTGACCGGGCTGGCCAACATTTACATGCGCGGGCGGCGGTTCCCCGAGGCGGAGGAATGTCTGCGAAAGCTGGTGGCTGCGCGCCCGGACGAGGCGGCGGCGCACGTTCAGCTGGGCAGGGTTCTGGCGGCGGAAGAAAAAAAGGATGAGGCCATCGCTGAACTACAGACGGGCGCGAAGCTGGCGCCAGCGGATCAGTCGGTCCAGCGCGATCTGGCCGAACTGTACTCGGCGGCGGGAAAGAATGACCAGGCCGAAGCCGTTTATCGGGGGCTGGTTGCGGCCCATCCCAATGAAGCTGAACTGCATCGCGGTCTGGGAGCGAGCCTGCTGCGCCAGAAGAAGTTCCGGGAAGCGCAGCAGGAATTCCTGGCAGCGGTGAAACTCAAACCCGATTTTGGCGAAGCCTATGGCGATTTGGCTTTTGCCGCCAGCGAGAATCATGATTATGTTCTGGCCCTCAAGGCGCTGGATGCCCGGGCGAAATTCCTGCCCGAGGTTCCACCGACGTATTTTCTGCGCGCCTCCGCCTATGACCATCTCCAGGACGTCAAGCAGGCTGTGGCGAATTATCACCTCTTCCTCAACACGGCGAATGGGAAGTATCCTGATCAGGAGTGGCAGGCGAAACATCGGCTGATCGCGCTTGAGCCGAAGAAGAAATAGCAGAATCGAGGTCATGAGCCTGGGGCATCCCCTATTTCGATGCGTGCGCGCCGTTGCCCTGTCGGCGGTTGCTATGGCTGTCAGTGCGAGCGCGCTGCCCAGCGGCGAATCCACCGTCGAGGAGTTGAAGGCGCGGCTTTCTTCGGCCAGCGCCGGCACCCGTGTTCACCTGTGCCTTCAGATCGCGCAACAGCAACTGGACGCGGCCGACAAGCTGTATGCGGGCGAGGAGAATGAGCAAGCGCAGACCGCTTTGACGGACGTGGTGGCGTACTCGGAATTGGCCCGTGACTACGCTATCCAATCGCACAAACACGAGAAGCAAACCGAAATCGCCGTGCGCGGGATGATTCGCAAGCTCACCGACATTCTCCATTCGGTCGGTCATGCCGAACAGGCGCCGCTGCACGACGCTATCAATCGGCTGGAACATGTGCGCGACGACCTGCTCGCCGCCATGTTCCCCAAAGGTACAAAATGACTCTCTTCAGGCTGAGTTGCTGTGCCGGTGTTGTTCTGTTGATCGCGGGTGGATCGGCGGCTGCCGCGCAGCGCCATCGCGATCCACTAACGCAGTCCGAGATCGATCAAATACGCGATGCCAGTTGGGAACCGCGGGAGCGATTGAAGCTCTATGTTGATTTTGCGCGGGCCCGGCTGGTGAAGCTGGAGCAGATACGGGCCGATCCCAAGACCAAGGACCGCGCCCAGCAGACGCACGATCTGCTCGACGACTTCCAACTGCTCTACGACGAACTCAACGACAACATCGATACTTACGTCGATCGCAAGGATGACATTCGCAAGCCGCTGAAACTGATCATCGACGCGGATACGGAATTCCAGGCGAAGCTGCGGGCGCTAAAAGACGCGGCCGGTGTGAAACCCGAGGAGAGCCAGCAGTACGAGTTTGTTCTGAACAACGTGCTGGAGACTGTGGATACATCGTCGGAGGACCACAAGAAGCTGCTGGACGATCAGGAAGAGGAAGCAAAGCACAAGAAGCTGAATCGAAATCCGTCGGCGGGGACCGGGGTGAGTAAGGAGTAGGAGACCGGGCATCAGACCTGGGACTTCAGACCTCGCGCAGCAGACGGCGTGAGGGCTGAGGGCTGAAGCTCGAGGTCTGAGGTTTGGGTCATGCTAACCTAGCCTCACTGTGCGCGAAGGGCTGCTTGCGATCTTCGAGGAAACCTACAGCGAACTCCGGCCCGGCGCTTACCTGCCCGAGCTGAAGATCGAATTCTTCGCCTTCGCCAACGTTAACAACACGATCCGGCTGCGCGATGGACGGCTGCTGGTGCGGCTTTCGGACTTGCTGGAAGGCGCTCCGGACGCGGTTCTGCGGGCCATCGCACATATTCTGCTGGCCAAGATGTACCGCCAGCCGATTGATCGCGCGCAGGCGGCGCGATATCGCAAGTATGTCGCCAGCCGCGAAATCGTGCGCAAGGCGCACCTGGTTCGGCAGATGCGCGGGCGCAAGCGGCTGCATTCGGCGCGCGGGCATTTCTATGATCTGGATGAGATCTTCGAGGATTTGAACACGCGCTTCTTTCATGGGCTGATGGCGCGTCCGCGCATGAGCTGGAGCCAGACCCGGACGCGACGCATTCTCGGCCACTACGATCCCGCGCACAATGCCATCATCATCAGCCGGATCTTCGATCATCCAGCTGTGCCGCGTTATGTGGTCGACTACGTCGTCTACCACGAGATGCTGCACCTGAAGCATCCGGTTCGCCTGCGCGGAAGCCGGAGGTGTGTGCACTCGGCGGAGTTCCAGGAGGAAGAAAGGCTGTTTCCGAGGGCGAAGGAGGCAGAGGCGTTTGTGAAGAGGATGTGAGGGGCAGCGCCTGTTGACAGCAGCTACAGGCCTGGGGTCGTTTATCGAACAAACCTATGCCAAGGAATCGCGCGTATGAAGCCACTCGATGACGCGGATTTTCGTGCGAGACGCTATATGTTCGAGAAGAAGGATTTCCTTCACGCCGAGGGCGAGTATTCAGGCCCCACAAATCTCATCGAAGAAGGCACCTGGATCAGTATTGTTGCCCTGCCCGATGATGTCAGTATCAGAACTTCTGACAAGTATGGTTTACAGCTTGAGAAAATTTGGGATTATTGGGGCATGTGGACTTGGGTGGTGCGCGGAATCCAGGCTCTTACGACGAATCCTGAAGAGTCGCCTACTGCAATTGCCGCATGTGATGCGACAGACGAATTTCAGGCGGCAACTTACGCAGCCCTCGTGGGATTCTATCGTCTAGCGTTTTCCGCCCTTCGTAATGTATTGGAACAGGTCACGATTGCGGTGCATTTGACTCTCAGCAATGATGCCAAGAGTTTCCGCGATTGGAGAAACGGCGAGGAGCGGGTCAGGTTTGGTTGGGCTGCGGACATGCTTTCAAGCGACCCCGCTGTAGTCATTTTGGAAAAACATCTGAAGGCGGCAACCAATGATTCTCTATTCGCCCAGACCCCGAAAGGATTAGCGCGCCGATGCTTTGTTGAAGCATCAAAGTACACACACGGAGTGGCTGGTTTTACAGATGGGGATTCGCGTGAGAGTAACGGGCCTATTTTTTTACCTAAGACATTCTTGCAATGGTGTGTCACCGCCCTTAAGACTTACGCTATTGTTCTGCACCAGATCAAGCTCGCTCATCCAGCCTTAAATGATCTGCCCGATGAGATTGAGCCGACTGGGCCGCCCCTTAGCGTCAACGAATTCCGACGACGCGTAATCGCGGATATTCCCCCCAACGACCCAGAGTTGGTTGTGCTGAAATCGCTGGCTGCCTTCTGGCCCTGATCGCGGCTCTGGTTTATAAATCGCCATTACGCTCATTGAGGCCATGGATGAGTTTCGGGAGTGCGTCCTTTCCCTGCGTGCAGGAGCCGTTCAATGGGCCAATTCCACCATGTGATTCAAATCACGCGTGGTTGTGAGGGGGCGGATTGACGGGCTGGGCGGGCGGAGCATATGCTTGAATTTGAAATTGAAAATCATTTTCAAGATTGTCGATCAAGGCCAGGTTCATCCCGGTGGCGTCATCCCGAAGCCCCGCGCTTTCAGGTAGACCCCCGGCTTCAGCCGGGGGCTCGCGAAGCGAGCGGGGCGAGGAATCTAGCGTGGGTCGTGGACGGGGCCGGTACGCTCCACACGAGATCCCTCGCTCCGCCGGAAAAGCGGCTCCGCTCGGGATGACGACATCCGGGTAAGACGAACCAACGCGGAAACTTAGATAACAGGTAACTCAGACATGCTCCAGGCATTCATCATTACGCTGCGGGAGGGGGTTGAGGCGGCGCTGATTGTCGGCATCACCCTCGCCTATCTCGCCAAAATCGGGCGCGTCGAGTTGCGCAAGACTGTCTATGCCGCGCTGGTGGCGGCATTTCTGGGCAGCATTGGCGTGGCCATCGCCATTTCGCGCACCCACCTGAACGAAGACGTCTTCGAAGGCTGGATCATGCTGGTGGCGGCGTTTTTCGTCGTCACCATGGTGCTGTTCATGATGAAGACGGGACGCAAGCTCAAGGGCGAGATCGAGGGCAAGGTCGGCCTGCTCGCCGGCAACGACGCCTGGTTCGGCCTGTTCGTTTTCATCTTCCTCATGGTGCTGCGCGAGGGCGCAGAAACGGTGCTGATGCTCTCCGCCGTTTCGCTCAACTCGACCGAACTGATGAGCTTTCTGGGTACGCTGCTTGGAGTGCTCGCGGCCATCGCCTTTGGCGTGATGTTCGTCAAGGGCAGCGTGCGCATCAATCTGCAGAAGTTCTTCCGGGTGACGACGGCGATCATGTTCCTGGTAGCGGCGCAATTGCTGGTCTCGGGGCTACACGAGCTTTCTGAGAGCGGCGTGATTGCTTCGTCGCAGCGGGAAATGGCGATTGTCGGCCCGATCGTCAGCAACGACTGGTTCTTCTTTGTGACGATTTTTGCGCTGGCCGCGTTGATGGTGCTGTTCGACGCCAAGCGGAGGGAACCGGCGCCGGAGTCGGCTTCGCCGGCGGAGCGCCGGAAGGCCGCCTGGACAGCGCGCCGCGAGCGGCTGTGGATGGCGTCGGTCTACACGTTCTCGTTCGTATTTATCGCGATGGTCACGGCGGAATTTATTTACTCGCAGAGCGTGAGTGCGCTGTCGCCGGCAACCGAAGTTACGTTCACCAACGGCTGGCTGAAAATTCCGCTGGCGCAGGTTTCTGACGGCGACCTGCACCGCTTCCAGGCAAAAGAAAACGGCGTGGAGGTTCGCTTCTGGTTGTACCGGAAGCCGGACGGCAAGATTGCGACGGTGTTTGACGCGTGCGAGATTTGCGGCGCGAAGGGGTTCTACAAGAGCGGCAACGGCGTGATCTGCAAGAACTGCGCGGCGCCGATCAATCCGCAATCGATCGGCACGGCGGGCGGGTGCAACCCGATTCCGCTCAAGGCCACGCAGACCGCCGACGCGATCATCATCGAGGAGGCGAACGTCGCGGCGGGCAGCCGCGTGTTCGCGCAACCGTAGATGTTCGCGCGCCTGGTTTACGAATCGTTCCGGCGCCAGAAGCGGCGTAAAGTGCTGGCCGGCGCGGCCATCACCCTCGGCGTGACGGTTGCCACTGCGATGATCGCGGTCGCGACCGACATTGGCGACAAGATCAACCACGAGCTGCGCACCATTGGCGCCAACCTGGTCGTCACTCCGCAGGAAGATTCGCTCGACGTGGAAATCGGCGGAGTGAATCTGAAGCCGCCGACGGACGGAGCCTACCTGAACGAAGCGGACCTGCCGAAGATCAAAGACAATTTTTGGCGGAATAACATTACGGCCTTCGCGCCCGTGTTGCCGGTGAACGTTCGCATCGAGCACGAAGGAAAAGCGCAGGACGTCACTCTACTGGGGACTTATTTCGACAAGCGGATTCCCATCAGCGGCGAACAATTCACGACTGGTGTGCGCTCAACCTATCCCTTGTGGAAAATTGCAGGCGCGTGGCCGGACGACAATTCCCGCGATGTGCTCGTGGGGGAAAGACTGGCGGAGAGATTAGGGGTTAGATCCGGAGACGGCGTGACGCTTGCTGAGATCCCCACTTCTCGCGCACAAGACGCGCGAGAAATGGGGCACCCGGCCGGAGACGACGTGAGGAAGGCCCACCCCTTGCATGTGAGCGGAGTCCTCTCCACCGGCGGTCCCGAGGATGATGAGATGGTTGCGCCTCTTGCAGTGGCACAGGGAATTTTGGGTAAGCCCGGCGCGGTGCGGCGTGTTTATGTCAGCGCGCTGACCAAGCCGGAAGACGCATTTGGACGGCGCGATCCGAAAAGCATGTCGGGAGCGGTTTATGACCGCTGGTATTGCACGCCGTATCCGCAGGCGATCGCGCTTCAGTTGACGGAGGCGATTCCGCACTCACAGGCGGACCAGATCAGGCAGGTCGCACAGAACGAAGGCGCGGTGCTGACTCGGATCGAAGGCCTGATTTTTCTGATTACGCTTGCAGCATTGTTCGCCTCGGCGCTGGCGGTGTCGGCGGCGATGGCGACGGCTATTTTCGAGCGCCGGGCGGAAGTCGGACTGATGAAAGCTTTAGGCGCGAGCAAACTGGCGGTCGCAGCGGTGTTTTTTGCCGAAGCTACGCTGCTGGCGTTAATCGGCGGGGCGATTGGGTTTGGAGCGGGAGCGCTGCTGGCGCGACAGATTGGGCAATCCATCTTCAACTCGCAGATTTCGATTGATCCCGTCCTCCTGCCGGTGATTCTGGCGATTGCCGTGATTGTGACATTCGCGGGCAGCGCCGCGGCGATCCGGCGGGCGGTAACTCTGGATCCGGTATTTGCGTTGCGAGGTGAATTGTGAGCGCGCCTTTGCCTCGTGTTTCGTCGGAAACCGCGCACGATCTCGCGGCCGGCCGGGCTGGGCGACCGCACACTTCGATGTTCCTGCGCATGCTGATCCGGGCGGCAGTCTTGCGGCGCGGGCGCGCGGCTTCGGCGCTGTTTGCCTTAGTCGTAGCAGCCGCGGTCGCGACCGCGATGTTGAACTTGTACGTGGACGTGCAAGCGAAACTGCGGCGCGAGTTCCGCAACTATGGCGCGAACATTATTGTGGTGGGCAAGGACGGCACTTCCCTGCCCTCGGATGCACTGTCGCAGGTTGACTCCACGATTACTGGTCGCGGGATCGCGGCGCCGTTCGCGATGGTAGTTGCCCGCACGAGCGATGGCCAGCCGATTGTCGTGGCCGGCACAGATTTCGACCGCGTGCGGCAACTCGACCGCTGGTGGAAGGTGAGCGAGTGGCCGTCGGAAATCCCCACTTCTGCCGCAAAGGGCGCGGCAGAAATGGGGCACCCAGGGCCAAACGATCCCCACTTTTCCCAAAACCAGGGAGAAGTGGAGTACCCGGCTGTTCCCACCCTACCCGCAGAGAACGCGGCTAGGATGGGCCACCCAGGTTTGATCGGTGTGCGCGCGCTGGCTGTGGTGGCCCCGAAAAACCAGCTCTTTGACCTGAGTTTTCAGGGACGCACGATCCATCTCACGCCCGCTGGCACGGTGCAGACGGGAGCGGCGGAAGACAGCCGCATTTATTTGCCACTGGCCGATTTCGTAGCGTGGACGGGCGTGCAGCCTTCGACAATCGAAGTTGCTGCGAACGGGTCGCCGGCAGAGGTGACTGCCATCATGAATCAGCTCGCGCAGGCGATTCCGGCGGCGGATGTGCGGCCAGTGCGGCAGATCATGGAAGGGGAAGCTCGGGTGCTGGGCAAGACGCGAGCGACGCTGCTGGCGGCTGCCGCCCTGATCATTCTAACGGCGGCGCTGTGCGTGCTTTCGACGCTAATGGGGTGGGTATTCGACCGGCGGCGGGATTTTGCCATCATGAAGGCGCTGGGCGCGTCCGATCGCCTGCTGAATGGATTCTTCACGGCCGAGGCCGCGGCGCTGGGTGCGACCGGTGCGGCGATCGGCTTTGCCCTGGGCATCGGGATCGCGGCATGGATTGGCCGCGCGAATTTCCATGCGGCAGTCCTGCCGCGGTTCAGTGTTCTGCCGCTGGTGCTGGCTGGTAGCATGGCGGTGACGCTGGTGGCGGCGATTGTGCCGATCTCGCTGCTGCGGCGGGTCCAGCCCGCGGTGATTCTGAGGGGAGAGTGAAATGATCCAGATCAACGACGTGACCAAGCTCTATCCCGCGAAAGAAGCGGGGAATGGCAATGGCTCGGGCAAAGACAATGGGGCGATTCACGCGCTGGACCACATCTCCCTGCACGTGACCAAGGGCGAATGGCTGTCGATTATGGGGCCGTCGGGATCGGGGAAATCGACGCTGGTGAATCTGATCGGCTGCCTGGATCGGCCTACGTCCGGAGAAATCTGGCTGGACGGGCAGGATGTTGCCAGCATTTCAACGGCCGACCTGAACCGGGTGCGCGCGGAAAAGGTCGGGTTTATCTTTCAGCAGTTCCATTTGATTCCGTTCCTCACCGCGGTTGAGAACATCATGCTGGCGCAGTATTTCCACAGCATGACGGACGAGCGAGAAGCGATCGAGGCGCTCACGCGCGTGGGCCTGGGCGACCGGGCGCATCATTTGCCGTCGCAGCTTTCCGGCGGCGAGCAGCAGCGCGTGTGCATTGCGCGAGCGCTGATCAATGATCCGCGAATCATTTTGGCGGATGAGCCCACGGGGAATCTCGACGCGCAAAATGAAGAGATCGTGCTGCGCCTGCTTCGCGAGTTTCACCAGCAGGGGCGGACGATTGTGATGGTCACGCATGATCCGGTCGTGGCGCGTTTGGCCGACCGGCGCATTGAATTGCACCACGGCAAGATCGCGGCCCAGGAAGTGTTTTCCATGGCCGATGAGGAACAACTCGACGAAGTTCTGGAAGAATTGTGGGTGCTCGAGGAGAACGGCGAGATTGCCGAAGTCGAACGCATGGAAGTGCACGGCGCGCTGCCGGTGAGCCTGGCGATCGAGAAGATGATTGAGCTGGGGCTGGTAGTTTCCGCGCCGCACCCACCCGAAGCTCACCAACACAAGCCGTTTGTCAACCCGTGCCACGACGCGCTGAAGCCGATGTCGGCATCGGTGGGAGACGGGACGCTGATCGTGGAACTGACGCCACGCGGCCGCGAACATGCGGGCAGCATTATCCGGCGGCATCGGCTCGCGGAACGCCTTTTCACCGACAGCCTGGCCATGGACAGCGAAACCGAAATCGAGCAGCAGGCATGCAAGTTCGAGCATATCCTGTCGGCCGAGGCGACGGATAAGATCTGCACGTTCCTGGGCCATCCGCGGACCTGCCCCCACGGCGCGGCGATTCCGCCGGGGCCGTGCTGCGGACGCACTACTGAGTTGTCGGGCGCTAATGCTGAGATGACGAGGCTCCGCCAGAGATCGTAAGTGCCGGTCGCCGAACAATCCTAGTCACGGTTTTGCTCCTCACTCGCTGATATCATCGGGGTGCATTCTCGACCATGTCCCTTCGTCGTCCGACCATCGGCGTATTCGATTCCGGCTTTGGAGGGCTGACCGTCCTTAAAGCGTTACTTGAACTCATTCCCGGCGCGGATTACGCCTATTTTGGCGACACGGCACGCCTGCCCTACGGATCGAAATCGGTGGAGACCGTAGCTCGCTATGCGGTGGAAGCGGCGCATTACCTTGAGTCGCACGGCGCGCAGATGCTGGTGATCGCGTGCAACAGCGCAACCGCGCTGGCGCTGGATCGAATTACCGCGGCCGCACACGTGCCGGTCGTGGGCGTGGTTGAGCCAGGGGCGGAGGCCGCGGCAGCGGCAACGAAGAATCGAAAGATCGTGGTGATTGGAACCGAGGCCACGGTTAGCAGCCACGCATACCGCAAAGCGCTCGAGGCGCGCGGCTTCGAGGCGCGGGAAAAGGCTTGTCCTTTGTTTGTTCCGCTGGTTGAAGAAGGATGGGTCGAGCATTCCGTCACCGAGGAGGTCGCGCGCATTTACCTGCGAGAGGCCTTCGGCGACGGCTTTGGAGATGCCGACGTGCTGGTACTCGGCTGCACCCACTATCCGTTGCTGAAGCCGCTGCTCGGGCGCGTAGCCCCGGCTCACGTGTTTATTGTGGACTCAGCCGAATCGACAGCGCATGCCGTTGCATCGCACCTAACGCAGCTACTGCCATCCCCGTTGTCAAGCGACATGGAACGCCGCGCCGTGCCCCGCCTCAAGTTTTTCGCTACGGATTCGGTGGAGAAATTTCAGCGGCTGGGGCACCGATTTCTAGGGCGTGCCATTGAAGACGTGCAGCACGTCGATCTGAAGGAGTAGGGCAATGCGGAGGCAGAGTGGCACCGCGGAGCTTCGCTCCACCCGACAGCCGTGGGCGGCTGTCCCCACAAAAGGCTCAGTAGAGGTGGAAGTCGACTTCGACTTCAATGGGAACTCTGACCGGGTGACCGTCTTTCATGGCAGGTTCGAACTTCCAATTCTTCACTGCTTCAATGGCTTTTTCGTCGAGCCCCATGCCCAGAGCGCCCACGACGCGGATGTCAGTCGGACGACCGTCAATGCCCACGATCAGAGCGAGGGTGCAGGTACCCTGAAACTTAGCCTTACGGGCTTCCTCGGAGAACTCCGGTTCAGGCGCATAGATCGCCCGTGGCGCGGATACTCCTCCGCCAATGCGGTAAAGACCGCCGCCCACGCCTCCGCCCTCACCAGGTCCATAGCCGGGTCCTTTTCCTTTTCCTATTCCACCGCCTTCGCCCTCACCGATGCCGCCACCCGAGCCGGTGCCGTTCGAGGGCAAAATGGCATGCGCCATCGGGTCGCCCAGGTTGGGCATGTTATTCGTCGCAAGCTGCACTTGCGGCGGAACTACAATTGTCGGCTCTACGGCGAGCTTGGGATGCTCGTTGCGTACCACCACGACGGGAGGCGTGATTTGCGTTAAAGACAACTTGGGTAGTTTGCCCTTGCTGGCCGCAAGGACATCGCGATCGCCGCCGCCGCCACCCCCGCCAACTTCGGTTTTGGATGGTTTCAGCGGCGGAATGTCGTTGGGATCGATTAGCGTGACGGTCACTTTGGCGGTCGGAGTCGCGGCCACCACGTGCCGCGCCAGAATCGTCCCGGCAACGATGACTGCCACAAGGATTACGTGCACTCCTGTCGAGCCCAAAGCGCCATTCTTTCTGTAGTTGTAAAAGCCCCAGATGTCTTTCACCGGTTCCGGCTTTGACTCCAGCTTCAGGGGCGGCAGTTTCTTGGGGAAGAAGAACTCGTCGAGTTGCCGGGACAGAGACTTCCACAGAGGTTCCTCAAAACTCTGTCCCGCGAGACACAGGTGCAGCTCCGGCTCTTGACCGGCGGTGTTCGAGTTAACTGGTGCGGATCCCATCTCGTTGGTCAGAAGAGCTTCCCTGCTCGCGCGCGCAGATTCGCTTCCTGTAGGCGCCGAATGCCCTACATACACAGATGAGCAGCGGCGGCTCGAAGTTGCTCAGAAATCTGACCCGATTTGCACACAAGGCACCTTCCCCTGAACAAACCGGGCAGCTTGCTCTCTGCTTTGTTAAATTGTAACTCCAGTTTGTGCTTTCCGACAGTGCATTTCGGTGTGCCCGGGAACTGACTGAAAGACATGTCCTTCCTGTTGCTTGCATAGACGTTCCCTGCCTCGCTCCCTATAATGAAAAGACTCAACGATTTGGGAGACGCGACCGAGTGCCGCTCGAGCTGAAAAAGACGATCAACCTGCCCCAGACGGCCTTCCCGATGAAGGCCGACCTGCCGAAGAACGAACCCAAAATGCTGGAGCGATGGGAGCAGATGGGCATTTATGAGCGCATCCGGCAGGCGCGCAAAGGTGCTCCGCGATACATTCTGCACGACGGCCCTCCGTACACCAGCGGACCGATCCACCTGGGCACGGCGCTGAACAAATGCCTGAAGGATTTCATCGTGAAGTCCAAGACGATGTCGGGATTCGATGCGCCCTACGTGCCGGGCTGGGACTGCCACGGCTTGCCGATCGAGATCAAGGTGGACAAGGAGCTGGGCGGCAAGAAATTGCAGATGCGCCCGACGGACGTACGCGCGGAATGCCGTAAGTACGCTCAGAAATATCTCGACCTAATGCAGAAGCAGTTCGTGCGCATCGGCGTGTTTGGGCGGTGGGACCGGCCGTACTCTACCATGACTCCGCAGTACGAATCGGTGGTGCTCTCGACTTTTTACTCGTTTTACGAGGTTGGATTCGTCTACAAAGGCCTGCGCGCGGTTTATTGGTGCATGCACGATGAGACGGCTCTGGCGGAGGCTGAAGTCGAGTATGAGAACCACACCAGCGACACAGTGTGGGTGAAGTATGCGCTGATCGACGATCCGGCGCGAATTGATCCCGCGCTGGCTGGCAAGAAAGTTTCGACGATCATCTGGACCACGACTCCATGGACCCTGCCAGCGTCCATGGCGGTTGCGTTTCATCCGGATGAGGATTATGTCGGGTTGGAAATCCCCACTTCTCCCAAAACCGGGGAGAAATGGGGCACCCAGGCCTCAGAAGTCTACATCGTGGCGTCGAAGCTGGCGCGGGATGTTGCCGCGACGTGCCGGCTTGCCGACCCGCGCGAACTCGCCCATTTCCCCGGACGCGTGTTGGAGCGGCTGAACTTTCAGCATCCATTTCTGGATCGCAAGGTTCTGGGCGTCCTCGCCGACTACGTCACCATGGACACGGGAACCGGGGTGGTGCACACGGCTCCGTCGCATGGCGCCGAGGACTTCGCCACCGGCGTGAAGTATGGGCTCGACGCGACCAGCCACGTGGACGAAAAAGGCATCCTGCGCGACGGCTTGCCCGAGTATGACGGCTTGCGTGTTTGGGATGCGAACCAACCCATCATCGATCTGCTCAAAAAGCGTGGCGCGCTACTGCACACAGAAAAGACGGAGCATTCGTATCCGCATTGCTGGCGCTGTCATAACCCCGTGATCTTTCGCGCCACCGAGCAGTGGTTCATCTCGATGGAAACGCCGATGCCGGGCGGGGCGGGAAGTCGAGGTTCAGAAAATGCCACGCTGCGCACGCGCACGCTCGAAGAAGTCAAGAAAGTGAAGTGGGATCCGGCGTGGGGCGAAGAACGGCTGTCGAACATGATCGAGACCCGCCCCGACTGGTGCATTTCGCGGCAGCGGGTGTGGGGCGTGCCGATCGCCGTGTTTCTGTGCCAAGCGTGCGGCGAGCCGCTCAACGATCGCGCCATCAATCGCAAGGTCGTTGAATTGTTTGCCAAGTCGGGCGCCGATGCGTGGTTTACGACGGAATCGGACAAAATTCTGCCTGCGGGAACGAAGTGCCCACACTGTGGCGCCATGAAGTTCGAGAAGGAGACAGATATTTTCGACGTTTGGCTGGAATCGGGCGCGAGCTATCTTGCGCTGGTCGACGCGGAGCCGGATTATCCCTGGCCGTCCGATCTTTATCTCGAAGGCGGAGACCAGTACCGCGGATGGTTCCAGTCATCCCTGCTCTGCGCCATGGGCACGCGCGGAACGCCGCCGTATAAGAACGTGGTTACGCCGGGGTGGACGCTCGACGAAAAAGGTCAGGCCATGTCGAAATCGCGGGGCAATGATGTGGACCCGGTGGACATTTCGAACCGCCTGGGCGGAGAGATCGTGCGGCTGTGGGCGGCCTCGGTGGATTTCCGAGAGGATGTGGTTGGATCGGAAGCGTTGATGCAGCGGGTAGGCGAGAATTATCGCGCCATTCGCAATAATCTCTTCAAGAATGCGCTGGGGAATCTCTACGACTTCGACCCAAAAGCGAACGCGGTGGCTTTCGAAAAACTGGAGCGGCTCGATCAGTACATGCTTCGCCAGATGTGGTCGCTGGCTCACGACGTCTGCGAATGGTATGAGCAGTTTGCCTTCCACAAGATCTATCATCGCGTGAATCATTTCTGCGTAGTCGATTTGAGCGCGTTCTACTTCGACGTGATCAAGGACCGGCTGTACACGTATGCGCCGAATTCTCCCGGACGGCGTTCGGCGCAGACTGCGATCTGGCGCATCTGCGAGGCGATGGTGCGACTGCTGGCGCCGATTCTGACTTTTAGCTGCGAAGAAGTTTGGCGGTATCTACCGAAAGTGCCTGACCGGGAAGAAAGCGTGCATTTGTCGATGTTCCCGGATGCTGCAGACGCACTGGGCTGTGCTTCGGTTGCTGCGGACGACCCTAGTGCGCCGGACTGGACGACGCTGCTGGCTGTGCGGGAACAGGTGTTGAAGGCGCTGGAGGAGGAGCGTAACGCCAAGCGGATCGGGAAGAGCCTGGAAGCGCAACTCATCATCACCGCGGCTGAGCCTGCGTACTCGGTTCTGCAGCGGTACGCGGATGAGCTTCGCTATCTGTTCATCGTTTCGGCAGTCACGCTCCTGCAAGGCTCGGGCAACGGCACCGGCGGGGTGCGGGTCGAGGTGAAAAAAGCCGATGGCGCCAAGTGCGAACGCTGCTGGAATTATTCGGTGCACGTGGGCGAAGACAAGAAGTATCCCACGGTCTGCGAGCGCTGCAGCGCCGTGCTCGAGGAACTGGAGGGCTGAGGGTGATTAACGGTTTCGTGCGTCATCCCGAGCGCAGCTGCTTTTCAAGCGGAGCGAGGGATCTCCCTTACCAGAGTGGTTGTCTGGGAGATCCCTCGCCCCGCTGGTGAAAGCGCGGGGCTTCGGGATGACGCCCCTAGACGGTGCAAGGCTAAGACTGACCACGAAAGGCTGCTGAGGAGTCACGCAATTATTATCTGAATGTCCCATAACCGCGCACGCATCGCTCACTTCCTCTTTGCCCTGATCGTGGTCCTTGTGGACCGCTGGACCAAGCATCTGGCGGCTACGCGCATCGGGCTCTATGCCCACATTCAGGTCATTCCGGGGTTCTTCCGTCTCACCCACACTGAGAACACCGGCGCCGCGTTCAGCTTGTTTGCCGATTCGCACGGGCACTGGAAGAGTGATCTTTTGATCGCTTTTTCGGTAGTGGCCATGGTGATCGTCTGCGTGCTCCTATGGAAGCAGACGCGCGCGCTGACGATGACGGGGATTGCGCTGTCGCTGATTCTGGGCGGGGCGGCGGGGAATCTATGGGACCGGCTGGCCAGCGGCCGCGTGGTGGACTTTTTGTTGTTCTACATCAAGCGGTACGAATGGCCGGTCTTCAACCTGGCGGACAGTTCGATCGTGATCGGAGCATTGCTCCTGGTGAGCGAGGTTCTGTTTCGAAGATCATCAGATGAAGTGGGGAAAACCTAGCAGCATCTTCTGATTTCAGATTTCAGATTTCAGATTGAAGATTGCATGTTTGATTGCTGATCACAAAACCGGCCCGTCTTTGGCTTGGGTTCCAATCAACAATCATCAATCACAAATTAACAATATCTTCACGGCGCTCCATACAACTGCCGATAGACGCTGGCGTTGCGCAGGATGGCTTGCACGTACTCGCGGGTCTCGGTGAATGGAATCGACTCAACGAACTCTTGTGCGTCGCGGTACTTTCCCTCTCCCAGCCATTCTTCCACGCGGTCGTCGCCAGCGTTGTAAGCGGCCAAGGCGTACTCGAGAGAGCCGCCGAAATGGTCTACCATGCCGCGGAAGTAATGCGTTCCCAGCTGGAGATTGACCGTTGGCGTATACAGCTGGCTCGCGTTGTAACGGAGCTTCATCTGGTGGGCGACAAGACTTCCGGTCCTGGGCAGCAACTGCATCAGCCCGACGGCGTTGGCGTGGGAGACTGCCGCGGGATTGAATTCCGATTCCTGGCGAATAAGAGACGCCACGAGATACGGGTCGAGCCCATTAGCGACAGAGAATCTCTTCAGGTCGGTCCAGTAGGGACGGGGAAACAGCGCCTCCCAGTAGGGCCGAGGCAGGTCAGGGATGTCCACGGCAAAATAGCTGGGCACGGAATGCTTCATCACTTCAATAGCGCGATCGTAATGGCCGGTGTCGAGGCAAAGCTGCGCGGTTGCCGCCACGGCCCAGCTTTCTCCGCCGTCTCCCGCTGCCGACTGCAGCTCGCGCAGGGCGAAATCCACCAGGCCGCCATTGCCTAGCAACTGCGCCTTCTGCCAACGCAGATCGTCTGTGGGAGCATCGGACAGCACGAGCTTGGCGTTATTGAGCGGCGGAACATGGTCGAGCACAGCGTACTCTCCCGGAGAATCGGATGCTGCCGGGAGGTTCTTAAGGCGTTGGCGACCCAGCTCGGCGTAGTAGTAATTGCGATAACGGTCCGACAGCTTCTGATAATAGGCACGAGCCATGCCAGGCTGGTTGTCTTCTTCGGCCAGACGGGCTCGCCAGTAGAGCGCGGCGGAGGTTTCGTTGCCGTCGGGATAAAGGGCGATCTGCTCGTCGAATTCCTTCCTCGCTTCGTCGTTGCGGCCCTGGCGGAGCGTGAGCCAGGCGGCCTTCCAGTGCGCGTAGGAAGCGTGCGAACTGGCAGGAAAGCGTTGCTGCAGTTCACGGAAGGCATCCAGCGCCTGGTCGTATTCGTGATGCACCAGATGGAGATTGGCGGCGGAAAGCAGCGCTTGCTCGAACCACGGGCTGGACGGGGCAGTATTCCGCAGCTCGTCGACCGTGCGATAAAACGCTGCGTTCTCGTCGGAGGCCCAAGCGGCCTGGCCCAGAATATACAGCCGCCGCGCGTTCTGGTCGGCGCTGGCATTGGGTAATGTCGTGAGCTCGGCTTGGGCCTCGCGGTTCCTGCCGGCATGATGCAAAGCGTCGGCTAGTGCGAGCTCAGCCGCAGGACGATCTGCGGCGGTCGCATGAATCGCCAGTTCGCGATATTCCTCTGCCGCGTCGCCATAGCGCTTGGCCTTCATGAGCAGGTCGCCGCGAGTTTTGCGCTGCGCGGCAGTGGCGGGAGGCGCCTGGGGCAGCTTCTTCAGCTCGGCGTAGGCCGCATCCGCTTCGGCCGCGGTTGGCATGTTGTAGTAGACGTTGGCCAGGGCCTCGGCTGCTTTGCCATGCTGGCCGAGCGCTGCATAGGCGCGTCCCAAAGTCAGCTCGACATCGGGCCGCGCCGGCAAGCGGTCCTTTTCCAGCAGATCAGCGGCATCGGCGGCTCGTCCGTCGCTCAGCAGCGCACCGGCGTAACTGACGCGCGCATCGCGCACGAGCAGCGAATCCGGATAGGTCTTGTCAAAATCCGCCAGCGTTGCCAGCGCTTCGCCCTGCCGGCCGGTCTGCAGATAGCAGGTTCCAAGGTAATAGGCAACATAGTCGCCGAGGTCTCCGGCGAGCGGCTTGGCGCGATTCAGAGGATCAATCGCTCTGGCGTAGTCGTGGTCGAGCACGCGCGCGTATCCCACTACCAACCAGGCCAGGGCTCCGGCATCTTCTTTGGCGTGCGCGCGAGCGTAGGCTTCGACCCCGGCATAAGCAGCGGGAGAACGATCCTGGAGCAGCTGCTGCGCCATCGGCCGCAGGCTGGTCGAGGCGACAAATGCCTGCCGCATGCGGCGAACGCGAGGCGAGAGAGGCCGCCTGCGTTTTTTCGAGCTGGCGGTCCGTTTGGCGCCCGGCTTCTTGCCCGTTGCTTTGGTGGTCCCTGGCTGGGTCGAGCCAGCTGAAGATGCTGAGGGTTTCGGCCGTGTCTGGGGCGCGGGAGCAGTCTGGTCGGGCGGAGCAGTCTCCTGCGCGGACCCGGACTGGCTGGTTCCTTGCCCGGAGGAGTTGGAGACACCGGTTGGCGGACTCGATGTGGATGTTGATGAGGCGGACGGCTCCTGCGGTTGCAACGAAAACCCCGACGCGATCAGACGTGCGCCACCGAGGAACCCGCCCAGCGCGCTCGCGAGGAGTGCGCACCACCACTTGAGACCCAGTCGACCCACAACTTTATTTTCGCGCGGAGACGCGAATGCCAGAACCTGTCCCGAGAGCTTAAGCCAGAAACTTATCGCCGGAAGTTCGCGCCCATCAGAGAAGCGTCTTCTTCGGCCAAGCTGCGCAAGATTTCTTTCTGAAAATAGTCGCCACCCGCGGCGATCGTATTGCCATAGCGCTTCTGATAGGAGGCGCGGCTCTTTTCGATATCGTCCTTCAGGCGGTCGTAGAGATCCTTGTTGCGGCGGCCTTCGGTCACTTTGGCCTGGTTGTACAGCTTGATCTCATCCACCAGCAGGCGGGCGAAGCGCTGCGCCTTACGATGGGTATCGGCGTCTTCGGGCGCAAGCCCGGCGAACGGGTCGGCCGCCGCCGCGGGCGCCGATGCGGCAGCGCTCGCAGCCGCAGCGTGCGCGACAACTTCGACCACTTCCGCTGCGGGTTCGGGCTCCGCTGTTTGCGCCGCAGTATGCTGCGGAGCGTGCGCGGCAAATGGATCGGCAAACGAACTTACGGTCTGCAGCGGAGGCGCAAAGGCGGGCCTTTCCAGCGCGGCTGCTGCCGAGGTTTCCGGACCTTCCTTCTGGGCCTGTTTGCGCAGCGAGACTACTTCCAGCCAGGCGCTGGTGGCGAGCACCAGCACTTCCAGAGCCGCGGAGTCGAGGATTCCGTTCGCGCCACCATCGGCATAGAGCAGGGCCGCGACTTTGTCTTTGAGGACGAGCGGCAGGATGAGGATTTGCTCGTTGGCAGGGCCACCAAAACGCTCCACAAAACGAGCGTCCATTTCGGCGATGTTGCCGGGTGTGACCACGCGATTCTGATAGGCGTGGGCGATAGGACCGCCGCTCATGTCGAGGGGAAGGTCTTTGACCGTCTCGTCCTCCCCGAGACCCCGGCTTTGCCATCCGTTGGCCGCTCCGGACCGGACCACGAACAAAGCCACGCGGGATGCGCTCGCACTGCTCGAATCGAGCAGAGCGCGCAAGATCTCTTTCTGCGTGCCGCCGGCGTGAATGCCGCTGATCGCTTGAACCAGGCTTGCCGCGCTGGGTTCGGCCGGCGGGGGCGTCTCAGCGGGCGGCTGGGGCAGCGCTTCGAGCACACGTTCCACCAGTTCCGATTGCAACTTCGGCAAGTGGCGATCCAGAACCTGCGCCACTGCCTGCTCGACGATGTGCTGAAGTTGCTTCTCCGCCATGCCAGCAAAACCGTTTCCCGCGGAGAATTCCATAGCGGGAAACCAGACTCTAACCGCTGATTATACGGAACTTGCAACGCTGCGGCAGGGTACGATAGTCACCTCTTCCGCCGGCATCACAATCTCTATTGAATCTATCCTAAACCGTTGCCTCGCGCCTACTTCAAAGCCGTTGGGCAAAAACGCGGGTTACCAAGTAAAATAACACTTTGGCGTTGCCCATCGCGTCAGTTTGTGGGTCAGCCGAAAATACTTGCATCGCCCCGCACATGGGAGCCATCCAAAACAAACTGGCAGAGCCTGTTAGCGACGAACTGGCGCTGGTACGCGCAGCCAAGAAGGGCGATGATTCCGCCTTCGAAGAGCTGGTTCGGCGCTATGACCGGAACGTCTTCCGCATCGCGCAGCACATCACGCAGAATCGCGAGGATGCCGAAGATGTAGTGCAGGAAGCGTTTCTCAAGGCGTACGGCAATCTGGCAAAGTTCCAGGAGCAATCGAAGTTTTACACCTGGCTGGTGCGGATTGCGGTCAACGAAGCCTTGATGAAACTGCGGCGGCGGCGACCGGAGCGCACGGTTTCGCTGGACGAGGACATCAAAACCGAAGATGATTCCCTGCCCCGCGAAATCGCTGACTGGAGCCCCAATCCGGAGCAACAGTACACGCAGGCCGAACTACGAGAAATTTTGAGCAAGACCATCCAGGGGCTGCCTCCGGGCTTCCGGACGGTGTTCGTACTGAGGGACGTGGAGGGACTGTCCACCGAAGAAACGGCAGCCGCGCTGGAGTTAAGCGTGCCCGCCGTGAAATCGCGATTGTTGCGCGCCCGGCTGCAGCTGCGCGAAAGGTTGGGACGGTACTTTCAGAAACGCGAGAATGGAGATGGTAACAAGTGAAATGTTCTGAATTCCTGCGCGAGCTGACCAACTACCTGGACGGCGTGCTCGACGAGAAGACCAAGGCCGAGTTGGAAAACCATCTCTCTTGGTGCCACAACTGCTATGTGGTCTGCGACACAACCAAGAAAACCATCGAGATCTACCGCGATTCCCAGCTCTACGAACTGCCCGAGGACCTCCGCGGGCGGCTTCGATCCGCCATCATGACCAAGTGCCAGCAGTACAAGAAGCGCGGCCCGCAGAGCGTGTGATCTGAATCATTGTCTCTCTCTTCTCCGCGCCCTATGATCGGCGCATGTCGAATCACGTCTGTCCCTGGTGGTTAGGGTATCTCCAAATTATCCCCTTTCGGCGCTGGCAGTATGATCCTACCGAGACTCTCCGCCCTTACGTTCGCGAAGGCATGACCGTGCTCGAGCCCGGGCCGGGCATGGGATTCTTTACCATCCCTCTGGCCCGGCTGGTAGGCGCGTCTGGCCGCGTGGTAGCCGTGGATCTGCAACCGAAAATGATTGCCGGCTTGAAGCGCCGCGCGGCCAAGGCCGGCGTGCTCGATCGCATAGACGCCCGCGTGGTTTCAGCCGACACCATGGGCCTTGACGATCTGGCGGGGAAAGTGGACTTCACGCTCGCGTTTGCCATGGTGCACGAATTCCCCGACGCGCAGCGATTCTTCACCGAAGTTGCTCGCGCTTCGAAACCAGCGGCTGCGGTGCTGCTCGCCGAACCACGGGGTCACGTAAAAGAGTCCAACTTCGAAGCAGAGCTGGCGTCCGCCGCGACTGCGCAATTCGAAGGGATCGCTCACCCCGTCATCCGGCGAAGCCACGCTGCCGTGCTGCGAAAGAAGTAGTCCCTTTCGGAGGTTCCCGTTTCGGAACAGATTTATGGCATTGCACACGATTCTAAGTCGCTCCCATCAGACCACTTGCGTTACTCTGTAGTTTCGTCGCGAAATTCGAAACCCTTTTCGTCGGGGACGAATCTAACCTAGTGAAGAGTGGCGCAGACAGAGCACAGGCGGGCCATTCAAAGCGACAGGTTCGCGGGAACACCATCCCGCGGGTAGGTGGGGACATGATTGAAAAGTTGTACGAGCTATTGTTTGGTTGCAGGCATTCCCGCTATAGCTTCCCGGTAACCATTCGCCGAGGAGCGCGTCGTCCCCCCGCGGCCGCCCTGACCGGGACGTACGTGGCATGTTTGGATTGCGGCAGAGAGTTTGCCTATGACTGGGAGGAAATGAAGGTCATCACCTCGCCGGCTTCGCATCGCGAGCACCTGGCTGAACTGGCCAAGCACGCGGCCTGAACTTGGCGGTCATAAAGTGCCCAATAGTCCCGAGCAAAGGAATGCCCCGCCCAGGAGGCGGGGCATGTTTTTTTCGAAGCCGCAGCCAGGCTAGTCGGCTGCAACTTTCGCGCTTGATCTCTTCTCCATGGGCAGGAATTCACGCACATCGTAGCCGGTGTAAACCTGACGCGGGCGAGCGATTTTCTGCTCGGGGTCGGTGATCATCTCCTGCCACTGGGCCAGCCAGCCGGCGGTACGCGGGATGGCGAACAGGACGGTAAACATCTCCGGCCGGAAACCCATCGCCTGATAAATGATGCCGGAGTAGAAATCCACATTGGGATAAAGTTTGCGCTTCACGAAGTACTCGTCTTCCAGAGCGATCCGTTCCAGCTCCAGGGCAATGTCGAGTTTGGCATTGCGTCCGGTGACCTGGAAAACCTGCTCGGCGGTCCACTTGATAATCTTGGCTCGCGGATCATAATTCTTGTAAATCCGGTGGCCGAAGCCCATCAGTTTGCCGTGCCCTTCTTTCACTCTCTTGATATAGGCAGGTACGTTGTCCTTCGATCCAATCTCGTCGAGCATCTTGAGGACTTCCTCGTTGGCGCCGCCATGCAGGGGACCGGCCAAAGCAGAAGCCGCCGAGGCAACCGACAAATACGGGTCAGTCTGCGCGCTTCCCACCGAGCGCATGGCGTTGGCGCTGCAGTTCTGTTCGTGGTCGGCATGCAGAATAAACAGAATGTCGAGCGCCCGCGCGATCGCCGGATGGGCGACATACTTGGGCTCGACCATCTTCCACAGCATGTTCATGAAGTTTTCGGTGTAGCTCAGATCATTGTCGGGATACACGTAGGGGAATCCGACGTTGTGCCGGTACGACATGGCTGCGATGGAAGGCACTTTCCCGATGAGCCGAATGATCTGATGCATGCGGTTGGCCGGATCGTGCACGTGTTTGGATTCCGGATACACGCTGGAGAGCGCCGCGATCGTGCTGACGAACATGGCCATGGGGTGGGCCGAGTAGCGGAAGCCCTCCATGAATTTCTTGGTCGTCTCGTGCATCATGGTGTGGTGGGTGATGTCCCACACCCATTTTCTCAGCTGTTCCTCCGTGGGCAATTCGCCGAACAGCAGAAGGTAAGCCACTTCCAGGAACGTGCAATGCTCGGCAAGAACTTCAATGGGATAGCCGCGATAGCGCAGGATTCCCTTGTCGCCATCGATGAAAGTGATGCTGCTCCGGCATGAGGCAGTATTGGTGAAGGCCGGATCGTAGCTCATCAGCCCGAAATCTTCGGGGTTGGTCTTGATCTGGCGCAAGTCCATCGCCCGGATGGTGCCGTTTTCTACCGGGACGGTGTAAGTCTTATTGGTGCGATTGTCTGTAATGGTAAGAGTATTCTCTGGCATGGGGAGTCTCCCTTGGACCACGCAATGACTCCAACGTACCGGAGGCTATGTCTGATTTCAAGCCGAATCAGTGACTTGAATCACAGGCTGGTGTGAGCCTGATGCTATGCCGGGGTAATCTGCATCTAGCAGAAAAAGCGAAAAAGGCTATGCGGCACCGGTTTCGCTCTCATTCGCTGTCAACTGTGGTGATTCTTATCACAGTTTCATGTGCTCACACCCCAATTCAAAATGCTCCCTCTAAGAACACAGGGCACACTGTTCCCTCAGAAACAGCTCAGGCCAGCGGGTCTGCCGCTGGCCTGGCCTTTTCCGAAAGTCCGGGCTAGTTGTTCGAGTCGTCGCGCCGCTTCAGCGTCGGACGGTCGTCATCCTGCTTCTGATCGCCAGAGTTGTCGTTGGGGTTCGAGGTGCGCCGCAAGCTGGGCTTGTTCGCATCCTTCTGATCGAGCACCTTGTGCTTGTTCTCGATCGCCGCCAGGCGAGCCTTCACCTCGTCAAATTCCGAGGTCGTCACGACGTACTGCGCCTTGGCAGGAAGTATCTGGCGAATCTCCTCCTGCGACTTTTCGATGCGGTCGGGAGTCTGAGGGTGAGTGTCGAAAGCCTTGGACAGCGTTCCGGGCTTC
>Ga0187781_10000176_pt1 | contig 44213 bp, 41 predicted proteins | sample 0715_SJ02_MP02_2_FD_132447 | JGI IMG/M metagenome (GOLD analysis project Ga0187781, IMG submission 132447) | Tropical peat soil microbial communities from peatlands in Department of Meta, Colombia - 0715_SJ02_MP02_20_MG | ecosystem: Environmental > Terrestrial > Soil > Wetlands > Peat | place... | reverse complement strand
TCGCCGTCGGGCGTTAGAGCCATCCGGCGGCCTTCGTGCTGAAACAGCACTTTGCCGGTAATATCCTCAAGCCGCTGAATTTGTAGGCTGATAGCCGGCTGGGTGCGGCCCAGCCGGCGGGCCGTTTCCGTGATGCTGCCGGTATCGACCACCGAAATCAGCGAACGGAGCATCCGGATATCAAGACTAACGAGATTCATGACGAATAAGATTCATGGGCTCAGGTTTGACCGGAATGGAACCAGCGTATCAGCCAGCCGGCCATGCAAGCCTCGTGCAACAGCCGCATCCCGGCCGCCGAAATTTGGGCATTCTACCCGACTCGGAGGCGCACTCGCGACTGGTAAACAGCGGAACGCAGCTCATTCCAGTACGTTTGTCACCCGTTAGCTGTTCCTATAACCTGACGACAACCAGCGGAAGCATCCCGCATCGGGTCCTCAATTTTCCGCAGACATTGGGAGGAATGACCATGAAGAGCCTAACCGGCGGCGCGCGTTTCTGGCTGTTCGGATGCGCCGGTCTCGCGCTGGCGCTTGCGACCCTCCCCGCTTCCGCGCAATCGACCGACCCGATCAAGATCGGCGTGATTGGAGAGGAATCCTCGGTGGCGGGCGCGTCGCTGACCAGGGCCGCCATCATGGCCGCCGACGACATCAATGCCCATGGCGGCGTCAATGGCCGCAAGATCGAAGTCATCACCTACGACAACCACTCCTCCGCCTCCGACTCCGTGCGCGCCTTCCAGCGCGCGGTGAGCCAGGACAAGGTGGTCGCCGTCATCGGCAGCTATATCAGCGAGGTCGTGCTGGCGCTGGAGCCCTGGTCGGCGCGGCTGCACATGCCGTTCATCACGCCGGGCGCCGCCAGCAATCTGATTTCCAAGGCCGTCCACGACGATTACGATCACTACAAATACACCTTTCACGGCTGGCTGACGTCGGCGTTCATCGCCCAGGCGATCTGCGACTACACCAAGGACATGCTGGTCGGTCCGTTTAATCTGAAGACCGCCGTAGTGATGAGCGAAGACGCCGCCTGGACGACGCCGCTCGACGCCGGTTACCTCGAATGCCTGCCCAAGGCCGGTCTCAAGGTGCTCGACCATATCCGCTTCAATCCGGACACCGCCGATTTCACGCCGATCTTCCATCAGATCGAGGACGCGCATCCGGACGTGATCATCACCGGCATCAGCCATGTGGGCGTGCAGCCGACGGTGCAGTGGCATGACCAGCAAGTGCCGATCCCGATGGTCGGGCAGAGCTCGCAAGCCACGACCAGCACGTTCTGGAAAGACACCAACGGCGCGGCCGAGGGGGTGATCACCGACACGGCCGCCGCGCCGAACGTCGCTCTGTCGCCGTCCACCATTCCTTTCGCCGAAGCCTATATGAAGAAGCACGGCGTCACGCCGGCCTATGTCGGCTACACGTCCTACGACATGGTCCATGTGATCGCCGAGGCGATCGAGCGCGCCGGCGGGTCCACGGATCCAGACAAGCTTGTGACCGCGCTTGAAGCGACGGATCACGTCGGAACCGTCGGCCGCATCCAATTCTACGGCCGCGACCACCAATTCACCCACGCCATAAAATACGGACCCGGGCTGGTCACCACGGTCGCCATTCAATGGCAGAGCGGCAAGCAGATTTGCGTTTGGCCGGCCGATAAATGCAAAGCCAAGATCACCTTCCCGTCGTTCGTCAAAACACCGAGTTGAGCGTCCTGCGTTTTCTCGCCGGGCGGACAGGGCCGACGATTTAGCGCTTGACGGCGGCCCATGCGCATTTCGATCATCTGAAGGTTTGCTGGGGGCGGTTGGGGGACCAATGCGGGCAGTCCAGATCCTTGTCGATGGATTTGCGATCAGTTCGCTCTATGGCCTTGCCGCCGTCGGCTTCACCCTGATCTTCGGCGTTTCCGGCGTACTCAATCTCGCCCATGGCGGGATCATGGTCGTGGCCGCGATGATCGGCTGGGTGGCCGCGGGCGAGTTCGGGCTGGGCACGTATCTCGGCACGGTGATCGGAGTGATTGCCGGGCTGATCACCGCCTACGCGACTTATTTGATCGTGGTGCGGCCGATCCAGCGCTCGCGCGCCATCCGCCCGGAAGAGACCGAGATTTTCGTTCTGACTGGAACGCTGCTCTGGGGAATCATGATCCAAGTCGGCATGGCCTACCTGTTCAGCGATAACCCGATAACCATCCGCCCGCTGATCGCAGGCGTCGTGAATATTTTCGGCGTGCGCACGCCGACCAACGAAATCCTCATTGCGGTGATCGCCTGGGCGGTCATCGGCCTGCTCTGGCTTCTGGTCAACCGCACGCGCACCGGCAAGGCGTTGCTCGGCGCCTCGATGAATCCGCGCGGCGTGACGCTCCTCGGCTACGAGCTCACGCAACTTTATTTGATCGCGTGGACCATCTACGGCATCCTTGCCGGCATTGCCGGCGTATTGCTCGCGTCCTTTCTCGGCGTCAGCACGACCAATGCCGGACAGCTCACCGCCAGCGCCTTCTCGATTGTCGTTCTCGGCGGCCTCGGCAGCGTTTCCGGATCGCTGATCGCGGCCTATGTCGTCGGCTATCTGGAAACGATGACGGCCTACCTGATCGCGCCAACATTGCGGCCGATACCTTCGCTCATGCTTCTGGTTCTGGTCGTGTATGTGCGGCCGCAAGGCCTGTTGGGCCGGCGATAGGAGGCCGCGCATGATCATCCTGCGCTCGCGGCTGTTCTGGATTGCCGCCGCAGTCGTTTTGATCGCCGCACTGCTGCCGTTCTGGTTGTCGGCTTATCTGCTGGGCATTCTGACCGCGGCCTATTATTTCGGCGTCTTCGCCATGGCCTGGGATTTGTTGTTCGGCTTTGCCGGCGAAGTCAATTTCGGGCCCACTTTCCTGATCGGGCTCGGCGCCTACACGGCCGCCATTCTCAACAGCAATTACGGCCTGCCGATTCCGATCTGCGTGATCGCCGCCGCCTTTGCCGCCGTCGCCGGCGGAATCCTGCTGGCGGTGCCGGCCTTGCGGCTGCGCGGACCCTATTTCGGACTGGTCACGCTGGTCGCGGTGCTGCTGTTGCAGAATTTCGTCGTCATCTTCGCCAGCGTGACCGGCGGTGAAATCGGCATGACGGTGCCCGACGTGCTTTCGATCGACGCCAGCGTCAACTACTGGTACGCGCTCGCATTCCTGGTGCTGTGTGCCGTGCTCCTGTTCGGCCTGTCGCGCTCGGCGGTCGGGCTGATCTTGCAGGCCAGCGGTCAGGACGCAGTCGGCGCTTCAGCACTCGGCTTCAATGTCACCAAGCACAAGATCGCGGCTTTCTGCGTCAGCGCGCTGTTCTCGGGCACCGCCGGCGCGATGCTGATCTTCTACATGGGCACCGCATCGGTCGACACGGTGGTCGATGTCGCGATCGCGGTGCAGATCATCATCGCCGCGGTTCTCGGTGGGCGCCGCACCATTCTCGGCGCCGCCCTGGGTGCGGTATTCCTGATCGTCGCCAACGAGTTTCTGCGGCCGCTCGGCCAGCTCAATACCTTCGTCGTGTCTGCCGTGGCGCTCGCGGTCATCCTGTTCTTCCCCGAGGGCCTGCTCGGTTACGCGCTGCACCGGAGCGAACGCGAATGACCGGCGCGGTGCGCTTGCAAGTGAGCGAGCTCGGCAAGCGCTTCGGCGGCGTCATCGCCGTCAAGAATATGAGCTTCGATCTTCGCGCCGGCGAAATCGTCGGCCTGATCGGTCCAAACGGTTCCGGCAAGTCGACGGTGATGTCGCTGATCATGGGGCTTTCGCGCGCCAATTCCGGCGCGATCAAGCTCGACGGGATCGACATCGCCGGCTGGCCGGCGCATCGCATCGCACGCGCCGGCGTGAGCATCGTGTTCCAGCATTCGCGGCCGCTGCAGCGGCAAACGGTGCTGGAGAATGTCAAGCTGGCGCTGCTGCCCGACTCGCTGTTGCGGCTCGCGACCGAGGCCGCTGCCGCGGAACGGGCCCGAACCATTGCCGAGCGGGTCGGACTGGGCGGCGTTTTAGACCGGCATCCATGGACGCTGCCCTTCGCCGATCTGCGCCGCATGGAACTGGCGAAAGCGGTGGCGCGCGATCCCAAGGTCGTGCTGATCGACGAGCCGTTCGCCGGCCTGACGGCGGCCGAGATCAAGGTCTTTTCCGATCTGATCCGCACCCTGCGCGACGAAGGCCGCGCCGTGCTCCTTGTCGATCACAGCGTCAAGAGCGTCGCTGCGATCGCTGACCGTGTCATCGCCATGTATCTCGGCGAGCGGATCGCCGAAGGCAGCGCCGACGAGGTGATGCAGAACGAGACCGTGCGCCGCGTGTATATCGGCGGCAGAATCGAAACCGTCGAACGGAAAGAGGTAGCCGCCGATCGCGCCAGCACCTTGCTCGATATCGACGGCGTCGAAGTGTTCTACGGCAAAGCCAACGCGCTCGACCGCGTCTCGTTGCGCGTGCAGCAGGATGAGTTTGTTTCGATCGTCGGCCTCAACGGCGCCGGCAAGACGACGCTGTTCAATGCAATTTCGGGGCTGGTGCCGTATCGCGGCGCGATCCGCTTTGCCGGGCAGGAGCTGAAAAATCTTACGGCGGCGGCGATCGCCCGCTCGGGCGTGGTGCATTGTCCGGAAACGCGTGAATTGTTCGGCCACATGAGCGTTCGCGAAAATCTCGAGCTCGGCGGGGGCCATTTGAGCAACAGCGAACGCCAGCGCCAGCTCGCCTGGGTGTTCGATCTCTTTCCGATCCTCGAGCAACGCCAGGCGCAAGCGGCGCGCACGCTGTCCGGCGGCGAGCAGCAAATGCTGGCGCTGGGACGAGCGCTGATGATGCAACCGAAGCTGCTCATTCTCGATGAGCCGACCTTGGGGCTTGCGCCCGTTATTCTCGGTCTTCTTTCCAAAGCGATCGAGCGATTGCGGCACGAGCACTCGCTGACGCTGCTGCTCGCCGAGCAGAACGTGACCTTTGCGCTCCCCCACTCCGACCGCGTTTATGTGCTCGACCACGGCCGCATTGCCTGGCACGGCGATCCGGTGAAATTCGCCGAGGAAATGAGCACGGGATATCTTTGAGTCGTCACGCCAGCAGGCGGCGGACCGCGGCGGCCCAGCCCGCGAGCTTCCGCTCGCGCGTAGTGGCGTCCATCTGCGGCGTGAATCGCTTGTCCCGCTGCCACAGTCCTTCGAAGCGATCCGGCTCGGGAAAGAAGCCGGCCTGCAGACCGGCGAGATAGGCGGCGCCCAGCGCCGTCGTTTCGTTGATGCGCGGCCGATCGACGATGCCGCCGGTCAAGTCGGCCAGGCGCTGCATGGTCCAGTCGGAAGCCGCCATGCCGCCATCCACGCGCAAAATCCTGTCGGTGCTATCGCCCTCGCGCCAGTCGGCGTCCATGGCGGTGAGAAGGTCCACGGTCTGGAAGCAAACGCTATCGAGCGCCGCTTGCGCCAATTCGCGCGGTCCGGTGGCGCGCGTCAGGCCGAACAGCGCGCCGCGCGCGTCCGGGCGCCAATAAGGCGCGCCAAGGCCGACAAACGCCGGCACCAGAAACACCTCCTGGCTTGGATCGGCGGCCGCCGCGAGCGGGCCGGTTTCCTCCGCGCTTTTCACCAGATGCATGCTGTCGCGCAGCCATTGCACGGCTGCGCCGGCGATGAAGATGGAGCCTTCAAGCGCGTAGGTTCGTTTGCCCGCGAACTGATAGGCGATGGTCGTGAGCAGCCTGTTCTTGGAAGCGACAGGCCTTTGGCCGGTATTCATGAGCGCGAAGCAGCCGGTGCCGTAGGTGGACTTGATCATGCCCGGCTTGAAGCAAGCCTGGCCGATCAGCGCCGCCTGCTGATCGCCGGCAATGCCGCAGATCGGGATCGGAGCACCGAACAGACCCGGGTCGGTGACGCCGAAAGCAGCCGATGAATCGCGCACTTCCGGCAGGACCGATTTGGGCACGCCAAGCAGCGCGAGCAGATCGGCATCCCATTGCCCGCGATAAATGTCGAACAGCAATGTGCGCGACGCATTCGTCGCGTCGGTGGCGTGAACCTTGCCGCCGGTGAGACGCCACAGCAGATAAGTGTCGACGGTGCCGAAAGCGAGCTCGCCGCGTACGGCCAGCGCCTCACTCGCCGCATCTTTCTGCAAGAGCCAAGCGGCCTTCGTGCCGGAGAAATAAGGATCGAGCAAAAGGCCGGTCTTTGCCGCAAACAACGGTTCGTGCCCCTCCGCCTTGAGCCGCGCGCAAAGGTTCGCGGTCCGCCGGTCCTGCCAGACGATGGCGCGATGCAGCGGCCGTCCCGTGGCGCGATGCCAGATGAGCGCCGTCTCCCGCTGATTGGCGATGCCGATGGCCGCAATATCCTTGGCGCTGGCGCCAGCGTCGCGCATGGCGGTTCGCGCCGTCGCGAGCGTCGTCGACCACAAATCCTCCGGTTCGTGTTCGACCTCGCCGTCGGCCGGAAAGTGTTGCGGAAACTCGCGCTGTGCGAACGAGGCGACCGACATGTCGGCACGGAAAAGAATGGCCCGCGTCGACGTCGTGCCCTGATCGATCGCTAGCACATAGGACGCCACGCGCTCCCTCCCCATCAGGCGGTGTCGGATTTTTCAGATCGCGATGACCAGCGTGTCCGTAAAGTATGCGCCGGCTTCCACCCTATCTTCGACGATTGAAGTAACAATTTCCTAGCAATTTCAGCATAGAAGCGCACCATTAGAGCGAGTGCGCCATGTTCACGGCAGTTCTGCGAAAGTCAGCCGTCTGCGCCAGGCTTTTTCGCCCTTTCAAGCGACTAGCGGGGAGCGACAGCGGCGCCACGGCCGTCGAATTCGGCCTGGTGGCGGCGCCGTTTTTGGCCCTGCTGATCGCGATTCTCCAGACCGGCATCGTCTTTCTGGCGGGCCGCGTGCTCGATGAAGTCGTGTCGCAATCGGGCCGCTACATCATGACCGGCCAGGCGCAGACGGCGAACATGACGCAATCCGGCTTTGCCACCTATGTCTGCGGCCAGACGATCGCGCTTTTCACCTGCAGCAAGTTCATGATCAACGTCCAGAATTACAGCAGCTTTTCGTCTGCCAGCACCGCTACACCAACGATCAGCGGCTTCAACGCGTCGGGTCAGGCGCTCAACGGAAGCGGCAACGTGATCACCTGGGCATGGTCGCCGGGCAATCCAGGCGACATCGTCGTGGTGCAAGTGATGTATCAATGGCCGCTGGTGCTCGGCCCGCTCGGCTTTACGCTGTCCAATCTTTCCAACGGCAATCGCCTCCTGGTCTCGACAGCCGTCTTCAAGAACGAGCCCTACTGATGCGCGCCGCAGGCTCTCTCGCCGAAATCAGATTGCTTCTGCGCCGTTTCGCGCGCGAGCGCGACGGCGTCTCCGCGGTTGAATTCGCGATCATTCTGCCCTTCATGCTGCTTCTGTATATCGGAAGCGTCGAGATCGGTGAGGGCTATCAGATTCAATATCAGGTCACCGAGACTGCGCGCACCGTCACCGACCTGGCTTCGCAATACATCAGCCTCAACTCCTCGACGATGACCGGCATCCTCAACGCGTCATCGACGATCGTTTCGCCCTATTCGAGTTCGAATATGATCGTCACCGTTTCGCAGGTGCAGGTGAACGCTGCCGCTACGACCGGCACCGTTTACCAGTGGAGCTGTTCGCTGAACGGCACCAAGCGCACGGTCGGCTCGTCGGTCACATTGCCGTCGAACTTACAGGCTCCCACCAGCACGATTTATCTGGTCTATGGCGAGGTTAGCTATCCTTACACCCCCACGCTCGGCGGCGGCATCAGCGGCACGATCACGATGAAACAAACGGCGTGGTTCTATCCGCGGCTCGTCAGCTCGATCCCGTGGAACGGGTCTTCCTGCTAAACCGCAGGCTCGGACACCGTCTTCTGAACACGGTCTTTCCGCGCGCTTCCCGGCACGGTGTTCGCGTTCAACGCCAGCGCTATTCGACCGAAATGCTCAGTTGCTCAGGCGCGCCGTCGCCACCGCCTGCTGGAACAGGGTCTGCATCGCAGCCGTGATGTCGCCATCGGTCGTCACCTGGAAAAACAGGCCTGGCGACGCGCAGCTTTGCATGTTCGGTCCGATCTGGCTTTGAAACGGCGCAATCCACTGATTGTACCAGCTATTGCTGCCCACCCCCGATGCCGGGAGTGGCAGATAGGAAGTGTACAAAACGGCGACAAGAATGCCCTTGTTCTTCATTGTCGTGCACCAGGTCGTGCTGACCGGCTGCTGACACCGCGTTCCGTCCAGCGGCTGGTTGCACGTCCCCGAATTATTGTCGTCGACGCCGTCCGACACCAGGAACAGAACCTGCTGCGGCGTGCTGGTCGACGAACCGGTACCCGAAGGTCCGTTCGTGGTCATTGGACCGTTGTATATCTGCTGCATCGCCGTGCTGAAATCGGTATCGGTATCGTTGTTATTGTTGTTGCAACTGAGATAGTTGTTCTGACAAACCAGCAGCACGTCGATATTCTTTGCCGAGTTCTGCGCCGTGGTCAGATTCGACGTCAGAGTCTGAATGGTGTTGATGCCGCCGGTGTTGAACGTGTAGATGGCCATGCGATAACAACCCTGGCTGCCGGGGCACGAAACGTTGTTTTGCTGCTCCATCTGTGTTGCGGTGGTCATCAGCGACTGTGTCGCGGAATTCAAGTTTTGCATGCGCGTCGTCACGCCCAGATTGATGGCAAGCTGATAGTTGTCGATCCCATTCGGATTGCCAAGATTGTCCGCCGACGGATTGGATTCATGACAGGCGAATGCGCATCCGTTGGCGTTCGCGCCGTTCGAGGGAGCATTCTTGGTGGCGGTGATCATGGCGGTGATGCCGGCGCTGGTGGCCGGAAGATCCATCGATGGCGAATTGTCGAGCAACAAATAAAAATCGATGTTGGGCGGCGTGGTCGCCGTCGCCGTGGACGTGCCGGATATGCTCCAGTTCGTTTGCCCCAGGAAGTTCGGAAAATTGTTGACCGAGCCGGCGGTGTAGCTCACCACCGCGGTCCGCGTGAGCCCGCTACCGGTCGAGTTGATCGAAATCGATGGGTTGAGGTTGGTGACCCCGCTCGCGCCGGCGGCGACGGCACTGAACATGTTCGTCGCCGCGGTCTTCGCGGCCGTCGCCGATTGCGCCATCATCGACGGCGTCACCGCGGCGAGCGCCGCTGCGTCGGCCGCCGCGTTGAGTTTCGAGCGCTTCTGTATGGCGCCGGAAAAATCCAGACCCATGCCGATCAGAAAGATCGCGGGAACGAGCGCGAGCGCAAAGGTGATGGCCACATTGCCCTCGCGGCTGCGGGAAAATCGACGCAACAAGTCCGCCAGCATAGCCGCATCCTGTTGAACTGACCGGGAAATTGCCGATCGTCCGGCCTCCGCCAAATACCCGAAAGCCCTTGATTTTTCGTTGCCCCCATCGCAGAGCCGCGGGGCTCGAGATCGTTAATGCAGCTTCATTAGTTTGCGGAAGACGCCGGCAGCTTGCAGTGCGCCGCAAATCTCACTGCTCGAGCACGAGCTTGCCGTCGCTGTATTCGAAGCGATGAAGCCGCGACAGGAAGGAAAGCCCCAGCAGATTGTCGCTCAGGGCTTCGTCCGGCAGCACGAGCGCCGAAACGTCGCGAAGCTCCAGGCCGCCGATTTCCACGACATCGAGCTTGGCGGGGGCGGCACGCACCGTGCCATTCGCCGTTTTGACCTCGGCGATGAAGGCGTTGCGCGAGGGATGAATGCCGAGCCGCGCGGCATCGTGCGCGGTGAGCGCAATGACCGACGCCCCGGTATCGACGACGAATCCGATGCGGCGGCCGTTGACGCGCCCCTCCACGTCAAAATGACCGCGGCCGTCGCGGGCCACCACGACCGTCCGCGCGCGCGCGTCCGCGGCGGGAGCCGGCGCCGCCGGATGAGCTTGCGGTGACGCCGGCGCGGGGGCGGCACCGATATTCGAAAAATATCGGGGCGCCAGAAAACCAGCGGCAAGCGCGAGGAGGGCAATGACGATAACGGAACGCATCAGATGCCTGTTTCCGGCATCTCATCATGTCGCGGCGAATGGGCCGCTAATGGAAACGCCGAATCCTGCACTTTGGCTTTCCATGACCAGCGCCCTGTTAACAATCTCGTTCAAATTTTAGGAAAACAGCTTCACGGATGGCAGCGCAGCTGCCCGCGCCAATCGCAATAGCCGAAGCTGATGCGGCAACAGCCAAAGGATTGTGGGGTACAATAGTAAAACTGATACTCGTACCCGCAATGATCGGAGCAATAGGCCCGGCTGCTGAACGAATCGATGGCGCAATGATTGCGAAACCGCGGCGGCAAGTTCAGCGGCCCCTGCCAATCCGCCTGGATCACGGGCGCCTGGATGACGGGCGCAGCCGCGAGCGGGCCGATCGCCGGCGCCGCTGCACAAAGCGATGCGCTCACAAGAGCGCCGGTCAAGCCAAGCAGAGAAGCGGCGTGACGCGAAAATCCAAGAGCGTTCATGTCATGCTGTCCGATGAAGTCACGATGGATGGAGCATCGAGGGCGGTGCGCGGTTCGGCATTCCTAGGCGATCGCCCATCTCCCCGCAAAGCAGGCGCGAGCGGCAAGCGAATGGTGAAGCGCGAGCCTTTGCCCTCCTCGCTCTCGACCTCTATTCGCCCTTTGTGGAGATCGACGGCGGTCTTGACGAGATACAGTCCGACGCCGGTGCCGACGATACCGGAAACGTTGCTGCCGCGATAATAGCGCTCGAACAGCCGGCCGCGATCGCCTGCCCGAATGCCAATGCCGCGATCGGCGACAGCCACCACAGCCTCGTCCGCGACCACCGCCGCCTCGACCAGAATTGCGCCGCCGTTCGGCGAATACTTCACGGCATTGGCGACAAGATTGCTGAAGACCTGAAACAGGAGCTTGGCGTCGCCGACCATTGGCATAGGCGCGGCGCCGAAACGCTCGACGATTTCGGCCGCCGGCACCATTTCGCGATGCAACTGGCAGACCTCGCGCAGCAGCGTCGCCAGATCCAATTCCGCCGGCTCGAAATAGAGTTCGGCGCCGCCGTCGATCAGGCGCCCGGAGCTGAGCAGGTTTTCGATCAGGTGCGTCAACCGCAGCACAGCCGCACGAATTTTACCGGCGCGCTCGCCGACCTCGCGCGCCGAGGCCCCTTCACGCATCTTTTCCAAGCGCCGCGCGTGACCGTCGATGATGGTCAGCGGCGTGCGGAATTCGTGGGAGGCCATCGAGACGAAATTGCGCTGCGCCAGCGCCAGCCGCTGCTCGTGCGCCAACTGCTCCTCGAGCAGCGCGGCCTGCCGCGCAAGCGTCCGTTGGCTGCGCATCAATTCGATCGCATTGTTGCGGAAGACCACCGTGGCTTGCGCCATCTTGCCGATCTCGTCGCGCCTTCCCGTTTCCGGAATATCGATGTCGGTGTTGTTTGCCGCGAGCCGCCGCATCCGGTCGGCGAGCTGCAACAGCGGCGCCGAAAGCGAACGGCGGATGTGAACGAGCGCGGCCACGACCATGATGCCGGCGATGATGATGCCGAGCACGATCAGCCAAAATGCCTGCCGATAGGCGACGCCGAGGCGATCGCTGGCGGCCTGCGCCTTGGCGACCGCCCGATCCGTCAATTGGCCAAGCGTGTCGCTCGCCGCATCATAGGCCGCGCGTGACGCGCCGCCATAAATTGCCAGAGCCTCGGACTTGCGGTTCGCCCGCGAGAGCGCCGTTATCTGATTGACCAATGTCCGGTATTCGTTCCAGCGCTGCTTGAACAGTTCGTATAAATCGTTCTCGGCGGGATCGCGCCGGATGCGCTCGAAGCGCCGCTCGGCTTGGGCGATGGAGCGGTCGAGCTCGGCCATCTGCGCTTCCGTCGCCGCAAGCTCGGACGGCTCGGTCGACAAGAGATTGCTGCCCTCGATGGCGCGGAAATCGGAGGTGAAATTGTTGAGGTCGCCGAGCGCGCGCGTGTTGGGCAGCCATATTTCGGCTACGTCCGCCGACAGCCGGCTGAAGTTGCTTAGGCGCCAGATGCTGAACGAGCCCAGCACGACGACCAGCAAAAAAAACAGCAGGAACACCGCCGTGAGGTGAATTCGGATTGACTGCGGCTGCCGCATGGGATGAGCACCAGTGCGCTAAAACGCGCTTCTCCGGCCAAGCGTACCCGGCAATACATTCTACACAATGAGATATATATGAATGAAGCTACACCGGGAACCGGCGACCGGTAAATAGGCGATCGGCAAGGGGTTTTGCATAACCAGCACAGCCGGCCGTTGCGGCGACGTTCCTGATTTCGGACCTGATCATGCAGACCCAGCGAAAGATCCTTTGCATCGAGGATGACCGCGAAACCGCCGCTCTGATTGCGGAGGAGCTGGCGGATCGCGGCTACGCCGTCACGGTCGCGCATGACGGCCGTGAAGGTCTGACGGCAATCCTCAAGATCATGCCCGACCTGGTGCTATCGGACATCAGCATGCCGCTGATGTCCGGATTCGAGCTGCTCGAACGCCTGATCGCGTTGGCGCCGCGCTTCGCCAAAATGCCCTTCATCTTCCTCACGGCGCTGAGCGACCGCGACAATGAGCTCAAAGGGCGGCAACTGGGTGCGGACGATTATGTGACCAAGCCGATCGATTTCGACGTGCTGGAAACCATTATTGCGGCGCGGCTCGCCGGCGTGGCGCGCAGCGGATTGTGGCCGAAAACCGTCGACCTAAACGACAGAGAGGTCGAGGTGCTGACCTGGGTCGCGCGCGGCAAGACCTCGTCCGAGATCGCGCAAATTGTCGGACTGACCAAGCGGACGATCGACTTTCACATCGATAACGCGCGCGCCAAGCTTGGCGCCGCGACGCGCACCGAAGCCGTGATCAAGGCCACGGCCGGACGGCTCATCGAACCCTAGATCGAGATCCCGAAAAGTGGAAACCGGTTTTCGGTTAAGATCATGCTCAAAATAACCAATCTAGACCGCGATCCGATTCCATTGAATTGGATCACGGTCTGGCCGCGCGTGTCGGCCTCAAGAGGCGCGCGGGGCGGGCGGGTCCGAACGCGCTACGCGCAGTACGTATCCGACGAGATGTCGCCGGGCCGGTGCGTGGGGCCGGGCTCGCCTTGCTCGAGCCGGTAACCGACACCGGACTCGCTGACGATCAAGAGCGGCTGGGTAGGATCGGCTTCGACCTTTTGCCGCAACTTGCGCACCAGAATACGCAGATACTGAATGTTGCCGGCATGCGCCCCCCAAATGTCCCGGATCAATTGCTGATGAGTGACCACAAGCCCGACATGGGTCGCGAGCCCGTGCAGCAAAGCATATTCCTTGCGCGTCAGTTGGACGCGCTTGTCTTTTAGCGTGACCACGCGCGACACCAGATCGATCGATAACGGTCCCGCCCGCACGACCGGCTCCCGATTGGTGCTGCGCAAATGCCGCCGCAACGCCGCATCGCTGCGCGCAAGAAGTTCCGCAATCCCAAACGGCTTGACCACGTAGTCGTCCGCGCCCATCCGCAACAGACGGACTTTTTCGTGCTCGTCGGAATGGATGGAGAGCACGATCACCGGAATGTTGGACCAGGAACGAATGCGCTCAAGCACCTCGGAGCCTTCAAGGTCCGGCAAATTCAGATCAAGAATGATCAGATCGACCGCCCCCATCGTGGCAGCCTTGAGACCCGCGGCGGCATTCTCAGCCTCTATCACGGTGAATCCGTGAAGCTCATAGCCCGCGCGCAGAAAGCGCCTGATTTGTGCCTCGTCGTCGATGACCAGCACCTTAGCCATCGCGTGCGTCCACGGACTCCGGCGTTTCGGCAGATACCGTCGGCAGCCGCATCGACATCGTCGTGCCGAGGCCAGGTCCCCGGCTTTCGGCGTGCAGGCTGCCGCCATTGGCGGCAACAAAGGTGCTGGCGATCCACAAGCCCAAACCCGACCCGCCGGGGCCGATGCCGCCGCCGCGGAACGGCCTTCTGCCGACTTGTCCTTTTTCATCGGCGGTGAGGCCGCTGCCTTGATCCGTCACCGACAGGACCACGGAGTTCTCTGCGCTGCGGCTGCAAACTTTAATCTCAGTTCCGGGCGGAGAGTATTTGGCGGCATTTTCCAGAAGCTGTCCCAGCGCCTGCTCGACCAGAACCGTATCGACATGAACCAGCGGAACCTCGCGGGCGACATCGAGGCTCACATGGTGCGCGGCGAGCTTGCGCGCCTTCTGCTTGAGCGCGGCGTTGACGATGTCGGTCGGATCGCTCCACATCAATTGCGGATGGACGCCTTTGGCGCTGATCCGCGTCGCATCGAGCAAGTTGCGGATTTCGTTGTCGAGCTGTCCTGCCTGCTCGTTGATCGCCTCGACCAGCTCGCGCGATTGGCGGTCGCCCCGGATTGCCGGGATGCGGTTGAGCACGCTGCAACTGCCGAGAATGGTGGCGAGCGGCGTGCGCAGCTCGTGCGAGACGCCGCCGACCAATGCGTCACGCAGGACTTCGGTTTGATAACTGAGTGTCGCCTGCTCGATGGCCTCCTTGGCTTTGAGGTGCTTGAGCGTCCGCGTCGCTTCCTCGAGTAATTTTTCGACCCGCCGCGCTGTGGTTTCGGCATTCTCGCCCCGGCTGTCGCCGAGATCGACGGCAATAGCGCCGTAGCCAAGAATCTCCGGATGGATGATGCGCACGACCCAGGCGCACCCGCTGCGTGAATCGATCACCGTCGAGGCCGCCGGCGCATTGCTTGCGATGAGTAACCCCGCGCGGCGGCGCACATCCTCGGGAACGCCGGTATGGGCATGCATGGCGTTGTCCGTCGCGATCAGGACCGCCCGATAGCGCAGCGTGTTGGACAAATAGTCCTGCACCGCGAATATCAGGTCGCGGCTGGTCAAGCAGGTGGCGAGCCCCTGCGAGAAGGCATGCAGCTCGGTAATCTCTTTCTCGCGACGCTGGAGTGCGACGGCTTCGTTCTTCAGACGCGCCGCGAGGTTGCTCGTGACCACGGCGATCAACAGAAACAGGATGAGGTCGACGACGTTTTGCGGATCGCGAATCCAAAAGGTGTATAGCGGCGGATAAAAGAAGAAATCCGCCGCCGCCGCGCCCGCGATGGCCGCGACGATGCCGAGCCCAAGTCCCCACTGGGTCGCCGCCACCACGACCGGCAGCATGTAAATGAGCGAGACGAGATTGAAGGGGACGAAATAGTTGATAACCACTAGGCCAACGGTCGCGAGCCAGACCAGCGCCAACGTCGCGCCGAGCGGGACCGCTTGGCCGGCAATGAGGCTTACCCACCGTGCGGCGTAGCGCGTAAGGCGCGCGGCGCCGCGATCGTCGCCTTCGCCCGCGACCAGCGCGCGAAGACTTTGCCGTTCCTGAAGAATAGACACCTGTCCTGCCTTTCCGAAGGTGCTCAGTTATGACCCCCTGTTTGCACCCGGCTGGCATTTATCACAGTGACTTTTCCGTAGGGGCCCGTAGGAAGTCGAGACGATTTCCGCGAGCGAAAAATATAAAATTCATATACCCCAGAGGCTTCGCGTCCGCTTCTGCATACATTTCGGACGCAACGAAACGCCACCTGACCACCATTTAGGCATATCCAGGGGCGCTTTTGATCGGCTTCGCAACGCGAGCGCGTGCTTTCGCACGGCTCGCGTTGCGAGATCACGACCCACCACCCGATGGCTTAGAAGTGGATGATCAGGTCGGCGGCGCCGATGAGCGCATAGTCCCGGTTCGGAGCAATGCCGGCATTGGCATTGCCGTTGAAGGCTGGCGCATCGAGCGACTTGTAGTAGGCGATTTCCGGTCGCGCCTCGATCTGCGGCGAGAACCAATGCTGCCAGCTGAAGGCGACGTCGGCGTAGCGGGTAGCGACGCCGGTGCGCTGCCCGTTGTGATCGTCGAACCATTCGGTGCGGATCGAAAAGTTGTTCAGCTTGTTGGGCGAATAGTTGACATAGAGCAGGAACGCCTGCTCGTCAGCCCGACAGGCCAAGGCTGTCGTGTTCCCACATTGCGCTCCATTTGGCGCATTGAACGGCATAACGTTCGGGCCGAAGGGCGTGCCGCCGCCGGCGATGATGGCCGCGACTGCAGGATTGCTGACGTTTGGCACATTGTTTTCGTGAATATTCCAGGTCTCGAACGCGATGTGCCAGTAGTCGTTGATCTTGTGGTAATAGGTACCGCCGATCCATTGCAGGTTGTTGTAGCCCCACTGTCCGCCGTTGAGGGCGTCGCCGACGATGTTGAGGTCGTCCTTGCCATCATCGCTGGTCCAGCGGATACCGAGCGTCGCCGAGGGTACCGCTCCCGGATCCTTGGGAATCGTCCCGCTGGGATAAAGCGGATTGCCCGGCAGGAGATTGGTCACGGTCGCACCGGCATTCCACGGCATGGTGTCGCTGCCGACGGTCACGCCGAGTTGCAGAATCCAGTTCTTGGTCAGCGCCGTCGTCACCTCGACGCCGGTGTTGGTGTAATTGTCGAACGTATAGGTCAGCGAGTGCACGTAGGTGTAGTTATTCGGCGCCAACTGGGCCTCGATGTCCGGGATCGAGATGAAGCGGCCGATGCGCACATCCATGCCCTGCAACACCGGGAAGTAGATGTCCGCATACACCATCGGAAAGTCGATGCCATTGACCAGGTTGTGATTGAGGAGCTGATAGCTCATCAGGCCGTAAGCCGTGGTGTAGCGATAGTCGACGCCATACAGGGTCGAGAAGCGGAAGCCCCAATCGATGTGATCGTTCTGGACAGTATCGGCCAAACGCTCGACGTAAACAACGGCCTGGTCGAGTTGAATGCTGTTCGGCGTATAGTCATAGGCGGCCGGCGCATTGCCGCCCGGCTGCACCTTGTTGCTGCTGATGTTGCCGCCGCCCTCGACCCAGCCGTAAACCTGGATGTGGGCGTCACTCATCAGTTTGCCGACTCCGGTATTGGCGATCGCCACCATGAGCGGGCTGTCGACCGAGTTAGGCCGGGTCACGCCGATATTCTGCGTACCGCCATAGGGCCATTCGGTGAACGGCATCGGCGGGCTCGATTGCGGCGTAGGCGGCCACGCGGCATCGGAACGCCGGCCGGGCGGCGCCGAAGGATCGGCCGGCGCGACGCCCTTGCCCCACTCAAGCTCGTAGTAGCGGAAAAACCGGACGGCCGGATTGTCGCCGAGATAGGCGTCAAGACACTTGTAATTAACGTAGGGGTCGCAGGGACCGTTGACGCTCGACTTGAGCGCCATCGTCGCCTTGCTCGGCGTGCAATTGTAGTCGACGTAAGGATCGCAGGTCGGCCCCTCGACCCACGCCGTTGGCAGGCCGTTGGTAAAGGCGCCGAAGGCGTCAGCCGCCATCGCGCGACCGGACGCGGCAATCGCAAGCAGCACGATGACGCCCAGCAGAAACAATCGTTTCATGACCCACCCCCGTTTTCTTGTCGCTGACCGAAAGCATAGCGCCCCTTGTGTGACGCGATGCTGGATTTCAGCGAATAATCCCCAATCACCTGGGATTTTTCGCAGTGCAATTGGTGGGGAGTCGATATTGGGGAAACCGATTTTTAGTATCAAAAAAATATCCGCACGGCTCAGAGAGGCGCCTGTTGCGCCAATTTGCGTCAATTCAATCCGTCGAAGCTTAATTGTGCAGCGATCCGATCAGATTACCACTCGGCCGCTTGCCACCAAGTGGAAAGAATGCAAATCCGCGTGGAATGTGCAGTTCCGGGGGTAATTCCCCCGATCGCAGAAGATCAATGCGCGAAATGTGATACTTCGGTCACAGTAGCGAAAATTAAGTGCCGAACGACCGCCTTCATTTTTGGTTTGAGTGGATTTTTCGAGGCCGAAGAATGCGGCGAACGACGTAAGTATTATTTTTATACCACCGCGGGCCGCCGACTCACCTCGCATATTTATGCGGCTTGGGAATAGAGTGCTGCTGATCGCAATTTGGCAGTTAGAGCGAGGTCGAGCGCCATATGCCGCCGGTCGGCGAGACATCCGCGAAAGCCTCACCGAATCCCGCGCCGGCGGCGGACGCCGGTGCGCCGGGCCCTAGCTTTCGCTTCATACCGCGCGAACTCGCCGTCAAGTGCCGAAGATTGATCGAGAGCTATCACGCCATCTACGGCTATGTGGGCTTGCCCGACATGCTGTGGCTTTCGGATGCGCGCGACATCATCGAGCGCGATCGCGAGCTGACGCGAATCTTCAACCGCGCGGCGCGCTCGCGAGCGGCGAAGCGGGCCAACGATTCATTTTTGCATATCGCGACCACGATCGTTTCGCTCGAGGTCTTGGCGCGTGATTTCTCCAGCTGGGGCAAGCGTTTCCCGGCCGCCAAACGCGAGGCAGAGACGCTGCTCGGCGGCCTGCCGCAACTGCGGCGCACCTGGCTGATGGATCTTTATCTCTTTCCGCCGCTCGGCGTCCGTCGCAAGCTCGGCGATACGCTGGCCTTTTACCCGACCGAAACGCATATGTGAACGCGGCATCCCGCTGCCAACTGGGCATCGCGCGCCAAGACTGTCGGCTTTGCCAATAGGGCTGCCGCCGCTCAGTGCGTTGCCCAGGAAGGCGGCCGCCCCTGGAGACGATCGCCGAGCGACGAGCGTTCGTTGGCTTCCGCCTGAGAGCGCTTGTCGGCGAGTTGCGCCAGGCATTTTTCGAACTCGGTCGTACCCGGCCGCAAGCCGTAAGATTGGCATTTCGCGGAATCTTTTGAAGCGGCATCCGCCTGGGCCTGAGCCTGTGCCTGCGCGTCGGCTTCCGGCGAACGGGTCGCACAGCCAGCAATCAAAAAAGCAACCAAGACGACCAGCGAACGATACACAGGCTTGCCTCACTTTCAGCGGAGGCAAGTTAAATCATCCGGCAGCACCGGTTTGCAAGAGCCACCGGCAAACGCGCGCCGCGCGCCAAAATCCCGCCCTCAGCCGACCAGGTAATTCCACCACGTATGGAGGTGATTCCACCAAACGAAGACTGCGCATAACATCGCGAATGGGACGCCCGCCAATCCGAAATTGAACCACGTTTGATAGGCTTGGCTCTCTGCTGGCCATTTGAACAAGTGTGCCGCAATCCAGACGCAAACACCTATTCCCAGGCCAAAACGCACGAGATCACCGGGGTCGTCGTAAATCGTCCAGATGGTTTCGCTTTGCGGCAAAGCCACGCGCAAAGTGACAATGATCAAGAGAATGAGAAACGCGGCGCGCAACACCCTGCCCGCAAACTGAGCACGAAGGGAAATGCTCGAGGTGTCCGGCTGCGGCTGCTGCGCGATCGAGGTCCCCTCGAGAGGTATCGAGGTCATCGGGTTCTCCTCAATTCTTGTTCTTGCGCCCAGAAGAACGTTTTATGCGCCACCGGAGCGCTTCTTGTAGGCAGAATATAAGTCTTTCCCGCCGAAAAATATAGAGTGCATATAAATGCAACGCACTATCCATGTACTAAAAGTAACACGCACTGCCGAAGGCGCCTTGTGTGAGAAGCGGAGTTTTCATGGAAGAGCCACAAAACCAAGCATTTATACAGTGTTTTGCCTAAAGGTTGGGCCAGCCTCATTGGGCAGCAGGTCAACCTTTTCGACGGTGCAATAAAACTATCAAATGCCCGCCGTTCGGCACCGCAACATCGATTTCCGTCGGGCCAACCGACGGCAGAGCCGATTCGCACGAGTCACATGTCCTCTGCGATTTCTCACAGTTTATCCCAACTATCATTTCGCTATGTCTTGTGGATGATGGCTCACTTTAGTCATACCAACGCCGTCTGCTCCGGAGTGGAGCCACATGGCGCCAGCCGTTAGAAAAATCCTGTGCATCGAGGACGACCGCGATACCGCTGACCTAATCGCCGAGGAGTTGGCGGATCGCGGCTACCAAGTCAGCGTGGCCTATGGCGGTGCCGAAGGCCTCATGGCGATCATGAGGACGACGCCCGATCTGGTGCTGTGCGATATCAGCATGCCCGGCATGACTGGGTTTGAAGTGCTCGAACGCCTGAACGAAATCGCTCCGCGATTCGGGCGCATACCATTCGTATTCGTGACGGCCTTGGCTGACCGGGACACCGAGCTCCGCGGACGGCAGCTCGGTGCCGACGATTATGTGAGCAAGCCTATCGACTTCGACCGGCTCGCGTTCATCATCGAGGGGCGCATTGCCGGCGTGGCGCGAACCGCGCTGCTGCCCAAATTCGCGCAGCTCAAGGATCGGGAAATCGAAGTTCTCACCTGGGTCGCGCGCGGCAAAACATCGGCCGATATCGCGCGCAAGCTCCGGCTATCCAAGCGCACCGTTGATTTTCATCTCGACAACGCGCGGATCAAATTGCAAGCCGGCACGCGCACCGAGGCCGCGATCAAGGCGGTTGCGAGCGGCCTGATCAAACCCTGACAAGAGCCCTGGTGACGCCCCTGGGGCTACGGGTGCCGGGGGTGGAAGTCGGTGCCGTTGAGGACGCCCGACATATTCTTTGCCGGACCGCCGATGGCGCCGATGCGTAACGCTGAGCGGCCTATGTTGGTGCCACTGATGCTTGCCCCATTGATGCTTGCGCCGCCGATGCCGGCACCGTTGTTGCCGGTGATCGGCATCCGGCCGCCGGTGGACGCCGGAACGCCGGTCCTTAGCTCGCTGCCCACGGACCCTGCTATGTTGGGATGAACTTGCACGGCCATGCCGATGGCGTTCGTGACAACACTACCGGCCGCGTTTGCCGAAACGCTGCCGGCATTGTTTGCCATAGTGCCACCCACAGCGTTTCTTACTCCGTTCCCGGACGCGTTCGCTCGAGCCACGGCGGCCCTGACGCGGTCCTGCACGCGCGCGCCGATGGCATTGATCACGATGCTGCCGGGTAGCGCACTCAAGCGGCGAGCAGGCCCCTGCCCGCCGGCCTCCTTGTTCGGGCGCATCAGCGGATTTGTGCTTCGCGCAAGCTTGCGCGGCGCTTTCTTTGCCTGCGAACCGACGGCCCGCGAACCGAAGGCCCGCGAACCGAATGGAGCGATGCGGGCATCAATGGGCCCGCTCAATCCGGTGCTCGACTCGGCGCGCACGCCACCTCCACCGCTCGCCGTTCTCGCATCCGCGGCATTTTCATCGGCGCGCTCGACGGGTGCGACCGGCTGACTGCTCTGAGCGGCAGAGGTCGGCGCTGCTGCCCCTTCCGCCCTCTCACTCTTTGGGGTGAAATGGGCGAACGGATGGTCGATATCGGCGTGCTCGGCGGAGTCGGAGCGCCCAACATCCGCGCTGGTTGTCGCAAAGGTAGGTTCGGCTGGTTGCGCATTCGGTTGACCCTGGGGCGGTGCGAGCTCGACGATCACGGGGCCTGGCGGGTTGAGCGTTGCAGGTTGCCGCCACGCCAGGAAAACGATCGCGCCGATGACCGCGTGCAGAAGCAGTGCCACCGCAACGCTAATTCCCCAGCGGCGCCACGGCGCGCGTTTGTCCAGCGTGGGCGGCGGGGCGAAAAGGTCCGCCCGCGGCTCTGCCGCGTCAGGCGATTGCAACGGACTCAACACGTCGATTCACCGCGTGCTTTGGCGGATCGTGGCCTTCATTCAGCCGGAACGGGCTGGCCCGAACCTTCCGAGGTTTCCGGACCGTGCTCACGCCCCAAAAACATCATGCGCAGCGCCGGCACGACGACCAGCAGCATGATCGGCCCCACCAGCATGCCGCCGACGACGACCGTGGCAAGCGGCCGCTGAACCTGACTGCCAATGCCAGTCGAAATCGCCGCCGGCAAAAGGCCAATGCAGGCGGACAGCGCCGTCATCAGCATCGGCCGCATGCGCTGGGTTGCAGCGTGGTACATCGACTCCACGGCGCTCGCGCCCGACCTGTGCACCTGGTTATAGTATGTGATCATCAGGATGCCGTCCATGACCGACACGCCCATGAGCGAGACGAAGCCGATAGCGGAGGAGACGCTGAAATCCAGGCCAGAGAAATAAAGCGCCAGCACCCCGCCACCAACCGCAAACGGAATGCCGGCAAGCGCCAGGAAACTGTCACGCAACGAATTGAACAAGCCGTAGAGCAGGACCATAATGAGCAGCAGACTGATCGGGACGATCACTTCGAGACGCTCTTTTGCCCGCTGCAAATCTTCGAACTCGCCGGCCCAGATAATCCGATAGCCCACCGGCAGCTTAACGTTCTTGGCAATGCGTTCCTGTGCGTCGGCAACCGTGCCGCCAAGATCGCGACCGCGCACACTGAATTTGATCGGGATGAAGCGCTCTCGCGACTCGTGATAGATGTAGGAAGCGCCGGTATCGAGGCTGATATTGGCAAGCTCGCTCAGCGGAACGTACGCATTGACACCGGCCGGCGTCTGGTAGCCGACCTTGATATTGCGCACGGCTTCGAGACTTGAACGATACTCAGGTGGCAGCCGCACCTGCACGTTCCAGGAGCGATCACCCTCAAGCAGCGTAGTGGCGATGGCGCCGCCCAATGCGGCCTGGATCACGGTATTGACGTCGCCGGTATTGAGGCCGTAGCGGGCGGCCTTGGCGCGGTCCACCTTCACGTTCAGGTTGGGTTGTCCCTGAACGTGGAAAATGCCGATGTCAGCCATGCCTTTGACCTGTACCATCTCGTGCTGGACCTTGAGCGCAAGGTCCTCGAGGACGTTCTGGTCACGGCCGATGATCTTGACGGAGTTGGCGCCTTTGACGCCGGACAGCGCCTCTTCGACGTTGTCCTGGATATATTGTGAGAAATTGAAGGTGATCCCCGGCAATTCCTCTTCAAATTCGTGCTGCACCTCGGCGATCAGCTTGTCCTTGGTATAACCAGTCGGCCACTCGTCAAACGGCTTTAACGGCACGAACAACTCGACATTGGAAAACGGCGAAGCGTCGCTGCCGTTGTCGGGCCGGCCGTGCTGGGAAACCACGTGCAGCACTTCGGGATGACGCAGCAGGATCTCGCGCATTTTCGTCGTGGCCGGTTCGCCCGCCTCCAGTCCCATTGTCGGCGGCATTGAGGCTCTGATCCACAGGTTGCCCTCTTCCAGCGCCGGCAGAAACTCGCTGCCGAGCCGTGTCGCCAGCAGGCCAATCAGGACGAGAAAGATGACGGCAACCATCAGCATAGTCTTGCGGTGGCCGAGCGACCAACGCAGGGCCGGCGAGTAAATCCGGTGCAGCAGGCGCACGACGATGGTCTCGGTTTCCGCCACATGCTCGGGCAGCAGGAATGACGCGAGCACCGGCGTGACGGTGAAGGTCGAAAGCAAGGCGCCAGCCAGAGCCAACCCGTAAGTGCGCGCCATCGGATTGAAAATCTGCCCTTCGACACCCTGCATGGTGAACAAAGGCACGAACGCGGCGACCGTGATCAAGGCCGAGAAGAAAATAGCGTTATCGACCTGGAGCGCGCTGGCCAGTATCATGCGTAGCCGGTCCGTCCAGCGGCTGGAGCCATCCACGGGGCGCGTCGGATCGGGGCCGAATCGCCCTTCCGCAAGTTGCGCAAGGAGACTTTGTCTGGCCTCAGCCGGCGCCTGGAAGTTCCTGAAAATATTCTCGACCAGGATCACCGCCGAATCGACAATGATGCCGAAGTCGACGGCGCCCACGGACAGAAGGTTGGCGTCTTGCCCCATCAGCACCATGATGATGACGGCGAAAAACAGCGCGAATGGGATATTGACCCCGACGATGATGGCGCTGCGCAGATTGCCAAGAAAGATCCATTGGATCAGGAAAACAAGAATGCAGCCGAAGATCAGATTATGCATCACCGTGTGAGTGGTGACGCTCACCAGCCCGGTGCGGTCGTAATAGGGAACAAGCTTAACCCCCGGCGGCAGCTCGCCGTCGGTGTTCAGTCTTTCGATTTCAGCTTTGATTCGCGGCACGACGTCGTTGGTGTGAAAGGTTCGGCCCATGACGACAATCGACAAGGCAACATCGCTGTCGTGGTCCAGGCCGGCGATGCCGAGCCGCGGCACGTAACCGACGGAAACCTTGGCAACGTCCTTGATCAGGACCGGGACGCCGTTGAATTGGCCGAGGACGACGTTCTCGATGTCGTTGACGTGCCAGCCTTGGGTCAAATCCTCGTTGCCGCCGCTGTCGAACAGGCCGATGCCGCGGATGTTCACGGATTGCTGACCGACGGTGATTTCACGACCGCCGACATTGATATTGGCGTTGCCGAGGGCGGTCATGATCTGCGGTATGGTGACACTGTAGGCGTCGAGTTTGTGCAGGTCGACGTCCACATTGTATTGCTTGGTGGTGCCGCCCCATGAGTTTATCGCCACGACACCGTCGGTGACGGTGAACAGGCCGCGCGTGGCGATCCAGTCCTGCACCGTGCGCAGGTTGGTGAGCCCGAAGTGCGGAGGACCGACGACTTGGTAGCGATAGACCTCGCCGACCAGGCTCGATTGCTGGATCTGCGGGATCTGATTGCCTGGCAGTGTCACGTTTTGTTGCAGGCTCAGCGCTGCCTGCGTGTAGGCGAAGAAATAGTCGACGCCATATCTGAAAGTAACGCGGACGAACGACAGACCGTAAAACGAGGTGGAGCGAATATTGTCGATCCCGGGCGTGGGATACAAACCGATTTCCATCGGAATCGTGTAGTAACGCTCCATCTCTTCGGCGGAGAGCCCGGCGGCCTGGGCGGTGATTTCAAGAATCACGGGCGCCGGGTTCGGGTAGGCCTCGATATTCAATTTGGTAAAGGCGACAATGCCGCTGGCGATGAACACCAGCAGGCCGAGCAGAATGATTGCGCGGCGCGTCAGCCCAAATGCAATAATTGACTTCAGCACGTTCGCCTCTCGTCCGCGAGCGCAATCGCTTCACATTGAACCGACTGGCGCTCTGATTTTTTGCCAGAACATGATCTATTCGGAAAAACGGCAGCCACGGCTGCGGATCATGCTCTAAGCCCTCACCTCTTGGTGCGCAGCCGTGGCGAGCGTCACTGGCTGCTGGCTGCGATCGTCACCAAGTTGCTCAGAAAGACCGCGCCTTCGGTAGCGACCAGTTCTCCGGGCTGCAAGCCTTCGAGGATCTGCCGATAGCCGTCACGCTGATCGCCGATCTTGACGGTGCGCCGGGTAAAACGACGGCGATCGGCGGTGACCCAGACGGTTTGCGTGCCGTCGCCTTCGCGCACCACGCCGGCCAGCGGAACGGCGGCGGACCGGATCGGCTCACCAATCCTGATGGTAAACTCGCCGAACATGCCCGAACGCAGTTCGTGCTGCGGATCGCTGATCTCCGAGCGAACCAGAACGCGCCGCGTGTTGGGATCGACGGTGGCGCCGATCGTGGTGATCTTGCCGTCGAAGACGCGGCCGGGAAACGCGCCAAGCGTGACCTTGACCAGCTGTCCGATACGGAAGGCCGGACTGTCGTTCTCCACCACATTCGCCAACATCCACATCGTATCGACATCGGCGACAACGTAAGGCGGCGGCGGATTGCCCGGCTGCACGAATAGCCCGGGCGCTGCATTGCGCTGAACGATCCGGCCATCGATGGGACTCGGCACGACCAGAGTCGGATCGGCGAGCCGGGCAGCGACGATCTTGTCGATCTCGGCGTCGGACTTGCCGAAGATGCGCACCGCGTCGCGGCCCGCACGCAGATTGCCCTCGGCCGTCTGCTGGTCGGAAATCCCCTGCTCGAGATCGTGCTGCGAAACGGCCAGCGTCTTGTACAGCTCGCGCAGCCGCGCCAGGTTGCGCGTGGTCAGTTCCAGCACGCCGGCCGCGGCGATCAGATTCGACTCGGCTGCCAACAGATCCGGGCTGTCGATCGTGAACAGCTTTTGTCCCTTCTTGACGTCGTCTCCAACGGCAGCAAACAGAGCAATGATCTTGCCCTGATAAGGCGTGAAGACCTGGGTCTCCATGTCTTCATTGAAGTCGATACTGCCGACCGCCTCCTTCTCGACCGGGAATTCACGGGTCTCCACTGGCTCGACCTTGACGGACGCTAGTTGCGCATCCGTGAGATCAAGCGTGGATGATGCGTCGGGATTAGCCGTCGCAGCCGTCGCCGTAGCTTCGGCATGAGCACTGAGCGTGGACAGCCCTGGCTGAACGTTGAGAGGAAATAGCCAAAAAAGATATGCGGCGACGGCGACAGCAAATCCCGCCGCTACGGCAACCACCAATGCAGGTTTTCTGAGAATCGCGGGCGCCATCGACGGACCCTCACGTCCGCAGCTTCAGTAATATACGTGAGGACCGATAATTGGTGTCAGTCACGACCACGGTCCACTGTGAAAAGTGTCGGTCTCTACTGTGAAAGATCACAGTACACCGCAAAATTCTGAATAATTCACAGTGTGGCCGCGCGATCACAGCCAACCTCAAACGAAATGGTAAATAATGATTTATCACCGGGGGTCCTCAGGCGTTTCTCCGCAGGCGTTTTCATCCAATTATCTCCTTGCAATGTCCGATCGCTCTGTCAGATGGTTTAATGTAGGCGTCAGCGGGTTGGCGGCTGTGCTCTTGAGCAGTTGCGCGGTCGGACCGGATTTCGTGAATCCCGCCGCGCCTGACACTCCGCGCTACACCAAAGAACAATTGGCGCCGCGCACCTCCTCGACGGATGCGCCGACCGGGCAGTCGCAGCACTTTGTGCAGGGCCGCGACCTTATTCAAGAGTGGTGGCGGCTGTTCAGATCGCCGGCGCTGAATGCCCTGGTCGAGCGTGCCCTGAGGAACAATCCTTCGCTGCAACAGGCGATCGCGACGCTGCGCGCTTCCAAGGAAGCGGTCTATGCCCAGCAGGGTCACTACTTCCCGCTCGTTCAGGCAAACTTCATTCCGGAACGCCAGCAGTCGGCGGCAGTGCTCTCCGCGCCCCTTGCAACGGGAGTGGCACCGCAAACCTTCTCCCTCTACACCGCGCAAGTCTTGGTGTCGTACAACTTCGACGTTTGGGGTCTCAACCGCCGAACCGTCGAACAGCTCCAGGCCTTGGCCGATAACCAGCGCTTCCAAGTCGAAGCCGCCTATCTGACGTTGGCGTCAAACGTGGCGGGCGCGGCGATCAACGAGGCGTCGCTGCGCGGCCAGATCGACGCCGCCCTGGAGATCATCGCGATCAATAAGAAGATGCTGGATATCCTGCGCAAGCAACTGCAAACGGGATATGCCAATCGTAACGACGTCGCGCTCCAGGAAGCTGCGCTCGCACAGGTCGAGGCGACCTTGCCGCCGCTGCGCAAGGCTCTGCAGCAAAACCGCGATTTGCTGGCGGCACTGACCGGCGCCTATGCCAGCGATGATCCACCCGAGAAATTCAAACTGGCGGACCTGCAACTACCGATCGATCTGCCGGTTTCCGTGCCTTCGCAGATGATCGAACAGCGGCCCGACGTTCGCGCGGCTCAGGAAACCTTGCATGCCGCGAGCGCCAGCGTCGGCATCGCCACCGCGAATATGTTGCCGTCTTTTAGCATTACGGCGAACCCTGGATATACGAATACCCTCCTTGCCGGCTTGCTCAATCCGGCAAATGGTTTTTGGCTCATCGCCGGCAACGCGACGCAGACGCTGTTCGATGGTGGCATCCTGCTGCACGATTTGCGCGGCGCGCGGGCAACCTATGACGCGGCGGCCTGGGGCTATCAAAGCACCGTAGTCGGCGCTGTGCAGAACGTCGCCGATTCGCTGCGCGCCATCCAAAATGACGCTGATGCGCTGAAAGCGGCGCGCGACTTCGAGCGCGCGGCCAAGATCAGCCTCGATCTGGCGCAGCAGCAGATGCAGACCGGCTACGCCAACGTTCTGATCCTGCTCACCGCCCAGCAGACCTATCTGCAGGCCATTACGCAGGTGGTGCAGGCGCGGGCTGCGCGACTGGCCGATACAGCGGCGCTGTATCAGGCGCTGGGCGGCGGCTGGTGGAACCGGATGGAGCCGCCGACAGAAAAGGTTCTTAATGTCGGAACCGGTCAAGCCGCCACGCTGGTCGACCGGCCAGGCAATTTCTTTGGGGAGGTTTTTGGTCCGCTGATCCATGGACCAGTGCAAGTGGGAACGCCGCAATGAAGACCATGATGATAGCGAGTATCATGCTCATCGCTTCAGCGGGCGCCGCGTTTGCAGCAGACGCCGCTGCGGTAATAACTCCGGGTCCCCTTTCCGCGCCTCCGGCTTTTCCCGCCACGCGCGCCAACTGGGATCCGGTCGTCAGGCCCGGGCCGTTCGATGCGCCGCCTGCCTACGGCCTGCCGTACGCCAGGGTCTACAATTGGACCGGCTTCTATCTGGGCCTCAATGGTGGCGGCGCGGTCGGCAATACGAACTGGGGCTCCATCCCGGACCTCACCACGGGAAACTCCTCTAATTCAGGCGGCCTTGTCGGCGGCACCATCGGCTACAATCTCCAGGCGGGCGACGCCGTCCTTGTCGGCGTCGAAGCCGATATGGACTGGACGGGGATCAGCGCAACGATTCCACCGGCGTCCTGCGCTCCAAATTGCGAGTTGAAGATGCCCTGGCTCGCGACCGTTCGGCTGCGGCTGGGTTATGCCTTCGGCGGTGTCGTGCCGTATGCGACCGGAGGCGTGGCGATCACCCACTTCGACGCCAACATCGTCGGCGCACCGTTCGGCACGCAATTGTCAGACAATCTGGGATGGACCGCCGGCGGCGGCGTCGAATTCGTCATCACCGGCGATTGGCGCGGCAAGGTGGAGTATTTGTATGTCGACCTCAACGGTTTCAGTTGCACGGTCGCCTGTGGCGGCGGCCCGATTTCGCTCAACACGCGTACCAACGTTTTTCGGGCGGGCGTGAATTATCGGCTCTGGGCCGATTAGCTGTACGTTTGGGCACGGCGCCCAGTCCGGACATGCCGAACGGAACGCGGCGGTCGGACATCGAATTGTCTTCCGAACTGCCGGAGTATCAATGAAAGCCAGCAGACCTTTCATCCTGGCGGCAATCGCGGTGTGCATCGGGTGGACACCGCTTGGCGCAAACGCACAGACGAAGCCCGCGGACGCGGAAGCAGGTCGCAACCTGGCATTGCGCGCATGCACCGGTTGCCACGTTGTTGCGCCGGATCAACCCTTCAAGCCCATCTATGCAGGACCGCCCTATCCCCCCAACTTCAAGGACATCGCAAACCGTTCCAACCTCACGGCGGCTGCGTTGCAGCATCACTTGGAAACACTGCCGGCGGTCCCGCAGAATTCGCGCATGCCGAATCAAGTATTGTCTGGCCAGGAACTGCATAACGTCGTGGCGTTCATCCTCAGCCTACGCGACAAGGCGAAACCGTCTGATCGCTAGGCGGCGCAGGCACCTTGTTCAGCGGCATTAGACAACGGGAGAGCCATCTTCTCCACGCTAGTCGTCTCCTCCGCGAATGCGAATTATGGGACCAATTGGCTTTTGTGTTTCGCGCGCCACCTCGGTCCGGGGCCGCGCATATAGTGTCGTTCGGGGCGATACGGATCGAAAAGCGCCGCGCACAAGCGCCGCCAGAATGCCAGCGGAAATCGCAAAACGCTCGACGCGGCCGGGCGATGGCCGGCCAGTGCGAGCGGAGAGTGCGTGGTGAAAGAAGCCATGGCTGCTCGTACACGAACACGAATCGTCTGCAGCAAATATGCCGATATGCGCGTGTGAATTCGAGACGAAGCAAGAGCCCCGCGCGTAAAGACGGCATATACGCGCTCATTTTTTTGAAGGGCTGCTTAAACTGCCTCGGCGCGGGACGTGGTCCGCGACAAGCGAGCGGCGCGTGGGGGCGACGTTACCACCACTCTCTTTTCCGGTACTTTTCCCCGATCGGAATTGGCGGCGGATAGGCGGGAACGAAACGGTTGACGATGCCGAGCGCGGCATCGAGCCATCCGACCAGCGCATTACCGCAATTCCAGGTGTCGAGCTCGAACGGTTGCGCAAGAAGCATGGTCGCGCATCCGATCGGCGCGCTCGCTTCTTGCGCGAAACGAAGCGCCGAGCCCTTGAACAGGAACATGCCGCCGATCCGCCCCTGGGCTTCGCGCGCGAGCCAAAATCCGTTCTTGTTGCGGCCGATAAAGAAAAGCGGAATAGCCCCATTAAGTACGCCGGCACCCGGCCGCTCCGGCAGCTTGGCCGGGGCGCGCGCTGTCGCACCGAAATGCTTCGGCGACAAGTGCATCATCGGGCGTTCACCCGCATGACGCCGCTGCGCGGTAGAGCCGGTGACGCGACTGGCACGCGCACCCCTTTGCGCAGGAGTTGCCGGCAGCGTTCGATATCGCGTCTCGATCGCCGCAAGGCGGCTGCGGGCATCGCCCGCTTCGACCGATACTCAAACCTCGCGTCGAGCGCTTGCGCCAGCCGGTGCCAAAAGCCCGGCTTCGCCGCGCCACCAAACATGCGAGGCGGCTCATCGGCAGGAAGGACGCTCATGCACGTCTCCTCTGTTCCTTGTGGTGGCGCTGAATCTGCGCCTGAACGCATATGAATTCGAGACGAAGCGGAGCCGCGTGTCATAAAGCCGGCATAAGGGCGTCAACAATGACGAGGAAACGAACCGTCAAGCGGCGGTCATGCGCCGGCGACCGCCGGCTTCCATCCGGCGTGGCTCCTGCGCAACAACCCGGCAAAATGGAATTTGCAGCGGCAAAAAGGCTGGCATCGGCCGGCTATTTATTTTTTACTGTTCCTGATTTTTGGGCCAGCGCCGTTGGTTAGCTTAAGCGACGCCATCACCGGATCTGCAGTGCGCGTGTTCCATGTGGGGCTGAACGGGGGCAGCATGCGCGCTGGTTCTTGCATCATTGCTGCGGCAATGCTTGCTGCGGTTATGCTTGCAAACGGCTCCGCACGCGCGGACTCGGCCGACCCCCAGATCGCCAAGCCTGCAGTCGTGAAACCCCCAGTCGTGAAAAGGGCCACGAAGGCCAGCAAGAGCAAAGCAAAGCCCGACAAGAATCAGTATTGGCTGCTGAACCCGGTGCCCCCGGACCAGATGCGCAGTTTCAGTACCGATCGACCGACCAAAGCCAACGTGCCCTATACCGTCGATGCCGGCCATTTCCAATACGAAACCGACCTGGTCAACTTCACCCACCAAGTCACCGGGTCGGTCCATACCAACACTATCCTCGTGCCCAATCCGACCTTCAAAGTCGGCGTCACCAACAATGCCGACCTCGAGGTCAACGTGGCGCCTTTCACCGGCGTTCACACGTTCGGTTCCGCGACCAGCGCGACGAACACGGTATGGGGCATCAGCGATACGTTCGTGCGCGCCAAGATCAACCTGTGGGGAAACGATGGCGGCTCGAGCGCGGCGGCCTTGATCCCGTATGTCAAAGCGCCTTCCGCGCCGATCGGAATCGGCAACGGCGCAGTCGAAGAGGGTTTGTTTGTCCCTGTCGCGTTGAGTCTGCCCAAGGATTTCACCTTGCTGCTGATCCCGGAGATCGACGCGTTCAAGGATAGCGGCGACAACGGCCGCCACGGCAACTTCGTTCTCGACGTTAATCTCAGCCGCGAGGTCATCAAAAACGTCACGGCCTACGTCGAATTGTGGTCGGATTACAACAATGACCCCATCGTCAAGACGACCCAAATGAGCTTCGACACGGCGCTATCTTGGATCGTCTTCCCGAACGTCCAACTCGACGTCGGCGCCAATTTCGGCCTCAACAGCGTCACGCCGGCCGTGCAAGTCTATACCGGTCTCTCGCAACGCTTTTGATTGGAAGCGACCTAGCCAGCGACCGCGAGTGCCGACCCGCTGCGTTCGCGCGCATTCCCGATCATGTAATCCGAATATTCGTCGCACATGCGCAACAGCACTTCGCCGACTTCAGTTCGGTACCGTTCGCTCAATGCGACCAGCGGCAGGCGAACCGCCGGCGAGATGAGACCGAGCAACGCCAAGGCGTATTTCAGCGGGACGGGATTACTCTCCCGGAACAGCGCCGCGGTCAACGGCGCGATCGCATGCGCCAAGCGCTGCGCGCGAACCGACTGGCCCTGCTTCCAGGCCAGGAACATGGCGCGGCAGAGGCCCGGCGCAATGTTCGACGTGACCGAAATGCAGCCGTCGCCGCCCTGGGCCAGATATGGCAACGCCAGCGCATCATCACCGCAAAGAAGCCGGAAGTCCGTGCCGAGCAATGCGCGCAGCCGTGCCGGTCGCGCGGCATCTCCGGCGGCGTCTTTGAGGCCGATGATCCGCGGCAGTTCGGCCAGGCGTGCGATCGTTTCGTCGGAAAGACCGCACGCGGTTCGCGACGGCACATCATAGAGAATAAGCGGCAAGCCGGTTGCTTCCGCGATGGCGCGGAAATGGGCGTAAAGCCCCGCCTGCGTCGGTTTGTTGTAGTACGGCACCACCGACAAAATCGCATCTGCGCCGGCCGCTTCCGCAGCTTTGACGAGTGCGATCGCACGGGCCGTTGCATTCGCACCCGCTCCGGCGATGACCGGAACGCGGCCGCGCGAGCGCGCAATCGCGATATGGATGAGATGTTGTTGCTCTTCGAAGCTCAAGGTCGGCGCTTCGCCCGTGGTCCCGCAGACGACGAGCGCCGTCGCTCCATTGACAAGCTGCAGGTCGCACAACCGCTCGAATGCGGCACGGTCGATGCATCCTTCATTATCGAAAGGCGTCGGCAACGCCGGAGCGAATCCCGACAATTTTGAAACATGTCGCCCGCTGGTGAACATGGCCGGTCAGGCGATCCTTCGCCGATTGATGAGATCAGGGACATTTTCCCTGCGAGTCGAGGCGGCTGCATTGCGATTCGTATCGAGCTCGAAATCGCCCGAAACCATCACCACTGCCTGCGGCTGAAATCCGTTCTCGGAACGCACGTAGCGGAGCGCCGCCTCGCGACTGACAAAAAGGCCGCCGCGCGCTCCTTTTTGGTCCTGAACCACCCAGTTCCCTTTTCGGTCCTGCCCTACCATGAATAGCGGCGGCCGAAACAAAGAGGGAGGTTCGTCTTGTTGGTCTTGCGTCATTGCCAATCCCCTTTTCGTTGTTTTTCCTTGATCGAAATGGCCGGCGGATAGGCCGGTATAAACTCGTTCATCTTGCTGAGCATCGCATCGAGCCATCTCGCCAACGGATTGCCGAGATTTTCTGTGTCGAGCTCAATGGGCTCGGCGAGAAACATCGTTGCGCATCCGACCGGCGCGCTTTTCCTTTGCGCGAAGTGCAGCGCTGATTGCTTTAACAAAAAGACCCCACCCGTACGGCCCTCGGCTTCACGCGCTATCCAGAGGCCGTTTCTGTTACGGCCGATGAAAAACAGCGGAATAGACTTGCTCAGCACGCCGGCATCCGGCCGGCGGGGAAAATTTGCAACGGTCCCGTACGCGCGTTGCCGAGACTGGTCGCTGTTGGATCGATGGCTTTTGACGACCAGGCAAATCGCGCGGAGGACCGGAGCCTCGGCGTTTAAATGTGCCGCATGCCTGGTCATGACCTGCTCCAGTCTTGGGCGGCGCCGCTCCTGCCGGCAGCATCTCCGACGCGGACCGCGGCAGGTTTACGCACAAGCCGCCGGCAGCGATTCATTTCGCGCCTGGAGCGGCGCAGTGCGGCGCCCGGCACCATCCGTTTGGACCGCTGCGCGCAATATGCGTCAACTGCCCGCGCCAGCCTCTGCCAAACGTGCCGCTTTGCCGCAGAGGCGAAGACACGAGGTAGCTCACCGACAAGGAGCACGCTCATGCGTGCCTCCTAAGCTTCGTTTCGCTGGCGCCGAATGTGCTCTCGGCCGGGTATGAATTCGAGACGAAACAAGCGGCGTCCTCATAAAGTCGGCATAGGGACGTTAACAATGCCGCGGCGAAGGAGTTTTCAAACAAAGTTGTCGCAGCACACCGGGATTCCGAGCGCCGGGCGAATCTGAGGGATCCGCAAAGCTTGCCGCACTTCCGTTCCAAACCTGCGGCGCGCGCCGACGAACGCCCGCAGGATGGCGAGCGGAAGTGCCGCGTGGACCGCTTCTACGGGGTCATCGAGCGTGATCGGCAAGTTTGGTTGGCGGGACAGCGTACAGAGCCAATCGTCGCCTTCGTGAAAGAGTCGTCGGATTGTCCAATGCGGCAATTCCAACGCGAGCAGATGTAACGCTGCGTCCGTCCACGCACCGGCCTCAGCCAGCTCATCAAGTGCCGTCGCCCTCCCCGACTGGCGAAGGGATTCGAGCCGCGTGCACCCCTGCGCAACCTTGCGGAACAAGCACGCGGAAAGCGCCGGAGCCGATTGCAACGCCGCGTCCAATTCGTCGAAGTCAATTTGCCTGAGGCTTTGCATGTCGATCCTCCACACGGCCAGCGTGGTGCCATTTTTGAGAGAAATGCCTTCTAGGCCCATAAAGAAGCCAGAGGCTTCGACCCGCTGAAATATTTGGGCGGCATATAGAGCCCGACCACTTGCGCCCCTGGCGTTCGCATCGGCGAAGCCGCAGACCGGTTTTTTGCACGTCACGCGCAAGTGAAATCGACTCTGATCGGCGAAGCGCCAAGCGTCACAAGCGTTTGCTATTGTTGGAACGGCCAAAGGTACCAGTAGAACATATAGGGAGTGCTCAATGACCCACCGTCTCTTTGGAGCAGTCGCGGTTGTCGCGCTCGCGACTCTCGCGGCGGCCACTGCAGGCATCGCGAAATCCGACCCGGACAACCCCGGTGCACCGATAGCGCCGCGGATGGCGCAAGAGTCCGATCCGGCGCTGAAGCTGGCCATGGGTCCGACCAGCGCCCCGCAAAAACCGGGCGGCACAGGCGAAACGCCTGCGGACACGCAACCGCGCAAGGCCACCAAGCACAAACACAGGCATTCGTGAGTACGAGATGGCCCGACTTATTTTTTGTTAATGACTGCCGTCAGCGTTCGATCTCGAATTCCTATGAGCGATGCGGCACACTGGCGGCGTTGCCTTGATTATTGCGTTCGTTCTGGTTGCGATGAGGACCATGAAAGTCATACAGCGCGCCTATGACAAACGCGGCGAACTTTCTGCTTTTGTGACGCTCGTGACGGTTCTTGCAATCGGCACTTTGGCGAAGTTCGACGCCGCGGCTCCGCTTTTCCATCGCGGGCATTGAGCCCCCGGCGCCCGCCGATCGGAATGGCGCCCGCCGATCGGGAATGGCGCCCGCCAATCGGAAGCGGTTTCAGAGACTTAGGCCACGCCCTGCCGATCTTTCGTATTCGGTTTTATAAGATTCCTATACGTTTTCGGCCCGCGCCATCTCGAATTCTTATGCAAGGCGTGACAGCTATTCCCCGGTGAACACGCAAAAATTGGGCGCTTTTTGACCCGCGTCAAAGGCGTACATCGTCACAGGACGTTTGGTTAGCCTCTATAGAATCCGAAGCTCGGAAGAAATCCGAACTCGGACAGACTTCGGAGCACCCCCATGATGGACGTTGCCCTACTGTCTATTGGGTTGGTCTTTTTCGCGCTGTCGATCGCGTACGTTTACGCCTGCGATGTGCTGTGAGAGCAGACGCCATGATTTTCGATTATTCGCTCGCCGGCCTCGTGATGTTGGGGCTGCTTGTTTATTTGACCTACGCTCTTCTCAAACCCGAGCAGTTCTGAGGCAAGTGCAGCCATGACCGTCACCGGCTGGATCCAAATCCTGCTCTACTGCCTGATCATCGTCGCGATAACGCCGCCGCTCGGCGCCTACATGACGCGCGTGTTTGGCGGCGAGCGCACGTTCCTGTCGCCGATCCTTCGGCCCGTTGAATTCGCGATTTACAAGATCGCGGGCGTCAACGAGCAGAGCGAGCAGCATGCGGTTACCTATACGATCGCAATGCTGCTGTTTCACGTCGGCGGATTGCTTATTCTCTACGTGTTGATGCGCGGTCAGGCTTTGCTGCCGTTCAATCCGGCAGAGCAGTCTGCCGTAGCGCCGGATCTGTCGTTCAACACGGCGATAAGCTTCATCACCAACACCAACTGGCAGAACTACGGCGGCGAAAGCACGATGTCCTATCTCGTGCAGATGCTCGGGCTAACGCACCAGAATTTTCTCTCAGCGGCGACTGGAATTGTGCTAGCGGTCGCGCTGATCCGCGGGTTTGCGCGCCACTCGGTGCGCACCGTTGGCAACTTCTGGGTCGATATCACGCGCTGCACGCTCTACATCCTTCTGCCAATCTGCGTGCCCTATGCGCTGTTTCTGATCTGGCAGGGCATGCCACAAACTCTCGGCCCCTATCTCGATGCGACAACGCTCGAGGGCGCCAAACAGACCATCGCCGTCGGCCCGGTTGCATCACAGATCGCAATAAAGATGCTTGGCACCAACGGCGGCGGATTCTTCAACGCCAATGCTGCGCATCCGTTTGAGAATCCGACGGCGCTTTCGAATTTCATCCAGATGATCTCGATTTTCGCGCTCGGCGCAGCACTGACCAATGTGTTCGGCCGGATGGTCGGAGACCAGCGGCAAGGTTGGGCCATCCTCGCAGCGATGGGCGCGCTGTTTATCGCCGGCGTCATTACGGCTTATGCCGCCGAGGCCCACGGTAACGACGCGCTCAATGCGCTCGGCCTGACCGACGGCAACATGGAGGGCAAGGAAGTTCGTTTCGGTATTGTGGGCTCGGCGCTATTCGCCGTGATTACCACGGCGGCGTCCTGCGGCGCAGTCAATGCCATGCACGACTCCTTCACCGCGATTGGCGGCATGGTCCCCCTCATCAATATTCAGCTGGGAGAGATCATCGTTGGCGGAGTTGGCGCCGGCATGTATGGCATGCTGCTGTTCGTCATCATTGCCATCTTTGTCGCTGGCCTGATGGTGGGCCGCACCCCGGAATATGTCGGCAAGAAGATCGAAGCGAAGGAAGTCAAGATGGCGATGCTCGCCATCCTCGTGCTGCCGCTGATGTATCTTGGCTGGACGGCGGTGGCGATGCTGGTGCCGTCGGCTGTTGCCGCGATGAACAATCCAGGGCCGCATGGCTTCACCGAAGTGCTTTACGCCTACACCTCGCAAACGGGCAATAATGGCTCGGCCTTTGCCGGGCTGAGCGCGAACACGGTGTTCTACAATCTGACCGGCGCGGTAGCGATGTTTGTCGGGCGGTTCTGGATGATTATCCCGACTATGGCCATCGCCGGCTCGCTGGTCGCTAAAAAGACGGTGCCGGCGTCCGCCGGCACTTTCCCGACCACCGGCACCTTGTTCGTCGGCCTCCTGGTGGGCGTGATCGTGATCATCGGCGGGCTTACCTTCTTCCCAGCGCTGGCGCTCGGTCCAATCGTCGAGCAGCTGTCAATCAACGCCGGTACGCTCTTTTCAGCGAATTAGTTGGAGCAATTCGATGGAAACCTCCCATTTGCGCAAGCGCATGCCGGTCTCGTCGCTGTTCAATCCGAGAATTGTGGTGCCGGCAATCGGCTCCGCATTCACTAAGCTCGATCCCCGGCAGATGATGAAAAATCCGGTGATGTTCGTGCTCGAGGTTGTCACCGCCTTGACGACGGTGATCCTAATCCGCGATCTGCTGACTGGCGGCCAAGGCATCGGCTTCGAATTTCAAATCGTATTGTGGCTGTGGTTCACCGTACTGTTCGCCAACTTTGCGACAGCGGTCGCGGAAGGCCGCGGAAAGGCGCAGGCCGAGTCACTGCGGCGGCAGAGGACGGAAACCCAGGCAAAGCTCATTACAGGTGATGGGGATCCGCGGAAATACCGGCTCGTGCCGAGCACGAATCTCAGGGTCGGCGATCTTGTTCTGGTCGAGGCCGGGGACCTCATTCCCTCCGACGGCGAAGTGATCGAAGGCATGGCGTCGGTCAACGAGGCCGCCATCACCGGCGAATCGGCGCCGGTCATTCGAGAATCGGGTGGCGACCGGTCGGCGGTGACCGGCGGAACGCAGGTGTTGTCGGACTGGATTCGCGTGCGCATAACCGCGGCGCCCGGCTCGACTTTTCTCGACCGCATGATCCGCCTTGTGGAAGGTGCCGAGCGACAGAAAACGCCCAACGAGATCGCGCTCGATATTCTTCTGGTCGGGCTGACGATCATCTTCGTTTTCGCTACCGCGACCATTCCGAGCTATGTCGCTTATGCCGGCAGCACCATCTCGGTCGTGATCCTGGTCGCGCTGTTCGTGACACTCATTCCCACCACCATCGGCGCGCTGTTATCAGCCATCGGCATCGCCGGCATGGATCGCCTGGTGCGCTTCAACGTGCTGGCTATGTCCGGCCGCGCGGTCGAAGCCGCCGGCGATGTCGATACGCTCTTGCTCGACAAGACCGGGACCATCACGCTCGGCAACCGCCAGGCCACCGAATTCAAGCCGCTGCGCGGCGTGAGCGAGCAGGAATTGGCCGACGCAGCGCAATTGGCATCATTGGCCGACGAAACCCCGGAAGGCCGCTCCATCGTGGTGCTGGCGAAAGAGAAATATGGCATTCGCGGCCGCGAGCTTGCCGAACTTCAGGCCAACTTCATTCCGTTCAGCGCCCAGACGCGCATGAGCGGCGTCGAGGTCGGCTCATCGTGGGTGCGCAAGGGCGCAGTCGACGCTATTTTGAACTATCTCAATACCGCGGCGGAGGTCGTCAGTGCCGGCGGCGCGGTGCAAGCGCTCCGGCCCTACGTCAGCGCCGAAATCGCGCGCGAAATCACCGCGATTGCCGACACGATCGCAAAATCGGGCGGCACGCCGCTGGCGGTTGCGAAGGATGGCCAGCTGCTCGGCGTCATTCAGCTCAAAGATGTCGTCAAGGGCGGCATTCGCGAGCGCTTCGCCGAGTTGCGCCGCATGGGCATCCGCACCGTCATGATCACCGGCGACAACCCGATGACCGCTGCGGCGATTGCGGCGGAGGCCGGCGTCGACGATTTTCTCGCCCAGGCGACGCCCGAGGACAAGCTCCGCCTCATCCGCGACGAGCAGGCCAAGGGCAAGCTCGTCGCCATGTGCGGCGACGGCACCAACGACGCGCCTGCACTCGCACAAGCAGACGTCGGCGTCGCCATGAATACCGGCACGCAAGCCGCCCGCGAGGCCGGCAACATGGTCGATCTCGACTCCAATCCGACAAAACTCATCGAGATCGTCGAAATCGGCAAGCAGCTTCTCATGACCCGCGGCGCGTTGACCACCTTCTCGATCGCCAACGACGTGGCGAAGTATTTCGCGATCATCCCGGCAATGTTTGTCGCTTTCTATCCGCAGCTGCAGACGCTCAACATCATGCGGCTGGCCACGCCGCAGAGCGCCATCCTCTCCGCCATCATCTTCAATGCGCTGATCATCATCGCGCTCATTCCGTTGTCGCTGAAAGGAGTGCGCTATCGGCCGATCGGCGCCGCGGCTCTGTTGCGGCTCAATCTTTTGATCTACGGAATCGGCGGCGTCATCATTCCGTTCTTCGGCATCAAGGCGATCGACCTTGTGGTGACCGCCTTGCACCTCGCCTAAGGAGACAACCCATGTTGCGCGAAATTCGTCCGGCCATCGTCGTGCTGCTCGCGCTCACGCTCATCACCGGCTTGATCTATCCGCTGGCCATGACCGGCATCGCCAAGATCATGCCCCACCAGGCCGAAGGCAGCTTGATTGAGCGCGACGGCAAGATCGTCGGCTCGGCGCTCATCGGCCAGGATTTCACCACCGACAAATATTTCCACGGCCGGCCCTCGGCGACTACGGCGCCGGATCCGAACGACGCCACCAAAACGGTGCCGGCGCCGTACAATGCGGCCAATTCGGGCGGCTCGAATCTGGCGCCTTCCAACAAGGCGCTGATCGACCGTGTGCAAGCCGACCTGGAAAAGCTTCGCAAGGAGAACCCTTCGGTTCCGGTTCCCGCCGATCTGGTCACGACCTCGGCCAGCGGGCTCGACCCGGACATCTCGCCGGAGGCGGCCTACTTTCAGGTGCCGCGTGTTGCCAAGGCCCGCAACTTGACTGAAGATCGCGTGCGGCAACTCGTCGGCGAGCATGTGGAGGAGCGATTTCTCGGCATTTTAGGCGAACCGCGGGTCAACGTATTGTTGCTAAATCTCGCGCTCGACCGGTTGTCGACCAGCTAGCGCGGTGAGCCCGACGTCGAGAGATCAGATCGGTGATGGCGGATCAGCGGCGCCTATCCGACCAACGGCCGTCGCCGGAGGCGCTCCTCGAAGCGGCCCGGCGCGAGGAAGGCCGCGTCGGCAAGCTTCGCATCTTTGTCGGCGCCGCGCCCGGCGTCGGCAAGACCTATGAAATGCTGCAGCAGGCACAGGCGCGCAAGAAAGACGGCTATGACGTCGTTATCGGCGTAGTGGAAACCCACGGCCGGCGCGAAACCGAAGCGCTGGTGACCGGGCTCGAGGTCGTCCCCCGCCGGCGTATCGAATACAAGGGGCAGTGGCTCGAGGAAATGGACCTCGACGCCATCATCGCGCGGCGGCCGCAAATGGTGCTGGTGGACGAGCTTGCCCATACCAATGTGGAGGGCAGCCGCCATCCGAAGCGTTATCTCGATGTCGAAGAGCTGATGGACCGCGGCATCGACGTCTATACCACGATCAATATTCAGCACATCGAGAGCCTCAACGATGTCGTCGCGCAGATCACGCATGTGCGCGTGCGCGAAACGGTGCCGGACGCCGTGTTCGATCGGGCCGATGCCGTCGAGTTGGTCGATCTCACGCCCGACGATCTGATTCAGCGCCTGAGAGAGGGCAAGGTCTACGTCCCCAAACAAGCCGAGCGGGCGCTCGAGCATTTCTTTTCGCCCGCCAACCTCACCGCTTTGCGCGAACTCGCGCTGCGGCGAACGGCCGAGCGCGTGGACGAGCAATTGCTCAGCCAGATGCAGGCGCACGCCATCCCCGGCCCCTGGGCCGCCGGCGAGCGCATTCTCGTCTGCATCAGCGAGGACCCGCGCTGCGCCGGACTTGTCCGTTATGCCAAGCGGCTTGCCGACCGTCTGCATGGGCCGTGGACGACGCTTTATGTCGAAGGCCGGCGCTCGACGCAGCTCACGGACGAGGAACGCGACCGCATCGCCGACACGCTGCGGCTTGCCGAGGCGCTCGGCGGCGAAGCCGTGACGCTGCCCGCGGGCGACCGCGGCATTGCCGAAGATGTGATCCGTTATGCGCAAGCCAACAACGTCACGCAGATCGTGATTGGCAAGTCGGCGCGCTCACGCTGGTTCGAGATGCTGCACGGCTCCGTCGTGCACGATATGGTGCGCCGTTCCGGCAATATCAGCGTGCACGTCATCGCCGGCGACACGGTTGCCGGCCAGCCGGTTCCCAAAAAATCCGTGCGCGCTGCCGAGCGCGACGACGCGTTCAACCCGGGGCCGTACATTTGGGCGCTGGTGGCGGTGGCTTTTGCGCTTGGCTTCGGTGAATTGATCCAGAGCTGGATCGGCGTCGGCAACGTCGATCTGATCTTCCTGACGGCAATTGTGGCGGTGGCGGTTCGTCTTGGCTTGCTGCCATCGCTGCTGGCGAGTTTCGCGTCGGCCGTTGTCTACAATTTCTTCTTCCTGCCGCCGATCTACACCTTGACCATCGCCGACCCGAACAACGTGGTGGCGTTCGGGCTCTTCACGCTGGTCGCCATTATCGTGTCCAGCGTCGCCGCGCGCGGACGTACGCAGGCGAAAGCGGCAACCGAACGCGCCCGGGTCACTGAATCTCTCTATTCATTTAGCCGCAAGATTGCCGGCGCCGGGACGCTCGACGACGTCCTTTGGGCCACTGCGTATCAGACCGCCTTGCTGCTGAACGTGCGGGTGATGCTGCTCCTGCCCGAACATGGCTCGATCGCCGTCAGGGCCGGCTATCCGCCGGAAGACATCCTTGACGACGCCGATCTCGCCGCCGCCCGATGGGCCTGGGAAAACGACCGCGCCGCCGGCCGCGGCTCCGACACGCTGCCCGGCGCCAAGCGCTTGTTCCTGCCGATGCATACCGGCCGCGGCGCTGTCGCGGTCATGGGCATCGACAGCGACAAGCCCGGACCGATGCTGACGCCCGATCAGCGCCGCCTGCTCGACGCTCTGCTGGACCAAGGGGCGCTGGCGATCGAGCGCGTGCGGCTGGTGGAGGAAATGGATCGCGTCGAGCGGGTCGCGGAAACCGAGCGGCTGCGCTCGGCGCTGCTCACGTCCATCTCGCATGATCTCAAGACGCCCCTCGCCGCCGTCCTTGGTGCCGCCGGCGCCTTGCGCGACATCGGCGGCAAGCTCAGCGACGCCGAGAAGGCCGACTTGCTGGCGACCATTATCGACGAATCCGAAAGGCTGAACCGCTTCATCGCCAATCTCCTCGACATGACCAAGCTCGAGTCGGGTGCGGTGTCGCCGAACGTCGCGCTGCACGATCTCGGCGAGATTGTCGGCAGCGCGCTGCGCCGCGCCGGCCGTATCCTGTCGCACCACAATGTCGAGCTCGAGCTGGCGCCGGATTTGCCGATGCTGGAAGTCGATGCGGTGCTGTTCGAGCAAGCGCTGTTCAATCTTTTGGACAACGCGGCAAAATATGCGCCGGCCGAAACGACGATCCGCATTCAGAGCTGGCGCACGACCGACACCGTTTGTCTGTGCGTGCTCGACGAAGGCAGCGGCATTCCCCCCGACGATCTGGAACACATCTTCGACAAGTTCTACCGCGCGCAGAAGACCGACCAGGTCCGCGCCGGCACCGGTCTCGGGCTTGCCATCTCGCGCGGCTTTGTCGAAGCGATGCACGGCACCATTGCGGCGGCCAATCGCACCGACCGCAGCGGTGCTGCCTTCACCATCAGCCTGCCGATCCCGCGCGGACGGCAGAAATTGGACGCCGCCGCATGAGCGCCGCTCCGGTCCGCGTCTTGGTGGTCGATGACGAGCCGCCGATCCGCAAGCTTCTGCGCATGGGCCTCACCGCGCAAGGTTATCAGATCCTCGAAGCCCCGAACGGCAAGACGGCGCTCGATCTGCTCGGTCAAGCACCCGACTTGATCATCCTCGATCTCGGCCTGCCCGATACCCAGGGCCTCGATCTGTTACGCACCATTCGCACCCGCAACGAAAGCGTTCCCATTGTTGTGCTATCGAGCCGCGGCGACGAAGCGGGCAAAGTCCAGGCGCTCGATCTCGGCGCCGACGACTACATCACCAAGCCGTTCGGCATGGACGAACTGCTCGCCAGGCTGCGCGCGGCCTTGCGCCACCAGCTGCAGACCCACGGCGAACGGCCGGTCTTCCGGGTCGGCGATCTGTCGGTCGATCTGGTGCGGCGCATCGTCAAGACCGGCGACCGCGAGGTGAAGCTTTCGCCCAAGGAATACGACCTCCTGCGGGTCCTGGTTCAGCACGCCGGCAAGGTGCTCACCCACAAATTCCTGCTCGGCGAATTATGGGATGATCTGACCGACGCCCAGTATCTGCGGGTCTATGTTCGTCAGCTCCGGCAAAAGATCGAGGCTGACCCGGAGCGGCCGCAATACATTCTCACCGAGACCGGTATCGGCTATCGTCTGCGCGCTCCCGACTGAGCCGGGAAATTCATCCGGCTTGCTCATGCCTTTGCATCATTATCGAAACATGTGCGTCATTGTTGAATCATGAAAGTCTCGGATTTCCTTTCGGCGGCCGATGTGACGATCGATGCCGCCTTTGCGGACAAGCAGAAGCTTCTTGAAGAGCTTGCCCGGCGAGCCGCGCCTGCGGTCGATCTCGATCCGGCTTTGATCCTCGCCGAATTGGAAAAGCGCGAGGAACTCGGATCGACCGGGATGGGCGGCGGGGCGGCAATACCGCATGCGCGCTTTCATCAGCTGCACAAGACGTTCGCGATATTCGTTCGTCTCAAGAAGCCGATCAATTTCGACGCGGTGGACGGCAAGCCGGTTGACACGATCGCGTTGCTCCTGCTGCCGGATGCGCGCGACGGCGAACAGCTCGGCGCGCTCGCCTGTTTCGCCCGCAAGCTTCGCGATCCGGTCGTCATGACGGCGTTGCGCAAAGCGCGCGACGCCGGCGAAATCTACCGCAGCCTGACCGCGGATTGATGGCGTCGCCGGCCGCTTTGCCGCCGTCACACCGCGGCCTATACCTACGCGGATTGGGAACATGATCAGGGAGGAGAGCATCATGGCCGATGAACTGGTTTTCTATAC
>Ga0187781_10000175_pt1 | contig 44226 bp, 39 predicted proteins | sample 0715_SJ02_MP02_2_FD_132447 | JGI IMG/M metagenome (GOLD analysis project Ga0187781, IMG submission 132447) | Tropical peat soil microbial communities from peatlands in Department of Meta, Colombia - 0715_SJ02_MP02_20_MG | ecosystem: Environmental > Terrestrial > Soil > Wetlands > Peat | place... | reverse complement strand
TCGGCGCGGATGGGGCGGCCGATCACATTTTGCCTTTGCGCCAAGCCAGATAGTTGACTATAATGACCATTAAGGTCAAATCCTGACGAGCGAGTCATGAGCAAGGGCGTTTGGACGATCGCAGAGGCAAAAGCGAAGTTCAGCGAGGTGGTGGAACAGGCCCGCTCGCAGGGACCGCAGACCATTACCCGCCACGGCCACAACGCGGTCGTTATCGTCTCTGCCGAGGAATGGGAACGCAAGACCAAGCGCAGCGGCAATCTCGCCGAGTTTTTCGCTACATCCCCGCTCAGGGAGTCGGGACTGAACGTAAAGCGCGTCAAAGATCGGCCGCGCAAGGTCAACCTGTGACCTACCTCCTCGACACGAACGTCGTGTCGGAATGGGCGAAACCCCGTCCCAATCCCGGCGTCGTCGCCTGGCTGGCCGATGCCGATGAGGATCGGGTCTTTATAAGCGTCATCACCTTGGCGGAGCTGCGCCACGGGATCGAGCGCCTGGCCGCGGGTCGCCGGCGCAGACGGCTCGACGAATGGCTGCGGGACGAATTGCCGCTTCGTTTCGAGGGACGGGCCTTGCCGGTCGATGTCGCGGTTGCCGATGCATGGGGTCGGGTGATGGCACGCGGCGAAGCGGCAGGAAGGTCCATCAGTACCATGGACGCCTTCATTGCCGCGACTGCCATTGCGCATGGCCTGACCCTCGTGACGCGCAACGCCGCGGATTTCGCGGGCACGGTAGAAGCGATCGTCAATCCCTGGACCGAAAGCTGAGCCGCCGTGACCCAAAGCTGTCATTCGGCTCACTTTCATTCACGCCAGCCGAAGGAGGCGTCGCGATGATCGAGGAGACCCTGGACATCGCCACCGGGGACGGTGCGATGGCGACGTTCGTCTGCCGTCCCGAGCGCGGCGGCCCGTTCCCGGCCGTGCTCTTCCTGATGGACGCACCGGGGATCCGCGAGGAGCTCAGGGACATGGCGCGCCGGCTCGGCACCGTCGGCTATTGCGTGCTGTTGCCCAATCTCTACTACCGCGCCGGCCGCGATACGATCTATGGGCCGAGCGTGCTCGAGCAGGGCAGCGACGAGCACAAGCGCATGCGGGCGGTGCGCACCAAGATGACCATCCCGCCGGTGATGGAGGACGTCGCCGCCATGCTCGCCTTCCTCGACCGCCGCAAAGACGTGAAGCCGGGGCCGGTCGGCTGCCACGGCTATTGCATGAGCGGCCCCTATGCGCTCGCCGCCGCGGCGCGCCATCCCGAGCGCATCGCCGCCGCCGCTTCCTTTTATGGCACCTGGCTCGTCAGCGATGCCGTGGAAAGCCCGCATCTCTCGCTGGGCAAGATCCGCGGCGAGGCCTACATCGCCTGTGCCGAGCACGACGATCTCGCGCCTTTGCCCATGGTCGAGGAGCTCCGCCGCCTGTTCGAGCGCGCCGGCACCGAAGGCGAGATCGAGCTTTATCCCGGCGTCCATCACGGCTTCGCCTTTCCGCAGCGCTGGTGCTACGACAAGCCGGCGGCGGAGCGGCACTGGGAGCGGCTCATCGCGCTCTATCGGCGGCGGCTGGGCTAATCCAGCACCAGGACTTGCGCCTTGAGATAGGCGCTCTCCGGCAGCCAGGGATGCACCGGATGGTCGGGCGCGGCGCCGGCGCTCAGCAGGATGCGGCCGGAGCGGCCGGCGTCCTCGAGGCCGCGGCGCACCGCCTCGGCGAAATCCGGCGGTTCGACATTGTGCGAGCAGGAGGCGATGAACAGCACGCCGGACGGCGCCACCAGGCTCGCCGCCAGCCGCGCCAGCTTGCGATAGCCGCGCAGGCCTGGGCCCAGATCCTTCTTCGACTTCACGAAGGCCGGCGGGTCGGCGATCACCACGTCGAAGCGCTCGCCCGCGGCGCCGAGACGGGACAATTCGCCGAAGGCATCGGCGCGCTGGAAGCGGCAGCGCTCGCCGACGCCGTTGAGCTCGGCCGATCGCGCCGCCAGCGCCAGCGCCGGCTCGGAGCGGTCGAGCGCCAGCACCGCGTCGGCGCCGCCCATCGCCGCCTGCACGGCGAAGCCGCCGGTGTAGCAGTAGAGATCGAGCACCCGCGCGCCCGCGCTGAGCGCCGCGACGAAGCGGCGGTTGTCGCGCTGATCGAAGAACCAGCCGGTCTTTTGTCCTTCGCGGGGATCGGCGAGGCCGCGCATGCCGTTCTCCACCAGCTCGACGGCGCCGGCGATCTCGCCCTTGGCCAGGCGCAACTCGCTCTCGAGCCCCTCGAGCGCGCGTGCCGGGCTGTCGTTGCGCAGCACGATGGCGGCAGGGGCGAGCACCGTGTCGCAGGCCGAGAGCAACTCGGCCTCGAGCCGCGCCATGCCGGCGGTGTTGAGCTGCAACACCAGCACCTCGCCATAGCGATCGGCGACGACGCCCGGCAGCCCGTCCGCCTCGGCATGGACCAGGCGGTAATAGGGCTCGGCGTAAAGCCTCCGGCGCAGCGCCAGCGCGCGCTCCAGCCGCTCGGCGAAGAAACCGGTATCGATGCAGCGCTTCACGTCGCGGTCGAGGAGGCGCGCGCTCACCAGGGTGTGCGGATTGAAGGTGGCGACGCCCAAGGGGTCGCCGCTGGCGCTGCGCAGGCTGACCAGCGTGCCCGGCGCCAGCGCCTTCGCCGCCGCGTCCATCGTCACTTCATTGGAATAGATCCAGGGATGCCCGGCCGCGGCGCGGCGGTGACGCCCGGGCTGCAGCAGGATCGCGGGGCGCGCCTTGGGATCATCGGCCATGATGGCGGCGAGTGTAGCCGCGGGAAGCTCGGCGACAAGGTGAACAGCCCGTCGGGAGCGGGCTATCGCGGTTGCTTGCGCAACTGCTGGCAGCCGCGCGCGACGACGCGCGCCGCTACCATTGCTCGCGCCAGGGCCTGAGGTCGAGCTCGTGCGTCCAGGCGCTGCGGTGCTGGCGGTGGAGCTGCCAGTAATTCTCGGCGATGGCGTCGGGGTCGAGGATGCCGTCCTCGGATTTGAGCGCGTAGCGCTCGGGGAAATTGTCGCGGATGAAGGCGGTGTCGATGGCGCCGTCGATGAGCGTGTGCGCGACATGGATGCCCTGCGGCCCCAGCTCGCGCGCCATGCTTTGCGCCAGCGCGCGCAAGGCATGCTTGGCGCCGGAGAAGGCAGCGAAGCCGTCGCGGCCGCGGATGCTGGCGGTGGCGCCGGTGAAGAGGATGGTGCCATGCCCGCGCGGCACCATCACCTTCGCCACCTCGCGTCCCATCAGGAAGCCGGCGAAGCATCCCATCTCCCAGACCTTTAAATAGACGCGGCTCGTGGTCTCGCGGATAGGGAAGCGCACGTTGGCGCCGATGTTGAACACCGCGACCTCGATCGCGCCCTCTTCACGCTCGATGCGCTGGACGAGATCGATCATCTGCTCCTCCTTGCGCGCATCGGCGCCGAAGGGGATGGCGGTGCCGCCCTCGGCGCGGATCGCGTCGACCAGCGGCGCGAGCTTGTCGCCATGGCGGCGCACGACGCAGGCGACCAGGCCCTCGCGCGCAAAGCGCCGGGCGATGGCGCCGCCGAGCGCGTCGCCCGCGCCGATGACCAGTGCGACTTCCGTCCCCATGGCCTCTCTCCTCAGGCTTGCGGCACCAGCACGATGGTCTGGCAGACGTGGCCGAGACGCCCGCGTTCGTCATAAAGCTCGCCGTCGGTCAGTCCCATGCCCTCCGGGCGCCAGTCGGACCGTGCCTTGACGCCGATCCAGCCGCCGGCGACCGGGCGCGAGGCATGAACGGAAAGGTCGACGTTGGGAAAGGTATAGCCGGAAAGCGCGTGGCGGTGATCGCGCAGCGAGAAGGGCGGAGCGTTGTCGGCGATGGCGAAGACCGAGGCGAAGGCGTGGTCGAACGGCACCAGCGGCCGCAACAGCCGTCCCCATTTCATGCCCTCTCGATCGACGCGCAGGTCGAGCGCGTCGAAGAGCGTGCTCTGCCGGAAGCGCGGCTTGAGCGGCCAGGGCGGCAGCGAGGAGGGATCGCAAAGGAGCGTCGGCTCCGCCGGCGTGTTCGCGACCGGCTGCGGGCTGATGCAGGAGGCCATGCCCTTGGCGATCAGCTTGCCGTCCGCCAGCAGCACCGTCTCGAGCGCGCCGGTGCGGCCGCCCTTGCGCAGCAGCTCGCTGCGCGTCTCCAACAGCGCCGGCGGCGCCGGGCGCAGCAGCAGCACCGAGGCGCTCAACATGGAGCCGAGGCCGTGCTCGCGCGCTTGCCGCTCCATCTCGGCAACGATGAGGCCCGAGATCGCGCCGCCGTGAAGCCCGCCGAAGGGGCCGCCCGCCTCCGGATGCGGCCGCCACCGCGCGCCCTCGCGGGCAAAGATGGGGTCGGGAAGGCCGGGGCTGTCCATGGCTCAGCCCGCCCGGCGATAGGCCTGGCCGCGCAGCGCGTCCTCGACGAAATCGAGCCGGTCCTGGCCGAAGAACATCTCCTCGCCGACGAAGAAGGTCGGCGCGCCAAAGACGCCGCGGGCCACCGCCGCCTCGGTCCAGGCCTTGAGCGTCTGCTTTACTTCCTCTTCGGCGATGCGCGCCAGGATACGGCGATCGTCGAGCCCGGCCTCGCGGAGCGCGGCGGCGAAGACCGCGTCGTCGTCCATCTTGCGCCCGTCGCGCCACATGCCGGCAAAGGCCGCATCGCTGTAGCGCTCGAGATAGCCCTCCTCGACGGCGACGACGGCGCCGCGCATCAGCCGCAGCGTGTTGACGGGAAAATGCGGATTGCGCCGGAACGGCACCTGGTATTTGGCGACGAAGCGCTCAAGCTCGCGCGCGCTATAGGCCGCTTTCACCTTGCTGAAGGCGGGGCTGGTGTTGCCGGTAAGCTGGAACACGCCGCCGAGCAGCATCGGCCGCCAGACCACCGCCGCTTCCGCCCGCCGCGCGATCTCCGGCAGGCGCCGATGGGCGATATAGGAATAGGGGCTGCCATAGTCGAAATAGAACTCGACGGTGCCGGGCATCGGGGTCTCCGCGCTTGAGTTCCGAAAGGGAACGCTGCTAGCATGCGTTCTGAAAAGGAACTTGTCAAACAGCAAGCGGGCGAGGACGGCCATGCGTTGGGCGGAGTTGGATCGCGAGGCGTGCTCGGTGGCACGGACGGTCTCGGTCATCGGCGACCGCTGGACCCTGATGATCCTGCGCGACTGCTTCTTGCGGATACGCCGCTTCGAGGAATTCGAGCGCCGCCTCGGCATCACCCGCCATGTCCTGGCCGACCGGCTGAAGAAGCTGGTTGCGGCCGGCGTGCTGGCGCGGGTCGCCTATCGGCAACGGCCGCCGCGCTACGAATACCGGTTGACCGAGAAAGGGCTCGATCTCCACGCCGTGCTGCTGGCGCTGGTACATTGGGGCGACTTGCACAAGGGCGATGAGCGTGGCCGGCCCATGCTCTATCAGCACCAGGAATGCGGCCATCTCTTCGACCCCGTGATGACCTGCTCGGCCTGCGGCGGCGCGGTGACGGCGCGCAATGTCCGCATTCTCGATGGACCGGGGGCGGCCAAAGCGGCCAACGACGCCTAATCGCCCACTACCGCGCCGTCGCGGCGCGGATCGGCGGCGCCTTCAAGCCCCTGCGGCGTGACAAGAATGCCGGTAAGGCCGCTCGGCCGGTCGCCGATCACGACGGTGTGACCGAGCGCCCGCAGCGCCGCCGCCATGGCCTCGGCGCCTGGCCGGGCTTCGACCTCGGTGGCGCCGTTGCGGTTGCCGTCACTGGGGAGATCGAAGGCGGCGGGCAGATCGTCATGCCCGTCGATGACGGCGATGATGGTCTTGGCGACGTCGTTGATGATCGCCGGTCCGCCGGCCGAGCCCACCACCAGCTTGAGCCTGCCGCCGGGGCCGAAGACCAGGGTCGGCGCCATGGCGCTGCGGGGCCGCTTGCCGGGCTCGACGCGGTTCGCCACCTCCCTGCCGCCGTCTTCCGGCACGAAGGAGAAATCGGTCAGCTCGTTGTTGAGCAGGAAGCCCCGCACCAGCAGCCGCGAGCCGAAGGCATTCTCGATCGTGGTCGTCATGGCGAGCGCGTCGCCGGCGCGATCGACGATCGCGATGTTGCTGGTGCCGGCCAGCTCCGGGGCGCGGTCGCGGCCCCAATCCGAGGCGTGGGCTCCCGGCGGATCGCCGGGCGCAGCCGGGCCCGCCATCGCATGGGCGGGATCGATGAGGCGCGAGCGGCGGGCGAGATAGGCGGGATCGAGCAGCCCGCGCACCGGCACCGGCACGAAATCCGCATCGGCGAGGAAGCGGTCGCGATCGGCATAGGCGAGCCGTCCCGCCTCGGCAAAGAGATGCGTCGCCGCGACCGAGCCGGGTCGGAGCCGTGCGAGATCGAAGCGTTGCAGCAGCCCCAGCACCTCCAGCAGGGTCACCGCCCCCGAGCTTGGCGGCCCCATGCCGCACAGGCGGTTGCCGCGATAGGCGCCGCACACCGGCGCGCGCTCCCGGGCGCGATAGCGCGCGAGATCCTCAAGCGTGAGATCGCCGGGATTGGCCGGCGCGCCGGTGACGGCGCGGACGATGTCGGCGGCGATCGGCCCAGAATAGAAGGCATCGGCGCCGCCGGCGGCGACAGCGCGCAAGGTCGCGGCGAAGTCGGGATCGACCAGCCGCGCCTTCGGCGCTCCGCCCGCATCGTAGAAATAACTTCGCGCCGGCTCGGCAAGGCGCAGGAACGGGTCGCGCGCCAGCAACGCCTTGAGCCGCGGCGATGGCTCGAAGCCCTGCTCTGCCAGCGCGATCGCCGGGGTGAAAAGTTCGGCCCAAGGGAGCTTGCCCCAACGGCGGTGGGCGAGCTCCAACGCCCGCAGCAGGCCGGGCACGCCGACCGAGCGGCCGCCGACCACCGCGCTGTAGAACGCCATTGGCCGGCCATCGGCACCGAGAAAGCGGTCCGGGCGCGCGGCGGCGGGAGCGGTCTCGCGCCCGTCGATGGTGACGACGCGCCGCTCCGCCGCCGACCAATAGACGAGAAAAGCGCCACCGCCGATGCCCGAGGATTGCGGCTCGACGAGGTTGAGCACGAGCTGGATGGCGATCGCGGCGTCGATGGCGCTGCCGCCCTGCCGCAAGATCCCAAGGCCGGCGGCCGAGGCCAGCGGGTTCGCCGCCGCCACCATGTCGTGGCGGGCGATGCCGGCATGCGGCTCGATCCGGCCCGTCGCCGGCTCGGGCGGCACCTGCGCCAAAGCGGGAACGGCGAGAAGCAAAAAGGCGAGAGCGAGGCCGGCGCGGCGTTTCACGCGAGCGATCGTTCCATGCGCGACGCGGCGGATCAAGCGGCCGAGATCCTTATGACCCGGGAAAGAGCGGCGTTGTCAGGCCGTCATCCCTCGGCAACAATCGCCGCATGAGCGTCGCTCCGGGACCGCGCAATCTCATCACCGACGTCGCCGGCATCCGCGTCGGCAATGCCGGGGATGACCGGGTGCGCAGCGGAGTCACCGTCGTGCTGCCGGAACGGTCGGCAGTCGCGGCGGTCGATGTGCGCGGCGGCGCGCCAGGGACGCGCGAGACCGACGCGCTCGATCCGACCTGCCTGGTGGCAAATGTCGACGCCGTGGTGCTGAGCGGCGGCTCCTCCTTCGGACTTGAGGCGGGCGCGGCGGCGATGACCTGGCTGGCGGCGCGCGGGGTCGGGTTTGCGGTCGGCGCGGCGCGCATCCCGGTGGTGCCGGCGGCGATCCTGTTCGACCTCCTGAACGGCGGCGACAAGGAATGGGGCGAAGCGGCGCCTTACGCGCGGCTGGCGCGCGAAGCCTGCGAAGCGGCGGCGGCCGACTTCGCGCTGGGCAATGTCGGCGCCGGTCTCGGCGCCAAGGCCGGCTCGCTCAAAGGCGGCCTCGGCAGCGTCTCGGCCGTGACGCCGGAGGGGCTGGCGGTCGGCGCGCTGGTGGCGGTGAACGCGCTGGGCGATACGGTGATGCCCGGGCAGAGCTGCTTCTGGGCCTGGCCTTTCGAGCGCGCCGGCGAGCTTGGCGGGCAGACGCCGCCGCGGGGTGCCGTGCCGGCCGACGAGGCGCTGGTCGCGTCGCCCTTCGCGCGCATCGGCGCCAATACCACCATCAGCGTCGTCGCCACCAACGCCGTCCTCGACAAGGCCGAGGCGCGCCGCGTCGCCATCATGGCGCAGGACGGCTATGCCCGGGCCATCCGCCCGGCGCATACGCCTTTCGACGGCGATACCGTCTTCGTGCTGGCGACCGGAGCCCATCCGCTTGCCGAGCCGCGCGCAGCGGCGCTGTCGCTGCTCGGGGCGCTTGCCGCCGATTGCATCGCCCGCGCCGTCGCCCGCGGCGTCTTCACGGCGGAAAGCCTGGGCGGGCTGATGAGCTATCGCGATTGGCTCAAGATCCGCGGCTGAGCCGCTCCGCCTCCCACGGGAAGACGATCCAGGTGTCCTGGCTCACCTCGGTGACGAAAGTGTCGACCATCGGCCGTCCGGCGGGCTTGGCATAGACCGTGGCGAAATGCGCCTGGGGCAGCATCTCGCGCACCACCCGCGCCGTTTCGCCGGTATCGACGAGGTCGTCGATGATGAGAAAGCCCTCACCGCCGCCGCCCAGCCCTTTCAGCACCTGCACCGCCCCCGGCTGCTGCGCGCGATCCTCGTAACTGAAGATGCAGATGGTGTCGATGAGGCGGATATCGAGCTCGCGCGCGACAATGGCGGCGGGCACGAGCCCGCCGCGCGTCACGGCGATGATGCCGCGGAACGGACCCAACTCCGCCAGCCGCCAGGCGAGCGCGCGGGCGTCGCGGTGGATCTCCTCCCAGCTTACCGGGAAATTCTTTCGCACCGGCGCCGACAAGGCTGAATCTCCTTCCCGCTGTCCGGCGACAGGCAGCCTCCAGCCCGCCTTGGCTCAGCGGACGTAGATCTGAACCTCGTTGACCATGACGTTGGCGCTGCTCGTCGCCGAGAGCGAGACGCGGTCGCCGGGCAGACCCATGTTGTTGAGCGAGCGCAAGACGTCCTGGGCGTTGCGCTTTGCGGCGTCGGTGTGCAGCGCCACCTGCGCCGGCGTGCCGGCATTGGGCGTGACGGCGACGAGATCGAAGGAGGCGTCGGGCCGCCGCTCGAGCGCGCGCCTTACCGCGTTGTAGAGCGCCTCCTGGTAGGGGACGTTTCGCCGGTCGAAGCGGATGACCATCAGCGGGCGGCGCTCGCCGATGCCGGTCAGCGTGCTTCCCCGCGCCGGCGTCAGGCTCGGGGTGGCGGAGGCGAAGGCGCGGTTGGCGAGGCTCTGGCCGTAGAGCTCGCCGTTCTTGATGGCGAGCGACAGGGTGACGAGATTGCTGCGCTCGTTGCTGACGTAGTTGCTCTGCCGGCTGATGTCGTCGGAGAGCGAGTTGAGCAGGCGGTCGATCAGCACCACGGTGCGGTTGACGTCGCTTTCGAGCAGCCCGAGCTGGCGGTGGTCCTCATCGACCGCGCCTTGCAGGCCATAGGCGGCTTTGACGGATTCCAGAATATAGGCGGCGAGCGAGGAATCGCTGGCGGCCTGGTTGGAAAGGCTGTTGAGCTTGGCGATGTCGTCGCTCATGCGATCAAGCGCGCCTTGCGCCTGGTTCCATTGAGCGATGAGTTCGGGATTGCCGGGCGTCGTGCCCACCTGGAGGCGGGAATTGATGGTGCCGACCAGGCTGTAATAGGTCGCGGCGTCCTGCGCCATGCCCTGGCGCAACTGCTGCAGCGCGCCGTTCTGCTGATTGATGTTGTCTTGCAGCCGCTGCAGGTCGTTGCGCAGCGCGGCCACTTTGGCCCCGACATAGGTACCGGTGGGCGAGCCGGGCGTCACCGGCGGCGCGGCGAAGCTGCCCGTGCCGAGCGCCGGCGGCTGACGCACGCCCACGGTCGGTTGCGGATTGAGCTCTGCCGAGGAGGGGGGGATGGGGATGACCGTGCCGCCGCCGGCGGCGGACGGTTTGGCGGTGGTGCTGGTTTCTTCCTCGCCGGTAAGGGAGGACCAGACGGAATCGGCGGTATTGCCGATATAGGAGCAGCCGGAAAGCAGCAGCGCTGCCATGGCCGCGCCAAGATGCGAGCGACGAACTACCATGCTAAGTGGCTACCTTTGCCTCAGCGTCCCCACCACACGACACAGGCCCGATGATCTCGCCGAGATACCGAAATCATCACCCCTTCATCAGCCTGAAACCCCTTGCAGATACTACGCAATGGCCGTTCTACCCACAAGCAGGTTTCGTCGTGGGGGGCCGATCGCCCGGGCCGTCTTGCCTTCGGCCGGCGATGCCGCTAGCTTCCGCCGTTCTCCGCAGCCGGCTGCGCCGACAATTGCGCCCGTAGCTCAACTGGATAGAGCACCAGACTACGGATCTGGGGGTTGGGAGTTCGAATCTCTCCGGGCGCGCCATTTATTTCAGCGACTTAGTCCCTCTGCGGCGGCCGGCCGCCTGCCGGAAGTATCTCGGAAGCAGCAGACGCAATCGCATTCGCGTGCTCCAGGGCCTGTGGACCCGCGCCTTCCCGCCATGTCTGGCGCGCGGTCTCTTCGCATCTGACGCAGAGGCGTCCGAGCTTACCCGAAGCCCGGATTTCTCTATGTACAGGCACATGTCGCGACGGCGATCTTCGGCGCCAGGCCAGAAGCCGGGGCATCGTAAGCGTCCGGGCGGCGCCCCCTGGCGCCAAAGAACGCCGTCCCTCCGGAATCGCAGCCCGTTGACCCGCTGCCACATCGCCCCATCCCTGCGCAACCCAGACCCATCCCGCGTCCCAGACGGGCTCTTGCTCCCACCAACGCGCCAACCGGCTGCAACGCAGCGCGTGCCTGCGTGAAAAATCCAGGCCAGGGGCTTCCCGGCAGGGGGCGCCCCCTTGTGGTTGTGCACCTCTGCATCTCGATCTATTGCCTACTCCATTATGGAAAAATTGTCCGGGCGGACGATGTCGGCGGGGCGGGACGTGACCTGTCCGGGGAGCAATAGCACTCGGATAAGCGACCCCGATGCCGGGACTGAGCTCGAGGCGGTCTATGCCGCTCGCAGCCTTTGGTCTGATCCGCTCACCCTGCCTCCCGGCATCGCAGGACACCAAATCCAATCCCTTGCGAAGGCGGCGGCGCGCCGGAGCTTCGTCGCCACCATTGGAACCGGCCCCGGCAAGGCACCCTGCTTTTTTGCTCTCATCGGCGATGCCGCGACAGGAGCGGGGGCGGCGGGCGAGATTCCATGCAAGCGGGCGATCGCCGCCGGCCAAGAGGAAGCGGACGAGGAGGACCGAACTCACAAGCTCCGTCCGATATTCCGCATGACGCGACCATGCGTCACGGCCTCGGCCGCAAAGCGACGGCTCTGCTTGCGCAGTAATTAAGCCGACCTCGCGGCTCAGCGCGACAAGCCGGGCAGCGGCACGCTCGTCGTGTATTTGATCGTCTTCAGAACGATCACTGAATTGACGGTGCATATGTCCGAGAGGGTCATGATCCGATACCTGAGCACTTCTTCGTATTCCGCCAGATTGGGCGCGATGACATGCAGCAGGAAATCCGTGTCACCGGCGGTCGAGTAGCACTCGATGACCTCTTTGACATCCTGAATGCCGCTGGTGAAACGATTGAGCGTAACGGGATCGTGATACTTTAGTCGAACCCTGAGAAAGGCGGTGACATGAAATCCGAGCCGTTCGCGATCGAGGAGCGTCACCCGCCTCACAATGACGCCCATTTCCTCGAGACGTTTGACACGGCGCCAGCACGGCGTTCTGGAAAGGCCGACGCGCCCCGCAAGCTCCTCCATGGATTGATCGGCGGCGTCCTGCAAGCTGCGCAATATACGGCAATCAAATTCATCAAACTGGAACACGGGAGCGGCACCCAGGCCGATTTCCCGAGGTTTGCCAACGTTATGTGCGCCGCCGGTCACGGAGCCTTGCTTCTCGAGCTCGTCACTTACTGAATTCATTTCCCAAGTTGAACCCATTTCCCAACGCTCTTGCGCGTCTCAACGTCAGCTCACGGCTGAAAACCATAACGATTGTTCGCGGCAGAATACCATATTTTTTTGCATAGGACGGCCGTTCTAATGACGGGCCTTATGGTCGCCGGTTGTTGCGCCGGACGGCGGTCGACGCCTCAATTTTGCACACATTGCCTTCGGGGCCGGCGTTACAGTGTTTTGAGGGAAGCACGAATATAGCCCTTTTGGATAGCATAAAAGAGACAAGGAGCTCGCCGAGCATGTTGACCCCGGAGACAAACGACATCTTGACCCGGGTTGGTCGCGGGACGCCGATGGGCAATTTGATGCGATGCTATTGGCATCCGATTGCCGCCGTCGCGCAACTCGATGCCAATCCATTCCGCACGCTGCCCGTGGAATTGCTCTGCGAGAAGCTGGTTCTGTTCCGCGACCGAAGAGGAAAATTGGGCCTGATCGAAGGGCGCTGCGCGCATCGCCGCGTGAACCTGGTGAATGGAATCGTCGAGGAAGACGGTTTGCGCTGCCCTTATCACGGCTGGAAGTACGACCGCGGCGGAAACTGCATCGAGCAGCCGTTCGAGAAAACGTCGCGCCCCGACGGCGACTACAAGTCCCGATGCGGCCTGAAAGGATATCCGGTGCAGGAACTTGCCGGCCTCATTTGGGCCTATCTCGGAGCGGAGCCGGTTCCGCTGCTCCCCCGCTGGGCGCCCCTGGTGTGGGAGGAGGCGGTACGCGACATCGCGACCGTTGTTCTTCCGTGCAACTGGCTGCAGTGCCAGGAGAACTCTCCGGACCCGGTGCATACCCAATGGCTGCACGCCTATCTCGACGGCTACGTGCGCTCGGTCGTCGGGCAGGTGGACAAGACCGATTTTCGCAAGCTCGGGCCGACGGCCGGACGGGAGACGCAAAGGATCCGGTTCAGCGAATTCGCTTACGGTCAGATCAAGATGCGGATGGTCGAAGGCGACACCGGCGAGGAGGAGGATTGGACGGTTGGCCATCCAACGATGTTCCCCAACGGCCTGCTGACCGGCTGCCAATGGGCATACACGATGCAGTACCGCGTGCCCATGAACGACACCAGCACCTATCACGTTTCGCTCTATGTTTTCCCCGCGGCGCCGGGCACGACGGCGCCGCGTCAAGAGCGGGTGCCCCATCGCGAGGTTCCGCTCAAAGACGAGAAGGGACGATGGATTCTCGATTCGACGTTCAACCAGGATTACATGGCCTGGACCGAGCAGGGTCCGATTGCGGAGCGGCACCTCGAGAAGCTGGGGCTGTCCGATCAAGGGATCGTCCTCTATCGGCAGATGCTGCTGCGCGAGATCGAAAGGGTCAAACGCGGCGAGGATCCGATGGGCGTGTTCCGGGATCCCGCCCTGAACATCTGCGTCGACTTGCCGCGGGAGCGCGTGAAGCATCGCCTGACGTCCCGCCCCGTCTACAGACCCGCGACGGGCGCCATCGCCAGCGATCACGGCTACAGCGAGGATGCCGAGCTGATCGAGCAGGCGCTCGCAACCTGGGACACCATTCCCGCCTACGCGCGCGTCGCCGCCGCGGAATAGGGGAGCATCATGACCCGCTCGCTCCATCTCGGAGTCTCTCCGGGCCGAAAAAGGCCGTACATGCTGCCCTTGAACAACCCGTCGGTCGTTTCGCCCGGCGATGCAGGCCACCTTCGCCCCGATGATCTGGTGGTGGGCGTCCTGGCGGCAGGGCGGGCGCGCGCCTATCCGTGGTGGATATTGGCCAACCACCACATTGCAAACGATGTGCTTATCCTTTCGAGCGATCCCAAGGGCTATTTGCTGAGCAGCGAGACCAACAGCGCGGGCAGACCGCTTGCGCCCTGGTACGAGACCGTCCCGCTCCTGGTCACGCTCTGCGAGCACTGCGCCGGCTGCTCCGCCTATATGCCGGTGTTCGAGGATGCGCCGGAAAATCCGCTGATTTTCATCTTCGCCGAGCGCAGCAGCTCCGCCTACAGCTCGGTGGGCACCTACACCATATCGGACGTCGAAACGCAGAGCCGCTGGCATCCTTTCACCGGAAGAGCCTACAGCGGCCCGCTCGAGGGGCGGCGGTTGAAACGCATCCCCGCCTTCATCGAACGCTGGGACACGTGGCGGCGCGAGTTTCCCAAGACGGACGTGGCGTTCGCGGCGGAAGAGATGAGAACCCGCTTCCACGTTCGCCAGCTTCCCCGCGTGGAAACCGACACCGCCCACACGAGCACCTTGGTCGCGCGCAGGCAGGCCCCCGAGCGGATCGACCATCGCCTCGATCGGAACGAGCTCGTCCTTGGGATCGGCAACAGCGGCGGCGACAAGTCGATCGCCTACACGCTCTCCTACCTGAAGAAGGCCGGCGGGGTCCACCAGTTCAATTTCGACGGGGAACCTTGCCTCTTGCTGGCGAGCGGCGCGTACAGGGGATTCGCCTTCAGCCGGCGCGTCAACGGCGAGATCCTTGATTTCGAACGCGCCCCGGGCGACGCATTCCGCGTTCGCGACCACATCTCCCACTCCATTTGGAACTTCGTCGGCGAAGCCACGTCCGGCGGCTTTGCGGGAAGCAGGCTCGAGATGATTCCCGACAGCTACGTCTCGAAATGGTCGGACTGGAGCCTGGCCCATCCGGAGGCCGCGATCGGCGACCGCGTCGCCCCGGTTGAACCGCGCAAAGATCGCGTCGAAGACCGTCTGTTGCAGCAAGCCGCGGCACACCTCGAACCTCGGAGCCAACAATGATGGACGTCGTTCGTCAAACCGCCAAGGCCGGACGCCTCGTGATCTGGGAAGAGGTCGCACGCGACGGCGCGCAGGCAAAGACGCTGATGAATGCCAATCAGAGAGTGGCGATCGCGAGAGCGACCGGAGCGCTTTTCGGCCAACACGGCCCGCATCACGTCATCTTCGCCGCCGGACTCCCGGCGGTTTCCAGGGAAGAGGCGGAAATCATGCGGCAACTGGCCGACCAGGTGGACAATTGCACGCTGGCTCATCACGGTCGGGCGCGGCGCGAGGACATCGATCTCGGCGTCAACGCGCTCCGTGGCGCCAAGCACGGCCGGTTGACGTTTTTCATTCCCATGTCGGCGCCGATGGCCGCCGCCATGGGTCTTGGAACGCCCGAAGCCGCCCTCGCGCGAGGTCTCGACATCCTTGCCTACGCGCTGGACAAGGGAGGCGGAATGCCGGTGGACGTCGCCCTCATGGACACCGTCAATACCGATCCGCGCGCGGCCGCGGAAGCGGCAATGATGCTGCACGACGGCGGCGCGGCGATCATCAAGCTCTGCGACACGATCGGCGGCTTCTACCCCGTCGCCTGCGGGCGCTTCTTCGACACGTTCTTCGCCAGCCTCGACGATGACGTCGTCATCGGCGTGCATCAGCACAACGATCTCGGTTTTGCGCTCGCGAACAACCTGGAAGCCGTCCGAGCGGGCGCCCGCGTGGTTTCTTCGTCCTGGCTGGGCCTCGGCGAACGCAATGGTCTCGCGCCCACGGAGCAGACGATCTTCGCGCTCGGCTTCGATCGCGATACGCTGAGCGATCGGCTCGGCTGCGTTGCCGATTTCTGGCTGACCCCGCCGGATCTCACGGGCATCGTGCAGATTGCTCGAACCGTCAGCGAATTTGTCGGCATTCCCATCAGGGTCACCGACGCGATCGTCGGCACCGGCGTCAATTCGATTTCGACGGGGACGCCGTTCCGGGAGCGCCGGGTGTTCATGCCTTTCGACCCGCTCAAGGTGCTCGGGACGAAGGCGGAGGTGAAGCTCACCCATCTGGCCAGTCGCGCGGTGATCGTCGCGGTCGCCGCCGAAGCCGGTGTCACGCTCGAAGCGCCGGTCGTCGAAGCCGCCCTGCATTGGGTGAAGCACAAAGCCTATCAGCAAGGCAGCGCCGAGGTGTCGAAGGCGACATTCCTCGAATATCTGCGGCAACAGTCAAGCGAAGCCGCGTCCGCGCGGGCCTGAGCGCTCTCCACCTCGCGCCGGCTCGCCTGCAAGTGTCGAGTTTCGGCGGACCAACGCCGCTTACGGTGCTTGCCGGACGCGCGCCCGTGTCCGGGAGTCGGATCGAGGAGGCACGGCGATGATCAATTCCGCGCCGCCACGCAGGCGGCCCAGAACCCTCTTCGACAAGATTTGGCAGCGGCACGTCGTCAGCGATTTCGGCGATGGACTCTGCCTGCTTTATATCGATCGGATCCTGCTGCACGAGCGAGGCGGCGGAATGGCCCTCGCGGCGCTGTCGAGGGCGGGGCGGAGGGTGCGTCGTCCCGAGACGGTGTTTGCGACGTTCGACCACGTTCTCGACACGCGGCCGGGCCGGACCGGCGCGGCTCTCGCATCGGGAGGCGCCGAGTTCATCGACGCGCTGCGGCGGGGTTCGGCGTTCCACGGCGTCGAATTATTCGACATAGCGGACGAGCGGCAAGGGATCGTTCACGTCATATCGCCCGAGCAGGCGATCGTATTGCCCGGGACGACCGTCGTATGCAACGACAGCCATACCTGCACGCTCGGCGGCGTCTCGACGCTGGGATTGGGAATCGGAACCTCGGACATCGAGCACGTTCTCGCGACTCAGACATTGGTGACGCATCGCCCGAAGACGATGCGCCTTCGTCTCGAGGGAAGACTCCCGGCGAGCCTGACGGCGAAGGATCTCGTCCTTCACGTCATCGGCACGATCGGCGCCGCGGGCGCCAACGGCTACGCGGTGGAGATGGCGGGCGCCATTGTTCGCGACATGACCGTGGAGGAACGTCTGACGGTTTGCAACATGGCCGTCGAATTCGCCGCCCGCAGCGCGGTCATTTCTCCCGATGAGAAGACGTTTCGTTACCTCGCCGGCGGCACCTTTGCGCCGAAGCGCGCCCTGTGGGAACGGGCGGTGGCGGCATGGCGGGAATTGGCGTCGGATGCGGACGCCGTCTTCGATGCGGAGACGGTCGTCGATTGCGGCGACCTGGAGCCGCAAGTGACGTGGGGGACCAGCCCGGAGCACACGCTTCCCATAGGCGGGGCCGTTCCCCGTCCCGAGGAATGTCGGGACCCGGCGCGGGCTCGCCGCTCGCTTGAATACATGGAGTTGACACCCGGCATGCCGATCGCCGGATTGCCCGTCGATGGCGCGTTTATCGGCTCTTGCACCAACGGACGGCTCAGCGATCTGAGGACAGCCGCCGAGATCTTGAAGGACCGGCGTGTCGCCCCGACTGTCCGGGCGCTTTGCGTGCCGGGCTCTACGCGGGTGAAACGAATGGCCGAAGCCGAAGGATTGGATCGAATCTTCGTCAATGCGGGTTTCGAGTGGCGAGAATCCGGGTGCTCGCTCTGCTTCTCGGGCGGCGAGAATTTCGAGCCCGGGCGGCGCGTCATCACGACGACCAATCGGAACTTTGAGAACCGCCAAGGCAGGTTCGTTCGCTCTCATCTCGCCAGTCCAAAAACCGTCGCGGCCAGCGCCATTGCCGGCCATATCGTCGGCGCCGACATGTTGGGGAACCGTGCTCGATGACCTCCGAACCCGTCATACGCCTGACCGGCATCGCCGCTCCTCTCTTGCGCGACAATGTCGACACGGATCAGATCATCCCGTCTCGCGCCATTCGCCTGCAGAAAGCGGGGCTTGGTCGAAGTCTGTTCGCGGCGTGGCGCTATAGCGACGATGCGGGCTGCGAGAATCCGGAATTCGTGTTGAATCGCGAAGCCTACAGACGCGCGAACTTTCTGATCGGAGGCGCCAATTTCGGCTGTGGAAGCTCGCGAGAAGCCGCCGTCTGGGCCCTGAAGGATTTCGGATTTGCCGCCATCCTGGCCGAGAGCTTCGGAAACATCTTCTACGCCAATTGCATCGCCAACGGTCTCGTGCCGGTCGCGCTCGAGCGGACCGCAGTGAGCCGCCTGGCGGCGCTTGCCGAGGACGTCGAGGGAAGGGACCTCTTCCGCATCGATGTCGAGTCATGCACGGTCCATCCGCCGGACGGGTCCAGCATCCGCTTTTTCCTTCCCGTTCTCTATCGAAGGATGCTGGTCAGCGGGAAGAAGATGATTGACGTGGTGCTGGAACACGAGGACGAGATCGAGGCCTGTGAACAGCGCAACAGGGCTGAGCAACCCTGGCTCGTCCCAGTTCGCTGAAGCGGGCGGCGGAGTGATCGATCCGGCGAAGGAGCGATTGCGACCGGCGGGGGGACTATTCCACGGGGCTTGTCGTGTCGGGTTTTCTGGCCGCCGCTGCCCGTTGAGCCTGCATAACCTCGGCAAACCAGCCGAAACTCGATTCCGCGCCTGCCAATGCCTCGTCTTGGGTCGAATAACGACGATCCGAATAGTCGCCAATCAACGTCCAACGGCCGGCATCCTCCGGATCTCGCCGATACTCGTTGAAGAAAAACGTGCCGTCGGGGCGTTGCAACACATCGATGCACCGAAACCGATCGAAATCCTCGAGGCTGGCCACGACGATCATCGTGGATCGCCCATACGATCGACCGCGCCGATCCGCGGCGGACCCTTGTCGACGCAGCGAGGCTTTGGGGCGGATTTCGGCCAGGACATAGCAGGAATTACATTTTAAAGTGTTGACGCTTCGCGGGAAGCTTTTTTATACTAATAGTAGAATGCAGCATGATCAAGCGCATCGCATCATCAAGCCGTCGGAACTTGCCGGGCATGCGGCGGAGGACGGCGAGGCTTCCATCGAAGCCGTTCATGAGCTTTGCAATCCCGAGCCTACCGGCTCGCGACGAGCAATCCAGTTCCACTTTTGAACAACGGCAGGGGCGGACTCGATGAGAGGGCAAACAATGGGCAACTGGCGCAGGCCTCACTATGCCTGGACGGTGGCCGCCGTGACATTTCTGACATTGATGGTGGCTGCCGGCTTTCGCTCGACTCCGGGTGTCTTGCTGGTTCCGGTCGAGCAGGAATTCGGTTGGTCGCGCGGAACGACCTCTCTCGCGGTCGGCGTAAATCTTATTCTCTATGGCCTTATCGGTCCGTTTTCCGCCGCGATGATGGACAAGTTCGGCATCCGCCGCGTCATGTTGGCGGCCATTGCGATGGCTGGGAGCGGAGCGGCCGCGACGCTGTTGATGCAATCCTCGTGGCAGTTCGTCGCAGCCTGGGGAATCCTCGTGGGCGCCGGAACCGGCGTGACGGCAAACGTGCTCGCCGCCATGATCGTTTCCCGCTGGTTCACGGCGCGCCGCGGGCTGGTGATGGGATTGCTCACCGCCGCGGCGGCGGGCGGCCAACTTCTCTTCCTTCCGCTGCTCGCGAACTTCGCAACGCAATACGGCTGGCGCAGCGTGGCGATAACGATCGCCGGCGCCACCGTGGCCTTGCTCCCGGTTGTCGCGCTCTTGATGAGGGACCGTCCGGAAGACGTGGGGCTGGCACCCTATGGCGAACTGCCTTCGGCAAATGCGGCACGGCCGCCGGCGGCCCCTGCGGCCCCTCCTTTGGCCGCGGCCTTCAACGCCCTCGGTGCGGGATTGCGCTCGCGTGATTTCCTATTGCTCGCCGCGACTTTCTTCATCTGCGGCGGATCGACGAACGGCCTCATCGCGACCCATCTCATCCCGGCTTGCATCGACAACGGCTTGGCCGAGGTGACCGGCGCGAGCCTGCTGGCCTTCATGGCCGTCTTCAATTTCATCGGCACGACCGGGTCGGGCTGGTTGACCGACCGGATAGACAGCCGAATACTCCTCAGCGCCTATTACGGGCTGCGCGGTCTCTCGCTGCTCTATCTGCCGTACTCGTTCGATTCCGTTTATGGCCTGTCCGTGTTCGCGGTATTCTACGGTTTGGACTGGATCGCAACGGTGCCGCCGACCGTCCGTCTCACGACGAATATTTTCGGCAAAGAGAAGACCGCCATCATGTACGGTTGGATCTATGTCATCCATTCGGTCGGCGGAGCGGCGGCCGCCTTCCTCGCGGGCGTGTTGAGGGCGGATCTGGGCAGCTATATCACGCCGTTCATGTCGGCGGGCGCGTTGTGCTTGATCGCTTCCGGGATGGTGCTGCTCATCGGCAGCCGCGAAACCCGCGGCAGGACAAGCGGTCTTCCGGCAGGGCACATCGCCCCGCCGCAGCACTCCGCCTGACCCAAGCCAGGGTCGGCACTGCGACGGATGGCATAGGTTGGCGTGGCGGGCAGCGCGGCGCCGCCGCCGATGGGTCAGCGCCAGCCACGTCCGCCGGTGCCGCAGCGCGTGATGGCCGCTGGCCGAGCGGGACCGGCCTATCAAAGCCGGCGTGGCCCGGCGCGGCCGGTCTTCGTCGCTGGGACCTGAGCCAAGACTAACAGGACGCGCCTGTACGGCCGGGTGCCGGGGGGGGGGGACGGAGGCTTGTGGCCAGGGCGCTTCAGGGCCGGCGGCGAAGGACGACCTTGCCCTGGGCATTTTTTGCCTCGCATCCGCGCGGGACAGCAGCTTTTGCCGCCCCTGCCGCGCGCGTCCGCCGGCGAAATCGCCCAGCCAGAGCCGCATTTTACGGCATGACTATTGCTTCCGCCGACGCGCAGGGCCTTCGACGCGCCGTGACTTCGGCATGGCCGCACCAGAGTGGAGCAGCACGTGGACTTTCTCGTCAGCCTCGCCGCCGTTATCGACCGGTTCGATCCGAGCATCACTGGGTTCCTCGATAATTTCCGCGCCGATGACGTGCCGCTGAGGCTCTCCGTCGCCATTGTCGCGGCCGGCACCGTTCTTCTCGCCATGCTCGCGATATGGGGCACGATCGCCTGGCGGCGGATAACGCGGCTGCATCGCCCGGTGCGATCCTCCGGCACGTGCCTCGAGTTCGCGAGGCGCTTCGAGCAGATCGACATCCTTTTGTCCCAGTCGATATTTGGCTCGACATGGAATGAATACCGGGCGGTGCTCAGAAGGGAGGGCGGCAGAATTCTCTATCCTCGGCCGCCGGGCGAGTATTTCGGGCTGCATGCGCTCGGCCAGGCGGCGTTCCCGGACCGGTTGTTCGCGGCGGCTCATGGCTATTTCATCGGCATCGGATTGCTGCTCACCTTCGTCGGACTGGTCGCCGCCCTGAAATTCGCCGCCGCCGGGGTGGCATCCACCGACGTCGCCGTCGCCAAGCAGGCGCTCAATGCGCTGCTCAGCGCGGCGTCGTTCAAATTCATGACCTCGATCGCGGGCCTCGGTTGCTCGCTGGTGCTTTCGCTTGCCGCGCGCTCGATGACCTATGTCGTCGAGAATGCCACGGCGACGCTGGCCCGGGATCTGGAGTCGCTGATGGTGCCGATCGTGGCGGAGAGCATTGCCTATGATCAGCTCGCCATCGCCCGCGAACAGGCCCTCCAGCTTGAGAAGCTCACTTCGACCCTCGCCGCCGCGGCCGCGAGCAAGGTCGCAAGCGGCGACGCTGCCGAGCGCGACCGCGAGGGCGTGCCGCAGATGGTGCGCGAGGTGGTCAAGGAAATGCGCAGCGCCGGCGCCGTCGAGATGCGGCAGCTCGCTTCGATGCTGGGAGAGGTCGGCGCTGCCATCGGTCGGACGCAACATCATATCGACAGATCCGGCGAGGCCTTCACCGATCGCATGAGCTCGGCCGCCTCGCAATTGCTGACCGCGGCTGCGACCCTCAGGCAGGAGGTGGGTGGCCGGATGAACGCCGTTGGCGACCGGCTCGACGTCTTGGCCGAGACGCTTGCCAAGAGCGAGATCCTATTGACCGCAGCGGCCGACGCCGCCGCGCAGCGATTGGCCAAAGGCGCCGAGGCGGCGGGCGGTGAAATTGCGCTCCGCGCCGCCGAAGCCAGCCGAGGGCTCCTGACGACGTCGGATGGGCTGGCGCAGCGCATCAGTGGCATGATCGACGGTTTCGACGGCTTCAATACGGCTCTCGGCTCCCAGATCGAGAGCATGCGGCAGATCGTTTCGTCGCTTGATGCCGCCAAGGGGGCGCTGGATGGAAGCGCCGCCACCTGGGCCCGGTCCAGCGATCCGATCGTGGCGGCGGTCGACGCTTCGAAGGGCGTGGCGCAAGAACTGGGACTCGTCGCCGATCGCGTCGCCGCCTGCCAGAACGACATGTCCGACATGGCCAAGGCGATGAGCGCGATTTCGGACAAGGCCGCCGCCGTCTGGGACAAGTACCAGGGACGTTTCGAGAAAGTGGACGACGACCTGAAAGCGGTCTTCCTGCGGCTGGAGGAGGGAACGCGCGCCTTCGGCAAGGAAGTCATGGAGTTCGTCGGCAAGCTCGATGCCAATTTGGCGGCGGGGACGCAGGCCCTGTCCATCGGCACCGAGGAGCTGCGCGAGGTGGCGGAGATACTGGTGGCCAATACCACGGCGAAAGCGGCCTGACATGCGCAGAACGGCAACCGCCGGGCGCGCGCCGCGCGCAAGCCTCCGCCACAAGAAGGCGGAGGGCGGCGACTACTTCGCCTCGATGACGGATTTGATGCTGGGCCTGCTGTTCGTCTTCATCATCATGCTCATGGCCTTCGCCCTCAATCTGCGCGAGGCGGAGCGAAAAATGTCAAGCACGACGCGAGAGCTGAGCGAGGCGCATGAGGCGCGCCGCGAGATGTTGCGCGACATCGCCAGGCTGCTTGAGGGGCATCTCCCCGTCACGGTGGACGAAGAGAACGGCACGCTGCAACTGGGAAGCGACGTTCTCTTTCCCAGGGGCTCGGCGGAGACCTATCCCGATGCGCTTCCGAAACTGCGGACGCTCGGAACCGCTCTCGATCTGGTTCTGCCCTGCTATGCCGTCGCCGGCGACGGCCGGCTTCCCGCTCGCTGCGCGAGGAAGCGCAAGGGGCGGCTCGAGGCGGTTTATATCGAAGGCCATACCGACACGGCGCCGATCCGAACCTCTCATTTTCAGAACAACTGGGAGCTTTCGGCGGCGCGGGCGTCCGAGACGCTGGACAAGCTGATCGAGGGCAACGGGGACCTTGCAGAGCTTAGGAACGACAGGGGCGAGCGACTGATCGGCGTCAGCGGATACGGCGAATACCGCCCGGTCGACCGCACCGGCACGGAAGAAGGCATGAAGAAGAACCGCCGGATCGAACTGCGCTTCATCATGGTCTCGCCGGAAACGCCTGAATTGAGCCGGTTGAAGGAAGAGGTACGCTGGCGGGAGTCGCCGTGACGCTCAGGGCCGTTCTCCAGCACTCCCGATGCGCGCCCGTTCCGCTGCGTTTTGCCCCGCCGCGCAGGGCGAAGCTGCCGGAGGTGGCAGACCAGTTGCTTCGGCGCTATGGCGCCGGCGATGCGCCGCGCAAATCGGCGGCCGAGCTCGACGCGCTTCTGCGACGCTTGCGGAAAGCCGATTACGTCTGGGAAAACGTCCACCCGAGGGACCGGCTCACCGTCGCCTGGGTGCTGTGGCGAGGGCCGGAGCCGCCGGCAGAGAAGAGGTCATTTCTGTCCGCGTTCCTCAAATGGGTGGAAACGCCGTGGCGGCGCGTCCAAGCGCGCCACCTCGCTTCCGCCTGGGCCGCCGCTTTCGATCCCCAGCTCGCAAGCACCCGGCTGGTCGGAGAATGGCTTGCGGCTCGCGCCTCGCAACTCTCGGATCCCTGGTCCCGTCTTGCGGCCGAATTCGACGTCTTCTCGATCGAGCATGGACCGGCGCGGCTCGCGACGGAATTCCTTGCTTCGACAGAGAGCGAAAAGAGCTTCCTGGATCGTCTCCGGCTCACGGGTCCGGCGGCGGCGGGCGGATTGATGCTGGAGACGCTCGGCGCGGCGGCATCGTCGGTCGAAGTCTCGCTCGAGCGCGCGCCGCGTCTTGCGCTGCGTCTCATCGAGCTTTGCTGCCACGAAGGCGCTTTTCGGCCCGCGGCCATGGCGAAGGCGGCCCCAAGGCGCGCCCTATCGGTTGGGCTTAAAATCTGCGAGGCGCTGCTGCTGCCATGGCAGCAGGCCGAGCCGCCCGAGGAGGTGAGGAGACAGATCCTCGACCATCTTCTGGCCCATTATGGCGACGCACGGATCAGCGACGCGATCTGGGAAGACCTGCGGCCGCCGGCGAGAAAAATCATGCGCGGCTGGCTCAAGCGCAGGACCATCGAGACGTTCTTCCAGATGGTCGGCGAGACAAATCCGGGCGACCGAGGACGGCGCCAGGCGAGTCAAAGGTTCTGGACGGCATATCAGGATCACGTCGAGGACGCCTGGCTCCTTGCCGGACCGCTGCATTTCGCCTCCTTGAAGACGAAGAGGGCCATCGGGCACGGACGCCTCGCGGGCTGCCGCTCCGGCGACAGCGCGCTGCTGCTCAGGATCCGCGGCATGACGATCGCCGAAACGAGCAAATTTGATTCATGCCAAGCCTGGCTGGCGCACAGCGGTTTCGCCCCGTCCCTCTATTGCGACGGCACGAAACCGTACTGGCTCGCCGCCTTGGCGACCGGCGCCGATTTCTCGCCCGTCTACGCCCGAAACGGGAGCAGCTCGTGGCAGGATAGAATGCATGATTTCATAGAATACCATACGGGACTTTCGATCCCGCGGCATGAGTATTTGCTCCCCGCCCGTCCCCGCTGAGCGGCCTCGCGCGGATATTTCCTCCGGGCGGGCACAGCCGGCGTCCCCGGGATGGTCAGGACGAGCCGCGATGGGGCAAAGCGGTCGGCGCGCTGGCGCCGGCCGTGGCCGGTTTCTGCGCGGGCCGCCTGCACGGTTCCTCGCCCTGAGCGGTTCCCGGAGAAGGCCGGCGTCCTCTCTCCTGGTCATCGAAGCCCGTGGCCGCGCAACAAGCCGCTGCTTTCGCCGGGGCGATTGCAACACACATTTACGTATTATTTACCGGAGCCTGCTCACCCTAGGCTTGCGCCCGGCTGTGGGCGCGCAGTGTGCCGGGCGTGGAGGGGGCCTGGGCGACATGGCATCGTTTCCCGGCACCGATCAGTCCCGACCGGCCCGACATCATGCGCTGGTCTCGGCCCCGAGAGCCCGCGACCAGGATGCGGCTCTCCATCCGGAAGGGGGCGAGGACCTGACGCGCGTCGACCAGTTCGCGATCAGTCCGCTCACGCTCCGCTTCGTGAACGACCGGACCGAGCGGCGGTTCAGGATGGCCGACCTCGCCCGCGGATTGACCACGATCCGCGTGTTCCTCGTGGCCGCCTTTTTGCTTTTCGGCGCCTTCGGCATTCTCGATCTCTATGTCATTCCGGAGGTCAGGGGCATAGCCTGGATCATCCGGTATGTCGTCGTTTGTCCCTTCCTGCTGTCCGTCGTGCTCCTGACCTACTCGCCGCGCTTCGCGCGCATGGCGCAGCTCGCGCTGTCGTCGTGCATGTTTGCCTGCGGCATCGGCATCCTGGTCATGATCGCGCTTGCCGCGCCCGCCGGCAGCGCGCTTTATTATGCCGGCTTGATCATGGTGGTGATCTACGGCGCGAGCCTCGTGCGCCTGCGCTGGACGACGGCCGCCGCCATCTCGCTCCTGCTGGTCGCGCTTTACGAGATCGTCGCGCTCTATGCCAATCCGATCTCGGCGCGGCTGGTGATCAGCAACGACTTCTTTCTCTGCATGTCCGTCGCCGTCGGCGTTTTTTCGGGGTATGTCCAGGAACTCCAATCGCGGCGGGATTTCGTCAGCACCGAGCTGTTGTGGCGGGAGAAGGCGAGATCCGATCGGCTGCTCGAAGAGGCCGAGGCGGCCAGCAGATCGAAAAGCAACTTTCTGGCGATGATGAGCCACGAGCTGCGCACGCCGCTCAACGCCATTCTGGGCTTTAGCGAGATCATGCAGCGGCGCATGTTCGGGCCGATCGGGTCGGAGCGCTATGCGAGCTATGTGGAGGACATACACCATACCGCGCAGCATCTCCTGAGCGTGATCACCGATATTCTGGACCTGTCGAAGGCCGAAGTCGGAAAACTCACGCTCAACGAGCAGGACGTCGATCTTTTCGCGGTGCTGGATCAATGTTTCCGCCTGCTGCGCGACCGCGCGGCGGAGAACGGGCTGCGTTTGTCGCTTGAAGCGATCGACGATACCCGGCCGATCCTGCGCCTCGACCCGACCCTTATCAAGCAGGTCGTCATCAACATCCTCGGCAACGCGATCAAGTTCACCCCCGCCGGCGGATCGGTGAGCGGCCGTCTCGCCCTCGACCATGACGGCTCATGGCTGGTCACCTTTACCGATACCGGCATCGGCATCGCGGAGGCCGATCTGCCGCGCATCGTGGAACCTTTCGTACAGGTCGAGAGCGCCTTCGTGCAAAAGCACGGCGGCGCCGGGCTGGGATTGCCGCTCGTCAAGAAGATCGCGGAACTGCACGGCGGGAGCATCGCCATCAAAAGCAAACTCGGCGCCGGCACCACCGTCATCGTGCGGATCCCCCGCGAGCGGCTCGTCCGGACGGCCGACCGGGCGGTCGGCGCGGCATAGAGCCTGTCAGGCTCTTGGGGCTATGCCTGGCCCTTGCGTAGCGTCAGCAGGCAGACGCGGCCGGTTGGATCGAGCTGGAAGTCGATCGCCGCCGCGGGCAGGTCGGCGGCGAGGGCGCGCATGGCCGCCTCGTCGCGATAGACGATGCTCCAGTCGCAAAGGAATTCCATCGGCCAGAGATTGCCGATCGGCGTCTCCATCATGTTGCCGACGAGAAGCGTTCCGCCGGGCGCAAGCTGGGCGAACAACGAGTGAACGAGCAGGCGCGCGCGGCGCGCCGAAAGATAGTCGACGAAGCCGACGGTGTAGATCAGATCCTGCGGCGCGAGTTTGCCGAAGAGCTCGCCGGTCTTGAGCAACTGGATGAAGGAGGTATGCAGGCAGCTTACGCTCGCCTGGCCGTGCAGCCGCATCACCTCGAGATAGGTCTGCTCATAGGCCTGCGACAGCGCCGCGTGGTCCTGATCGATGAGCGTGAACTGCACGGGGCGCGGCAATTCCTTGAGCTGGAGGTAGTCGACGACCTCGCGTGCCGGCCCGCAGCCGAGCGTGGTGATGCGCGCCGGCCCCGACCGCGATGCCAGGACGGTGCCGGCGATCGCCTCTCGCATCATCACCATGCGCGTTGCGATGCATTCGGCGACGTCGAGCCCGAGCCGGTGAACCAGCCGGTCGCCAAGCCGCTCGCCTTCGCGGCGCCAGGCATACACCATGTTCATGACCTGAAAGTCACCGGGATAGCCGAGCGGCTTCTCGTAGCTGCGCCGCCAGATCGGGCCGCCCAGGAACTCGGGCACCAGCACGAATTCGCTGAACTGCTTTACCGCCCGGCGGGCCGTCTCGTCCGCCATGAGCGGCGCCACGATCTCGTTCGCGCGATGCCAGAGCGTGCGCCAACGCGGGAGAATGCGCTCCTCGGACGCTGCCAGCATCTCCGTGATCGCGGCTTCGCTCGGTCTCGTCTGCTCGAAGCGGATGAGCGCGGCGCGGCAACTGCGCAAGAGGTGCAAGACGTCCGCGCTGAGCTGCCGATATTCGGGCGGGACCGTACTCGCCGCATCGGTCAGCTCGTCGAGACCGGTGCGGACCAGCACCTCCTGGTATTTCGCGACGATCTGCCCGATGCCGATGCAGCCGTCGACAAGCCGCACGCCGATTTTGGCGCCCCGCGGCATCGGATCGACCCTGGCGATCTCGCCGGTGCCGTGGAACAGACAAACTCCGTGAATTCCGAGATCGACGAGCACGCGCTCGCCGACGGTGCATACCTCGTTCGAACCAGGCGTGGTGACCGCGCCGAGACCGCTAAGACTGATGTCCTCGAGCGCATGGTCTAGCCGGTCGATGGTTAGTTTCGGCAGCACTCCTTTAAAGAGATCGCGCACCCTATAACGCTCGGCACGGTAGAAGATCGTCCGACCGTGCTCCCCCGTCAACTCCTCGTAGCTCTTCATAGCCTGCTCCGCCGGCTCCCCCTTTGGCGCCGGCTGCCCCCCGGTGCAGACGCCTGCATTCCCCACAACCAACTATAGCCAAGGCGTGTAAGGTCACAAGAGACGAAACGTATGGTTGCGTGAATTGCAGCCCTCGTTTTCCCGGTTTTTGGGTTGGTCCCAGGCAAATCGATGAGAACGGATCGAGAATCTGTTTATTGAAGTGTCATGGCAGATGGACGCCGCCCGTCAACAGTTGCGCCACTACGTCCCTTGAAATGACGCAACGGCACCCGCGGGCGGCCTCCCCGATCGGGAACGACCGGGACCGCCGGAAAGGAATTTTCGCAGCCTAAATCAATACGTTGAGCAGTTGCGTGGGCGCCTCTTGCGGCACGGAGTGGAGGCGTGACCGGACGCGCTTATCCTCGACCATCGAGACGAAGATCGATCGACGTGTTCTGACGCTGTCTGACGCCGGTGTCCGCGGATTTCGCGCGAGCCTGGACATTTTGAAGGGTTAGCTCGGCGTATCATGCATAGCATCCTTTACGAGATCGGGGCCGTACTTTGTCGCCACTGCCGCGTCGAAAGGCGGGCTTGGCCGTTGCAAGGCGAAGCACCTGAGCGAGGGCAGGCGTCGTTCAATCCGCGGGGCGGTGCGACCGCCGGTCGCGGCGTGAGGCGTCATTGCAGACCTCTGAGGCACCGCAGCGAAAATCGGCCGCTCGTCCCACGGCGCCTGACATCGCCCTTCGTCCTCGGTATCCTCGGCCCTCCGCGGCGGTCCGGCAGGGAGGGGGAACGGCTATGGCATCCGAAAGCGACATCAGGAAGATGCTCATCGATGCCCTTTGGCCCAGCATCCAAGAAGCCGTGCGGCAGGAGCTTGTCGCGCTGGACGAAATGAAGGCGGAATTCGCCAGCAGCGCCGCCGCCCTCCGTCGCGAGGTCGATGAATTGAAAACCACGATCTCGGACGAGATCGCCCGTCGGACCAGTCTTGTTCTTAACGATCTCCAGCGTCACGTCGACCAGGAGATCGGCACGAAGCTGGGAGGCGTCCGATCGCAATTCGTCTTGAGCGCCGCGGAGCTGCACACGCTGCGGGACGACGTGACTCAGAAGATTGCGCGATTGGCGCAGGACGTGAGCCTGCTCGATCAGCGGCTGAAGACCGCCGGCGCCGCGCTGGCGGAAAAATCATCGCAGCAGCCCCCGAGCGCGGACGCGCCGGGCAGCGAAGCCGGAGCGCCCGATGCGGCCGCGGCAGGGCCGTTCTCTTCATCGAGAGGGCAGTGAGCGCCATCCACCCCCTTCGGAGAGCGTGGGTTCTTTTTCGCGGGCCGGGAGAAGCGCGGCACGGCCCGGAAATCCCCTCCTCTGCCGGTTAATTCGGCGCCGCCGCGACGCGCCGCCGACGAAGCGGGCCCGAATTTATCCGGCGGGCGGCGACGGCGCGGCACAAGCCGGCGGCTTCGCTTCGAGCCGTTCCGTAAAAGATGCGAGTAAGTATGGTTAAAAATAGATTGCTTTTTATTTAAACTTTCTTGCGGTTCATTCGGTATTTGTCTGAAATCTACCCCGAGGACGATGCCAAGGGGCTCATAATGAGCGCGTCAATGCTTATCAACGGCAAAACGGCGACTGGCGCCTTCCAAGGGGCGCCGGCGGTTCCCGAGCCGGCGTGGCTGGGGAAAACCTGGTGGCGGCGCGTGCCGCTACGCCGCCAGCGGCCGGCAACGACGTTTCAAAGGTGCCTTGCGCTTCACATCTTCGTCGCGCAGCGCGCCAGCGCCCTGGATTAGGACCGGCATCGCGGGTTTTTGTGGCGCGGCTGCGGCTCCCCTCCCGCGGCGCGCTTGGTGGGCGGCCGAGGAGCGGGTGTCCCCAACGACGCTCCTCGGCCGATCCTCCGCCCGGCCACTCGCCGGGCGCGTCCTTCGTGCGATCATCGATGGCGTTGCGCCGGAGCTTCGAGAGAAGAGCCGGCAGGAAACGCGCAGGAACTCGAAGGATATCGGGCGAAGACGTTAACGCTGAAGCGTCCGGTCGGACTGATTTGCGAACATCGGTCCGCCGGCTCGCGCGCCCACCGCGGGCGCATTGAAGTACTCGATCTGGTAAACCCGATCATAGTGGCCGAGCCGCGTGTGGATGAAGTTTCCCTCCCCATCCAGCGCAACCTCAGGCTTGACCGCCGACGACGTCGGACAGGTGACGTGGTTGCCGGCAACCGACGAGGATTTCACGCCGCCATTGGCGAAGAATTCGCGGTCAAAGACGCACTGCGCCGGAGGCGTGGCGTTCGAATAATGCTCGACGCCGTGAAACAACTTTCGCCCGTCCGGCAGATAGATATACCTGTACTGGCCGTCATAATCGACTTCGCTGGCACGATCGCGCCGTGCGGTTTGCGCGGAAAGCGGCCGGCCTTGCGCATCCAATTCGAAAGTCGTGGTCACATGCGAGGCCCCGGACGCGCTGACATAATCGAGCGTCACTCCGTCGTCCGAGTACTCGGAGGTCATCTCGGATTGAACCCTGCCGTCGGCCAGACGGGTCAGCACCCGGACCGGCCGGCCAGCGCTTGAATTCGCGATTTCGACGCTCTTGCGGAGTTCGCCGTTCGTCCTGAACGCGGCGCCGACGAGGAAACCGGCTGCATCGTAGGCAAAGTCGATCGTTTCCGTCTCTTTGGCCGCGTAATTCTCGCGGACGATGCGGGTGATTTCCCGCCTTTCGCCATAGAAGTACGAGGCATGAAAGCTGGTGCTCGCCGTGTTCAGGTCGGTATCGGTCTCGTCTAGGATCCGCCCGTCCTCATGGAAGCGGGTAACGGTCCGGCGGCTGATCTCGGGCCCGGGGCCCGCCGCGATCCGAAAGGTGAGGGTTACCTGCTTCACGTGCCCGAGATAACCCATCATCGCTGACGTCAGCGCCACGTCTTCGACCGGGAAGGAGAGGTAGGATTCCAGCCAGATCCGTTCCCCCGGCATGGTTGCCCCCGCATCCGGAGCGGTGGCGGCGAGCAAGCCGGCGACCAGCACGGCGATCGCCGCCAAGGGCGTTTTACGCATCTCGGTCGATTTCGACGGAACTGCCCCCGCGGCGGGCGGAGGAGCGCAAATCCATTTCACGGCCGTTCCTGGAGCTCAGGTAAAGCGAAGCAACGGCGTCGCACTGGGCAGCGAGCTCGCCGAGCGCATCGCAAATGGCGGCGGCATCCGCCGTCTGGGCTAGCTGCCGCAGGCCCGCGGCCTCGGCCAGAAGATGCTCGGCCATGTCCCGGGTTTCCTCGAGCGAAGCGTGACCGGCAGGCTTGCGACGGCGTGCGAGATCCACAGCCGCTCCTTGGCGCTGGTGGGAGGTTCAACACTGTCCCAGACAAGCATTAAGACTCATTGAACGGATAAGGGCGCGTTTCGTTCGGTCGGAATGGTCGACGGAGCGACGCTCCTTTCGCGTGTAAACGGGCAGAGGACCGACTGCGAATCGCCTCGCGCCCCTTTCGCCGGCGATTCCTATTCAAGCGAGTATCAGCATGGATTTCCTACGCTTCCTTGTGTTCCCGCCGGGATCGTCCTTCGAGCGATAGGTCTTGACCGGGGCTTGTGCTGCGCCCGGCGGCCTGCCACACCCGTGGCATGACCAAGTCTCAAGGTCCCGACGCGGATACCGGTGCGGCCAGGGGTTGGCGCGCGGGTTTCTTCCCGCTGCTCCTGGGCGGTTTGCTCGTCGGCCTATCGGTGCCGCGGCTCATGGCCGAAATCGCCTTGCTACCGGGCAATCATCTGCTCGACGCCGTGCAGCGTGGCGCGCGGCTGGGCGCCGGCGACCTTCAGAAGCTGATCGCGACGCAACGGCGCGCATTGGCCTGGACCGGGTCGGCGCGGATTCGGATCGATCTCGCCTCGGCGGAAATCTCGGCCGTCGACAACGAGCCGGGAGGAAGCGCATCCGACAATCAGACAATGGCGCGTGCGATAGAGGACCTGCGCGCCGGCCTCGTGCAGGCGCCGGCGGATCCCGAAGCCTGGACGCGCGCTGCTTACGCCGGAATCGCCGAAGGACAGCCGGCGCGGCAGATCGTGCCCATCTTGGCCATGGCGATCGAAACCGCCCCGATCGCGCCCGGGCTTATCTTTCCCAGGCTCGAACTTTGCCTCGTCGAATGGCCATATCTTTCCGAAGCGGTTCGCGCATTGGTTGACGAACAGATCCGCATCGCCTGGCGCCAATCGCCGGAGCATCTCGCCGGACTGGCGGCGGCGACCGGACGCAAAGACGCCGTCCGCGAAGCACTGGAAGAAAGCGATCGCGCCGCATTCGACGGCATCGCCAATCCTGCCAAGTAAGATTCTAGCCGGAGCGCCGGCGCGGCCAGGATTGAACCGCCGCTGCTCCCATGATGAAGGCGTAGGTGGCGGCTATGGCCGGGATCTGCAGGCCGAAATCGACCATGGAGTGACAGGCGACGAGCGTGGTCGCGCCGATCCCGATCGCGGGATAGACGGCGTCGCGACGGCGGCGATTGACGCCGAGGATGCAGCGAGCGAGAAGCGCCAGGGCGCTTAGGACCAGCGCAAATGCCGCCGGTATGCCGAGTTCCAGCGCGTTCTCGAGATAGGTATTATGCGCCTTGTCCCAATGGCCCTTGATCTGCTCGGTCTGGGCGAGGCGAAAAACCTCTTCGAATGTGCCATAACCGGTGCCGAGCCAGGGGCGCCGCGCGATTTGCTGCCGCGTGATCTCATACACCAGCGGGCGTCCCTCGTTTTCCAATTCGGTTCTGGCGATGCGCTCGGCGACCGGGCCGCCGCTAAACCCGATAAAAATCACGGTGCCGACGATGATCACGCCGCCGATCGCCATGACATGACGGCGCCTCAGCGTCCGCGAGGCCGCGACGGCGGCGATGAGCGCCGCGAGGCCCGCGAAGGAGCTGAGCACCCCGGCCCGCGAATCCGTCAGCAAGAGCGCCGTGATCAACGCAAACCAGCCCGGCAACAGCACGCCGCGCCAGCTTGAGAGGAGCTTCAGCAGGTTGACGAGCCAATCCCGCGGCGCCGCCGCGCCGGCGGCCGAGGACGACAATTGCTTTATCAGCATCCCCGACGCGCAGACCAATCCGAGACCGGCGTAAGTGGCGTAATTGTTGCGGTTGATGAAAGTGCTGGTCACCGAATTGAGATAGTATTTCTTGGGAAACCACAGCACCATCTGCGCGCCGGTGAAATGATCGAGCAGTCCGTAGCAGGCGTAGGCGAAGGCGGCGACGCTCAGACCAAGAAACGCCATCTCGGCGCGCTCGCGGGCGTGACAGAGCTGAAAGGCAAGCCAGAATATTCCGGCATAGCTTAACAATCGGATGGCCGCGGACACCGTGTTGAAGGGATCGATCGATATGGCGCCGCTCACGGGGGTGCCGAGCGCGGCTCCGGCGGCCCGCCATAGCGGATGATGCCACGCCTCCGGCGTAAAGGCGGATGCCTGGATCGCGATCCAGGCAATCGCCGCGGCGAAGGGCAAGAACCACGGCCAGGTGGGCCCGAGACGTTCCATGGGCACTGCGTTCGGGCGAAGCTGCATCGCGCCATAAGCCAGCAGCAGCAATCCCGTAATCCCGGCGATAATCCACCAGCTCATGGGATAGACCGAGCCCAGAGGAAGCGGCGAGCCGATCACCAGCGCGATCAGGACATAGAACAGCCCGGCGGCAATGCGGTCCACCCCGCCCTTCGCCCGGATGGCGGCGGCTTGCTGCACGGCCTTCGGCGCGCTTGCGGGCACCCGCACCCTGACGCCCGGACTAGCGTAAGGTCGGGCTCACCGGAAACGGCTGGAACGGGTGGGTTTCCGGCGTGCTTCTCAGCAACAGCGCGAAGTTCCCGCCGATCAGGGCATCCATCATGGCAACCAGCGCGTCGATCGTCGACTTGTCGTCGGACGAGCTCGGATCGGTCGAGTTAATCATCGTGAAATAGGAGCCTCGGCCGTAGCTTTTCGGTTGCCCATCGGCAGACGAGCCGAAAACCTCGCCATCGACGATCTGGACGATGGTCTTGTCGTTCAGCACCGTGAAATTGAACGAGGTGCCGCGCACGCCGAGAGTGCCGTTCGGCGTCTTTATCGTGTAGTCCTGATGGGCCATGCGGCCGGTTGCGAAGCGGAACACGCCTTCGCTCACCGACAAGAAGAAGGCGCCCTTGCTCGGATCCGGGTCGTAAACGAATTTGTCGAGAACCACGCGCGCTCTCGGTCCGAGCCGAAGCTTTGTCCCGTCGACAAACTCGATTTCCGAAGCCGCGTCGGGGGCGGTGGTGATGAGCTCGTTCTGCGCAACGTCGTCATGGATGACGAGCTGACGCACCTCCGTCTCGAGCGTACCGGTCACGGTCCGCACGACGATCACCGTCTGGCCGATGCCTTCGGCACGCGCCGGGCCGAGCGCGGCCACCATCATGAGCGCAACTATAGATATTGCAGTCCTGACAGCCCGCCCTGATGTACGCTTCATTTTTGCGCTCTCCCTCAAAAATGAGGGTTCTTCTAGTCAAGCGTGAGCACCTATACTATCGCGTTATTCGAATTTCGCAATGAATTTAGAGGCGAGCGATCGTGACGAAGACGGCGGAGGATATCGGACTCGGCGATAATCGGAGCGCCTGATGGGCCGGTGGCGAAACATGGCGCTGTCGACGCTCGTTCTCCTGCTGGCATTGGCCCTGCGCATCGTCGACCCGCCGGTCGTGAAGGAGCTGGAGCTGCGCACCTTCGACCTGCTGCAGGAGTTGAAGCCGCGGCACTACACGCCCCTTCCCGTTCGCGTCGTGGATATCGACGACGCCAGCCTAGAGCGTCTCGGACAGTGGCCGTGGCCGCGCACGACGCTGGCGGAGCTGATCGACCGTTTGAACACGCTGGGCGCCGCCGCCATTGGGCTCGATATCGTCCTTGCCGAACCCGATCGCACGTCGCCGGCGCGCAGCCTGCAGCAACTGCCCGACGCTCCTGAAGACGTCGCGCAGTGGCTCGCGAAGCTGCCCGACCACGATCGTATCTTGGCCGAAACGATCCGCACCGCGCCTGTGGTGACCGGCTTTGCCTTGACCACCGAGGGCGGCGGCCGCGCGCCGGCGCTGCAGGCGGGCTGGGTTTCGGCCGGAGATGAGCCGGCGCCCTTCGTGGCCTCTTATGACGGCGCCGTCGCGAGCCTGCCCGAAATTGAAGCCGCTGCCGCGGGAAACGGCAGTCTTAACCTTGTCACGGACCGGGACCGGCGCGTTCGGCGCGTTCCTTTGATCGTGCGCTACCGGGACACCCTCTATCCGACGCTGGTCGCGGAGTCGCTTCGCGTCGCCCAGGGAGCGCCGAGCTATCTCGTCAAGGCGTCCGGAGCAAGCGGGGTCGTCTCCTTCGGAGAGCGAACCGGCATCGTCGGCGTCAAGATCGGCGGACTATCCGCCGAGACCGACAGCGGCGGCGAGGTCTGGCTTTATGACACCGGCCACGTTCCGCAGCGCACCGTGCCGGCCTGGCGCGTCATGGACGGCAGCGCGACGGCGAGCGACATTCAAGGGGCCATCGTCCTCATCGGCGCCGGCGCGGCCGGTCTGAACGACCTGAAAGCGACGCCCCTGCACGCGGCCGTCCTCGGCGTGGAAATCGACGCCGAGATCCTCGAGCAAATTATATTGCAGGATTTTCTGCGGCGGCCGGATTGGGCGGCGGGAGCGGAATTGCTCTATATCCTGGTTCTCGGCGCCGCGCTCATCCTTGCCTTGCCTCGCTTCGGCGCCGCCGTGAGCGCGGCGTTCGCGGCGACCGTGCTGGCCGCGGCATTGGCGTTTTCCTGGTACTCCTTCGCCTCGCTGAAGCTGCTGTTCGATCCCATCTATCCCGCGATCTCGGTGATCTCGGTCTATCTCTGCGCGTCGCTCGTCAACCAGCTTCAAACCGAGGCCGACAAGCGGCGCATACGAAACGCCTTCAGCCATTACCTTGCGCCGGCTCTGGTCGAGCAGCTCGTCCGGGACCCTTCGAAACTTCGGCTGGGGGGCGAGCTTCGGCATATGACCTTTCTCTTTTCGGACATTCGCGGATTCACCTCGCTCGCCGAGCAATGCAAGTCGCGCCCCGAAGCCGTGACCGAGCTCGTCAACCGCTTCACGACCCGGATGACCCGGGCGATTTTCGATCACGGCGGCACGATCGACAAATACATGGGCGATTGCGTGATGGCCTTCTGGAACGCGCCGGTCGGTAACGAAGATCACGCCGCGGCGGCCTGCGCCGCGTCCTTGGCCATGCGCCGCGCGCTGAAGCAGCTCAACGAGGAACTTGCCGGAGAAACCTCGGCCGTCCAGCTCGCCAACGGCGAACGGGTGAGCATCCGCCTCGAGGCCGGCATCGGCATCAACACCGGCGAATGCATTGTCGGCAATCTCGGCTCCGAGATGCATTTCAACTATTCCGTCCTTGGCGATGCCGTCAATCTGGCCTCGCGGCTCGAAGGCGAATCCAAGGTCTATGGCGTTCCGATCGTCATCGGCGAGGAGACGGAAAAGCTGGCGAAGGGCTTCGCGACATTGGAGCTCGACAATGTTCCGGTGAAAGGCAAGCGCGAGTTGACCCGGATCTATGCGCTCCTCGGCGACCGCACGCTTGGCGAGGATCCCGTCTTTCTCACCTTTCGCGTGCACCACATGAAAATGCTTGCCGCCTATCGCGACCAGCAATGGCGCGCGGCGCGAGAGCTGGTCGCGATCTGCCGCAAGTTCTACCTCGACGATCTGGCGCAGCTCTATGACCTCTATCTCGCGCGCATTGCCGCCAATGAGCACAGGTCCGCCGCTCTCGCCGACCGCGAGCTGCCGGCCGACACCTCGTCCTAGCTGCCATCGGCAAGACCGCGACGCGGCGGATCGAGGGGCCGGCGCGCCGGATTTGCCGCGGCGTCGCCGGCGCCTCATACTGTCGCGCCGGCCGGATCTTCCCGGCCGCGGCGGGAGCAAGCCATGGTCGACATCCTCTTGCGCAATTGGTGGGCGCTGGCGCTGCGCGGCGTGGCGGCGCTGATCTTCGGCGTTCTCGCCTTCCTTTGGCCGGGCATCACGCTGACCGTGCTGATCTGGATCTTCGCCGCCTACATGCTGGTCGACGGCGTTCTTGCCGTGGTCGCCGGGCTCAGGGCGGCACAGCAGGGCAAGCGATGGTGGCCCTTTGCCGTCGAAGGCGTCCTCGACCTCATCGCCGGCGCCATCGCCTTTCTCTGGCCCGGCATCGCCTTGCTGACCTTCATCTACCTCATCGCTTTCTGGGCGATCCTCTCGGGCGTGGTGCTGCTCGCGGCGGCGGTGCAACTGCGGCGCATGCATGGCGAGAGCCTGCTCATCCTCGGCGGCCTGCTGTCGCTGGCTTGGGGCGTCATTTTCCTCTTCTGGCCGATGGCCGGCGCGCTGGCGATTGCCTGGTGGATCGGCGCCTACGCCTTCCTGTTCGGCGCCGTCATGGTGACGTTCGCGCTCCGCCTGCGCCGCCGCTGGCGCGACATGACTGCGACCTGACGCGCGGCGCCCTCGAACAAGGCGGCGTTTCTGCTGCCGGCTAAAGCTCGTGCTCGACCTCCACCGGCGGCGGCAGGCGCCGCTCGGGGGCGGGCTCGACCCGCGGCTGCTCGTCGACGGGGTGGGCGGCGCGCCTCACCGCCCAGGACATTTTCGGCGCCTCCGGTTTTCCGGCCTGCCGCAGCAGACGCAGGATATTGCCGCCGACGATCAGGGCTTCCTTCTCCGGGGGCAGGCCGAGCAGGCGGATCTTGTGCAGCTCGAGCCCGGGATGAAGCCAGGGGCCGTCGGAGCCGAACAGCACCTTGTGCGCTCCGGCGCGCGCCACCGCCTGCACGATGTAGTCGAAGCGTCGCACGCTGGAGGTGTCGGCGTAGACGTTGGGATAGCGCACAATTTGGTCCACAACTTGCTGATGCACTCGCCAGTCGTCGGCAAAGCTGCCGAGATGCGGGATGATGAAATTCACCTCGGGATAGCTCGGCGCCAGCATGTCCACGACATAGGCTTGGCCCGCCACGTCGAAGAGGATGGGCAGGCGGAAGGCGCGGGCGGTCTCGCAGATCTCGCGCGTCGCCATCGCCTCGTGCCCGTGCACCTTGATGCCGCGGAATCCCCAGCGCGTCACGGCGCGTTCGACCATCGCGAAGATGCGGCCCGCGTCGCGCGCTGCATGCACGAAGGCGAAGCCGATCAGCCGGCTCGGATGGCGCGCGACGATGCGCGACAACTCCAGATTGGCCTGGGCGTAGTTGCTGTGAAAGGGCGCGAAGACCACCGTCCGCGCGATGCCTGCCGCCCGCGCGCGTCGCAGATAGGGCTCGATGGGCGCGTCCGTGTTCCAGGGCGCGGTCATGATGTCGCCTTTTCCGGCGTGGCAGTGGCAATCGATGATCATGGTCGGCTCCTCCAGGCGGCGCGCTTATCCCGCCGCCAAGGCCGGGGCCGCCGGGCGCTCGGCGCCGAGCTCTCCCGCCGCGCCGATCGCGGCCAGAAACCAGATCGCGCTGGCGATGCCGTTGTAGAAAATCGGCAGGTGAAACTTCTCATTGGGCGCATGCATGCTGTCGTCGGGGAGCGCGAAGCCCATCAACACGGTCGGCGCGCCGAGCAGCTCCTGGAACGCGCTGGCGACGGGGATCGTGCCGCCGGAGCGCAGCAGCACGGGCGCGGTGCCGAAGCCTTTGCCGCAGGCCGCGGCGGCAGCGCGGATCGCGGGATGATTGGGATTGACGAGGGCGGGCCTGGCGCTGGCGAGCGTCCGCACCGTGGCACGCACGGCGGGCGGCGTGATCCGCGCGATATGCGCGCGCACCAGCCGGTCGATCTCGGCCGGGTCCTGGTCGGCGACCAGCCGGAAGCTGAGCTTCGCCAGAGCGCGCGCCGGGATCACGCCTTTGCCGCCCGGTCCCTGATAGCCGCCGGCAATGCCGTTGACGGTGAGCGCGGGGCGCAGCGTCAGCCGCTCGTAGAGCGAATAGCCGCGCTCGCCCCAGCCGCGCTCGCTCAGCGCGTCCTCGAGGATCGTCTCGTCGCTGGCGCCGACATGCGCCATGCGGGCGCGCTCCGCGCGGCTCCAGCGCCGCACGCGGCGGTAGAGGCCGGGTATCGCGATCCTGCCCTCGGCGTCATGCAGCTTGGCGATGATCTCGCACAGCGCTTGCAGCGGGTTCAGGACCGCGCCGCCGAAATTGCCCGAATGCAGATCGTGGCCGGGGCCGCGCAGCTCGAGCTCCAGGTAGAGCGCGCCGCGCGTGGCATAGGTGATCGCGGGCTGGTCGGGCGCGGGCATGATCGTGTCGGACATCACCGCGACATCGGCGGCGAGCGCGTCCCGGTTGCGCGCGATGAACGGCAGCAGATGCGGGCTGCCGATCTCCTCCTCCCCTTCGAACAAACAAGCGACGTTGACCGGCAAGGCGCCGCGGGTTTGGAGATAGGCTTCCAGCGCCTTGACGTGGACGAACATCTGGCCCTTGTTGTCGCATGCCCCGCGGGCGAAGAGATTCTCGCCGCGCATGGTAGGTTCGAAGGGCGGCGAGCGCCATTCGCGCAGCGGATCCGGGGGCTGCACGTCGTAATGCCCATAGACCAGCACCGTCGGCCGCGCCGGCGCGCCGCGCCAATGCGCGTAGACCAGCGGATGGCGCCGCGTCGGCACGATCCTGACCTCCTCCAGGCCGATCCGGCGCAGATGCTCGGCCAGCCAGTCGGCGCAGTTGACGAGGTCGTCGGCGTGCCGCGGCTGGGCGCTGACCGAGGGAAAGCGGATGAACTCCTTGAGCTCGTCCAGGAAGCGCCGGCGATGAACCTCCGCATAGGCGAGCGCGCGCTCGGTCGACATGGCGCACCGCCGCGGCGCGCGGCTCAGGCGAGAGCGGCGGCCGGACGCCGGCTCGGCACCGGCATCCGCCGGCTACGCCGCGTCGGCCGCGGGGCGGGGATCACGCCACCGTCCGCGCCGGCGCCCGCTGCGCCGGAGCGCCGTTCGGGCGGTTGGCCGGCGTCGGCGGCGTCGAGCGCGTCCAGGGCAGCACCCGGTTGGCGGCCGAGCGGCCGGCGAGCTGCATCGCCTGAGCGCTGGTGAGCCACTCCTCGGCATACTCCGCGATCTCGAGCAGCAGCGTCTCGAACTGCACGCGCGTGGTGTTGAGGATGTGCGGCTGCGCCAGCCAGCGCAGCACCTCGCGGCCGGTGACGCCCATGCGCTGGCGCGGCGAGGTGGAGAGGCGCTCCTTGTAGTAGCGCACCAGTACCTCCTCGACCACGTCCCAGGCGTTGTCGGCGCCGAAGAGCCGCTTGATGTCCGGCGCGTCGAGGATCTTGAACGCCTCCTCGAGGAGCTGCATGACCTCGACGCGGAGCACGTTGACGTCGCCGAAGGACAGCCATTTCAGGTTGTTGCGCAGATCGAGCCCGGCGCGCCGGACGATGGCGATCGAGCCGAAGCTCGGATCGTAGGCGCGCTCGCGGATGACGTCGGAGATGCGCTTGTCGCGCCAGAACAGCGTCACCTGCTGAATGAAATGGGTGAAGAGCCCGTGGAAGTCGGTGTTCGGCCGCGCGCCTTGCGGCGCCGGGCCGCCGCCATAGCCGAAGACGCGGCGATAAGCGGCGATGCGGTCGCGGTGGGTGTAGCGCAGCACCTGGCGGCGGTCGAACTGGTAGAGCGCAAAGGCGCCCTCGCCGCCGGAGAGCCGCACCGTCCCGGCGCGGAACAGCTCCTGCAGCTTCTGCACGACGCGGAAGACGCCGATCTTGTCGTGCTGCCAGAGATAGTACATGTCGCCGACGGCGACGATGCGCTCGGAGGTGATGGTGTCGTCATAGGCGGTGACGCCGGGCGGGATGCGCGTGCTGCCGAAATCGGGCGACGCGTCGGGACCGATGCCGGCGAGCGCGGAGAGGCCCTTGTCCGCCGGCGGCGAGGTTTTGCCGTCGTCGGTGGTGACCGACGCCATGAGATCGTCGATCTGCTTGGTGAGCGCGTCGGCGAGCTGCGGGTTGCTGACGAGATCCGCCGACAACCGGCTCGTGACCTGCTCGCGCAGGGCGGCGATGCGGTCATGAAGACTTTGGTACTCTTTTGCGGTTGCCATGGTTGCAACTCCCTATCAGGGCTTATTGCCGCGGCTGCAGGTAGGTCACGCCGACCGTGAAGGCGTTGCTGTAGAGCTCGTAGAGCTGTCCCGACAGCTTGCCGAGAGAGAACAGCACGCGGTCGGTGCTGATTGCCGAACCGGTCTGCTGCTGCGCGTACTGGTAGGTGGCAAACGCGTGGACGCAGAATTGCCAGACCATGTTGGCGAAATCCTCGCCCAGCGCGATCTTCCCGCCGGTCTGGATGATCGCCGGCGCCTCGTCGGTGACGTAGTTCTGGATCCACAGCAGCAGGTCCTCGAGAAAGATCTGCGGCAGCGGCGCGCCGTTGTAGGTGAGCAGCAGCGGATAGGTCTTGCGTTCCGCCGGGCCGAGGAAGACCGAATCGAGCACGAAGCGAACCTCGTCGACCGTCTCGCTGATGACGCCGAGCTGGCGCGAGATGAGGACCAGCTGGGTCCCGAGGAAGGGCGTCGTGGTGCTCATGAAGAAGAATTGGAAGCTGTTGGACCAGCTATTGAACAGCGCGTTGGTGTAGTCGACGAGCACGCGGAAGTTGGTGACGTTCTGCTCGTCGGCGACGGTATTGATGAAGCTCGGCTCGATGTCGGTCGCCGATGTCGGCTCGGCAAGGCCGAGCTCGTCGCGCAGATTGCCGAGCGTGCCGAGAATGCCGTCGGGTACCGTCCAGGGCGCGGGCTGCAGCAGTTGCGGCAGGTCGGTGGGCGGCAGGTTCGGCGGCAGCGGGCCGAGCAACGGGGTGATCGTAGGCGGAGTGGCCGGCGGATTGCCGGCGTTGATCTGAATCGCGATGCCCATCAGCATCTGGAAATACTGATGGACGCGGATGACGCGCGGGCCGCCGAGATAGGCGAGCTCGGCGACCAGCTCGCTGAACTGGCTGTGGGCGAGCTGCTTCAGGGCCGTGACGTATTCCGCATCGGCCGCGGGGTCGAGCGCGTAGAGGCCGTCGATGATCGGCAGCGCCTGATCGAGCAGCGTCTTCGCCATGGTGTAAAGGCTCGCCTGCGCGCCGCTGATGCCGCCGGCGAGATCGCTGGCCACGGCATAGCTGCGCGGCGTCCAGCTCGGCTGGACGTGGCCCTCGACCATGGTCAGGGCGAAGGACTGATTGAGCGCGCCGAGAAAGCCCTTGGGATCGTTGCCGCTGATCTTCCAGCCGAGAACATCCTGGAGCGCCTTCGCGACCACCGGGCCGAGAGCGCCGCCGCGGGCGGCGGAGCCGTTCCCGGTCGCGGGCATGCCGAGATTGGCGACCGGCGAGGGCGAATATCCCACCTCTTCCGTCAGGATGGGATAGGCCGGGGTCGGACCGCCCCCCGTCGGCGCCTTCGGCGGCGGCGGCGCGGGCGGGTAGGGCGGAAACGGCGGCCGGCCGTGCGGCGCCCAGGGCGGCGGTGGCACCTGCATGCCAACGCCCGGCGACGGCCCCAGTACCAGGGCGCCTCGCGCTGCCGGGCGTGCCTTTCTCGCTCTCCGTGCCATCTCGGCCTCCTCTCGTCCTGTCCTCGGTTGATCCCGTCCGGCCTTCAGGGCCCGTCGCGCCGCAGCCAATCCCAGCCGCGCGGTCAGTCATGTCATGGCGTCTTGTGGAAGTCCCCGCCCATCGCGCGATATCTCGCCGGGGCTGAGCGCCGCCGCGGAGATCTGCTGGCCGATATTGGTCGTCTGGACCGACACCGAGCCCGCGCCGAGCCGCTCCGAGAGCTCCTGCCAGCAGACCAGCAGCGCCTCGTCGACATCGCGCAGGGGAGCGCGGCACTGGTCGAGCGCCTGGATGACGCTGCCGGTCCATCCGAGCCATTCGCGCCCGCGCCGGCGCCCGAAGCGCGAGAGCTCGCCGATCTCTTCATAGGAGACTCCCTCAAAAAAGAATTTGTATTCGAGCCGAAGGAAGCGCTCATGGGCGAGCGCCAGCGCCCCGCGCGCGCGATGGCCGTCGAGCGGATGACGGACCGCCTGCTGCGCCTCGCCGGCGGCGGCGACCGCCTCCTCGAGCCAGCCTTGGAGATCCTCGACGGCGTTGCCCAGCCGCTCGACCAGCAGCACCTCGTCGCGCAGCGGGCGGTCCTCCACCGCCGTCAGCCGCAGGCTCTCGAACGCCTCGCGCGCCGCGCCGAGCTTGCCGACCAGGGTCTGAAAGGCCGCCTCGACCGCCACCTCTATCTCCTCGCCAGCTCTTTGTAGAAATTCTCCGCCAAAATGCCGGGACGCGCGAGGCGGGCGTCGATGGCGACGCGCGCCGCGCCGATCAGGAAGCGCGCGGGAATGATGCCGGGATCGGTGCCCGCCGCGAGCCGGCGCGCCGCCTCCTCGATCATCTGCTGCTCCTTGCGCCCGAAGCGGATCACTTGCGCCAGGCTCTTGCCGCCGAGCGAGGGATAGGGCTTGAGGCACATCGCATCGACGGCAAGCGCGCAGGCCTTGGGAAAGGTCTCGAGCACCTCTTCCGGAATCGTCCCGGCGCGGGGATTGGCGTAGATCCGCGTCCAGCTTCGCCGATAGCGTTCGGCCTCCTCCGCGAAGCCCATGCGCCGCAGCAGCTCGACGCTGATCAGGGTCCTGAGATAGGGCGTCGGATGCGGCGCGCGGGGGCTGTAATGCAGCACCATCGCCGGCGCACGGCCGACCACGTCCATCAGAGAAGCAACCATCTGCGGCCCGCCCAGCAGCAGCGCCGACATGTCGGCGAACATCTCGCGGTTCCAGCGCGTCCAAACCTGCGCGACCGAGGGCGACAGTCCGGCGCCGAGCAGGCGGCGTGCGATGTTGCGCGGGATGTCGCGGCTGAGGCCGAGATCGCTCTGCAAATTGTGGCTGGTCTCGTGCAGCATCGCGCCGAGCGTCCACGGATTGATCATGCGATGATAGGGAAGCTGCACCAGCGGGAACGGGTTGAGCTGGCGGCCGAGGCGGCGCAGCGGAATGCCGCGGCGGTAGGTGGCGGGGGCGAAGCCGGTGCGCATGTAACAGAAGGGCGGCGGCGCCGGGATGGTGCGCGCGGCGCCGAGGCCGGTATAAGCGGCCTGGTAGCAATCGAGCGCGATACGGTCGCAACTCAGCAGCCAGTCGGCGTAGATCGATTGGCGCTGGCCGAACAGCTCGAAATAGAAATCCCAGATCTTCTCGATCCCCTGTACCCAGCGATGCGCGTCGTCCTTGCGCGCCATCGCCGCCGAG